>WUUC01186056.1_pt1 | contig 23451 bp, 31 predicted proteins | sample 6278441 | NCBI WGS metagenome assembly WUUC01 (sample SAMN13675441, study PRJNA597444) | soil metagenome | isolation source: soil | place: USA: Washington | collected 2017-10
CGCGGTGAGCCACGCATCAGCGGCGTCGACGGGCACCTCCTGCACGGCCGCTGGATCGTCGGCACCCACCTCCAGGTCGCGAAAGCCCGTCATCTCGCGGCGCGGCCCGGCATCAGCGTGACCTTCATGCGCGGCGAGCAGCTCGGCATCTTCACGCACGGAAACGCCGTTCCGCTGAACCCCGAGGGGACGAGCAGCGACCCGACTTGGCCGGCGATCCGCGACTACCTCGTCAACCACTACGACGGCGACAGCGAAGACCCGTTCTGGGACGAGAATGTCTGGTATCGAATCGACCCCAGCTGGATGGTCGCCTACAGCACCGACCCCGTCGGGCTGCTCGACCAACACCCGTCAGTCTGAAGAGAGCTCGCGCGGGTCCACCTCAGGCCGTTACTCCGGGGCCAGCTGCGGTTGACATCTTCACAAGTAATCGCCAAGGACATGCCGAACGCATTTCCGTGCCGACGCAAGATGCGTACGTGCAGTACTTTCTTGTACTCGGAGCCTGCGTGCAATTTCAGCTGTTGAGAACCCTAGTAGATCCATCCCAAGAGCCTGTGATTGCCTATGGGGCAACTGCTCAAGTATTTGTTTGATGCCTAGCAGTTGGACGTAGGATTCGGCTGAATCCGGCGCGAGTGCTTCAAAGTTGTCCGCCTCAGCTACGGGAAAACAGCGCTTGAATTGCCGATACTGGTTGCGGGCAAGATTTTTGACCGTGCCAAAGGCGTAGCTTCGCAGTCGTGCTGCGCCTCCCGGCTGATCCAGCCAAACTACAAGTTTGCTCCATCGAGAAAATATCGTCGTCATGGCGTCAGCTACAAGATCTTCGGCCAGTTGCACGTCCCCTACCTGACTGCGTGTCCACCTCAGGAGAGCGGCACGTTCAGCTGAGTAGAAGGTATTGAATGAGCGAGAGATGCCGGTGCCGGCCGGCGAGGACGCGTTCTCCTCGTCGGGCCGGCACACAGCACGCCGGTTGGCGTCGGCACCTGCAACAGATGCAGTGTTGCCCATTTCGGGTTGTTAACACCTCCTGCCGGTTAGCCACCTCACGTGACGGTTCCGCTTCGGGCTACGAACGATGTAGACGGCGACAATTATCGCGAGAATGATTATCGGCACGGACTTCCGGAGGCCGTACCACACGATCTGGAGACCCAGCAGAACGGCCAGGATTGATGCCGCTGTGCCGCTATAATCGTGTAGCGGGAACCCAGGGATCCATTCGTCAACAATGGTTGCCCCGACAAGTCCAACGACAATAATGCCGCTGACTCGCTTGGTTGGACGTGAGGATTCTGCGACGAAAGACGTCGGCGCCTCGGCGAGATCAGTCAAAGTCAAGACTCCTGATTATAGGGATTCGATAGTTCTCCGCTTCAACGATGTCCGGTTCCAATCGGCTCGCGGAAGCAGGTGGGATGATTTCAGCACATGCTCAGGAAGCGGGCAACTCGAGATCACCCCACCGTTGACAATTCACCCAGGCGTGGGTGTCGTCAGGGGTTGGAGAGATACGTTGCGTAAGGCTTGCCGCTCGATCGTATGACCCAAGCCCGCCACTCGGGCCTTTGGATTGGAACCGGAACCGAGTGGCGGGCCTCTATCGAACCCGTTGGGTCCTGACCTCGCTGTCGCAGCGACGTCGCACATAAGTGTATTGAGGGTGTCCGGACTGCCTAGCAGGTTGCCTCGGTTCACCCTCGCGAGTCGTACGACTACTCCGCACGGGGTATGCGGACTCGGAGCTTGTTGCGGAGCGGATCTGCGAACTCACGTGTCTAGCCCGTTTGGTCTAGCGGGTCGGCCTTGACAAGCCGTCGCTGTGTCTACTCATTGAGTACAAATCTCACTGTAGCGACGTCAATGCGGTCGAACCTGGGGGTGGCCTGCAACCTCTCCACACTGCGTACCCCCTTAACCGCTAGGTCGTCGTCGGCGCCTACGCCGGCTTGGGCTCGCTTGGAGAAGTGCATGTCAGCCAGATCCCCGTCGGTTACTCCTCCCCGAGGCCCAGGCTCCCCGGCGCGAGCGGGACAGAACAGGACTCCCAGGTGCCGCACGCGGTCTGGCCAGGGGCAGTCAGCTTCGTTCGTCAGTTCGGTGCTCAGCCCCATGAGTGGAGAGCATCGCAATGATCGTCGGCCCCCTTCCCAGGATTCAGTGTTTGAGGACCGGTCTGAAGCAGCGACTGGACAAATCGTGGACAGATCGGTTGATGCCTTAACGAGGTAACTCTCCGTCACGACTCAGGGTTGATGACCGGAGTGACCTGAACCTCAACCTCGCGACACCGACGGAGTGGGTGCAGGTTGGGAACGGAGTAAAGGACATGACGAGATCCATGAGGCCGGATCGCTGGCCCGCGTGGTCGCAGGAGATTGGGGGGTACCGCAGCTTGGCCCCCTACGTCTCGACCAAGGCGATCGCCGGGCTCGGTCTAACCGCTGATGACCGCGATGTCGGCGCAGGCCGGGCCGCGCGTGCCCATCGCCGCGATCTGCTTAGCGAGCTGTGGGGAAACCTGATCTCGGCCAACTACCGGTACCACCCTGGCCTGCGTATCGCCGACGGAAGCCAGCGAGTCAAGGACCCGCTGACCATCCACCACTCCTCCGGCAACTGCCTGGAGGTGTCCCTGATGTTCACCGCGATGTGCCTGCGTGTCGGGCTGCGCGCCTACCCCGTGGTGCTGCGCGACGACCGGTGGGGCTCGGACGACCACGCCGTCGTACTGGTGGACCTGGGGATGTCCGCCGATGATGCTCGGCCCGCCATCCCCGAACTGTGTGTAGAACTCGACGGCTCCGAAAAGCTGACCGAGCGTCACGTGTACCGACGGTGCCCCGACTTAGAGGACGCGCTGCCGGCAGACACGGTGGTTGTTGACGTGGTCCAATCGCTGGTCAGCAACGCTCAGGTATCCCAGGCTACGTTCGCCCAAGCGTGCGCTGCAGGTGCGCGACTGCTGCTCGATACCCGCGGGCACGCGACGGTGCGGGTAGTTGACGTTGTCGCTCTACATGCGGACGGCTATCCGGAGCTGGGCAAGCAATCCGACGACGACCGGCCCGCGATCTACCCCAGCCTCCCTCCGCTACCCCCCTACGTGGATTACCCATCCCGGGCAGATCTGATCGATCGTCTTGCAGGTCTGCGTGGCCTGGTGGTGCTGTGTGGGCCGTCCGGAGTTGGCAAGAGCACCCTCGCCGCCAGACTTGCCCAGAACGCCGACGACGGCAGCGGCTGGTTTCTCAACGCCTCCTCGACCACAACACTGGCCGCCGCGCTGGCCACAGCGGAACTCGCGGAGCGCGGTGACGTGCTACCAGGCCCCTTGGAACCCAACGACGTGTCAAGCAATGCCAGCGCAGCCCGCACTCGGCTCAGGCGCGCCACGGGCAGCTGGGTGGTGGTGCTGGACAACGCAGACCTGGAGCCAGGTCAGTTAAACGGACTCCCCGAGGTCGACGGCACCCGCGGACAGCTGCTGCTTGTCACCACGACGAACTCTGCCTGGGAGCAGCGAGCGGATCACTTCGTGCGGTTGGATCAACTGAGAGATGAGGAGGTCAGTGCGACCCTCGGTGAGGATGTCGGTGCAGCAGTCATCCATGCGCTGGCCGGCCGGCCGCTGCTGATGGAGGCCAGCCGCCGGTTCCAGCAGACCACTGGACGACAGTGGTGGACTCAAATCGAGCCGGGAACGGCCGACGACGCCCCACACCACCTGTGGGCGGTCGTCGACACTGAACTCGAGGAGCGACCGGTCGGTGCCACCGCACGTGCGGTGGCACGGGCGATGGCGTGGCTGCCGCCGGTGGCAGTCGGTATCGGCGTGCTTGAGTCCGCTGTGTCCGGACCGGAGGTGGTCGAGGCCGTCGACCTGTTGCATGACCTCGGCGTTCTGACCCGGCGATCAGGCACGGTGCAGATGCACCGGCTCCTCCGCAAGGCGATCCTGACAGACCGGAACGCAGCATCCGAGGATCATCATGCCGTCGTGGGCGCGCTGCTTCGCACCGAGACAGTGCGTTCCTTCCTGGCCTTGGTTCCCGATCTTCGCTCGCTGGGGAACATGCGTGAGATCGTCGGCGCGAATCCGGTGCGACTGCACGCGCTGGGCGCGCTAGTCGAGCGGCACGACAGCGAGCTGGCCAGCAAGTGGTACACCGATGTGCTCAAGATCGTTAGGAAGGACGACGATCTCGACTATGACGACACCGAACGCCGCATAGTGGTGGACTCCCTGCGCGGACAATGCCGATGGATCCTGCGTGACGGGGAGAAGCCGCCTGTAGATCGACGGCTTCAACTAGACCTCGGCATCACCAAGGCGGCCCGTGCCGTCACCCTCGCTGCTGGACGCGCGGCCTGGGAGGACCGGCTCGCCGCATCCCGTGCGGAAGCCATGCTCGGCCTGTTGCTGAGGGCCCGCAGCAACAACCGCGGAACCGGTGACAACCGGATCGAACCGGACCCAGACCGTGCCCGCGAACTCCTCGACCGGGCTGCGCACTACCTGCGGCACAGCGCGTCCGAGCGCAAGGTCCTCTACCAGGAACGCGGTATCGACCTGAATCAGGCCGCCGACGTCGACCGCAGCGAGTTCAACCTCGCCGGGCTCGGGGTCGATCTAGCTCAACTGAACCGAGAGCGTGCCGATGCGCACCTGAAGGAGGCCGACGAGGTCTATCGCCGGGTGGGTGACTTGCGTCGGGCGCGTTATCAAAGCGATGAGTTCGATGAGGTCGTCACCTGCAGGCACGGTCAGGCCCTGGTGGCCTACTATCGCGCGGTGCTGCTGAATGGCACCGCCATGCGCAAGTACGCGCTGCTACGCGACGCGGCGGGCCTGGCACATGACGCGGCTGTCAACCGTGCCACCGCGGCGGGTCCTGATGACGACGCGAACACCACCAAGTCAGTGCTGCTCCAGGTCAAGGTCGCCCTCGCTCGTTTCGTACTGGGCGACCCGAGCAAGCACACGCTTCCCCACGACATCGAGCAGTTTGAGCGTGAACGCGAGGACCTCGTACAGACCATCATCACAACCGACCTACCCGAGGACAGGAACTGATGCAGCACCACGAGTTCGCCCCCGTCGACCAGATCGGCACCTCCCACGACCTGCGTACTGACCTCGCCAGCTGGATCGCGTCACCGCCGCTGGCCGCCCTGGTCACCGAGTTCCGTAAAGCACCCGACGACCTGACAGCAGCAGACCTGGCGACGACCGCGGTGCCCCTGGCTGAGCGGTTCGCGGCGCTCAACCGGTTTACCGACCGCTGGGACACTCGGCTCGACCCGATTACCGGCCGGGAGCGGGAGCGTAACGAGGCACACGAGTTGAACTTGTCAACCAGGGAAGAAGACCTCGTGCTGGCAGCAGCAGACGCCTTCGGGATGCGACGAGTGCACCGGCCTCGGCTCAGGGACTACGACTACGTGTTCCTGCTGGGCGGATTGGTACGCGCGTGTATCAACCGGCCGGCGTATGCGGCATACCTGGTGTCGACCGGTGAGGTCACCACCAAGAACGTTGTCGCGCTCGGCGGTCACCGACAGTTCGCGGGCGATGAACCCGCGCTTAGTGCCGCTGCAGGCCATCCCGACCTCACCGACGAATTCGGCGCACTCGATCGCGGCACTCGGGCGGCCTTCGACCTCGGCGAACCCGACCGGATCGAAGGCGAACAATCGACCTTGATCGGCGGCGCATGGGATGTGCGCTACTACCGCACCACCACGGGTCTGCCGGTGACGGTGGCCGCCGCGCCTTCCAGCGATCCAAAGAACCGGCGGGCCAACACCGCCGACTCCTACAAGTGGTTCGCCACCAACTTCGCTCACATTGCGCCCGGACAGCGCGTGCTTGCCATCACTACCCCCATCTACGTCAACCAACAACACGCCGCGGCACTGCGGATGCTGGGGCTCCCCTACAGCGTTGAGGTGGAGACCGTCGGCAATGACCCGGCGCTGGTCCCGCCGGCGCTGGATCAACCCTTCACACCATCGAAATACCTGATGGAAATCAGGTCCACGGTTCGCGCTTTCTGTGCGTTGCTCGAGACGCTGGAGTGATGGTATGCCGTCGATTGGTCAGGTCGTTGAGCAGTTCTGGAGATCGTTGCCGAACGAGCTGCGACACCCGTGCAACCCCAACAACAATGGCGCACTTAACCAACCGACCTGGCAGTCGTTACTCAGCCCGCTGGTGTCTGAGAGCCCAGGGTTCCGCCTTGGCCGGTACAAGAACCCGCGCGCCTGCGACGACCCCCGCGGGCTGCGTGCTGTCCTTGATGGCCTGACCCCCCGCATCGCGGCCGTAAGTCAGGTGATGCCAGTTCTCGTCGTGGCGTCAGATCACCTACCCGGCGCGCTCGCCTATCGCATGGACAAGCTTCTCGCGCTTGCACGCACCTTGACAACGCCAGACGGGCGAGTCGTCATCTCTCTTGATGACTCAGATGTGTCCAGATTGATCGATCAGACGTTCAGCTCTGGACACGACGATCCAGAACAACCGCCCCCCACACTGGAGGCCCTCAAGCGTCTGCTCGCCGATGAGCACCGCCTGGCAGAAGTCCAGAGGAGACTCGAGAAAGGATGGGCGCATCAACAGCGCTACGATCTGGGGCAGCTGCCAGACGTCGAGGCGGCAGAGCAGGCGATGCTCACGGCGTCCGAGTCCGACTGGGACGCCCACTATGGGGTGTACCGCGACCTCGATCCCTGGCGAGAGCTGGAGGCACGGCCACGCGGGGCGAGATTGGCCGACGAGCAGGCGTTGTCGTGCCCGCCGTTGCACGACCGAACGGACGAGATTTCAACACGGCCACTAAATCGTTCGGTGGTGGGGCGAATTCGAAAGCGATTCGACCACACTCGAAAGAAGGAAGCGTACTCGTTCGCGACGCATTCTCGCTATGAGACCTGCGGCACGTTGGAAGTCATCGAGATGGCAGTCGACCACGCCTGTGCGCCGCTGGGTCTGCCAGATCGCGACGCACGGACGCTGCTTGCCATCGGCGTGTGGCTGGACGCCCACCGAGAAGATCCGAGCATGCACGGCTGGCTCATCAACAATTACCGAGCGGTGCTGAAGAGCCACGGCCACCTCGCGACCGCGAACCGCGATCTGATGGACGCGCTGACAGACCGGTTCATCGATCGTTTGTGGAGCAGGCTCTACGGTCTGGTCCTGTTCGCCGACGAGATGCCGACCACTTCCAAGACACTGCTTCGGAGTTTGACGAGCGCCGTCCAAGACTTGCATGGGCCGCAGGCCATTCCCAGGAAGCCAGGGCCGACGTTTCCAGATGATGGGGCACAAGGGCACGACAACGCCCTGGTGGAAGTGCTGAATAACGTCGTGACGGACGCTGTTCATCCGGATGCTCCAGTTGGAGTCATGCGCTATCTCCGCCGTTTGAAGAAGCAGGCGGCTCCCCGGGTTGAGAAGCAACGAAAGGAGGCCTGGCAAGAGATCATCGATTGGCAGCAGCAGCTGCACCCCGAGGTAGCCCTCTACCCGTCCTACTGCCAGGTGTGCGCGTTCATTCGAGGCCAGTGGCCGGCGACCGGTGAGGAGACCGACGATGAAATCTGACGCACGCACGGACGCGGCCGGGGTAGTGATGTCGGTTGCTGATGGTCGCGTCCGAATCGGCACGCCTTTCGGTTCCGGCCCGCGAACGGCGGTGCTGCCGGTGTACGCCGGACTGGTGGAGGTCAATCCGCTGCGTCCACACGGGGTTCCGCACACTGAATTGCACTTTTACGACGCGGACGAACGGTTTGGCTGGCTGGCCGACGTGTACGGCTGGACTGTTGCCCGGACCATCGCCGACATGGACGGCGGCGACCTCGAGATTGTGCTCCCCTGGGAACCTGGGTGGCTGCACCCCATTCTTGCGCGGCTGGCCGTGGCGCGGTGGCTCACAGTGTGGGGCCCAGCGCCGGGAAGCCGCAGAGCGCTTGACCACCGGTTGCTGGACGCCGAGATCGGACACCTTGCTATGCGCTGCGCCGACGTGCTTCACCATGCGGAGGACACAGCAGTCCATCATCTGGCAAGGGCCAAGTCGCTTCTTGACCGCCTGATCGAGCCGGCCCTGGCCGAGCAGGCTGCGGCCACAGCCGCCGAGGCCGCGGCACGCGCCGTTCGATTGTGGGCAGGTACCGCTATGGACCTGCTAGGCGCCGATGCGCCGACGATCCCAGGCGGCCCATCTGCCCTGCGAGCTCGACGTGCAGACGACATGGCTGCCGAGGACGCGCCGTTGCCCGTGGAATCCGCCAAGCTGCAGCTAGTCATGGCCCCCCGGCTGGGGCCCTTTGTCAGCACTGTTGATCGGCTGCAGGTCCTTCCGAACCTAGTGGACGAGAGCCTGGACGCGGTGAGCTGGGAGTTCGTTGACAACGGTGCTGATAGGTGGGTTCGCGTATCTGTCGGCGGGAGCCCGGCCGAGGACATCCAGAAGAACGCCCCATCGGTTCGTATCTACGCACCGGGCCGGCCGTTGCCCGTCGCGGTAGAGCAGATGCGGCTAGACGGCCCGAGTTGGCAGGCCGAGCTGCGAGTACCTGGGATCATGACTACCGAGTGGGTGGTCGACGTGTTCTCCCCTGAGTTGGGGCGCGCGGCCCGGCTCGGACACGAAGCCGAGAGGGCCAAACTGGAACGTGAGACCGCGAAGCTAGTAAGCGACCTGCGGTTCGCCGCCTACCAAGAACCGTTCCGGCTGCGCGCCCTAGCTGGCACTTCGCGTAACCTAGCTGCGGAGTTCGCCACGCTGGCCGGACCAGTCGATCCGTTGACACATACCTTGTCTGTGGTGGCGGAGGAGGCGGAAGACGGTTCTCTGCTGGCGGATTCCGCATGGCGACTCACCGTCGCCGAACTCGTGGGACTGGACCGTCAGATGCTGGGTGCGCGATACCGTCCACAGTCCTGAATCGAACCTTGGGAACGGACTCTCTTCATACAGAGGAGAGGGAGTTCGAATGACCAAGAAGCGCAAGCGTGGCGAGCGCTGCAAGAAGCTGGCCCAGAAGACGCTCAGAAGACTGGCCGTCGCCCAGCCGTACATCAAGTTGGTCATCCAGTACGCCTGCCTCGTCGCGCCCACAGTGTTAGAGATCATCAATCGGCACTAACGAGTCTTAACTGAATGAATATTGCAACAGGTTATACCGTGCTGGGGCGAGGCATGGGCGGTTAGCGGCGGCTGGTCGTGTCCGAGCGAGGATGTGGGCTTGGCTCAGCCGCCGCTTGTAGCCGTTGACGACGGGCACCGCCGAATGAACCAGTAGTGGAAGTGGGGACAGCTACTACTTGCCATACTGGATCTCCTGCGCACGCCGGTGCGCCGATGTGAATGTAACAAGTACAGCAGCCACTCGAGACAGTCAGAGCGTGCAGTTGTGGAACTCGGGCCGATCCGCGCCCAGATGGTGAAGAATGAAACGGTCATCGCAAGGCGGCGGAACGCCTCACAGACAAAAGGGGAAGGTAAGATCATGGGTCTTTTCTACCGCGTCCCGGAAGATCTGAAGCAGCTTGAAACGATGATAGGTTCCTTGGCTCTATTCTTCGCGAATCGGGGAACTCCTCAAGGTCTAATAGACGAGACGGCGGCAGAAGTTGCTCAGGAGGCAGCGCGTGCTCGATCGAGGCTACAAAGTGAGGGTCGATACGATGAAATTCGCAAGCTCCGCAAATGCGTGTTGAAGACGTGGTCCGTGATGGACAACCGACCATACAACCGCGTGTTTATACCGTTCATTGACCGGATCCTGCCCAAGAGCACTTAGCGAGTGCGGGTGCAGGTGGTGACCCTCCGGCTCTTCCTCAGTAGTTCGTCGCCGAAGACGAACTACTTACCGTCACGACGAGACGCTCCTATGGTACCCGGTAGGGGTGCACAGGAGTGGGGCAGCGGAGCACGCGGCTGGCCGGGCAGCACGATATAGGTCCGCCTGGCCATACGTGGCGCACAGGATCGGCTGCGGCGCGATATGCGCTTCCAGCCGCAGCCAGCAGGTGATGCTGCCGCCAACAGTCGCCGAACAGGTTGATCCTTGAGTTAGGAAACAGCAGTCTTGGAGCGCCGACGGACACGCATCTTCGTGTTGGCCTCGGCCTGGGCGGCTTCGAACGCCTCGACGAGGCTAGATGGGATACGGCCGCGGTTTGACACTTCATGACCGTTTCGGCGGGCCCACTCTCGAACAGCTTGAGCCTGCTCGTGGCCGGTGGTCACCGAGCCAGTGCTCGACTTCGAGGCTGTGCTCCGCTGGACACGACCACCGGTGCGGCGCGCATGGGTGATGAACTTCTCAAGATCTCTGCGGAGGTTCTCAGCATTGGCTCCGGTGAGGTCGATCTCATAGGCGACGCCGTCCAAACCGAAGGCCACCGTGCTGATGTCGTCGGACTGGGTACCGTCGAGATCGTCGACGAGCTGAACTATGACCTTCTGAGCCACTGCCTGTACTCCTTGTTCAAGACGCCGTGGACTGGAGATGCGCGTGTCCACTTCGAATTATCCACAGATAGCGTAGCGCATCCACCGGTTGCTTGATCCAGATGAGGGCCATACTCCACAGGGAAGTCATCCAGCACACTATTGGACGCAATGCTGCACGGCTGGGTTGATCGGCGCGGGTTGGTTCCTGTTGACATCTATGTCCAGAGCATCGCCCTATTCCAGGGTGACTTTGACATCGAATAGAACGTAACCGGTCTTTTGCTTAATGATGCCATCCTGCTTACTCTCGCCAAGTAATAACCCTTCTTGACCCGCTAGTCCCTCGCCTCGGTGTTCAGCGAGCGATAGACCCTTTTCCGGTGTCTCGGTAGTGAACATTCGCGCAGTGTCGGGTATATAATCAATTGTAATACGGCCGGGTGCAAGGAAGTTGCAGCTATCCCATACGGTGATAGCGTTGTTTGCCGAAAGGAACCCGACGATACCCGGATTGTAGGCGAACTCATCTTGGTCAATAATGCGAACGCGAGCGTTGTGCATCCGTGCAGCAGGATTGTCGTTATCGAGATTCGAAGCCACATTATTGGCGAACCAAGCATAACATTCATATGTGCTTCCGTCGTGCGCAATCAACTCGTCGTTCCAACCGCCCTTATCGGACTTATCGCGGCATTGAACAAAGTTGCGTTCATCGCCATGCGCAGGATTGTCAACGATCGAATTAAACACAACGTACGGTGCGGGCTTCTTCGTCGTAAACGTGGAGCGAGGTGGCCCCCAGCCGCGTGAATTGTCCAAATCTTTTTGTGGAGGAGCCATGACCTCGGTGGAGGGAGAGGGGGCTGGCATGCCACCAACCGTGCCCTCTGCCTTCGGGGCAACCTCCGTTGCTTCAGAGTCTTTACTTGGCGCATCCTCGGTGGGGCTGAAGAATACGATCGAGGCTGCGATCAAGGCCGCCACTACCGTAGCTCCTGCGGTTATTAGCGCCGCCTTCGTCTGACCTGACCGGTCTTTGGTCTTCTCGTCGTCAACTTCCACAGCCACTCCATCTGTGCGCACGGTTATGACGGGATTCTATTGCCATGACATGAGTCGCGTCTACTCCAGTAGTCGGGTCGCCTGTGTTGTGTAAATAGTGGCGAGAACTGCGGCCAAGCAGATTATAAGACTCTGCTCCAGATCGTTCGCAGCTGTGGCCAGCAAAGTGTCCAACTGGAGAATGACCTCTACATAGTATCCGCTGCGAGTAATCAGGATTTTGCCGCCCGATCTATCTCCTCCTTCAGTACCCATACAAACGCTACCCCCGCGCGCGGAAAGACCCAGTTGTCAAAGGAAACGTTGACCGTCTTGGCTGGCGCCGAGGTGGGTGCCTGATCAACACGACCCTGCTCCGTGCTGGCGAAGTAGTCGAGCGTGTTCACTCGCCGGATGCCAGCTGCCGCATAGTCGAGCTGAACGTGCAACCCCTTGGTTGGGCGCGGCAGGTCGAGGTAGAGCAGGTGCCCATGACGTTGGACCAGGACGCGGTAGGTGTACGACATCGTCACCTCTTGGTCGTTGACCTGTCTTCCCAGGCTCACTGTGTAGACCTGTGCGCCCCCGCGTGTAGTGCGGCGGATCTTCCTGGATTTGCTGTCGACGGTGAGTTGAAGCAGCTCAAAGACATCGCTCGAGGCTGCATCGAGGCCGGCTGAGCGGTCAAAGTGCCAGGCCGAGGTGATGGTCTGGTCGCGTAACATGTCACGGTATTCCGCCAGGTCAGAGACGCACGCGAAGCGCATCGTCGTACTCGCTGGCGTGACGCGATACTCCCAACGGACGGTGGCTTCGAACATAGACCCGCGGCCAGCCGTCGGTCCCTTCTTCCACGGCGAGAGCGTGACCGTCACGTCGACGCCGTGCCAACGCTCCGGCGCCTGGATCACCTGGTCGCGGAGATCGGTGTAAACCTCGTGGGCAAGGGCCTGGTCCTCGAGCCGTAGACCCATGGCGTTAGTAGCGATCCGGTCGAGGGTCTCGGGTGAGGCAACGCCCTTGAGAATGTCGGCGTTGAAGGCGAGGCTGTCGAGAACGACATCGCGGATGGTTGGCGCTTCCTGACGGATGGCCGCCCGGAAGCGCTCAGCAGTCAGTGCCTCTGATTCTCTACGGGCGTAGTACTCGAAGATGACGGCAATGACACCCGCACTGAGCAACGTGGTGCCGAGCTCGCTTGTCGGCCAGCCCAGCATCCAGCTCAAGGTGGGGGTGGTGGCGACGTCCTCGGCGAGGAAGAGAAGGCCAACCCCGACGACAGCCGTGACCAGCCCGGCGAGCCGGAGCTTGGTCTTGTAGAGCTGGTGGAGCAGGTTAGCCATTCAAGATCAAGTTTATCACGAATGCGTCGGGTGTTGAATAGACAACGAGAGCCCCTGGGCGGTAACAGCGCCCAGGGGCTCTCCTTGGTTGGCATCGAGACGGATCAGGTGCCGCCTCCGCCGCCGCTCAGAGCGATGCGCATGGTTCACCCCCTTGAGGGATTGGGTTCTGGCAAGACCCCAGGTCAGGGCCCGAGGCCAGGGATATGCTACTCATAGGTCTGTAGACTTACAAGTAGCAGGTCGAAACCCATGGTCCATAATGGAGGGTGATCTGTAACGAACGGTGGGCCGCAACCTGCGGACCTACCGTGTCGAGCGCGGACTCAGCCAGGAAGCCTTCGCCGAGGTGGTCGGTGTTCACCGCACCTACATGGGCGGCTTGGAACGTGGCGAACGGAACTCGACGCTCAAGTCGTTGGAACGGATCGCGGCCCGCCTGGGTGTCGAGCCACTGAAGCTGCTGGCGGGCTAGTGAGCGTTCTGTAGGCCGTTGATCAGTGGGTCTGATACTTCTGGATCATGGTTGGTCGGGGTGAGGTGACGGACAGGGCGTGGGCGGTGATCGTCCCGTTGTTGCCGTCGGTGTTGGGTCGGGGCGCAGGTGGCGTGATCACCTGCAGGTGATCAACGCGATCCTGTGGAAGTTGCGGACCGGTGCCCCCTGGCGGGATCTGCCCGAACGGTATGGGCCGTGGAAGACCGCGCATGAACGGTTGCGGTTGTGGACCAGGACGGCATCTGGGACCGGATCCTTGCGCGTGTGGTGGTCGAGGACGACTCGGTGGGTTCCCTGGAATGGATGGTGAGTGTCGATTTCAGCGTCGTTGAGCAGCAAGATCCCATCTCGCGGTGGACGGGCGAGGGCTGCCGTTGCGGGTGATCCTCACCCCGGGGCAGGCCCGGGGACAATCCCGGTTGTTGCCGCTGCTCGACGGCATCCGCGTCAACAGGCCGGACCCTGACGTCCCCGAATGCGCCCGGGCATGGTGATCGCGGATAAAGTCTACTCCCACCCCTCGACCCGACAGGCCCTGCGGCACCGGCGGATCCGCTTCACCTGCCCCGAGCGCGCCGACCAGGTCGCCCACCGCATTGGCAAGGGCTCACACGGCGGATGCCCGCCCGCCTTCGACACCACCACCTACAAGCGGCGCAACGTGGTCGAGCGGTGCTTCAACCGGCTCAAGCAATTCCGGGATCTCGCCGCCCGACACGCGAAGCGCTCCGCCTATTACCAGGCAGAACTCACCATCGCCGCGATCATTCTCCGGCTCCGATGCCTCTTACATGACGCTTGCTAATCGAGCGGGGTCATTTCGACTGGTGGTCCTCGGGGCGGAACCGCATCGAGGGCCGCGTCGCCGAGACCGCGTCGGCCAGAACGCGGTCGGGGGCGCCGAAGCCCCTGCGCACCCAGTGCCTGCCGTTGGCGTCCATGAAGTGCAGCGTGGGCGCGGTCTTGCGGGTGGAGAAGGTGGTCGGGACACCCTTCTTGCGGTTCAGCCGTAGCTCGGCGGTCACCTGCTCGCCGGGCTGCACAACCTCGAAGCCGTCCTGCCCCGAGCCGAACTCGTCAAGCCGGACGACGAGATTGAACACCGGCAGCTCGCTGTAGTTGCGGACCGAGACGGTCAGGTCCATCGTCTGAAACGCCACCGCCAGCGGGTACGACTCCGACCCGACCGTCGCCACCACAAGGCGCGCCTGCCGCGCCTGCTCGTCCAGGTCCGTGCGCCTGCGGATCCGCACCTCCCGGGCCAGCAGGAACAGCGTGGCTGCGAAGGCCAGCCCGCTGAACACCCCGCCGAGGACCGATCCCAGCGCGTCCCACTCGCTCCATCCCACCGCTGAATCTTGGCCCGGGTGCGGCGCGAGTACAACACCCCCGGGCTCTGGTCAGTCGAAGGGGGTGAGGTCGGGGCGCTTGGGCGGGCGCCGCCGCCGGAGGATTTGCCTTGACTCGGCGAAGGAGCCAGGGGCGAAGTGGCGGCGGGCGCAGCGGAGTCGTCCTTGACCTCCACGCGACCCAGGATCTCCTCCCAGATCCCGTCCGCGGTCCACAACCGCAGACGCTCGTGCACGGTCTCCACGACCCACCACGAACCAAGACCAAACCCGCAGGCAAACCGATTACAGGACACTCACTAGCCGCCGGTTGCCCAGACCACCCGCAGCGTCCATCCGTCCTGCGTCTTCACCAAGAACCCTGCACCTACCTCGCCTGGCGTCGCCACGTGAGCGTCACTCACCCCAACGGTACTGCTCGCCGTGCCGGTCGAACGCAGCGTTCAGCTCGGCGTCGGTTGCTTCGCGGTCCTTGAGTACCGATGACACCCCGCGATCCCGGCGACGTCGAGCAGGCTGAAGATGGCATGGACCAGCGGCGCATACCGCTCGTTCGAGAGGCTCGGCGGCAACCTGACGACGATCGTCCGATAGTTGGAGCGGAAGTCCATAATTCACTATCCGTCGTGGCCGCGGACATGGGAATCACCAGATGGCGGGGGCGGTCAGTCGAGACGGAACGTTGCTGCGGCAGCGATTGAGCAGGTGACGGGCTTCGAAGAGCGCGAGCTATTGGCAGCAGCTGGCGGTGAACGACCTGCTCAATCAGCTCACTGCCCTCCTCCGAACGGACTCAACGACCCCACCTACAGGCTCAGGCGTTCGCTCCCAAGCCGGACCCGGCCGCACATACTTAGGGCTGGTCACATGATGGCCGACGGACCAGATGTACCTGCGATCAGTGTCCGTGTGCCCTCACCGCTGACCGAGCTGCACGATGGCCGCCTAAACCAGCACGGTGTCCGGCTCTACCTGAAGCGCGACGACCTCATCCATCCCGAGGTACCAGGCAACAAGTGGCGCAAGCTCAAGTACAACCTCGCCGCTGCCCGGCGCAGGGCCACACTCGCCTGCTGACCTTCGGCGGGGCGTTCTCCAACCACATTCGCGCCACGGCAGCCGCTGGCCACTACTTCGGCTTCGAGACTGTCGGGGTGATCCGCGGTGAGGAGCACCTACCGCTCAATGAGTCGTTGACTTACGCCACCAGCCGCGGCATGCGCCTGACCTACCTGGACCGGAGCACCTACCGGCGCAAGACCGAGCCGGACGTACTGGTTGCCCCCGCCGAGGAGTTCGGCCCCTGCTACGTCGTGCCCGAAGGCGGCAGCAACGCCGCCGGCGTGCGAGGTTGCGTCGAGCTGCCAGCCGAACTCGACGTCGACTTCGATGTTATCTGCTGCACCACTGGGACTGGCGCCACACTGGCTGGTATCGCCGTTGGCCTGCTGGAAGACGACCAGCACGCCCTCGGCTTCGCCGTGCTTAAGGGCGGTCAGTTCCTCGACGACGAGGTGCGCCGGCTACAGGTTGAGGCAGTCGCTCGAGCACGAGCAACTGGTCGATCGACTACGACTTTCACTTCGGCGGCTACGCCAAGCGCACCGCTGCGCTCGATGCCTTCATCGCCGACTTCAAAGCTCGGCAGGACATCGCGCTGCACTGCTGTCCGCGCTGGCGCTGCCCCTGAAGGCCGGCGAGTGTCTCGTTGTAACAGTGCCCAGGGGCTCTCGGCTAGATGGAGTACCGAAGCGATCAGGTGCCGCCTCCGCCGCCGCTCATGGCGATACGCATATGGTTCACCCCCTTGAGGGATCGTCTCTGTTTGGAAACCCCAGGTCAAACCCTGGGAGCCGCCAATGCTACTCATAGGTCTGTAGACTTACGAGTAGCAGATCTGGACCATTTAGGTCCATAATGGAGGGTGATCTGCAACGGCGAGTAGGGCACAACTTGCGTGCCCACCGAGTTGCGCGTGGGCTATCTCAGGAAGCGTTTGCCGATGTGCTTGGCGTGCATCGCACCTACATGGGCGGCCTCGAGCGCGGTGAACGAAACATCACTCTCAAATCCCTAGAGCGCATTGCCGGGAAAATAGAAGTTGATCCGCTCACCCTATTAACAGTGGATAAAACGACTGAGTAGATGTGAGCGCCACCTCGAAAGTGTTGCACGGACAGAGCAGCAGGAGCGACCCGAGTTGGCTGGTTACTACAGGGGCAGAGACCACGACCGATCCGCGCCCGGAAGGTCCACGACCTGGTCGCCGTCCGGCGTGATCGTGATCGTGAACTCCTCAGGGCGTGGCTGTCCCAGGCGCTGCCACAGCTCGTGAGCGGCATCCAGCTCGTCCCACAGGCGCCGGTCACCCCCTTGCGTGACCGGGAGGTGGGCGGTCGTGTTGGTCCCTACGCGTGCCCATGACTGGCTGCGGGGGTCGGTGAGGCAGAAGTACGCCGGGCCTCGCGTCTCGCCGTCCTTGACGATGACATGCCCTGCCTCGGTCCCCGGCATGGCCAGCTGTGCGAGGAACGCGAACGCGCGGTCGCGGAGCGCGGCGGGGTCGAGTCGGGATACTCGATCTTCACCTGACTCGTTGACAGCCCGCGCCGACAGCTCGGGCAGCTGCTCGTACGGCTGCTCGGTGCTGCGCAGCGGCATGAAGCTCAGCTTTTTAGGGAGGAATCGGCCGTGCGCGGACGCGTCGGCATTCATGGTCAGCGAGGCCAGGTTGCCGGCGAAGTTGCCGCGTAGGTCGGTGAGGATGGTACCGCCGGGTCGTGTTTGGTCGAGCCACGCGGCCGGCACTTTGCGGAGGGCGGCTGTGGCGATGATGCGGTCGTAGGGCGCGCGCGGCGGGTAGCCGAGGTATCCGTCCGCGACCGCGAGGGTTGGGGTCAAGCCGAGGTGGTTCAACCGCTCCCGCGCCTCAGCGAAGCATCCAGCGCTGATATCCACCGAGGTGACCGCATCGGATCCGAGGCGGTGAGCGAGCAGCCCGGCTGTCCATCCGGTTCCCGTTCCGATCTCCAGCACGGTGTCCCCTTCGGATGCCTCGCTGGACTCCAGCATGGTCGCCACCACTGACGGAGCCGAGCATGAGGTGGTGGCGATACCGTGCTCGTCGAACTCGGTCAGCAGGGCCTCGTTGTGGTAGACCGCGCGCAGCCAGTCCTCGCGCTGGGCGCTGTCGGTGGCGGCGGCGTCGTGGGCGTGGCCGCCCAGGTTCTGCGGCAGGGTGAACCGCGGCGCGAACAGGTGCCGGGGGACGGCCTCGAACGCCGTACGCCACGCAGGCGTGGACAGGTCTCCTTGGCTCACCAGCTGCTCGATCAGGGCGTGGTTCAGGTCGTCGGCCAGTTGACGCAGCTGGCTGTCCAGTTCGATCACGTCGGTCACTGGTCTTCTCCCGTGAGGTGGTCGGCGAGCGCGGCCGCGATCGGTAGCCCTGTCGCTTCCTGTATCCAGCCCCATTGTCCGTTGGGGTTCAGGTCGACGAAGTAGTGCTGGCCGTCTGCTGTCACGACGAAATCGGCCACAGCGAAGGACAGCCCGAGACGATCGGTCATCCGCAGAAACGATGACTCGACGCTACCCGGCAGGCTCACCGGCTCGTAGCGCAATGCGTCGTAGTCCGCGCGCCAGTCGAGCAGCCCGCCGGCGGTCACGTCACCTCCCAGGATGTTCGCCGCGAACACTTGCCTGCCTACCGCAGTCGCGCGCACGTCTCGGACCTTCGGCACTCCCTGCTGGAACTGGTGCGCAGTCAGCGCGACTCGGCTGTCGGCCATATCCGAGGCGGTCACGGGGTTGGTGTAGATGAGCGCCACCTGCTTTCCGTCGGCGACAGACGCGGACGCGAAGGTCTTGTAGACGGCCGAGGACCCCAGGTGAGCGGTGTGCTTGTCGGCGTCGTCGGGGATGTTGGTGATCACTGTGCGTGGCACGTCCAGCCCGCACGCTGCGGCGGTTGCGAGTTGGAACGGCTTGTACTCCGCGTCCGCCGCCCGAGACGGATGGTTCACCCACGAGCACGGCAGGCTCATGAGAAGCCCGCCGATTCCTCGACGCGCCTCTCGGGCAGCGAACCGCCGTTCAGCGTCGTTCATCGACGGCGGCAAGGTGAACGCTGTTGGCCTGCGGACATAGACACTGCGGATATCGCGCAGGTCGACCGATCCGTCCGGGCCATGGATCTCGCCGCGCCACGAGCCGTCGAACCACGCGCTCACCCGCAGGGAGAGCGGAAAGTCGCCCACGTCTGTCCGGAACACTCGCGTATCTAGGTGTTCCAGTTCCTTGACGACGAGATCGGCCGTCGTGTCGCTCGGCTCAGTCAACACCAACACGGTGCTGGCAGTCCGGTCTGATGCGAGGTTCATTGCCTAGTCGTTCTCCTCAGCCTCAATCGCCGACGGCGTCAGATATCGTCGGCGACGTCGTATGTTGTGTCCCCTTCGTCTTGGCCGTCTGTGGAATTCGACGTAACTTTTTCTGTGGCCATGACGAATACGCCATCTGCGGTACGCAGGGGGACGACGTTGCGAGGGGCTGGGGTGACCCGCAGGGTGAGGCCAAATGGGGTCACGGTGGTATCTGAGACGGGCTCGACTGTCGGTGTGACGACTCCATTGCGGACCCCGAGTGCAAAACGCTCGGCCGCGTCGGTGAGCAGTCCAACGATCATCTGTGTTCATCCTCTGTTCTGTTAAAGGCTCTATCGTCTACAAGACAGCACACATGGAGGTCAGGTAGCGTCTGAAGTATGGCTTCCGTCAAGATGGAAAGCACCGGCGATGGTTCCCGTAAGAAATCCAGATCACCCAGGAGCAAGCTGTGCGTGTCTGGTTGCGTGGCATGACCAAAGGCATGTCGCAGCCCCAGATAATCTACACGGTTCGGTTCAACATTCCAGTCATGGAAGATGCGAGCCAGATGCAAGCCATTCCTCTCGCAGTAGTGCGTCATGTTGGCTCGCATCCACAGGATTTCGTCCTGACTTGGGCGCCGCCCCCGGATGTAGCCGTAGCAGGTCGGCCATACGTTTCGCGAATGTTGGCAGGGCAGCGGTGTTACCGAGCCGGAACGTTCGTTGGTCATTCGTCTATCAGTTCCGCCTGCCTCTGCCACTCACCGGTTACTAACGAGGATTCAAGGCCCGAACCCGTCGGCTGCCTTGGAGTCGGGCACTTCCAGGACTGGCCGACAGGTCGGGATAGGTGGACGTATCCCGGGGATGGAGGCACGTCCACGTCTGGGTGTGGCTATGCGTGACGGAGGCCGGGCGATACCGACGACACACGTCAACCGGCTTTCGATGATCAGCGCTTCGAGGCTCATCGGGTCGGGACCCATAGCCGCGGTGCCCTCGCCTTGACCAAGATCGGCGCATGCTTAGCATGCGGTGCCGGTAGGTCTATCAAGCTGTCCAGCACCTCAGCGAGTCCACCTTCCCGCCCCCACACTTCGCCTCCGGCTGGATCGCACCGAAACGCCTTCACATCGTCTTGGCTGCGGATGGCGACAGCCTCTGTCCAGCTGCCCGGCCAGACACGAACGCCGGTCACCAACTCCAGCTCACCGTCGTGGTACTTGGGTAGAAACCGCCAAGGGCTCTGGTCGCGAAGGAGGATGAGCCGTCGCAGTTCCGGGTATTGCGTGACAGCAGCGAGGTCAGCCCACGTCAGATTCATGCCGCTCTCCGCGTCTTCACGGTCGAAGGTCGTGAGGACGCCAAACCGGGCGGACGTTTGCGAACTGCCGTAGCGCCATGCTTGCTCTGCTCGCTCGGCATCGACGGTCGCAACGAGTCACACGGCGGCCGCTCACGATCGACGTGAAAAGTCCGCACGATCCCACTGGGACAGATTTCACTGCACAACGCAGGCTGGTCACACACCCCACATGGCAACCGACCCAGCCGGAAGTAGCGGTAGCAGGCTTCCTTCACAGCACTTGCCTCCTGGGGCCGTAGGGCAGTGACGAGACCTGGACGCCGAGAACACGCCGCGCTCGGGAGTCCTATCCACGTCTTGCCGGTAGCTCTTGGAGACAGGGTGAGCGCGGGCAGCTGGTGACGCAGCACAGCCACGGCTACCGGCTCGCCGAACTGGCGCGGCCTCGATGGCTGCCCACCGACAGCCTCGATTGTCTCCCTGGCCAGCCGCAGTGGCACCACATTGGTTGGCTGCGGAGAATCGGTGAGCCGGAGGCTCATATGATCGACACCTTCTTTGTGGTCGTTACGAGATAGGACTCGGACTGTGCCGCCAAGGTGGAGCGGCACTCGACACCACAAGCAGGGAGGATCGCGAGCTGGGGAGTTCGCTGGGTTCGCGATCGACGCTCCTGGTGCCGAGTGCCTGATCTCGAACGTACGAAGAAAACGGCCCGACAACCCTGACTGTCAGTCTGGGTTGTCCTTCAGTGCGGCCTCAGTCGATGGGCACACCCAATTGCGTAGCAAGCTGAGCCGCTTGTCGGGCAATGGCACCGCGGCCACGTTGGACGACGGCGTGTAAAGCCTTGCGTGCCGCTGCCCGGTAGCGAATGTCTTCGGGTGCTTCAATGCTGGCGGCCTGCAACATGACCAACGCTCCCGCGTAATCCTGGCGCTGGTTGTAGCCCTTGGCCTGTTCGAGGTGGAAGGCGACGCGTCGTTCGATGGACAGACTCGGATCAGGTGCGACGCGCTCGGCGAGACGCAGTCCTTCGCTGGTGTCGCCAGCTTCGACCTCGACGGAGACAGCGAAGATGGCAACGTTGGTCGGACCGAAGGCGGTCCAGCACACGTTGCGTTCGCCGGTTCGCTGAGCAAGCGGGAACACCGCGCGGACCCGGTCGCGGGCGACCCACGGTTTGCCGAGGCGGACGCTCGCCACAGCGGCTTGTAGATGCAGCGAGCCTTGGACAGCGAGAGCATCGAGATCGCTGTTGATATGGGGATTGAGGGCCTCGGCGGCACGGAGCGCGACCGCCTCCGCGCCTCCGGGCTCAGCCTGCGCCAGTAGGACCTGGGCGAGGTTCCAGTTGGCGGCCGCGAGCCGCACCGGGTCACCGGCAGTCTCAGCGGCGGCGATACCGCGGTCGGCCGCCAGCAGCGCCAGGTCAACGCGACCGACGCGCTTGGCAACGGTTCGCACCAGGCCGTAGAGGTCGGCCGCACAGCACTGGACCCGATGATCCGGTTCCTGGCCGTCGCCGGCTGTCCGCCGTAGCTGCTCCGTGGCTGTGATCAAGGCCGGCAGCTGATTGCCGAGCTTGCTGTAGCGCCGCTCGGAGCTTTGCCAGGTTCCCCACGCGGCCTTCACCTGGTTATGCAGGCCGGTGACGTCAGGTGGCGTGTTGGTCCGCGGGGCCCAGGTCAGCGCTTGATGGATGGCAGTGCCGGCGTCAAGTGGCTGAATGACCTTCGGGCTGGCTGGAACCTCGCCCAGCAACGATGACAGCGGTACGCGCAGCACCTGTGCGAGTTGCACGGCGACCGGCAGCGCCGGCAGCTTCTTGCCGCGCTCGATCTGGTACAGGTAGTCGGTCGTGATCCCGCTCAGGGCGGCGACAACGGCCTGCGTCTGGTGGTTGCCTTTACGAGCGAAGCGCACGTGTTCACCGAACGCCCGTGCGAGTTCGTCGTCCATGGTGATCTCCCCAGACCCGTCCAACCAGCACCGATCGTACGCAGACGGTTACCGAAGTGGGAACGATGGCACACTTCTGGGGTGCCGTCCAACACGCCCTCGCCGCGCCTACTGCTCCTCTGGGACGTCGACCACACCCTGATCGAGACCCGGGGCGTCGGCTTCGCCATCTACCAGCGGGCCTTCCCCGCTGCCACGGGTCGACCGCTCACCGAGCTAGCCAAAGTCTCCGGCCGGACGGAGCTGGACATCATGCGGGAGACGCTGCGGATCAACGGCGTCGAGCCGACTGACGAGGTTGTTGGCAAGTTGGCCGCGGCGCTCATCCAGGGGTACGAGGACGCCCGAGATGAACTTGCGTCCCGCGGCCGTGCGTTGCCTGGTGCTCATGACACGCTCGCCGCGTTGGCCAAGAACACCTCGCTGTTCCAGGCCGTGCTCACTGGCAACCTCCGAGAAGTGGCGCGCATTAAGCTGGAGGTCTTCGGGCTCGATAGTTTTCTTGACCTTGAGGCCGGTGCCTACGGTGACGACCACCAGGAGCGCATCAAACTGGTGGCGATCGCCCAACAGCGGAGCAGCCGGCGAACTGGTGTCAAGTTCGGCAACGAGGACACAGTCATCGTCGGGGATACGCCGAACGACGTGACGGGGGCGCTTGCGGCCGGTGTGCGGGTGATTGGCGTGGCGACAGGCAAGGCCACGCTCGACGAGTTACGCGACGCGGGCGCGACGTGGGCCGTGGAGACGGCGTCAGCAGTCATGGGCGCGCTCGGGCAAAGCGTTAATCGCGCATAGCCTCCATTGACACAGGCAGGAGCCGCGCACCTCAGTTGAACGCAGCCAACAAGATCACGGCCGACACCGATAGCCATGCCGTCGCGGTGGCTGGAGTCGGGGCTGTCGTTGGTTGAGTTCCATAGGACGTTAACAACCTGCTCAGTGGTGACGAGACATGTCCGTGAGGCTGTGGGTGTATGTCACAGCAGGTGAGCCAGGACGGGCGTACAGCGTCATGAACAGCCAAACCTAGACGGTTGATTCCGTGAAGTTGGTGTTAGTGGTCGTAGGCGATGAGTGAGCGTTTGCTGGTCAGGC
>WUUC01215108.1_pt1 | contig 23438 bp, 17 predicted proteins | sample 6278441 | NCBI WGS metagenome assembly WUUC01 (sample SAMN13675441, study PRJNA597444) | soil metagenome | isolation source: soil | place: USA: Washington | collected 2017-10
CCGCCGTCGATCAGGTCATACTTCGCGCGCTTGCGAAGCGCCGGCGGCGCGCTGTCGAACCGTGCACCACATGATGGACGCGCTGCTGACGGCGTCGCCGTGGGACGGGCAGGAATGGCCCGAAAAACGTGAGCTGTTTCGCGTCGCCGCTGTATCATCTCGGGCACGGCAGAGGTTTGATGATTCGTCTTACGTCCGCGGCCGGACCGTCGGTGCCTGCCTCAGCCGGCGCTCTGGATCCGGAATCAACCGCCACACTCTTGTCGCTTGTCAAAAACGGCGACGAGTGGGCGATGAATCGCCTGCTTGAACATTGCCTTCCCGCCCTGCGTCGATGGGCGCACGGGCGGTTGCCCAGCTATGCCCGCGATGTGCTCGAGACCGCAGACCTGGTGCAAGAGACGGTCATCGCTGCGTTACGCAATTTGCCGCGATTCGAGGCGCACCGCGCGGGCGCGCTGCAAGCTTATCTTCGGCAAGCGCTGGCAAATCGGATCACGGATGTCATCCGCTATCGGCAGCGTCGCCCGACGTCCACCGATTTGCCCGAAGACCTTCCGCAGGACGGCGTGTCCCCGCTCGATCAAATGATCGGCGCGGAAAATACCGCCCGATTCGAGGCTGCGCTGCAGCGGCTGCGCGAGGATGAACGCGAAGCCATCATTGCCCGGCTCGAACTGCAATACAGTTACGCCGAGCTCGCGACCGTGCTCGACAAGCCCTCGCCGGATGCTGCACGCGTGGCCGTCAAGCGTGCATTGCATCGCCTCGCGCAGGAAATGCAGAGGGTGTAAACGTCGCAATTGAACGTCCTTCCCCACCCATGGATGCCCTCGACGACGTGCTAGGCAAGTTGGCCGATGGCGAAAAGATCGACTGGGACGCCATTGAACGTGCGGCCACGCCTGACGAATTGCCGCTCATCCAGCAGCTCCGCGTCCTCGAGGGTGTCGGCGAAACCCACCGCTCCACGCCTCTCGAAGCCAGCGACCCGTGGCAGCGCAACACTGTCGCGTCCACGCGTGACCAGATGATTGTCGCTGACGGCGACCGCGGCCGGCACTGGGGGCGCTACCGCCTCGTCCGCCTGATCGGCCGCGGTAGTTACGGCGCCGTGTATCTCGCTCACGACGAGGATCTCAAGCGCGACATCGCGATCAAACTGCTGCATAAAACCGTGGGCGTGCGCGCCGACCACGCGGAGCGCGTGAGAGCCGAGGGCCGCGCGCTGGCGCGCATGCGCGATGCCAACGTGCTGGCGGTCTACGACGTCGAGGAACACGAAGACCAGCTCGGGCTCTGCATGGAGTACGTCGATGGGCGCACGCTCGACGACATTGTGCGGGCGAGCGGGCCGATGAACGCAGACGAGGCAATCGTCATCGGTCAGGCAGTGTGCCGCGGCTTGGCCGCCATCCACGCGGCCGGCGTACTGCATCGCGATGTGAAGGCTCGGAACGTGATGCGCGAACGCGCTGGACGCATCGTCTTGATGGACCTGGGGTCGGGACTCGACGAGGCGATGGCGCGGACCGATCTGCAGAACGTCGGCACGCCGATGTACATGTCGCCGGAGCTGATGGCAGGCGCGCCGGCAACCCGGCAGAGCGACGTCTATGCCGTCGGGGTGTTGATGTATTACCTCGCCACCGCGTCGTACCCGGTAACCGGTGACAGCGTGGAGGACTTGCGTCGCGCGCATCGCGAGCGGCGCCGCACGCCGATTGACGAACGACGCCCCGATCTCCCCGACGCGTTCGTGCGCATCGTCGAACGTGCGACAGCGACGGACCCTGCCAAGCGGCATAACTCCGCCGTGACATTGCTCCGCGAATTGAATGCGGCGGCGCATGGTGCGTCGGACGATGGCGAGCGGGCGACGAAGCGCCCGTTCATACAGGTGCTGCTTAGTGCCAGCGCCGGCACCCGGGTCAAGGTCGCAGGCCTGACCGTTCTTGGCGTTTTCGGACTGGCGATGTTTTGTGGCCTGCTGACGGCGTGGACGTTTAACGCCGTGCTCGGTCGATCGGCCGCGTTTGATCCGCCCCGAATGGCGGCAACGCTGACGCTCGGCCTTCAGACCCTCGTCCTGCCGGCCGTCGTTATCGCTGCGATGTTTGTATTTGGGTCCGTCCTTAATCTGGTGTCGAAACTGTTTCCCTGGCCGAAGCGTCTATGGTTGCGGACCTGGCGGGCGGTATTGGCCAATAGCGCTGCGGAAGAAGACGAGTACGCTGCCGTTCTTGCGCAGGTGGCCGTGCTCGTGGGTTTTGTGGCGGTCGCGGTCGTGTGGTTCGCGTTCAGCGACGTCGTCGGTGCTTTTGTCAGCACCGTCAGCAACAGCGACCTGGCGGTATTCGCGCCGCTCCGTCCTGATTACGATGCGCGCACTCGGCGTGTGGCCTATCGTCTAGCGGTGCCGGCGCTGCTGTTAATGGTCATCCTCGGCTGGTTACGTGTGCGACGCGTGCGATTAACCCGCGGCGGAACCGTGTCGCCGTGGATTCGGGGGGCGGGGTTTTCTCTAATCGCGATGTTGGTGGTGTTGTCGCAAGCGCCGTACAAGCTGATGTTGCAAAACGGCATGCCGGTTGTTCTGGTTGATGGGCAGCGATGTTATCAACTTGGCCGGCTGGGCGATGACATCCGTATGTTTTGCCCCGCGTGGACGCCACCACGTGTGCGAACGGTCACGGCCACGCAATCACGCATCGAAGAATGCCGCTTCGAGGAGAATGTCTTTCTCGCCACGACCGGTCACGACTGTCAGCCTCCGTCCCGATAGCGAGGATTCCTTGACATGCTGAAAATTCCCATGCTCGTTCGACGCGCGCTTCTCGTGCTGATGGTGTTGGGGGCGTCGCCGACGCCGGCGTCAGCGCAGTTCATCGAGTTCATCGAGTGGCTCGATCGGCTGAGTGGTCCGGCGTTTCACGGGTTTCTCGTCGATTTTCCCCTCGCGTGCAAGCCGCAAGGAGAAGGCGGCATCCAGCGTGGCGATTGTTCCCCGACGGACGCCGAGGGCGGACGGTTGCGGCAAGGTGACCGCAGGTTCGTTTTCGGAGCCCGCTTCGGACGACACGTCAGTGACGTGTCAGGCGACGATCCGGCCAACAACTTCAGGTACCCGGCCGGGACGCGCGAGGAAGACAAAGGCATTTCGCAGTACACATTTGGCGGCTCCATTACCTGGCAAGTGCATAAGGCGTTCGACATCGTCGGCGCAATCGAGGCCAGCCGATTCGGCGGCCCGCTAGTCAACGATTTCACGATCGGGACTATTAGCCCAGGGGTCGTGATCAAACCCTTGGCACTCTTTTCTGATAGCCGCGCCGCCCGTTTGTTGAAAATTCCGCTCCGCGCAAAAACCTACCTCGGCACCATGACCGGCGAGCAATTCGGAGCCGTCCCCGGTTTCGTGTCGGAGCGAGAAACGATCTTCGGTTGGGGGTTGGCCATCGATTGGGTGTTTTCGGGCCGATGGTAAATTCGGTGAAATTCATCAAAGCGCGCCGTCAAAACTATTGGGGTGCTACCATTGGCCGCCCTGCAGACTGTGTGGTTGTCTCACGGGATGTGACTCGATACGGAGGCTTCTATATGCGTCGTGTGTCCCTCGCGCTGCTGTGTAGCGTGGTGTTTGCCGCTTCGGCTGCGGCTCAGTCAAACGTAGAAGTAAACGCGGGTGTGCAGTTCGACTTTCTCAGCCCCGGTGCGCGCAGCATGGCAATGGGCGGCGCGTTCATCGGCATGGCCGACGATGCGACTGCGGCGTTTGTGAATCCGGCTGGCCTGCGTGCCATCTCACGGCGTGAAGTGTCATTCGAGGGCCGCGCTCGAGACTTTACGATCCCAGTCGCGGTGCGAGGCCGGTTCGGCGGTGCTCCGACAAATTTTGGTGTCGATACCATTAGCAACCTTGTCGATGAAGAGCAGTCCCAGAATTCGGCCGGTGTTTCCTTTCTCTCCTTCGTGTATCCGCGATCGCGATGGGCCATCGCCGGCTATCGTCACGAGCTCGCGAATTTCGAAAGCACCGTTCAGACCGAAGGGCCGTTTTTTACGAGGCCTGCCGGCAATACCCTCAATTTCCGCCGGTTTCCGATTCGCGGCGCGATGGAGCTCGACATCGTCACTTACGGGATATCCGGATCATTCAACGTGACCCCGCAATTTTCAGTTGGGGTGGGCGTCGCGTATCACGATTTCAAGATGGATTCTCGAACTGATCGGTACGCCATCAATAACGCCCCGTTCACGAACCCAGTTTTCTTTGGCGCAGCGAATTTCGACTCGGCAAATCTGGTGAATTACCAGTTGCAAGAGGGCGATGATTCTGGTGTCGGCGTAAATGTCGGAACATTGTGGGCTCCAAACCGAATGTTCCAAGTCGGGGCGGTGTACAGACAAGGCCCGGACTTTGACCTCCGGGTCGCAAACCTCCCCGCGCGACCTAATGACTTCATCCCGTTCGAAGCGGGCGGCCAGTTCCACGTGCCTCATGTCTTTGGTGTTGGCGCCGTGGTTCGACCGATGGCCAACGGCACGATTACGGTCGATGTCACTCGTGTCGAATACGGGCGGCTTGCCGAAGATTTCGTCGACATATTCGACGAAGAGCCGGAAGGCTCGTACTTTATTCAGGATGCAACCGAGGTACATGCCGGCTTCGAGTACGTCCTGCCTCGACGGATTCCCTTGGCGCTCCGTGGTGGCTACTGGTTTGACCCTGAACACACACTCGAGTACGGAGGTGCCGGTGAGTTTGCCGACGTGAATCGTGCGATATATCGCCGCCGTGGTGAGGATCAGCATCACATCACCGCTGGAGGCGGCGCAGTGTTCGGCCGCTTCGAGATCAATGGCGCGGGCGACTTTGCCAGCCGCGCAACCACGATCTCGTTTTCGGCAGTCGTTCGCTTCTAACCAACGCCCGCGCCTGCGCCGCGGTGGCGGTGGCTAACAACGAACAGTGTTACTCGAGTCAACGGCAGCCTTAATCGAGAGGCTGCCGTTGCGAACGTCAACGGACCGAGGCGAAGTAGGCGATGAACCGCGGCGAGAAGGCGCGGGGATCCGGTTGCAGCATCGGCGCGATCCTCCGCACTTCAGCCACAGATTGACGCGCGCGTTCGAGCAGTTGCGCGTCTCGCTCACCCTGGATCAAGTACAACGAATACTGCGACGCTGCGCGCAGCAGGGCCGCCTGCGCTGCCGCCGGTCCGGTGTCGTAGCGTTGGCGGGCCAGACTGGACGCGGCTTCTTCGTAACGCGCAGCAAAAAACAGACGCGCTGACGCGGCTAACGCGGGCGGTGGCGTGAAGGGAGTCGCTGTTGACGCTCCCGGTTTCGTCGTCGCGCCGGCTGGCGGTTCGACCTTAGCTGTGGTGGCGGTGGTGCTGCCAGTGCTGGTGCCTGTGCCTGTGCCAGTGGGTTTCAACTCGTTCAAAGGCTTCAGCTCCGCAACGGCGCTTCGTTGCAATTCGTCGCGGCGTGTCTGCGCGGTTGTGCGGACGGCGTCAAAGCCTTGCGCCGCAGTTGCGGCAAGGGAGGCGGCGTCGCGCAGCCGCTGCAAGTTAGACTCACGGCGCCCGGCCTCGAGTTCTGACGTCGCTTTCGCCAACGCGTCGCGCGCGCGTTGTTCGGCGTTACCGAGGTTGGCTTCATTGCTCCACACCTTATTGAGCAGCGCATCGGCTGACAGCTGTGACACGGCGCGTTCGGCGTCCTGTGCGCGAGCAATTGCCCCCTCAGCGGTTTGTGCCGCTGCGTTGACTGTAGCCGGATCGGGCCCGGTGGTTACCGGCGGTTTGGCCGTGTTTGGCGGAGGTGTGCCCTTGTTAGCGGCGTTGACCACTGCTTCGCAGCTGGGGCGCAACTTGTTGAATGCATTCCGATCCCCACCCGTCGCATACCGAATCCCCCCCTGACTCTCGGACGTCGTCCACGCCCTGATGGCCCCGACGCAATCGTTAGTATTGGCGAGCGCAAGTCCACGATAAAAATTAGGAATGTAGGGAACGAAGTCCATTCCTGAAATTTGAATACGTTCGCCGGTGTCCTTGGGCTGCTCGTTGATCGCTTCCGCCATGTAGCGCGCGACTTCCTCCCAGCGCCCGCGATTGCGCGCCTGAATCGCTTTGCGGTACGTGTCTTTGTAATCGGCTAGTACCACCGCGCCGAGGACGCTGACGAGGAGAGCAGTGAGAAGCGCGCGACGCATGGCCTACGACCCCGCCCGCCGGAAGTAGTCGTCCACGTCCACCGGCTTGAACTCAGCGAAGGCGCGGGCTGCATCTCCTGCTTTGACCTGCACGGTCACCACGCGCGATGCGTTGTCGTTTGGATTACGCAACGTAATCTTGTACTCGCCGACCGGTACGCTGAGAGCGAGTGGCGTATGACGATTGGTCAAAGGCAGCGGACCATTCGCGCCCGCAATCTCCACGATTTCGGCCCAGGGTGCCGCATCAACCACCAGGGTACTGGTCTCGACCGTCGTTCCGGTTTGCGCCGGCACTGTGGTGGGGAGCACGGTCGTCAGCGGCACGGGCTTCGCCTGCGTACCCTGATTGACGACGGGATCGCCGGGCATAAAGAACCAGATACTGCCCGCGATCACGATTACGGCCACGGCCGCCGCCGCAATTAGTCCGAGTGGGGGCGCGCCCCGTCCGCTGCGGATGTCCGGCGTCGGTACCGGCGTTGTCGGAAAGACCATCGTCTCGGGCGACGCCCCGGGCATGGGCTGCGCTATAACCACCGCCGCCGCCGCCGCTGCGGCTTTGCGTTGCGCGTCTTCAGCTGCTTGCCGTCGCTTCTCTTCAGCCTGGCGCTGTTTCTCCTCTGCCTGACGCTGCTTGTCGTCGGCCTTTCGTTGCTTCTCCTCTGCCTTTCGCCGGGCCTCTTCCGCAACTCTCCGCTGTTTTTCTTCGTCGGCGAGACGGCGCGCTTCTTCGGCCGCTTGCCGCCGCGCGTCGTCCTCGGCTTTTCGCGCCGCTTCTTGCGCTTTGCGCTGGGCTTCAGCCGCCGTCCGCTGCGCGTCGGCTGCCTCACGGCGTGCCTGTTCCTGTTGCCGCTCGATCTCCTGCTGCCGAAGGCGCGCGTCCTCGTCTGCCCGCTTCTTGGCGGCAATCTCGGCACGCCGCGCATCGATGGCTCGGCCAACTGCGGTCACCTCCTGATGCGCGGGTGACGCGCCGCGGGCACGCGCGACAGCCGCAGCGGCGACGATCAAATCATCGTTGGCCAGTGCGGCGCGCGCCTGTTGCAGTTCGTTGGCGACTTGTCGCTCACGTTCGAGTTCGCGTTCGCGTGTGACGTTGGCTTCGGTACGGAGTTCGTGCAGTGCAGCGGTGACGTCCGGATGCGGGGGCGAAAACGCCTGGAGCAGCGCAATCGCCTCCGTCATCTCGCCTTTGTTGAACCGGCGTCTGGCTTCCGGGATGACCTGGCGCGCGCGGTCGTCGAGTTCAGCCTGCCGTTGCTGTGCCTCGACAAATGCCTCGACATCGCGCAACAGCGCGGCCGCGTCGGCGTCGGCCGGATCGACGCGCAGGGCTTCCTCCGCCGCCGTTGTGGCGCCGTCCGGGTCTCCGGCATCCAACGCGCGTCGACCACGGGAAACAATCCCCGTAATGAGCGCTTTTCGCTGCGTGCCATCGACGACGGCGCGCATTTTGCGCACGTCGGTGGAACGCGGATCAATCAGGAGCGCGGAAGACAGCAGCTCACGCGCGCGTTCGAACTCGCCGCGTTCGAGTTCGTTCTTTGCCTCGAGCAACCGTTCGTCAACTTGCTGTCGCTCGATGGCCGCCCGCGCACGATCACTGAGACCGTGAGCGTCCTCGTTGTCCGGATCGATAATCAGCACGCGCTCGCAAGCGGCTGACGCCTCGTCAAATCGTCCGGCGGCAAACGCGGCACGTGCCGCCGCCATGTTGTTCGCGACTTCTTCGAGCCGGCGGCGCTGAAGATCAGCACGGCTCGAACTGCTGCGCGGTGTCCGCGGCGTAGAAACAGGCGTGTCGATGGCGATCGTGTCCTCGCCAGACAGCGCTGCTTTCCCATCGGCGGCGAGCACACGCGGATCCATGCGCTGACGCACGCGTGACAATTCCTCGCGCATGAGGGTGAGATCCGAAAACCGGTCATTCGGATCTTTCGCCAGGGCCTTGTCGATCAAGCGCGCCAACGCACTGTCGACATTCGTCGCCACACGCTGTAATGGCGTAAAGCGGCTCTCCATGATTCGGCTGAGGACGCCAGCCTCAATACCGCCCGGGAACGCCTGTTGATAGGCGAGCAGCTCGTAACACACCGCGCCGACAGCGAAGATGTCGCTCCGCTGATCGATCGGCTGCCCGCTGATCTGTTCCGGCGACATGTAGTTGAGCGTGCCCATCACCATGCCGACCTGGGTCATGCTCGAATCGGCCAGGCGCGCGATCCCGAAATCCAGGATCTTCAACGGCCCTTCGTTCGAAATAATCAGATTGGCTGGCTTGATGTCGCGGTGAACAATGCCGGCTTTGTGCGCGTGGGCGAGGCCCGCGCACAGTTCATCGATGTATTGAAGCTTCGTGCCGAGCGGCAGCTCCGTCTTGCGCTGGATGATCTGAAAAACAGTCTGGCCGGGCACATACTCCATCGCGATGTATGGCTGCCCGCCGTCGTCCCCGACGTCGTAGATGGTGACGATGTTGACGTGTGCCAGGCGCGCGGCCGACCGCGCTTCGCGCGCGAAACGCTCCCGTAATTCGTCGCCCTCGAAGCCGGCACGCAGCACTTTGATGGCGACGAAGCGGTCCAGCAAAGGATCGCGCCCGAGATACAGCTCCCCCATACCACCGCGCCCGAGGCGGTCGACGATTTCGTACCGATGGATCAGCTTAGGGAGGTCGGACATTCCTGGGGTAGAACGACGCGATTATACCGCCCGGCTTGATGATGGGAGCGGGCTGGGTGGGTGGTTTGGCCGGCGTTGGCGCTTTTGGCCCAGGCGCGCAAACCCGGGCCTGTGGGCCTGGTCGCTGATCGTCTTTTGGGGCATGCCCTTGGCCTAGGATGATGAACCAAGTGTCGCCCAGGCCCGACCCACGCCGATACGCGCCTGCTGCAATCGCCGGCGCCCTGTTCGTCCTACTGACGACGGCCGTCCCTGACGCTCACGGCGTGTCACGCCGCGATGCCGCATTTCTGCTCGGTGTCGATGGCCCCGCGGTCGCGGTCTTCATGTACCTAGGCGCCAAGCACATGGTCACTGGCTACGACCACCTGCTGTTTCTGGTCGGCGTCATCTTCTTTCTCTACCGCCTTCGCGACGTGGTCCGCTACGTCAGCCTGTTTACCCTCGGTCACAGCGCCACTCTGCTGATCGGTGTGCTCGCCGACGTCCACGCCAACGCCTACATCGTCGATGCCATTATCGGTTTGTCGGTCGTATACAAGGCGTTTGAAAACCTCGGCGGGTTCGAGCGGCTCTTCGGCGTTAGACCCAACACCCAGATCGCAGTCACGATTTTCGGGTTGATTCACGGATTCGGCTTAGCCACCAAGTTGCAGGATTACGCGTTACCGCCAAACGGTTTGGTTGCCAACATTGTGAGCTTCAACGTCGGCGTCGAAATTGGGCAGGTCGTCGCGCTGACCCTCGTGCTCTTTGCATTCAGTTACTGGCGCCGGCGCCCGCAATTTCTCGTCCACGCCTTTACCGTCAACACCGTGCTGATGATGTGCGGCTTCGTCCTTGCCGGGTATCAACTCGTCGGGTATTACCAATGACACCATCTGCCACTCCAATCAGCGCGTCACGCGGATCCATTGTCAAGGCTGTAACCATCGCTTTCCTCGCGGCGCTATTCATCCTCGTCGCCGTTATCGTTCCCGCCGAATACGGCATCGACCCGCTGGGTAGCGGCAGGGCATTAGGCTTGACACGGCTTGCCGAGGCGGCGTCCGCGCCCGAGATTGGTCCACGCGGAGTGCTGCTCCCGCAGACAGAGACGTACCAGTCGGACGAAGTCCAGTTCACACTGCAACCGAAGCAAACGGTGGAATACAAATATCGTCTCGACAAAGATGCCGGCATGGTCTTCATGTGGACTTCGACGGCGCCGGTCATGTTCGACTTTCACACCGAGCCGGAAGGCACGGCCTCGTCCGCATCGCAAAGCTTTCTCAAGGGCGAGGCAAGCGCGGGACGCGGCTCCTACGTTGCGCCGTACAACGGCATTCATGGGTGGTATTGGGAAAATGCAGGTGTCGCGCCCGTGACAATTCGACTGCAGTCGTCCGGCTTCTACTACGCGGCCACCGAATTCCTGATGGACGGCTCGAGGAAGGCGCACGAGCTCATTCAGATGAAGTAACGCTGCCGGGTCTTGCCCGTCTCCCATTTCTTCCGCGCCGTCCGCACTTCGTCTTGCTCTGACACTTCGGCCACTGGCACATCCCACCACGCGTCGTAACTGGGCACAACGGCTGTCGGGTCGATCGGTAGATGGATGAGCGTCGTACGGTCATTGCTGCGTGCCGCTGAAAGCGCGTTCTCAAACGCGTCTCGATCGGTAGCGCGATACACAATGGCCCCCAGCGATTCCGCGTTGCCGGCGAGGTCAACAGGCAGCGGTGGAAACTGCGTGCCGAACCCGCGCGATCCGATCGATCGCGATAAGCCGCCAATACTCGCGTACCCCTGGCTATCGAGCAGAATGATGATGATCTTGAACCCTTCTTGCACGGAGGTCACGATCTCCTGCGCCATCATCAAGTACGAGCCGTCGCCGACCAGGACGAACACGTCACGCGCCGGATCGGCCATCTTCACGCCCAGCCCGCCCGCGATCTCGTAACCCATACAGCTATAGCCGTACTCGACGTGGTAGGTGTTTGGTGAACGCGCCCGCCACAATTTGTGCAAATCGCCTGGCACGCTACCCGCTGCTGCAACGACCACGTCGTCTTCGTGCACGAACGCGTTGAGAATACCGAGCACGTCACTCTGGGCAAATGGCGGCGCGGCCTGTGCGCTGACGACGCGGTCGACCTCCGTATTCCACGCCAGGCGGCGTCCCTCTGCGGCTTGGCGATAAGTAGCATCGGTGCCAAAGCCACTAAGCATTGCGGTCAGTTCTTCGAGCGCTACGCACGCGTCGGCAACGATGGCGATGGCGCGGTGCTTGTGGGCATCGAATTCACAGACGTTGATGGCGACAAAGGTCACGTCGGGATTCGCGAACGCCGACTTCGACATGGTCGTGAAGTCGGTAAGTCGCGTGCCGATGGCAATCACGACGTCCGCTTCGGCGGCGCATTGATTGGCTGCCGATCCGCCAGTCACGCCGACCGCGCCAAGGGCCAGCGGGTGATCCCAGGGAAGTGCGCTTTTGCCCGCCTGCGTCTCGGCCACGCCAATGCCGGTCGCCTCGGCAAACCGGCGCAGCGCGTCGCTGGCGCCGCTATACAGGACGCCGCCACCCGCGATGATTACCGGCCGTCGACTGAGCCGAATTACATCTGCAGCCGCTGCGAGCCGGTCGCGGTCGCCGCGCGGACGTTGAATCTGCCACACCCGTTCTTCGAAAAATGAAGCAGGGTAGTCAAACGCCTCGGTTTGCGTGTCTTGCGGCAATGCCAACGTCACTGCGCCGGTCTCTGCCGGCGACGTCAGCACACGCATCGCTTCGGGTAGGGCTGTGAGCAGTTGTTCCGGTCGCGCAATCCGATCCCAGTACCGGGACACAGGCCGGAAGCAATCGTTCACCGAAATGTCCTGGGTGTGGGCGACCTCCAGTTGTTGCAGGACCGGCGCTGGCGCGCGGTTCGCAAAGATGTCACCTGGTAAAAGCAGCACTGGCAAACGGTTGATGGTCGCACCGGCAGCCCCGGTGACCATGTTGGTCGCGCCTGGGCCGATCGACGTCGTGCACGCGAAGGTCCGCAACCGGTTCGACATCTTGGCGAACGCCGCCGCCGTATGCACCATCGCCTGTTCATTGCGGCACTGGAAATAGCGCAACCCCTGATCCAGTTGGTCGAGTGCTTGTCCAATGCCGGCGACGTTACCGTGACCGAAAATGCCGAACACGCCAGCGAAGAAAGGACGGCGCCGCCCGTCACGCTCGCTGAACTGCACGTTCAGGAAGCGCACCAGCGCTTGCGCCATCGTCAAGCGGATCATCGCGCGTCCGGGTCGGGCAGCATTACATCGCGAATCAGTTGATTGAGGTCTCCGCTGGCGCTGAGGAACTGACGCAAGGTGCGACGCGTCGGTGGGAAAGAATCGAACTCGCCGACCGCCAGGGCGTTTTCATCGAAGGCGCGACGAAAATCGGGGAAGCGGCGGTAGAGGTCGTCGGCAATTCGCGATGGAACCGGACTGGAAATGCGCGCGCTCACCTCGACGTCACTCGCGACGAATCGCTTCTGCCACGCCGACGGCGGCGAGATGATCACGTCGCCGCCAATGAGTTCGCTCCAGTGCATGACGTTGCGGAATGCGGCAGAGAGCAAGCGAGTCCTGTAGCTGCGGCCTTGAAACAGTCGATAGGTTTTCTTGAACACCGCCACGCCGGCCCAATCGAGGTGACCAGGCTCGGTGCTGATCTGGTCCTTGTCCATCACCACCTTCAACCAGTCATCAAGACGGCCGACCATGATCGTGCACACCGGTCCCATCGAATCGATGTCATGACCAGCCGACTCCCGGCGCTTCAAGCCGCGCTCGACGGCTTCCGCGACCGAAACGGCCTGCGACAATGTGAAGCACACGGTCGCGTTGATCGAGATGCCGCGCACCGTCGCTTCCTCGATGGCACGCACACCGGCGCGGGTAGCGGGAATCTTCACGATCATGTTTGGCGCGAGCGAATGAAAATGCTCCGCTTGTTTCACAATCGCTTGCGCATCGCGGTAAAAACGCGGGTCCGTTTGAATTGAGAGCCGGCCGTTGCGCCCCTTATGGGCTTCGAATGCCGGCCGCAACAATGCCGCTGCGTCCGTCGACATGCGTTCGACCGCAGCCCACGCAATTTCATCTTCGGTGGCAGTGGGCTTGTTGCGAATCAGGTCGGCGATGCGGCCACGCCAGGTTTCGAAATGCGCTTTGAGGACGGTATGGGCGATTACCGGATTGCATGTCGCCCCGACGGCACCATGCTCGATGGCAAACTTGAGCTCTTCGAGGTCGGCGGAGTCGTTCCACAGACACGTCGACGTGGTCTGCGTCATTTCGTGCAACGGACTCTTGTAGGTCGCGCCAGCACCCATGCGCGCATTCTACGCCTCAGCACCGCAAATATCGCCACCGACTAGGCGGAGCCGACGAGAAGATCCGTCTGTTTCTGTGAAGCTGGCGAGTCTCGTGTCAACGGCGATTAACTACAAGCCGAGCGATCGTAGAAAGTCCCGGCTCCTGGCCGCGCTTTCGGCCGGCGTGCCGTAGCCGGGAAAGACGTCTTGTTCGACCACCACCCACCCTTGGTAGTGGCGTTGCTGAAGGGCGGCTGTGACCGCGGCAAAGTCCACTTCGCCGGCGCCCAATTCGCAGAACAACTGTGCCCGTACCGCGGCCAGATATCCGAGGCCATCGGCGCGGGCGCGCGAAGCGACCACCGGATCACAGTCCTTGAAATGCACGTGCCATACCCGATGACCGTGGTGGCGTAACACGCGGACCGGGTCGCCGCCGCCGTAGATGATGTGGCCGGTGTCGAGGACCAGTCCGACAAGACCCGCGTCAGTGTGTGACATCAGCGCGTCGATTTCCTGTGGCGTTTCGACATAACCACCGCAATGGGGATGAAAGACCGTTCGCACGCCGGTCTCGTCCGCGACGGCGCGGGCGATGCGGTTGACTCCGTCTGCGAACGTGCGCCATTCGGCGGGCGTCAACGAAAGCGACGCCGGAATGCGCCCGGCATGTTGCTCGCGGACCGGCACGGCGCCGTTGTTATCGGACAGCACGATGAACGAGTCGGGCGCGTCCGCATCTCGCATCAGTCGCGCGGTGCGAACGGCAGTATCGACGCCAGCCGCGTGGGTATCGCGGTTCGCGAGCGCCACGGGGACGAAGGCACCAACTAAGGACAGCTCTCGGGCCGCAAGTTCCGCACGCAATCGCTGGGGGTCGGTCGGCAAGAATCCCCAGTCGCCCAGCTCCGTGCCGGCATACCCGGTCGCGCGGATTTCATCGAGCACCTGGGCGAAGGGTGCCGAACGCGTCGACGAATCGAACTCGAGCACGCCCCATGAGCAGGGCGCATTGGCGACACGAATCATGAGCGGAATGATATTCTTCGGCGCGTTTGGCTTCCCGCGTGCTGTTCCGGTCGTCACCTGTCCCACGCGGACGCACTGGTGTTGCCGTTGCACTGTCGCCTGCGCGTGCCCGCTGGAAGTATGTGCGTTTCGCTGTGCGTCACGTAGCGCCGGCAGACAGCTGGCGCAGTAAGACCCATGATGAAGAGTGCTGCCTCGTGTTATTGCGTGGGCATTGCCGCATCGAGTACGCGACCGCATCGCGACCCATGGACGGCGCGGTCCTTGGCCCTCGCCGCGACGTATTCACCGATTATCCGCATGCCTTATATCTGCCGCCACAAACCGCGTTCCGTATCACCGCCGATCAGGCGACGGAGATCGCAGACGGCCGGGCCCCGGCGCGCAAGCGATTCGATGCGCGCGTCATAGCCCCCGAGAACTGTGGGTTGGAGATTCGTGGCGGAGGCAATGCCACCAGGCAAATCATCGACATCATGCCGCCGTCGTTCCCCGCCGACCGGTTGCTGGTATGCGAGGTGCTGACGCCGAGCGGCAACTGGTCAAGCTATCCGCCCCACAAGCACGACACCGATCGGCCGCCCGACGAGGTCAAACTCGAAGAGATCTACTATTACCGCTTCGCCCATCCCGATGCGTACGGCTTTCAGCGCTTGTACGACCGTACCGACGATCGCACGCTCACGGTTGCTCACGGCGACGTCGTCACTGTTCGCAATGGTTATCACCCGTTTGTTACAGCGTACGGGTATAACGCTTACTACTTGAATGTGCTTGCTGGCACACGTCGATCGATGGCAGCGAGCGACGATCCACGCTATGCCGCATTTCGCGACTGGCCGCCGCCGGACGCGCGCGTGCCTTTGGTGCAGAAGCCACGGTGATGGGAGGAATGGTCATGTCAGGAAGTATTCGCGTCGTAAGCGCCGCCTTGTGCCTGCTGTTGATTGTGGCCGCGTCCGCATCTGCGCAGGTCGATCGCGCGACGTTGACCGGTATCGTCCGAGACCCTACAGATGCCGTGATTGCCAACGCGCAGGTCAAGCTGACCAACCTGGCGACCAACGCCGTGGCGACGGTCACGACCACCGCCGACGGCACGTATCTGGTCGTCAATCTCGCGCCAGGCGAGTACCTCGTGCAGGTCGAAGCGCCCGGGTTTCAACGCTTTGAGCAAACCGTCTCGGTCGCTATCGGCTCGCGCGCCCGGCTCGATCTGTCGCTTGCCGTCGGATCCATCGGCGAAACGGTGACGGTCGAAGGCGTGACGCCGCTTCTGAGCACCGAAAATGCGATCGTGGGCACCGTCGTCGCCCGCAACGAGGTTGACAAGCTGCCGCTGGCGATTCGCAACTGGGATGACCTGCTCGCGCTTGTTCCCGGCGTCCAGAGTGACCGCTATACCGAACAGGCCGGTGGCACCTCTTCTGGTCGCACCGGCGGCGTGAGCGTGCATGGCAATCGCAGTTTGCAAAACAACTTTCTCCTCGACGGGGTCGCGAACAACAGCTTCTCGACCAACGTGCAGGAATTGACGACGCAGATTTCGCGGCCCTCGGTGGATGCGATCGACGAGTTCAAGGTGATCACCAGTCCGTACGCCGCCGAATACGGGTGGTCGCCTGGTGCCGCAATCATCGTCAACACCCGTTCCGGGACCAACAATCTGCGTGGAACAGCGTACGATTTCTTTCGCAACGACTCACTCGACGCCAACAACTTTTTCGCCAAACGGGCCAACCAACAGAAGCCGACGAACAACCAGAATCAGTTCGGCGGCAATCTGGGCGGCCCGCTGGTGCGCAATCGCGCGTTCTTCTTTGGCGACTTCGAAGCCACGCGGATCAAGCAGGGTGTGCTGCGTACCGGGCGCGTCATGACCGAAAACGAGCGCAACGGCATCTTCACTGGGGGCGCCGCGGTTCGTGACCCGCTGACGGGACTGGCGTTCGATGGCAACATCATTCCCAGAGACCGTATCGACCCCGTCGCGGCGGCGATTGTGGCGATGCTGCCGACGCCCAACGCCCCCGGCAATAACAATTTCATCCGCCAGCCCAACGTCGAGGACGAGTCGGAGCGCTACCTCCTGCGCTTCGACTTCCCCATGGGCAATGACAACTTTTTTGCCCGCTTCATTCGCAGTGATCGCTTCCGCTACGTGCCCGGATGGATCGGGGGCGTCCTTGACGGGACGACCACGTCGGCGTGGGGGCGTAACTACCTGACATCCGATGCCGTCGTCGCCGGTTGGACCAAGGTGATGGGCAGCGCCCTGGTCAATGAAGCGCGCTTCTCCTACGCACGCGGCGTGAACGATGGCACACAGGATCCGTTCGGTCAGGATGGCAACGCCGAGATCGGCCTGCGCGGTGTGCCCAATGATCCGCGCATCATTGGCGGCATCACGCGCATGGATATTTCCGGACACATCGCGGTGGGGTCGCCGGACTTCATGCCCAAGTTCCAGCACACGGAGCAATTTCAATATTTGAATACGCTTACGTGGCTGCGCGGCCGTCATCAAGTAAAGGTGGGCGCCGATGTGATGTGGCCGATGCGCAACGAATACTTCGACGTCGCGCCGACGCGCGGCCAACTGTCGTTCAATGGCAGCTTCACCGGAAATGCGTTTGCCGACTTCCTGCTTGGCTACGCGCAACGCGCACGGCTGACCAATGTCTTCGTCGTCAACCAGCGCCTGTGGTCGACGTCTTTCTACGTGCAGGACGACTGGAAGACGACCGACAACCTCACCGTCAATCTCGGGATCCGCTACGACTTCATGACGCCGCCGCACGAAGCGAATAACCAGATGGCGAATTTTGATCCGAACGCCAATGGTGGCGCCGGCGGCCTCGTCTACGCCACAGATGGCTCACTCGAAGAACGTTCGCTCGTCAAACCCGACAAGAACAACTTCGCGCCGCGCGTGGGCGCTGTCTACAAGCTTGGCGATCGCACCATCGTTCGCGGCGGATACGGCGTCTTCTACAACCAGTTCGAGCGCATCGGCTCAGAGGACCAACTTGCCCTCAATCCTCCCGGCCTGCGTAACATCGACATCAGCTCGGCGTCCGGCGCAACCACGCCCGTGCTTCGTCTACGCGATGGTTTTCCCGCCGATTTCCTCGATCGTCTTGTCATCGCCAACTTGATGTTGCGCGCGGCCGACCCGAATGCGCCCCGCACGATGGTGCAGCAATTTGGTGGCGGCGTCGAGCGGCAACTGGGCGCCGCCTTTGTGCTCTCGGCTGACTTGATTGGATCGGTCACGCGGAACCTGGCCGTGCTGCGCAACCTGAATCAGCCGCTGCCCGGCACCCGTGACGCCAATGGACCGCGCCCCTTCCCGACCTTCGGCACCAACGTCCAGTGGCGCGAGATGACCGGCGAAGGCAATTACAAGGGGCTCGATCTGAGCTTCGAGAAACGCTTCGGTCGCGGGTATAGCTATCGTGCGTCGTACACGTTGAGCGAGTCACGCGATCAGGCGCCAGAACATCTCAACGCCGCGTCCGGCCGTCCGCAAAACGGCCGCGATCTGGAATCGTGGGAAGGCCCAAGCGACTTCGACATCCGCCATCGCCTCGTCGCCAACTTCATCGTCGAACTCCCTTTCGGCAGAGGCAAAGCGATGTTGCAGAACGGCGTGGCCAGTCACATTTTCGGCGGGTGGCTGGTCAGTGGCATCTACAGCGCGCGGACCGGACGGCCGGTGACCATCTCGCAGAGCGATAACAACGTGGGCACCGGCGCCGAAGGGCTGCCGAACTTAATTGGCGACCCCGAAGGGCCGAAGACGGTTGAAGCGTGGTACAACAAGGCCGCCTTCCAGTTGGTGCCGAGCGGCACGTTCGGCAATGCAGGACGCAACATCGTGCGCGGACCCGGTTGGGTGACGTTCGATATGAGCCTACAGAAGCGTCTCGACTTCACCGATCGGCTCAACGCGACGCTGCGCTGGGACATCTTCAACGTCTTCGATCGCGCTAATCTCGGCTTGCCCGAACGAAACATAACGTCCACGACGGCGGGGGTGATCTCGACGCTGGCTGGAGATCCTCGCGTGATGCAGCTCTCCATCCGAATCGGTTTCTGATCGGCGTCGGGTACCGGGTACCGGGGGCCAAAGTTCCATGGTTCCAAAGTTCCATAGTTCCAAAGTTCGACTGTGAACCGCTGGAACCGCTGGAACCGCTGGAACCGTAGAACCCTGGAACCCTGGAACCTTGGAACCCTGGAACCCTGGAACCTTGGATCCCGGTACCCGTCGCGATCGCACGTTATACTCGCCAGCGCGATGGCGAGCGCAAGGGCATGGGACGTGGTCGGTGTCGGAGCAAACTCCGTTGACTACGTCCACCTGCTGCCCGGGTACCCCCAGCCTTTCGGTACCTTCGCGAAGATGAAAATCGAGCGGCAGGAAATCCTCTGCGGTGGACAGATGGCGACTGCCATGTGCGCCTGCGCCAAGCTGGGACTGCGCGCTCGATATGCCGGCGTGACTGGCACAGACGAGAATGGCCGCCGCGTACGCGCCGAGTTGAAAAAGCGCGGTATCGATCTCACCGACGTCATCATCCGCGACGCGCAAAATCAATTTGCCGTCATCCTCGTCGATGAAACCAACGGCGATCGCATCGTTCTATGGGATCGCGACGAACGGCTGCTGATGCGCGAGCGCGACATTCCCATCGAAGCGATCGCGGCAGCCCGCATCCTGCATGTCGACGATGTGGATCAGGCCGCGGCGATTCTGGCGGCCAAGATTGCGCGCGAGGGCGCAGTCCCAACGACAAGCGATATCGATCGCGTGACTGAGAGGACGCCCGAATTGGTGGACGCGGTGAGCATCCCGATTTTCGCGGAACATGTCGCGAGCCGGCTTACGGGTCTCGCGGACCACGAGGATGCCTTGCGCACGTTGATGAAACCCCATCACCAGGTTCTGTGCGTGACCCTTGGAGAGCATGGGGCGATCGCGATGGACGCGAAAGGCGTTTATCGAGTCCCGGCGTTCCACGTGGATGCGGTCGATACCACGGGCGCCGGCGACGTCTTCCGGGCCGGGTTCATATACGCACTGCTCCGCGGGTGGCCAACCGAGGAGATATTGCGCTTCGCCAACGCTGCGGCGGCGGTCAGCTGCACCAAGCTCGGAGCACTTGGCGGCATCCCGTCGCTCGACGAAGTCGAAGCACTCATCGCCAGCGGTCGCGTCAGGACGTAGCGATGACGTGGAGCACCAATCGGTTCGCGCGGTGGGCGCTCACGATCGCCGTGGCGGTTAGCGTGCCCGCGGCAGGCGCTCACGCCAGGCAGTTCGACCAATCTTTCACCCTCGACGAGACGAGCGAAGTTGTCGCCGCCATCGTCATTGAATGCCGCACCTGCGCGTGGGAGCAACAGGGCCACGAAGCCGTGGTCATGCGAATCCTTGTCGATGGCCGCTACTCGCAGCACTTGCCAATCGTGCACGCGAAGCGGACATACGCGGTGATGCTTGGTCCGGTCGAGGCGGGCCGACACGTAATCCGCGTCGAAGAAGACCGTGAGCTCACGTCGTCTCAGCTGCGCGGAGGGCAGGCGGCATCGGTCAAAAGCATCGAGCTCGAGATTATCGGCCGGGAGAAGTCGCGCCGTCTCCCGTTGTCATTGGCGCCGTTCGTTTACGCGCGGCCCGATACGGTCGGCGGTTTCACCGACGTGCCTGTGTTCATGTGGTACGAAGTCGAGCCCACGGCGCGCGGCACGCGCTATCGCTATTCGGTGATCTTCACGAACGAAGATGGCGGCACACCGGCGGATCGCTTGATGGCGACATGGGGACGAACGACCGATATCGAGTACGTCTACAGCGTCGAAGTGAATGCGACGGGCGCGATTGTGGATGAGGACATGCAGGGCCCGAAACATGAGACCTTGAAGTTCAACGGTCAACGGGAGGGGCGCCATCCATTGTTGTGGGTCAGCACCGAGAACAACATGGTGCTCGATCGCGGCACGACGGCAGTACGGTACGCGCCCGCGCCAGACGAATTTCCTCTTCAGGGTGTTTCGCGCGAGGCGGTGATGGATCGTAACGCGTGGTTGTACGAGCTGATGGCCAAGGAGTTGGCACGGGAGGGGAAGATCGCGCCGCACGATCCGCCCGGCAAAGGCACCATTCCTGATCCGCGTCGCTACGCCTACGTCGAAGGGTGCGGGCAGGCGGGAGAGGCCGCGCTCGCGGTGGCGGTGCAGGTCGCCGGTAACTGGATCGCCTCGGACCGCGGCGTCCGTGAATATCGCGTCGCTCGCGACGGGTGTTTCCGCGTCGCCATTCCGTTGCCAGAGAAAGCCGAAGCGCGCGACGTCCGCGCCATTCGCGTGCAGGCGTATGCGCGGGAGGGCAAGAGCGCAAGCGCTGCGGCACGACTGACGCGGATCAACACGCTGTTTGGTCTCGACAGCAACTATCGCCCGGGCCCGCGATTGCTGCAGTGGACGGGCAACGCCGCACTCGCCGCGGGTGGCCCGCCGTTACAGATCCCGGTGAAATGACCACACCCGCGCCTGTCCTCGAGATGCGCGGGATTCGTAAAGAGTTTCCGGGTGTCATCGCGCTCGATGGCGTTGACCTGTCGTTGTACGCGGGACAGGTGCACGTGCTGCTTGGCGAAAATGGCGCCGGCAAATCGACATTGATGAAGATTCTTAGCGGCGCCTATCACAAGGATGCCGGGGAGATTCTCATCAATGGGCACGATGCGAACATTCACTCTCCGAGCGACGCCATCGCCCGTGGTGTCCGCATCATTTATCAAGAGCTCAATCTCGTCCCTCGTCTGTCTGTCGCCGAAAATATCTTTCTCGGGGCGGCACCGACGCGCGCGTTCGGCGTCATCAATTGGCCGCGTCTGTATCAGGACGCCGCGGCGGTATTGAAAGACCTCGGTCTCGATCTCGATCCCACCGTCGCGCTCTATCGCCTCAGCCTCGCTCAACGCCAGATGGTCGAAATTGCCAAAGCGCTGAAGGATGACGCTCTCGTCCTGGTGATGGACGAGCCGACGTCCGCACTGACAACACGCGAAGTCAATCAATTGTTTGAGCTCATCGCGCGGCTCACGACGCGGGGCGTGGCTATCGTTTACATTACGCATCGCCTCGACGAGGTCTACCGTATCGGCCAGCGCGTCACGGTCATGCGTGATGGACGCCACATCGCGAACCGGCCACTGAGCGAGACGTCGGTGCCCGAACTCGTGCGTCTGATGGCCAATCGCGACGTCGGCGAGCATTTCCCCAAAGTCCGTGTCGCGCCCGGCGACGAACTGCTTCGACTCGAGAACATCGGCAGGCACGGGGCGCTTGCCGACGTCAGCTTTTCGCTGCGCAAGGGCGAGGTGCTCGGCATTGGCGGCTTGCTTGGCGCTGGCCGCACCGAAGTGGCGCGTATCATCGCGGGTGCGGATCGCCCGGACACTGGCCGCATCATCATTGACGGAAAGCCTGTCGTCTTACGCACGCCCGCCGATGCGATCCGTCGAGGAATTGGGTTACTGCCGGAGGATCGCAAGGCTGAGGGATTGGTTGCAGGGCTCACGGTTGAACGCAACATTGCGCTGCCGCACGGAAAACAGCTCGCGCGCGGCGGCATTTTGCCGCGGCACTCTGAAGCGAAGATGGCACAGCCGCTCGTGACTGAGTTGCGCGTCAAAGCCACCGCGACACAGCCCGCACGGTTGTTGAGCGGCGGAAATCAGCAGAAGGTCGTTCTCGGCAAGTGGCTGGCGGGGGATGCGCGCATCTTTATTTTCGATGAGCCGACGCGTGGCGTCGACGTTGGATCAAAGGTGGAGATCTACAACCTGATGAATCGACTGACGGCGCAAGGCGCCGGCATCATCATGATTTCTTCTGAGCTACCGGAACTCCTTGGTATGAGCGATCGCATTCTCGTCATGCATCACGGTCGCATACACGCCGAGTTCGACTCCATGCAGGCGACGCAGGAACGGGTCTTGAGCGCAGCGCTGGGGCTTGCCAGCTGATGCCGGCAGCGACCTCGCTCTCGACGGCGCGACAGTTCGGGACGCTCATCGGGCTGGTCCTGCTGTCCGCCGTGTTGTGGGCGCTGTCGCCGCACTTTCTCACCGTCCCGAACATCCTGAATATCGCGCAGCAGACGAGCATCAACGCCATCGTCGCGGTGGGCATGACCTACGTCATCTTGTCCGGCGGAATCGACTTGTCCGTTGGATCGATCGTCGCCCTTTCGGGTGTGGTGCTCGGCGTGCTCTTGCAAAGTGAGCAACCAGTGGCCATGGCTCTTGGCGGCGCGATCGGCATGGGTGTCGTGTGCGGTTTGCTCAACGGTGCGCTCGTGAGCTGGGGCGGATTGCCGCCGTTCATCGTCACGCTCGGGATGATGAGCATTGCCCGTGGTGCGGCCTTGCTCTTTACTGAAGGTCGTCCCGTGTCCGGCTTCGACACCACGTTTCGGTCACTCGCCACCGGTCACGTGTGGGTAGTGCCCGCACCCGTGGTCATCACCGTCGTCGTCTACTTGATCGCGCACTTCGTGTTGAGTCGCACGACGTTTGGACGATACGTGTACGCAATTGGCGGCAACGAAGAAGCAACGCGGCTGTCCGGGGTGGCCGTTCGTTTCCACAAAACGATGATCTATGCGGTGTCCGGTCTGATGAGCGCAGTCGCGGCGATCATTCTGACGGCGCGGCTCAATTCAGCGCAGCCCATTGCGGGGATGATGTACGAGCTCGATGCCATCGCGGCAACGGTGATTGGCGGAACGAGTCTGATGGGTGGCGAAGGCACACTGGCGGGGACGCTAGTCGGCGCGCTGATCATGGGCGTGCTGCGCAATGGATTGAATCTACTTGGCGTGTCGTCGTTCCTGCAGCAGATCGTGATCGGTGGAGTGATTGTCGTGGCGGTGCTGGTGGATACCGTGCTCAAGCGGCATCGTGCGTAATTTTCGATAGCCACAGAGACCCGGAGACACAGAGAACATTTTTGTTCGAGCCTCCGTGAGCCCACCGATGCGAGTGTTCGCGAAGCAAAGCCTGTGGCCACGGCGTCGCGATCATGAAAACCGGTGCGTAGGGGCTGACATGGGTCGCCGTAGGGGCCCCAACATCGCAATGGCA
>WUUC01020265.1_pt1 | contig 23435 bp, 21 predicted proteins | sample 6278441 | NCBI WGS metagenome assembly WUUC01 (sample SAMN13675441, study PRJNA597444) | soil metagenome | isolation source: soil | place: USA: Washington | collected 2017-10
CGTTGGTGCCGCCGTTGGCGGGGCCGCGGATGACGATCGGGCAGGCGATCTGGCCGCCGGACATGTAGCGAACGTTGGCCGCGTTATTGAGGATCTGGTCGAAGGCGACGGAGTAGAACGACCAGAACATCAGCTCCATCACGGGGCGTATGCCGAGCATCGAAGCGCCGACGCCCATGCCGATGAAGCCCGCTTCGGAGATGGGCGTGTCCACGATGCGCTTGGGGCCGAATTTTTCGAGGAGGCCTTCGGTGACTTTGTAGGCGCCGTGGAAGTTGGCGACTTCTTCACCGAGGACGACGACGTTTTCGTCGCGCGTGAGTTCGTCGGCGAGGGCGTGGCGGATGGCTTCGCGGTAGGAGATCTGTGGCATTGCCGGGAGAGAGGATGGAAGTTGAAAGATGAAAGTTCGAAAACCGGAGAAGAACCGAGCGGCTTAGTCGAAAAAGAGACGGCCCTGGGATTTGCGCTCGGAGGGATTGTCGGCCTCCCAGTAAACGTCCTTCTGGATGTCTTCGGCGGTTGGATATGGGCTGGCGTCGGCGAAGTCGGCGGCTTGATCGGCTTCGGCGCGGGCCTCGGTGTTGATCTGCTCGATGATCTCGGGTGTGAGCACGTTTTCGGAGACGAGCATTTCCTGGAAGAGCGTGATCGGATCCTTGGTGCGCTGATACTCCTCGATCTCGGTCTTGTTGCGATAGGTCTTGTCGGGATCGGCGACGGAGTGGCCGCGGTAGCGGTAGGTCTTGATCTCGACGACGGCGGGCAGCGATTGCTCGCGGGCTCGGGTGAGGAGGGTGTCCATCTTGTCGCGGACCTCGTAGAGGTCGTGACCGTTAATAATGTCCCACGCCATGTCATAGGCGTCGGCGCGGCGGGCGAGTTCACCGGCGGAGGAGCGAGCCTGGCTGGTGCCCATCGAGTAGCCGTTATTCTCGATGACGAAGATGACCGGAAGATTCCAGAGGGCGGCGAGATTGTAGGCTTCGTGGACGGCACCTTGATTGACGGCGCCATCGCCCATGAACGCCATGGCGGCGCCTTTAAGGCCCTTGTATTTCACGGCGTAGGCGAGACCGGTGCCGAGCGGGATTTGTCCGCCGACGATACCGTGGCCGCCCCAGTAGTTACGCGAGGGATCGAAGTAGTGCATCGAACCGCCCTTGCCCTTGGAGCAGCCGGTGATCTTGCCGTAGAGCTCGGCCATGAGGGGCTTGGTGTCCATGCCGACGGCGATGGCGTGTCCATGATCGCGATACGCGGTGATGACGTGGTCGTTTTTGCCCATGAGCGAGCAGCAGCCGACGGCGACGGCTTCCTGGCCGATGTAGAGATGGAGGAAGCCGCCGATGTTGGTGCCGCCGGCGCTGTTTTTGGCCTGATACGCGCGGAGGCTGCGCTCTTCAAAGCGGCGGATGCGCACCATTTTCCGGTAAAGCTCGATGCGCTCTTCGGCAGTGAGCTTTGCGTTGATGGGAGCGCTGCGACTGGTGGCAGCGAGATCCTTTTTATCGGCGGCGGCGGTCGGTTTGGTACTCACAGGCGAAGTGGCTAGTAGGTTCAAAAAGGCGGAGTTTTTGTCGGCGGGTGGATAAATCAAGGGAATTGTCCCCGCGAGGGCAGAGCGGACAAGATGCGATAGGGCTGCGGTGACGAGCGCGTCAATCGCGGCACGAGAGGAACGGTGTCGGTCACGCGGGAATGATTTCTTCGACGTCGATTTTGAGTGGCTGGGTCGGATCGCAGTTGGCGCGGAAGGCCACGAAGCGGTCGCGGTGTTGATCGTAGATTGGCCAGAGTGCGGTGCGGTCGGTCGCGGGGAGAGGAATCGAGTCGATCTGCGCGCGGGTGAAAAAACCGAAGCGGCCCTCATGCATCTCGGGCGGGAGAGCGGCGAGGGGTTTGCGGCAACGGAAGAGAAAGAGCAGCCAGTGGCTTTCGCCCTCGTAGGCGCGCTCGGCGATCATGCCAAACAGGTGGAGATCGGAAATGGCGATGGCGTGCCCAGTTTCCTCATACGTCTCGCGGACGGCGCACTCGAAGGGCGATTCGCCCGTGGCAGTTTCGAGTTTGCCGCCAATGGGACTCCAGACGCCGAGATTGGGTGGCTTGGCGCGCAGGAGGAGGAGGTGTTCGCCAGCGGCGTTTTGGAGAAAGACGAGGACGGCGATCTTGTGGGGAATGGCGGGAGCGGACATCGGCGTGCGAACTGAAGCGAAGAATGTGGAAATCAGGAAGGCTGGAACGGAGGCGCGAGAAACGCGCGATAGGTTAAAGAAGGCGCTAAGGATTTTGAGGTTTGCTCCGAACGGTGCGGAAGCTTGGCTGCGGGCATCATGGCAAAATGGCTTTTGGTCGATGGGTTCAACCTTGCTTATCGCTGCTTCCACGCGTTGCCGGAGCTGACGCGTGCAGACGGTTTTCCGACGGGCGCGCTGCATGGCTGGGTGAAATCCCTCTGGAAACTGTCCGACATGGAGCGACCCGAGGCGACGCTGGTGTTTTTCGACCTGGGCGGATCTCAGGATCGGTTGGCGTTGCATCCTGAATACAAGGCGCAGCGGGCCGAGATGCCGGAGCCGCTGGTGAAGCAGTTGCCCGTGATCAAGTCGCTGACGAGGGCGATGGGGCTTGTTGGGATCGAGCAGGACGGCGTGGAATCGGATGATTTGCTGGCGTCGCAGGCGGTCGCGTTGGCGAAGGCCGGGCATGATGTGATCATCGTGAGTTCGGATAAGGATTTCGCGCAGATCGTGGATGAGCGCATCAAGATCATGCTGCCTCCGCCGACGGCGAATCCCAAGCTGGGCTGGCGTTTGCTCGATGCGGCGGGCGTGCGGGAAAAATTTGGTGTACCGCCGAGGCAGATCGCCGAGTACCTCGCGCTCGTTGGCGATACGTCGGACAACATTGCCGGGCTCAGCGGCGTGGGACCGAAAACGGCGGTGAAATGGATGGAACTTTGCGGCTCGTTGGAGGGCGTGATCGCGCGAGCGGCGGAGTTAAAGCCGGACAGGTTTCGCGAAGTCGTCGGGTCTCACGCGGAACGGCTTCGGATGAATTTGAAGCTAACAACCCTCAATCTGGCGTTGCCGACGGTCGCTGCGGAGAAAACTCCGCCTCAACCGGCGGAGCTGCTGAGCACCCTTGAGTTAATGGAGATGAAATCGACGTTGGCCGAAGCGCAGAAGCGCTATGCGGGTGGGCAAGGGGAGTTGTTCTGAGCTGCATGCGGGCATGCCGAGGGCAAAAGCCGGCGATGCGCGGAGCGGTGACGACCGAGTTTCTCGCGCGGCTAGCAGAGAGGAAATTCCGGCGAGCAAAGACGCACAAGGTGCTCCGGCGGTCGGAGGCAAACTCAAGGTGCTGCGCAAACGTCGCGTGAAAAATCCCACCAAGGCTGCGGCGGTTCAGAGTGGAGCTGCCGGCGAAACATGACAGCCCTAGCCGGAGTACTGGCCAGCGCGTGCGCCTGTGAGTGTGCGATGGGCATCGCGGCGCAGCCGGCCTGTCGGCCATGGCCAACAGCCGAAGTCATCGTTTCGACGTGGCACGATAATGTTTTGTCCCGAGGTGAAAACCTGTTTGGTTCACTTGATCTGCCTGAGCCATGAAAAAAATCCTCCTGTTTGCCACTCTGCTGATCTCCGCCGCAGTACTTTCTGCCGCCACCACCCAGCCCAAGCCAACGATCGCTCTTAGTCCCCCGTACCCACTCGAACTCACGGACTCGGGCCTCAGCGGCGGCGCGGTTATCAACCTTCTTATTAAAGCCGATGGAACGGTCGGCGCCGCTTCGATAAAGTCCGCCGATCATACGGCGTTCGGGGTGGCTGCGCTCGAAGCAGTAAAACAATGGACCTTTGAGCCCGCGACCAAGGACGGCACGCCGGTCGACATACAGGTGTCGCTTCCCATCAAATTCATCGCCCCTACCGAACAAGTGCTCAATGCCGTGCTGAAACGGCGCGTTTATCAGAACTTGCCGCAGCCTGCGCTCACACGGAAAGAATTCGGCTCTCCGCCAAAAATCAAGCACCGCGCTCCTCCCGGGTATCCCGCTTCATTGGCCGGCTCAGGTGTAGAGGAAAAAGTGCAGGTTAAATTTGTGATCGGACCAGACGGAACCACGCTTAATCCCGTTGTGGAAGGCCAGCCTCGCAAGGAATTCATTATGCTAGCGCTCAGTTCGGTCGCGCACACCTCCTATGAGCAACCGCTCAAGGATAGCAAAGCCGTCTATATCGAAGCGAAAACAACTCTGCGTTTCGTCGATCCGAAAAGTCTGCGCCGCCGCGGAGGTGGCGGAGGAGATTTTGGAGGCGGAGATTCCGGCGGGGGCGGCGATGGTGGCGGCGGCGGTGATGGCGGATAATTGCGCACTGGCAAGAGTGCCAGCGGGTCGCACTCGGACGCCCGTTTACTCGAACATGGAGCACTTTTCCGAGCATCCACCGATGCCGCGCTTCAGCGTCGCTGGATGCGATCCTAGTCACTTAGGCGCGAGCTGCTTTTCACCCCAGGCGTTGACCAGGACGTGCACGTTTTTCCTGGGGTCGTCGATCCGACCGCCTTGTGCGTGGTCATCCAAGATCAAGCCCGAGTTTTATTTGCCCGCGTACGATGCCCGCGCGCCGCATCGAGATCATGTCTTAGCCGCATCACATCTCTCGCGCACGATCCCTCCGCGTTTATGAAAGAAGCTTGCTGTCAGCGAATGCCACAAAAAGGCCGCGGATAAACGCGGCCTTTTTGTGGATGTGAGGAGATGAACCGTCGCGACTATTTTTTCGCCATCGGTGGCGTCGATTGCTTCGAGATTTCCTCGAGGCCTTCTTTGGAGACGCCTTGGGGATCGAAGATGTAGCCGACGCTGTGGACGGTGCGGAACGAATCGAGGTTGAGGCCGTTGGCGCGAAAGAGCTCGCGGACTTTGACGATGTACTGGTCAAGCGAGCGGCTCTTCACGTCAGCGTGGATGCCCCAGACAGAATGAATGAGGGCCTTCCGCGTGATGACGACGCCTTGATTTTGGTTAAGATAGGAGAGAATCCCAAGCTCCTTGCGGCCGATCTTGGTGACGGTCCCGTTGGGAAACTCGATCTCGAGGCGGATCGGAGTGACTTTCGCGCCGCAGAAGTCGAAGGCCTCGTCGCTGATTTTCGCGTTTTTGGTGACGTTGAGATCAGCCATCGACTCGGCCCGGCGCAGGACGGCGCGGATGCGCGCGACGAGTTCCGGGTAGCTGAAGGGTTTAGTGATGTAATCGTCGCCACCCATATCCAGACCGCGGACCTTATTGGTCTCGAGGGCATTTCCCGTGACGAAGATCGTCGGGATGGAGATGTCGCTCTTCTTTAACTCGTCCAGGAGTTGAAAGCCCGATTGGTCAGGGAGGTTGACGTCGAGAAGGAGCAGGTTGGCGAAGTTTTTCTTGAGGAAGCGGGCGGCGAGCGCACAGCGGTTATACCACTGGGTTTGCATGCCAGCTTCTTCGAGGTGGATGGTGATAAGTTTCGCCAGTTCCTCCTCGTCTTCCACTATCAGGATCAAGGGCTTTGGAGCGGATCGCATAAAGTGTAGCGCTGCGTTTTTTTACAAAGGTGATGGGTGGCCTGTCAAAGGAAAGTTGTAAAAGACCAAACAACTTAACGGCACGGTAACGAAATTTCTAAAGTGTTCTTCTTGTGATGGCCGGTGACTGACGCGTTGCGCCGTGAATTAGACTTGAAGGTGGGCAGAGCGAAGTGTGGCGTGGGCCGCGTGTCTGACCAAACACCGCTTCTGATGCTCGGTCTGCCTAAGGGCAGTCTTGAGGAGTCCACGAAAAACCTGTTCGCCAAGGCAGGTTGGAAAATCACGACGAGTTCGCGCTCCTATAAACCGTCGATCGACGATCCAGAGCTGGATGGGCGTTTCGTGCGTGCGCAAGAAGTGAGCCGTTACGTGGAGCATGGGTTTTTCGACTGTGGCCTGACCGGCTACGATTGGATCCAGGAAAATGGCTCCGATGTGGTCGAGGTGTGCGATCTAATTTACAGTCGAGCGTCGGTGCAAAAATCGCGTTGGGTACTTTGCGTCCCTGAGGATTCCCCGGTGAAAAAGCCTGAAGATCTCGCAGGCAAGCGCGTCGCGACCGAGATGGTCGGCACGGTGAAACGTTATTTCGCCGACAAGAAAATCCCGGTCGAAGTGGAATTCTCCTGGGGTGCGACGGAGGTGAAGGTTCCCGATCTGGTCGATGCGATCGTAGATATCACCGAGACGGGGAGCTCGCTGCGTGCGAACAAGCTCCGGATCGTGGATACACTCCTGGTCACCAACACGAAGTTCATCGCCAACAAGGCCAGTTGGGCGAATCCGGCGAAGCGCAAAAAAATCGAGACTATCGCGCTGCTGCTCGTCGGCGCGCTCGAAGCCGGCTCGAAGGTCGGCCTGAAGCTCAACCTGCCGAAGTCCGCGCTCGATTCCGTGATCGGCAAGCTTCCCTCGCTGCGTAATCCGACTGTTTCCCAACTCAGCAATCCCGACTGGATCGCCCTCGAGACGATCATCGATGAAAGCGTCGTTCGCGAAATCATTCCCCAGCTCAAGTCGCTCGGCGCCGAGGGCATTGTGGAATATCCGCTGAACAAGGTCGTCTATTGAAAAAGCGCGCAGACTGCGTTCGTTCGGAGTTCTGTTTTCGTAAACCGTCCTTGCGGTCGCGTTGTCCGACACGACCTTCAATCGATCCTCACCATGTCTAAAGTAACGCTTGGTCTTCTCCAGCACGCATGTTCCGCGAAGCCCGCGGAGAACCTTAAGAAATCGCTCGCCCTCGCCGAAAAGGCCGCGAAGCGGGGCGCTCAAATCATCTGCACGCAGGAGCTACTATGCTCGCAGTATTTTTGCCAGAGCGAGGACCATGAGCATTTCAAACTCGCCGAACCGATTCCGGGCCCCAGCACCAAAGCTTTTCAGAAGATCGCTAAAAAACATGGCGTCGTGATCATCGCGTCGCTCTTCGAGAAACGCGCGTCGGGTCTTTATCATAATACCGCGGTCATCGTCGACGCGGACGGCTCGCTCCTGGGCATCTATCGTAAGATGCACATTCCGGACGATCCGCTGTTCTACGAAAAGTTCTATTTCACGCCTGGCGATACCGGCTTCCGCGCGTGGGAGACGAAGTTCGGCAGGATCGGCGTTCTCGTGTGTTGGGACCAATGGTATCCCGAAGGCGCTCGCCTCACGGCGATGCAGGGTGCCGAGATTCTTTTTTATCCGACGGCGATCGGCTGGCATCCGAAAGAGAAAGCTGAATACGGCGTCAACCAGCATGGCGCCTGGGAAACGATTCAACGCTCGCACGCCATCGCCAATGGCTGCTATGTCGCGTCGATCAATCGTGTCGGTCACGAAGTCATTAAAGGTGTGGGCGGCGACGGCTTGGAGTTCTGGGGGCAAAGTTTCGTCGCTGGCACGAGCGGCCAAATTTTGGCCAAGGCCAGTTCCAATAAAGAAGAGGTGCTCATCGTTCCGGTCGAACTCGGCAAAGTGGATGTAACTCGCACGCACTGGCCGTTCCTCCGCGACCGCCGTATCGATGCGTATGGCGATCTAACGAAGCGCTTCATCGATCGTCCGCTTTAATTTCCATGGCTGCTGCGTCTTCTTCGAAAGCGAAATTAACTGCCACGCCGGCTTCGCTCGGCTTTCGCATGCCAGCCGAATGGGAACCACAAACCGCGGTGTGGCTCTCTTGGCCGCACAAACGCGCATCTTGGCCCGGATTTTTTCGACCGATTCCATACAAATTTGCCGAGATCGTTGCGACGATCAGCCGCTTTGAAGAGGTCCGCATCAACATCGCCAAGCCGCTTCAAAAGCGCGCGTGGTCGTTGATCGAAAAAACCAACGCCGATCTCTCGAAGATCACATTCTACGATCATCCGACGAACGACGCTTGGTGCCGCGATCACGGACCGATCTTCGTGAAAAACGACAAGACGAGTGAGGTGGCGTTGACGGATTGGGAGTATAACGCGTGGGGCGGCAAATATCCCCCGTACGACAAGGACAACGAGATCCCGCCGAGCATCGCCGAAAAAGTCGGTCTGCGCCGCTTTGAAAAAAAGATGGTGCTCGAAGGCGGCTCGATCGACGTCAATGGCGCAGGCCTGCTCCTCACGACCGAGGCGTGTTTGCTACACAAAAACCGCAACCCGAATCTCACGAAGGAACAGATCGAGCAGAACCTCCGCGACTATCTCGGTGTTCACACGATACTCTGGCTCGGCGACGGCATTATCGGTGACGACACCGATGGACATATCGACGACCTTAGCCGCTTCTTCCGCGAGGATGGAATCGTGACTGTGGTCGAAACGAACAAGCGCGATAAGAACCACAAAATTCTCCAGGAAAACTTGGAGCGCCTCTATGCGCTGCGCACGCCGGCGAAAAAGAAGTTCAAGATCGTAGAACTGCCGATGCCCAAACCGTCGTTCTGTGATGGACAGCAGCTGCCGGCAAGTTACGCCAATTTCCTCATCATCAATGGCGCGGTGCTCATGCCGGCTTTTCGCCAGCCAAAGAAGGACGACGAGGCACTTGAAGTTCTTGCAGATTGTTTCCGCGGCCGCGAAATCATCCCGATCGACTGCCTCGATCTCGTGTGGGGTTTGGGCACGCTCCATTGTATTTCGCAACAGCAGCCCGCTTGAGATGTCTACGCCTTTACTCGTGAAAAAGCTTTCCGTTCTTCTTCTTGCCGCCGTCGTGCTTGCTGGTCCCGGTTGTGAGTCAGGTCCTAAATTGCCCGCGGCTTTTCGCGAGCGGATATCCCCCACCTACCGTCCGCATTCGGTGAGTGCCGAACAGAAGACGGCGTACGAAGCGGCCCGCGCCGCGTTACGGAAAGTGAATTTTAAATTCATGAGCGGCGGAGCGGCACAGGGAAAATTGGAGGCGCTTAGCGTGCTTCAAACCGGTGAGGGTCCGCGTGCAGCGCGTCAGATTTCTTTGAGTGTTAAATTGGCGCCGGGTGCCGACGGAGGCACTCAGGTGTCTGCATTGTTTTCTGAAATTCGGGAGGACGAGTTTAGCAAACGCGAAGGCATGGGCACCTCAACGCCGATGCACGATACGCCATTGTACGAAGTATTCTTTCGTTACTTGGACGAAGCACTGGATCCTGCGAAGTGATTTTATGCGTGATGCTCGTGGGCTGAGCTAGCACGCAGATTGCGGGTGAACATAAAAAAGCCGCCGGGGATTTCCGGCGGCGTGTAAGACTGGGAGAATTTTCCCGTGCGACGATCAACCGTGAGGCTGATGTTTAGCGGACTTCGACTCGATAAACTCCCGGATCACTTGCATGCGTTTCCGCTCACGGTCCTCTTGCTCGATTTCCTCGACGGAGCGTTGGGCTTCATTTGCGGAAATTGCTTTGCGCATTTTCGAGAGAGCCAGGTTTTGAAGTTGGCGCACGCGTTCTCGGGTGACCTTGAATTTTTTGCCGACCTCTTCGAGCGTGAGCTCACTAGAACCATCGAGACCGAAACGCAGCTTGATAATCTCGGCTTCGCGCGGATCGAGCGAGGCGACCATAGCGTGGAGATCGGAGTTGCGATTTCGTTCCTTGAGGCTGTCGAGCGGGCTGACCGCGTTTTCGTCGCCGACGATTTCGCCGAAGGTCGATGAGTCTCCATCTTCGCCAATCGGCGCGTCTAGCGACGTCGGGCGGACGCTAACGGATTTCAGATGCGCGACCTTATTAGTCGGAATCTGGAGCTCCATGGCTAACTCTTCGTCGGTCGGTTCGCGGCCGAGCTCTTCGGTGAGCGCCATCGCGGTGCGGCGCATCTTGGAGATCTTGTCCACGAGATGGACAGGCAGGCGGATGGTTTTACTCTGATTGGCGAGGGCGCGCTTGATCGACTGCTTGATCCACCAGGCGGCGTAGGTGCTGAGCTTGCCGCCCTTGCGCGGATCGAAGCGTTCGACGGCTTTGATAAGCCCGATGTTGCCTTCGCTGATGAGGTCCAGAAGCGGAAGGCCGAAGTCTTTATAGTCGTGAGCGATTTTCACGACGAGACGAAGATTTGCCGAAATCATGTGATCGCGGGCAGCTTTGTCTCCGCGCCGAATTCGACGAGCGAGCGTCACCTCCTCCTTAATGGTGAGAAGCGGAGTTTTTCCGATTTCTTGTAGATAGAGCTGAAGATTGCTGCGCTCGGAAGGGCCGGTGTTTGGTGCGGCAGCGGCGGGCGCAGGTTCGTTTTTCTCCAAGAAGGAGGGCGGTGCATCCAACGGAGTTGGTTGCAACGCGGTGGTGGAGGCATCGCGCGTCTCTGCTTCGTCGGCCTCGGCGTACTTGCGGGTTTTAATCTGTTGCTGAGCCATGACTGTTATCTCCTCGATTGAGTTTCGATGCACACGGTCGGTCAGAACGGCAGAACAGCGTGCGGTATGAGTTAGGGACGGACCATACCCCAGCCGGAATCGTTCCATGGGGTTATACGCCGCTCTCCCTCCGATCGATGCAAAAATTTATAGCCGCGCCGCGACGTCCTCGCGCCAGAGTGTCGCGACGGGGCAGCGGATGTGACTCACAAAAAATAACAGCGCGAAGGTCGTACCGCTCAGCAGCTTCCGCCTTTCATGCAAAATGAAGGGCTTGGAAGGGCGTTACGGGGAAAAATGCAGCTAAGAACAACGACCTAAGTGGAGGCTTCGCTGTGCCCTTGCAGGAAACGTCCTGGCACTACGGCCGAGATGAACTTCACGCGGCAGTCGCCCCCCAGATACCTACATTTCAAAAGCGTTCAGCGATGGCGACGGCTTTGAAAAGAGCGGACGCCTTGCTCACAGTTTCTTGGTATTCGGCTTCCGGGACGCTATCCGCCACGACGCCGGCGCCGGCTTGAATGTGGATATGTCCGTCTTTGATGAGAGCTGTGCGAAGCATGATGCAGGAGTCTAAGTTACCGTCGTATCCAAAGTAGCCGAGAGCACCGGCGTAGAAGCCACGTTGAGACGGTTCATTCTCCGCGATGATTTGCATGGCGCGAATTTTGGGCGCTCCGCTCACCGTGCCGGCAGGGAAGGTTGCGCGCATGAGGTCGTAGGCGTTTTTCTCGGTGGAGATTTTTCCTTCCACTTGAGAAACGATGTGCATCACGTGCGAGTAGCGTTCGATGACCATCATCTCCGGAACGGTGACCGAGCCGAATTGGCAAACCCGGCCGATGTCATTGCGCGCGAGATCCACCAGCATGAGGTGCTCGGCACATTCCTTGGCGTCCGCGAGTAGATCTTTTTCAAGTGCGAGATCATCCGCGTGGGTTAATCCGCGCTTGCGCGTGCCCGCGATGGGACGAATTTCGACGAGGCCGTCGGTAAGGCGCACGTGGACCTCGGGCGAGGCGCCGACGATAGCGAAGTCGCCGGCGTCCAGGACGAACATATACGGCGAAGGATTCACCGTCCGCAGTGCGCGGTAGAGATCGAGCGGGGATTTGGTGAACGGCTTCGTGAAGCGTTGCGAAGGGACGACCTGAATGATGTCTCCGGAGCGGATGTACTCTTTGACGCCATCGACCACACTTTCGAAAGCAGGTTGAGTGAAATTGCCGGGCGGGACTGTAATTTTACCCGGATCGACGAGCGGGGCCGGGGCTAGCGAGCTTGGTCGACGCAGTAGCGAGTGGAGATGATGGAGCTCCGCGATCGCCGCTTCGTAGGCATACGCAGCGTCGCCGCTGATATGGGCGTTGACGCAAAGACGCAGCGTTTGTTTCGCGCGGTCGAAGGTCAGCAGAGAATCCGTCAGCATGAAGTACGTCACTGGAAGCCCAAGGACGTCGGTTTTCGCCGTGGGCACGGTGGGTTCGATGCGGGAAATGTACTCGTAGCTAATAAAGCCCACTGCGCCTCCCGTGAATCGAGGAAGCCCTGGGATTTTAACCGGCTGATGGCGGGCCATCTCAGTTTGGATCAGCGTCAGCGGATCTTGGGGCGTTGGGATGACTCGTATCGGTTTCCCGGGCTCGCGGATTTCGGTCGTTTGCGGACCGCAGGCGAAAATTTTTCGAGGGCGGCAACCGATGAAGCTGTAGCGCGAAAGATTTTCTCCGCCTTCAACGGATTCGAGCAAGTAGGACGGACCCGCTTGCTTGAGCTTTGCGTAAGCGGACACGGGCGTCTCAAAATCGGCCATCAAATCGGTGTAAACGGGAACGACGTTGCCCTGACTGGCGAGACTGAGAAAGGCGTCTTTGCTCGGGAAAATGTTCATCGAAGAAAAGCTGGTTTATGCGCATCGCAGACGGGGGCGGGCAAGGCCAATGACGGCGAGCGACCGCGAGCTGGGGGCGTTGGGCGATGATCGATACCAGGGATGCTAACCTCGGCCGATCGTCCGCGCGAGCAAGCGGACGTGGCCGGCGCTGATGGCGGTCAGGAGCAGCCTGCTAGCGTGTCGCTAGCAAAGCTGAGTTATCGGGCAGACCCTTACGCGGTCGCGTCGTATCGCTCGAAGGCTTCTAAGGCTTCGTATTCAGCTAGTCCTAACTGGTCGTAGTTTTTGGCGAGGGCGCGATTTTGTTGTTCAGCCTGTTGCCAGGATTCGTGAAATCCGGTCGCTACGATAGCCTGGCTTCGCTGGGATTTATGCTGATAAATCGCATGAATCTTTCGCGCGAGTTCGGGGGGGCTGAAAGGTACAGCCATGTCTATATCGGCGAGGTCCCACACGGAGGAGCCGCCGCGGTGCAACCATACGCGGCAGTCCGCCTGCCACGGTTCTCGCTTCGTTTGAGCCAGAGATTGGCGGAGGAGCTCGAAGCAAACAGCAGCGAGCGATGAGGGATCTTCTTGCTGCCCCGTTGAGAAAACCTGGTGCGGCTGGATTTCCCGCAACACCTGGGTGAGCGAGGTAAGGTCGCGTGGGTCGGGATGAAATTGGCGATAGCGGCCTCTTTCATAAAAACCGAGATCGATAAATTTAATGCGCTCTGAAGAGATCCCGCATGAATTCAGTGAAGCGCGCGCTTCATTTCGACGGAGGATGCTTTTTATGCGGCGCACATACGCCGATTCAGGTGCCGTGCTTCCGCTGGCGCCGAGCTGCTGGCGGACATTTTCAACAAAAGCGGAAAGGACGCTGGAGGAATCGTTCAAATCTCTTGCCAAGTCGGCAACGAGTTCAGCGGCCATCGCCGCTTCTTCGTCAGGCACGGCGAGATTGCCTGACGTTAAATAAACGACGGTGGTTTCATGCCCTTGTTCAACGAGTCGACGAAGAGTTCCGCCCATGCCAATGACGTCAGCCGAGGGCTCGGGGCTGAGCACCAAAACGCGCTTGGGAAAAGGCGCGTTGCGTTCTGGCCGACGGGTATCGTCTGCATGCGGCTTCCCTCCAGGCCAGCCGGTGATGGTTTGCTGAAGTTCATTGAAGATGCGGATATTTAATCCGTAGGCGGGCCCTTGCTCCGTGAGAAGGTCAGCCAGGCCGTGTTCACTATAGTCTTCATCGACCAGCTTGAGAACGGGTTTGTTGAGTTTTCGTGCGAGCCAGCCGATGGCTCGGCGTACCATTTTGGGGCTCCATTCTACTGGACCCACCAGCCAGGGCTGGCGTCGGCGCACGAGTTGCCCGGCCGCAGCCTCATCTATCAGGAAAGAGAGATTAGGGTGTTGCTGAAGCAAACTTGCCGGGAGGGACTCGTCGGGCAGGCCCTCCACCGCGCGGGCGATTACCTCAGCCTTACTGGCGCCCCACGCTAGAAGGACGACTTGGCGAGCATCAAGAATGGTGCCTATGCCCATGGTGATGGCGTGCCGCGGGACATTTGCCTCGCCCAAGAAATCTCGAGCGGCATCTCCTCTCGTGAGGCGATCGAGAGTCACGAGTCGCGTGCGCGAATCGCGAGAAGATCCTGGCTCGTTAAAACCGATATGTCCGGTCCGGCCGATACCGAGCACCTGCAAATCGAGCCCGCCCGCAGAGATAATTTTCTCCTCGTATTGCCGACACCATGCGTAAATCCCCGCTCGGGGAACAGTGCCGTCGGGTACGTGAATATTTTCCGCCGGCAGATCAATGTGATTAAACAACTGCTCATGCATGAACCGCCAGTAGCTTTCGGGGTGCGTTCGCGGCAGGCCGTAGTATTCGTCGAGATTGAACGTGATTACGGTCTGGAAACTCAGGCCGGTTTCGCGGTGTAGCCGGATCAGTTCACGGTAGAGACGGACTGGCGTCGAACCCGTTGCGAGGCCCAATACGGTGGTCCGGCCTTCGGCTGACCGAGCCCTGATCAACGCGGCAATCTGTCTTGCAAGTTCGGCCGATGCGGCGTCGGCGTGAGGAACTATCTGAACGGAAATGCGTTCACGTTGTTGCGCTTCGGTTTTGGGCGGATTCATGGCAATGAATGAATGCGGGGTCAGGGAGAAGCAGATCGAGACTCTGAAGATGTTATTTGAGCGGAGTATAAGTAAACCGACCTTTCCGCTAACTGTTTGGAAGCGCCGTGGGGGACAAGGGCGTTGGAACGGAGCGGCGGTGGTATTTTGTCCACACAAGAATGATCGCCAGGAGCGAGATGCCGATGGAGATCAGTCCGTTGACGGCGAATACCGAGCGCATATTGCCCTCTCTTCCATAGAGCCATCCGCACCACCAGTTACCCAGGATCGCTCCCGCGCCCTGGTAAGCTGCCCACAGCAGAGACTGGCCCGTGGCTCGCCATTCAGGACGGATTAACTGATTCGCAAACTCGACACTCGCTAGCCAAAACCAAGTCCAGGTGATCCCGTTGCTAGCTTCTATGACCAACACCAGCCACGGATTGTCGGTTGTGGAATAAAGCCAGACCCGCACGCTCGCGAGCAGAGTTGTTGCCAGGAGTGCGGGCAGAACTCCGAAGCGTCGGAAAACAATTGCGGAGAGAAAATAGAAAGGAAGTTCGCTATAGGCTTCGACGCTGGGCGCCCAACCGGTCATCTGCGCGGATGCGCCAATTTCCTTCATATAAACCGCCAGATAAAACCAGATTGTTGATTGGAAAACCGAGGCCAACGTAATGAAGAGAAGAAACACTTGCACGGCGCGATCACGCAACACCTCGCGCAATCCTGCAGTCGCTACGACGAAGGAACTGCTCACGCGCTCGGACTTCGATAGTCGAAAGCTCAATGGAATCGCGAGCGCCGATAAACCCGCAGCGATGAGAAAAATAGAATTGGCGGAACCCATCTCCACGCCTTTACCCGCTAGCGGTCCGCCCAGCCCGAAACCAACCGCGCCCCAAAAGCGGAGATTTCCGTAGCTCAGTTTTTTCGTCCGCTCAATATGAGCGAGTGCGACGCTGTCGATCAGGGGCATGACCGGCACGTAGAAAAACGAACAAATCAAGGTAGCTATAATTGCCGTAGTCGGAGTGGTGCCGAAGAAGTAAAAGCCCGTGAGGGTGAGTGTCGTCATCACCACAGTAATCTGGAAACATTTAACCACGCCTGTGCGATCCGCCCACACCCCCCAAGCGGGTTGGAAAACCAGCATCACGAGCCAAATAAGACTCGCGACGTAGCCGATGTGCGCGCCCTTAAATCCCACGACTTCGAGATAGACATTGAACTGAAAAATCCATGCTGCGCTGCTCGCGTAAGCGAGCACGTAGAGCATCCGGATCAAGTTACTTTGTTCGAAAAGGCGCGCCCATAGAGAGGCGGCGCTGGAAGGGGTATTTGTCACGGGATAACGGGCTGGGAGTATAAACGAAGATGGTTTAGCGGGAAGAGCTCAGCGTCCGCGCCAAGTTCTCTAACACCGCCATGGACACCGGTTGATCGGCTAATTCAAAACCGAGGAGAACAGCCCCGCCAACGGGCGGGAGCCGGCTGGGGGCAATTGTCGAATGCGGAAATTCTTCCTGCGCCAATCGGCACAGACATTTTTCCCAGGCGTTCCCTCGCTCGCGAAACATACCGCCAGAAAGGAACAAGGGAAATGGCGACTCCAGTTTGGTCGCGAGGGCTGCGGCCCGCGCGAGGCGAATCTGCTCCTGCGCTCCCAGTTCCACGATGGCTATCGCTACAGTGTCGTTGTGTGCGGCCGCAGTTAAAACTGAGGGAGCGATTTCGCCATGCGGTCGAGTGCCGTTCTCCTGACATGAAGTAAAGCGGTGAACCACCGATTCGACGTCGGGAAGATTCATGTCGCGTTTCAGCTGTTCGGTTATCGCAGTTGGCGGACCCACTCCAATATGGTTGTGAATCACCGCATAGAGTCCTCGGCGTCCCATCTCAGTGGAGGCGCCTACTGTGCACCAAGGGCCGGCGAACCAAGTATTCCCCGACGGACTGCGTGCGGCAACTGTGCCGAAAGTACCGCATACAAGCGCCAAGCCTTCGCCTTTAAGCGAACATCCTCGGAGCGCGCCATGGGCATCATTGAACACTCGTGTCGGCCCCCCTAAGCCAAATTTAGCAACATGATCTTCCAGTGTTTTGAAATCTTCCGGCCAGTCTGCGCCGGCTAAGCAAAAGGCTGCTCCTGCCACTTCCGCGAACGAAATCCCGGCTCGCGCGAGAGCAGCTGCCGTGACTTCGTGCAATGTAGACAGCGCCCGATCGCCTGCGTTGTAATAATCGCCGCAGCCGCCCGTAGCCTGCGCGAGCACATTACCGTGAGCATCGGAGACTACGCCCACTGTCTTAGTATTGCCGCCATCGAGGCCGAAAAAAAGCGGAGACGTCATGAAGCAGGTAGAGGTACGAGCCGCGACCAGAGTTAAGACGGAAGCAACCGAGCCGGCAAATACGCGGCATGCGCTTTGGCTAATTCACGATAAATGAGTTCTGCTTTGGTGAGTGATCGCACGAGTGGGTGAGAGGCGAGCGTTCGAATTCCGTCGCGCCAAGTGCCGCTCCACGCGGTTTCGGCAGCGGAGACCTGATATTGCGCCAACGCACTGACGAGCGCCATTTGGTGTGCTTTAAGTTTGGCGGGTTGCGTGATTGGTCGAATGCCGTGTCGATCAATATAAGCGGGCACCTCCACAACGAGATCATCGGGGAACTGTGAGAGTGCGCCGTCGTTGAGTGTGTTGACTGGCCAGACGGCCTTCAGATCGTTGAAGATCGAGTCGATGACGTCGATAGCGAGTTCGAGTTCGAAGATTCCACCCCGAGAGCGGGCTGGATCTAGGACAGGATTGGGTGAATGCGCCTGTTCTCGATAGTGTGACCAATAGCCGGGAACTTCGGCTAGAATATCTTCGGCTCGCGTGGTGGCTTTGCGCGTGAGCTCTTCGAGGATTTCGTTTTGGAAGTAGTAATACTGAAAATAATAGGAAGGCAGGGATTCGGCAGCCACGGCGAGCCGCAAGGCGCGTTCGCCTTCCACCCCCAACGGAGAGGTCTTGTCGCGAGGGCGATCCTCTTCGAGGATCTGGCGCAGAAGGGGAATCACATTCTTACCATCGTAAAGATGGCGGATAGACCAACAGGCGTGATTGATGCCGACACTGACTTGGTCGAGGCGCCGGGGATCAAGGCCGACGTGTTTGATGAGAAAGTCCGGATAAATGAACGGACCCTCACAGAGCGAAACGATCTTGATCGGCGAATTTTTAGCGATCGCCTGTGAGACCAGATTGATCGGATTGGTGTAGTTAACCAGCCAGGCGTTTGGGCAAACTGACTCCATGTCCGCGAGAATGCTTTTCATCACGTGGACCGCACGCATGGCCATGAAAAACCCGCCCGGTCCCTGTGTTTCCTGCCCGATTACCCCATGTTTGAGCGGGATACGTTCATCCAGGATACGCGCCTCGAATTCGCCCGGCCGGTAGCTGGTGAGCACTGCGTCACAACTTTGCAATGCGGAGCGTTGGCTGGAAGCGACGGTAAATTTCAGGTCGATGCCGGCGGCTTTGGCCATGTGCTGGGCGATTTCCCTGACGACAGGGAGTCGATCTTGAGCGGTGTCCCAAAGCACAATTTCTGAACCGGAGAACGCCGGACCGTGCCTAATGATCGACCCGAGAGTGCCTGGGCCACGCGTGCTGCCGGCGCCGATATACGCGAGACGAATAGAAGCCATGACAATAAGCTTAGCGGGAGCCGCCGTTTTTTTCATTTCACCCGCCAGCGAAAATATATCATTTTCTCTCGCATGCCTCATCGCTCCGGCCGGCCCGCCCCACTTCAAGGTCGTCTCTGGCGACATGTGTCGCGCCGAACGGTGGGCGTCCCGCACCGGCACCCCGAATTGGAGCTTAATTTTGTATTGTGCGGTCGTGCGCGTTACGAGCTCGGTGGCCGTAGTTACGAGCTGATTCCTGACACGATGGTTTGGCTCTTTCCCGGACAAACCCACGTTCTACTCGATCGTTCACCCGATCTGGAATTGGTGATCGGCATGTTTAGTCCGAAGCTAGTGCGTCGGTTCACAGTGCAATCAAGTCACGCCGTGCTTCGTGATGCGAATCCTGCGGAAACTTTTTGTCGAGTGATCCCGGCGCGCGATGCAGTGCACCTCCGCCAGCTGTTTGCCGATCCAGTGTGGCTGAGCGAGGATATTGACGGTGTGAACGCGGGTCTGGGCTATGCGATGACGCGAAGCTGGTCGGTCTTTCGGGCGGCTGCGACTAACGTCCATGGAGTGGAACTGCACCCCGCTGTGGAAAGAGCGTTACGGGTGCTCGCCGAGGAGGGGATGGAAGATCGTTTCGATTCACTGGCGCGCCGATGTGGCCTGAGTCCATCACGCCTCGCTCTATTGTTCCGACGCCAGATTGGTGTGACGCCCGGCGAATTTCGCCTTCGATGTCGACTGCGGGGAGTGTTGGAAGCAATCGGTGATAACCCGCACTGCAATTTACTGGAAGCGGCGTTGGCCGGTGGCTTTTCGACCTATCTCCAGTTTTACCGCGCATTCCGAAAGCAATTTGGAATGAGCCCTCGCCACTACAAACAACGCTTGGCGGAGGACTCGGCGCCGCGGCCGGACCTTGGACAAGCGTTTTTTAAACCCGCTAAAATTCAGACGACGGAACTTCGGCGCCGCTAAGGATAAACACGGAAAACTCAGCGCTCACTGAGCGGGGATAGATAATACCTCAATCAACTGTTCGCCTGCCGCTTTTTGCATCGTTTGCGTGAAACAGTCACCGTGTCGCGGCCGCGCTTTTGTATCGTCTCGGTCTAAATTAGGACTGCGTTAGCCGACGGGCGGTGCCGACGAGTTTGAGCATCGAGCGGACTTGGCGGATTTGCGTCACCGAAAAGCTCTTAGTCTTTTTTTCCGACCATCCAGCCAACAGCAACGCGAAGGGCTTTTTGTTTTCGTGGATGGGTAAAAGTACGAACGACGCCAGATTTGCCGGCTTTAGCCATACAGGGATATGCGCGGTGATCTTCACGTCGGTCGCGTCGTAAATGAAAACGTCTTCCAGACGCTGAAGAGAGACCCCGAAAACGTCGCGGTCGGTTTCGCGTACAAGCGAACGACCGCGGACGAGGTCGAAAAGCGGACCAGAGCCGAGGGAGTTGACGTAGATTCCGTCGGGCTTGCGCGTGAGGATCAATCCATCGCGCGCCGCGAAGCCTTGTAGTGCGGCTTTGAGGACGACGTGGTAAACTTTCGACATGCTGACCGGCTGCTCGCCAAGGAGGCTCGCGAGTTGTTCGATGCCGGTTTCGAAGGCTTGTTGGAAAACAGTTTCGCTGGTGCTGGCGACCGGCATCTCGACTGGGGCGAGGGGTGGTGCGCTCGCGTTTTCGGTGGCTGCATCAGTGGCGGCGGCGAGGCGCAGAGCCGCGGCTTGTGCGTTGCGAACGGCGAGCGGTTCCTCACCGGCGATGCGCGATTGGAGGCGCGGATTTACCTGCTGGCTGATAGCCGTGAGGTTAAACGTGCGGGCGAATTCGTTGAGCTGGTGACTGGCTTCTCCGAGGATCGCGACGAGAGCTTCGGCATCGAGGCCGAAGATGCGGCCCGTGCGGGCAGACAACGACACGACACCGCGTTGGAAATCGGCGGCGCTCAGATCGGGTTTGAGCGCGAGTTCACCTAGTTTCACCGACAGATCGGCGAGAACGAGCAGTTCGATTTCGTTGCCGGTTGCGGCCTGACGCAGCGCGTCGACGGGAAGCACGCGCAGGGATTTCAGGATAGCTTCAGGAAGATTGGCGCTTTCGAGCAGGTGATGTCCCAGCTCAAGGGGGGTGAGTCCGAATACGCGGCGAAAGGCTTCGTCTTCGGAGGTTCCTTCGGCGGAGATTTCCCGGGCCTGGCGGTACTCATCGAGCATGAATGTCGTCATGAGGAGGCAGCCGTAGTTGCGCAGAGAGGCGCAGATAAATGCCTGCTCGGGCTCATGTGTGCCGTGGCGGTTCATGACGGCTTCGGCCATGAGTCCGCTGCAAAGGGCGAGGGCGGCAATCTCTCGTTTCTCGTGGGGATTGAGGGTGCGCTCGGCGTTCTCGATGAGGAGAAGTGCGAGCGCGAGCTGACGAATTTTATTAAATCCGATGACGTGGATCGCCTGACTGATCGTGGGAATTTCGACGCCTGAGGGGTTGTAGCCCATCGTGTTGGCGGCGGTGATGACTTTAGCGGTGACGACGATGTCTTTGCCGATCAACGCGGCGAGTTCCTCCACAGACGTTTCGTTAGCGTTGCCGGAAAGTTGTTGAATGAGTTCAACGATTTCGGCCAAGCCGGCGGCCTCACCGGTTTCTAGTCCGGCGGCGACCCGGGTGATGGTTTGCTTCGCGAGGGTGGGGACCACCCTGAATGTATCGGCTGGGGGCGCATGGGGATTAAGCCCCGGTTGGATAAATCGAGACAGGGGTGGAGCGTGCTGTAATGGCCGGTGGTGGAGGGCGAAGAGGTTTCGCGGGGAGAACGATGGTGGATAAGAATGGGGGAATGGGGACTGTCCTCATAAGGGAGGCACTCGCCTACTGCCAGGAGGGGAATAAAAAACGCCACCAGAGGCCGGTGGCGTTTTGAGTGAAAAGCGGATGGCCCCAAGGGGGAGCCGCTTAGATTTTTGTCAGGAGCTTTTCCTTGAGGGAGGCTTTGGGCTGCATGCCGACGAATTGCTCGACGACTTGGCCGCCTTTGAAGAGGAGCATCGTGGGAATTGCCCGGATGCTGTATTCGGCGGAAATCGCGTCGTTGTCGTCCACGTTGACCTTGGCGATCTTGACCTTGCCATCGAGTTCCGTGGCCAACTCTTCGAGAATCGGTGCGATGGCTTTGCACGGTCCGCACCAAGGAGCCCAGAAATCGACCAGCGTCGGCGTGGCGGAGCTGATAGCGCTCTTGAAAGTGTCGGTGGTCAGATTGGCGATTTTATCGGACATGGATGGTTTTGATGAAGGCTGTAACGAAGCGGGAAGAAGAGTTTTGGCAAATGGGCTAGGACTCGGTGCCAATGGCGCGGATCTGGAATGGGGAAGTCAGGAAGGCGGGAAGCGGAAAGTGTCGAGAGTGGAAAGCGGCTAGCGCGGCGTGGATTTGTGGATGATCTCGGCGAGCTCCTGGCGCTCGACTTGGGAGAGGTGTTTGCCGCGGAGCTTTAGCTCTTCGAAGGTTTTCACGACGGTCTCGGTCATGCGGCCGTGGGTTTCTTCGGAGCCGCCTACGATGGCGAATTGATCGCCTGCGGTAACGCGCTTGTGGCCGTCGTCGTTGTCGAGGCCGACTCCGAGGAGTCCGGCGGGACGAGCGGGCACGGCTGGTTTCTTAGCTTTGGCGGGAGTACGTTTGACGGGCTTCTTGCTCACGCGAGTAACGTGTCCGGGGCGGAAGGTGTTTCAAGTGTGTTCTCCCTGACGATGACAGGATCGGCGACCAGTGGGACGGGGGCATCATCGCGGGCGGAGACGACGATGTCGTCGAAGGACTCCGTCTGGCGCACGCGCAGTTTGCCGAGGCGAGTCAGTTCAAGGACGGCGATGAACGTGGCGACGAGGATGCGCAGACTGGTTTTGTCGGGGAAAAGGTCGGAGAAGATAAACGTCTTCTCCGTCTCGATGCGTTTGAGGATGGTCTCCATCTGGTCGGAGACGGTGACCTGCTCGTCTTTAATTTCGCCGACGACGAGCTTTTCGGCGAGACGGCGCAAGACGATGTTGAAGGAGTTCCAGAGTTCGATGCGGTCGACGCCTTTGAGAGGTCGCTCGTCTTCGGTGGGAGCGAGGGTGGAGACGAAGCGGACGAGTTTGTCGCGTTGGAAGACGGCGAGTTCGTCGAGCTGACGGGCGGCTTCCTTGAACTTTTTGTACTGGAGGAGCTGGTGGACGAGCTCCCAGCGTGGGTCCATGGCGTCGTCGTCTTCGGCGTTGGGATCGATCGCATGCTGACCTTTGGGAAGGAGCATGCGGCTCTTAATCTCCATCAAAGTCGCGGCCATGACGAAGAACTCGCCGGCGACTTCGAGGTCGAGTTGCTGCATGGAACGGATGACATCGAGGTACTGACGCGTGACCGACTCGATGGGGATGTCGTAGATGTCGATTTCGCTCTTGCGGATGAGGAAGAGAAGCAGATCGAGCGGGCCTTCGAAGGCCGGGAGTTTGATGCGGTAGTCGGCGTCAGGAACCACGGGGCGGGAATGGTTGGGCGGGGCGAGCGGTGGGCAATTGAAAAGTTGCGGGCGGTTATGCGTGGTCGTTGTTTCACCCGGGAGACAGCAAACGCATCGAGCGAGCTCGATCTTTACCGTGGTCGCCGGATGGACTTTTCCTAGCAGCCTGTCGGACTTGAAACCGATGAGTGGTGGAGATTTTCGCACGCCGCGAAACGCGATGGGGCGAAAGGTAGCGGGCGAAAGGGTGCGGGGGGGTGGAGAAGGAGGGCGGAGCCGCGGGATCCGGGCGCTTACGCTGCCCGCAGGGCGGGCACAAGAGGCGGCCGGAGGCCTTTGGCGTTGTAGGCCAGCCTGACCCGATCCCATTGGGGACTGACTTTGGCGAGGCCGCGCAGGCAGAAGCGCCGGAAACCCGGGCACGTCCTTGATGATACCGAAGACCGGCTCGGCGGTTGGCTCGCGCAGCTTGTAGAGAGCGCGCGCCCCGCGGGAGGTGGCGGGATCGCCAGCATCTATCGGCCCCGGAGCGCCCGCACCAACGCCGCCAGATCCTCCTGACCCCCTCCGCGGATCACCGTGCCGTCGGCCAGACGCGCCTCCCAGCCTCCGGCTGCGCCCACCGGCAACGCCACCTCGGTAAACTTTACGAGTGGCTTTCCCAGTGCACCCTCCGCCTGCGCCGCCACCGCTCGCGCTTGCGGCTCCACATGCTGCACCCAGTTGCACAGCGTCGTGTATTTGACGCCCGCTCGCCGGGCGAACTTCACGCGCGTTAGCCCGCTCCTCAGATACTCCGCCATGAGTTCCCGCCTTCTCGCCTCCGGCACCAACTTCCTC
>WUUC01104445.1_pt1 | contig 23410 bp, 13 predicted proteins | sample 6278441 | NCBI WGS metagenome assembly WUUC01 (sample SAMN13675441, study PRJNA597444) | soil metagenome | isolation source: soil | place: USA: Washington | collected 2017-10
ACCCACTTCCTTGTCGAACCTCGTTCGTTGGCTGCCGAACTGCTCCATTGTCTCCGGCAGCTTCGCGGAGACGGCTTCCACCGTGGCGAGGACCTCCGCCCGCGAGGCGCCGAGGTGGTAACGGCGGTCGCCGAGCGCTGTCCACTCCGCCCACTGCTCCACGTTGCGCTTCGCGGCGACCGCGCTGTTCATCTGGGTGCGGCGCCAGTCCATGTTTCCGGGGACCGCGGAGTCGAGCACGCTGCGGTCGAGGTGTTCCGGGAACAGCGTGCCGTACACGGCGCCGAGGTAGGTGCCGTACGAGTAGCCGACGTAGTTGATCTTCTTCTCGCCCAGGACGCCGCGCAGCACGTCCATGTCCCGGGCCGTGTCCCGGGTGTTGACGTGCGGCAGCAGGTCGCCGCTCGCCTGCTCGCACCCCGCCTGGGCCTGCTTCGCCCACTCGATCACCGTGTCGAAGTCGGCATCGGTCGGCCGGGAGGTCAGCGGCCGAGCCGTCGTGGGTTGCTCGCAGGACAACGGGGTCGACCTGCCGACACCACGTGGATCGAACCCGATGAGGTCGTGGTGCCGACTCAGCGGTGTGTCCGCGAACCTGTCCTTCGGCCAGGAAACGGTGTCACCACTGGCGTCCACCGTGATGAGCCCGGAACCGCCGGGGCCACCGGGATTCGAGAACAGCACACCGCGCCGTGTCGCTGGATCGGCGGCCGCCTGCCTGCTGACCGCGATCGAGATCCGTCTCCCGGCCGGGTTTCCGTAGTCCAGCGGCACCTCGATCGAGGCACACAACACCTCGGCGTCGAAGTCGCATGGACTCCACTCGGGCCGCTGCTCGTAGAACTCGCGCAACCCAACGGGCTGGGACGCGGCCACGGGTATGGCGGTCGCGGTCACGGCGGTGGTGGCCAGCAGCAGTGCCGCCAGAGCCACTCGTCGGGTACCAGGCAATTCCGTCCTCCTCGCAGATCTCACGATGACCTGCGCCCACCCTGTCCGGCGGATGTCCTGGCTTCGTCCGGGTCATGTCCCAGTTCTGCCACAGGGACGGACAAGCACCTGTGCCGCCGGAGCCAGCCTGTGGGAGTCAGGTCGATCCCACGAACAGCTCAGGCGGTTGGTACTCACAGCGTGTAGCTGCCTTCGAGTACCAACCGTCCGGTTGTTGATGTTGCCCATGTTTTGGTGCCCCGGCAGGATTCGTCACAGAACTGTCCGTGAGCTGACCGCTGCGTGCTCCTTGACACGAGCCTCCCCGCGGGTCCGGCCCTGAGCCCGCGACGATCTCGTCGAACTCCGCGAACACTGCCCCATCGGTCATGCGGGCAGCGTGCGGTGGAGCGTGTAGAAGATCGGTGCAGGAAGCGCACAAGCGGCAGGTCCGGCTACGCCAGGGACTATCCGCTTACCTTGATCCCCCGTGCGCGAGCCTTGGCCTCCTGCAGTTCGTCATCGGACAGGCCGCGGTCGGTCTCGATGACCGCGACGACCTCCTTGCTCTCATCGGCCCGGTCCCGTCCGGTGACCTTGAGCCGGCCGTCCGCTGTCAGTTCGAAGGTGACGTCGACCTTTGATCCGCTTGGCAGGCCCCTGCTCAGCCTCAGCACAGCGAGGCCGATCGCGCGGCCGTGTTCGAGCGGCACGTCGCTGTCGCGGTGGGTGTTCTCCATGATGCGGATGTCGGCATGTGACTGGTCATCTTCGATCGTGCCGTACGTTCGCGTCATGCTCGCCGGCACCGTGTCCTGGGCCAGCACCAGGTTGGAGATGTACTCCTTCTCCGTGCCGTCGCTGTCGTCGATCGCGATGATGCCGAAGCTGTGGCTCGCGACGTTGGCGACCTTCATCCGGCCGATCTTGGCGACGATCTCCGTGCGCATGCCTTCCTGTGTGGCCACGTTCTCGACGGCCTCGTCCCGCGCGTTGTCCTCGTCGACGGTCGCGCCCCGGGTGTCCTTGATCTTGGCGAGCTCGATCTTGATCTTCTCGTCGATCGCAAGCTTCTGCCCGTAGATCGCCGCGCCCTTGGCGACGGACTGGTCGGGGTCGTGTAGCACCGGCGTCACGTCGAACTCCTGGTTGAGCCGTGCGGCGACCTGCGGCATCTTGGTCGAACCGCCGACGAGCAGCAGCTTGTCGAACGTGCTCGTGCCGCGTTCGGCTCCGGTGTCCAGTACCGCCTTGGTGAACTCCACGGTGCGCTCGAGCAGGTTCGCGGTGAGCTCGTCGAACTTCTCCCTGGTGAGAGTCACCGCGCTGCGGTGACTGGCGTGGCTGACCATGATCCTGGCCTCCGCCCGCGAGCTCAGCGCCCGTTTCCCGTCTTCGGCTCGTTGCCACAGTTCCTGCAGTGTCTCCTCGGAGCCCCTCGGGTCGTCGGTCGAACCGGCATCTTGTTGCCACGTCTCGGCGAGGTAGGCGACGACGGTCTCGTCCCAGTTGCGCCCGCCGAGCTGGTGGTCGCCGCCGGTCGCGACGACGCGTACCGAGCCGTCCTTGATCTCGATCAGCGTCACGTCGAACGTGCCGCCGCCGAGGTCGTAGACCAGCACCGTCTGGTCGCTGTCGGCGTGTGCGCCGTAGGAGATCGCCGCCGCGGTCGGCTCGTTGATCACTTCCAGCACGTTCAGGCCGGCGATCTCGCCGGCCTTCGCGGTCGCCTCGCGTTCGAGGATGCCGAAATAGGCCGGACAGGTGATCACGACGTCCCGCACCTGCGTGCCGAGCAACGTCTCGGTGTCCGCGGCGACCTTGCGGAGAATGTAGGACGAGATCTCCTCCGCCGTGTATTCCTTGTCCTCGAACAGGAATCGCCAACCGGAGATGCCCATTTTCCGCTTGACCATCGACACGACCCGGTCGGCGTACATCACCGCGGCGTTCTTCGCCTCCTTGCCGACTACCCGGTCCGTGCCCTCGAAGAGCACGACTGACGGCGTCGTCAGGTCTCCTTCCGCGTTCGACACGACCGAAGGCCGGCCGGACGCCTCGTCGATATAAGCGACGCAGGAGTGCGTGGTGCCGAGGTCGATCCCGAATACCGTGTTGTTCGCCAACTCATTCCCCTCCCGCGGCCGGTGCCGCCGCCATCTGTTCCGAATTCCGCTTGTAGCGGTACGCGACCACCCATTCCGGCCGGAGCACCTTGCCGTTGTCGTATTCGAAGCCAACACGAAGCCTGTGCCGCACGTGCCCGTCGAGCGTCTCGTCGTCGGTGACGACGGCGCTGATGACCTGCTGCCGAGCCCTGTCGACCTCGTCAGCGGCAACCGAGTAACTGGACACGCCGTTTCGTGACAGTGTCTCGAGCACCGATTCCCGGAATGACTCGAGTTCGGCGGATGCGTTGTCCATACTCAGCGCGACCAGATCGTCGTACATCGCGATGAGATCGGTGAACACCGGCTGGAGCAGCCGAAGATGCAGGCCGGCACGAAAGCCCTGCAGTTCCTCGTGCATGCTCGCGATCTGGCGTTCCTTGACCTCGTCGTAACGGATCTTGGCGGCGAAGTCCGCGCGCAGCGCGGCCAGTTCTTCCGCGAGTCGTTCGACAGGTCCGGTCAGGTCCCGGCTTTCGGCCACCACCGCACCGACTTCTTCCGCTGGAGCCTGTTCGCCGCCGGCTGGCGACAACTCCTCGACATCGCCGCCGCCGGCGATGTCGAGTTCCGCCGAACCTCGCTCATCCTCGGTCGGCACACTACCTCCCCAGTGAACTTCGCGCGAACCACCGAGCCCAGCCAATTGTGTCCGGTAGATTACCGTGAATCCACAACATGGACGGAGTTGGGGAGGTGGCGGTGACCGAGGCGGTAGGAATTGATCTTGGCACGACCTACTCCGTAGTCGCCCACCTCGACCGCGACGGCAATCCGGAAATAATCCCGGACGGGGCCGGCAACCTGCTCGTGCCATCGGTGATCAGCTTCGCGAACGACCCGCCGGTGGTCGGTACACTGGCGAAGTCCGCGCAGGCGGATGGCGACACCGAGGTCGCGGTCGCCTTCAAACGGCGCATGGGTGACCCGCGCTTCCTGCTCTCGTTCGCCGGCAACGACTTCGACGCGACCGACCTCTCCGCGCTGGTGTTGGCCAAGCTCAGGAGACAGGCGGCGGCGTTCATCGGCAAACCCGTGACGCAGGCGGTGATCACGGTGCCCGCCTACTTCACCCACCCGCAACGCACCGCCACGATCACCGCGGGCCGGCGCGCCGGGCTCGACGTGTTGCGGGTCATCAGCGAACCGACGGCCGCGGCCATGGCGTACGGCCTGCGCGCGGCCCGGCGGGAGCGCACCATGCTGGTGTACGACCTCGGGGGCGGCACCTTCGACGTTTCCCTCGTGGGGACGACGGAAGACGAGATGCGGGTGCTCGGCACCGACGGCGACCACCAACTCGGCGGCCGGGACTGGGACGATCGCATCGTCGCGTACGTGCACCACAGGTTCGCGGAGGAGTTCGGCGTCGAGATCGGCACGGACGACGCGCTCACCCTGCTGGCAAGTGCGGAACAGCTCAAACACACCCTCTCCGCACGGCAGCGCGGCGACATCCTGCTCGACTTCGCCGGGCACACCGCGCACTACCAGGTGACGAGGGAGACGTTCGAGGACCTGACCCGCGACCTGCTCGACCGGACCGAACAACTCACCCGGCAGGTGGTCGCGGACGCCGGACTCGAATGGGACGACATCGACGGCGTCATCCCGGTCGGCGGCTCGACCCGCATGCCGATGGTGCGGGAGCGCATCGCCCAGCTGTCCGGACGCCAGCCGCTCGGCGGGGTGCACCCGGACCAGGCGGTCGCGATCGGCGCCGCGATCGACGCGGCGACCGAAGCACATCGCGTGCTGGTCGGGCGGATCGGCGCCGGAGACATGAAACCCAAACGGCACGGCCTGCGGCTCACGCAGGACGTGATCGCGCACAGCCTCGGCATGATCGCCGAGAACGCGACGAGGTCGAAGTACGTCAACAGCGTGCTGATCAGGAAGAACCTGCCGATCCCCGCACGTGAGAGCCGGCCGTACCAGTTCCACCTGACCAGCACCGGCGAGAACCTGCTCGAAGTGTTCCTGACCCAGGGCGAAACGGACGATCCGAAGAACTGCGCCTATCTCGGCCGCTACATGGTCACCGGGTTCGGCCCCGGCGCCGGTCGCACGGTCGTGGACATCGAGTACGCCTACGACCACAGCGGTGTCGTGCACGTCTCGGCGACCGACCGCGCGACGAGCCGGCCGCTGCTGGTCACCGTCGACGCCGTGCCGCCGGACGTGCCGGAGCGGTTCGCCGGCCCGCCGCCCGACACCGGCCAGCGCGACCACACCACGGTGTACCTGGCGTTCGACCTGTCCGGCAGCATGAGCGGGAAGCCGCTGAAGGAAGCGAAACGCGCCGCGCGCGCCTTCGTCGACCAGTGCGACCTGAGCAGGACCTCGGTCGGGCTGATCGGGTTCTCCGACCGGGTCAAGGTCTGCCAGACCGCGACCCAGAACGTGCGGGACATCGGCCAGGCGATCGACCGCCTCGACGTGGGTTCGACCGGCTACGGAAACCGGACGCACCCGTTCGACGAGCTCCACGACCGACTTACCGACACACCGGGCGCACGGTACGCGGTCGTGCTCGCCGACGGCATATGGTCGAGACAGGAACAGGTGGTACCGCGTGCCGCTCGGTGCCACGCGGCCGGCATCGAGACCATCTCGATCGGCTTCGGCTCCGCCGACAAGAAGTTCCTGCGCCGGATCGCGTCGTCGTCCGAACAGAGCTTCTTCACCGACCTGAGCCGGCTGACCGAGTCGTTCAGCACCATCGCTCGGGAGCTGACCGAGGGACGCGGCGGTCACCTCGGCGAACTGACGCGGCGGCAAGGGTGAGGACCGCATGGTCAATGACAACCGACCGAACTACTTCCTGTTGCTCGGCATCGATCCCGACGCCCCATGGGACGAGACGGCGTTCGAGCTGCGGCTGAGCGCCAAGCGCGCCGAATGGAGCCGTATCGTCCTCAACGGCGTGACGACCAGCAACGCGGTGCTGGCAGCGCAAGCCGCGCTTGACCACCGCGAGGACATCAAGTGGGTCATGTCCGACCGGGCCGCCCGCGAGCGGGAGCGCGCCGACGCACACCGGAGGGCGGCGGACGAGCGCGAGCGGCAGCGGGCCAACCTCGAACGCGATCTGCGGATCGTGTTGAGCAAAGGGTTTCTGTGGGACGCCGAGGCCGCCGCACTGCGGCGGAACTACCCGGACCTGGCAGCCGATCCGGAGGTGGCGGAGCGGCTCGACAGTCTGCCGACGCGTGGTTTCGCGGAACAGCATGCCGTCCCGGACCAGCTCGATCCGGCCACGGCGAACAGGATCCGCGCCCTGCTCGACTATCTCGCCGAGAAGTCCCTCTACACGTTGCTGGCCACGGTCGATCCAGCAGTCGGCAAGAACGCGTCGCTCGACCGGCTTTCCACAGCCGCGAACGCGTTGTACCAGCAAACCTTGCGGGACATGAACAAGACCCCGCAGCTCTCGGCGAGACAGGAGCTCGCCGGCCACGCGATGCAGGTCTTCAGAAAGGACCACGATCGGTCTCGCTACGACAACACCCTCGCACTGGCACCGGTGGTCGACCTGATCACGAAGTACCAGGTGGCACTCGCCGCCGTCAAAAGGTTCGAGGCCGGCCAGGTCGAACAGTTCCTCGAGGACGCGTCGGCCGCCGACGCGGACCGGGACGTCGCACTCGCCATGTTGCTCAAGCACTTCGGCATGCTCAAGTGGACGGTGCTGCTCCCGCCGGCCGCGCTCGCGCGGACCCGGCTCGACCAGGAGCGTTGCGGGGCGTGTCAGTCCTGGAACGACACCGAGAACCAGTTCTGCGTGGTGTGCGGGTCCCGGCTGCGGATCACCTGCCCGTCGTGCGACCGCACCGTTTCCGGGCACGGCACGTGCGTCCACTGCGGCTTTCCCGTCGGCGGCTTCGACTGGTCCAGGCTTCTCGTTCGGCAGTGTGAGGAACTGCTGGACCAGCAGGACCTTGCCGGCGCCGAGGAGAAGCTCGCCTCGGCGAAGCAGGCCTGGCCGTCCGATGGTGCGGACGAGTTGGCGGTGCGGCTCGGACAGTGCGGGACGCGGCTGACGCGTCTCCACGAGCAGCGCGCCGCCGAGGACGAGAAAACCGCAGGACAGCTGCGGATGCTGATCGGACAGCGGAACTACCACGCCGCCCTCAACAGGGCCAGCCACGCGCCTGTGACCGTGCCGGACCGCGAACGCACGATCCGGGAAGCGGAGGAACACATCCGCGAGGCCGACCGCCTCTGCGACGTCGCGAGGCGAGCGAGCACGCGGCAGCAGATCGACTACTACTCGCAGGCGCTGACGCACTGTGCGGACCACAGACGCGCGCAGGTGGCACTCAGCGCACTGCCCCCGGAGCCACCGCACGACCTACGTGTCGAGTCCGTCGACGGCATCGTCCGTCTGGCATGGACACCGTCGAACACGGATGACGTCCGGTACGTGGTCGTCCGCAAACCGGGCACCATGGCGCCTACCTCGGTAGCCGACGGTTCCCGAGTCACCACGGTGCGCCAGACCACCTGTGACGACAGGGCACCGGAGCTGGGCGTGCCGCTGCACTACGCGGTGTTCGCGCAACGCGGCACCGGAACGGCGTCCGAACACGGCGCGGCGACGACAGATCCGGTGTTCCTGACCGGCCAGATCACCGTTACGGCGCAACGCGTAGACGACGGCGCGGTGGAACTCGAGTGGCAGCTGCCGAGCTACGCCGCCGGGGTGGTCGTCGAACGCACCGCCGCAGAAAAGACGGTGGCCGTTCCGGCGACCGAACCGACCCGGCTACGCGACGAAGGACTCGCCAACGGGGTGTCCCACACGTACACGCTGCGGGCCAGCTATCCGGCCCCGGACGGCGGCCACCATCTGTCCGCCGGCGTCTCGGTCTCACTGACCCCCGGCCGCCCGCCCGAGCGGCCAGGGCCCGTCCACATCAGAACGGTCACCCCGAACCTCGGCCTCTGCTACCGGCTCGTCGACCTGCTGCCCCAGGGCACGGCGCCGGGCAGGGTGTTGTGGACGCAGCACCGGCCACCGATCCGATCGGGTGAGCAGCACCCGGTCACGGACCTGGCCAGGTATGGCTCGTTGCTCACCGAGACCGCCACACAGAGCTTCGCCCTGCCACGGCCCGGCCTGTACTACTTCGCACAGGTCGTGATCCGGCACGACATCGGCTATGTCGGCGGCATCCGCCGCTACGCGGCCCGCGACGAGGTCGGCGAGCTCACCGCGCGGAACCTCGACGACATCATCCGCCTCACGTGGGTGTGGCCGGATGGCTGCACCACGGCGCTGATCGCCTACGGCCACGAGGACTGGCCACCGGACCCGACGGTCGCGACACATCGGACGTTGGTCGACCGGATCGGCAACGACCGCGTCGGCCGGTACGACATCGACGGCACTACTTTCTCGAGCGAGCAGAAGTTCCACTTCGTCGTCGCATCAGCGGAACGCCGTGACGACGAGGTCTTCGTCGCCACCGGCCTACGGTGCGCCGCCCGGCTTTCCGCAGGAACGGGACGCAAACCACGCAAGACACGACGGAGGCGGCGCTAGGGCGAAGTCGCGTCAGCGGTCATACACGTACACCTCAATGGCGATCTTGCGTAGGTCGCCGCCGCCCGTGAAGAAGTTTCGATACACCGCACCGGCGAACTGGCCGCCGTATGCCTGCAGCACATGAAGGTTGAAAAGCCTGGCCACCTCGATGCCCCGCTGGATGTCACTGCTGGTCGCGGAGCCGAAGGTCAACACCATGCCGACACGTCGCCCGGCGAGCGGGCCGAAAAGCAGTGCGCCCACCTCTCCTCGCATGGCCTGGATCACGCCAGGGTCGTTGCGCAGCAACGCTGCCGTGTCGACGATCAGGTCCAGTTTGACCGGATCGCGCAGCAGGCCGGGTGGCGGCGGGGGCGTCGTGGTCACCGGCGGGGTGGTCGTTGTCGTCGTGGAGGTGGTTGTCCTACTCGCCGCGGGTTTGCTCGCCGGCTCCTCCGGTGCGCTGATCGCAGCCGCCAGGAACAGCATCACCACGAGGGCCAGCATGAGATCGGCGAACAGCCATCCCGCGCTGCCGAACAGGACGTCGCCGCCGCCTCGTGCCCGCGAGCTACGCATTGCCTCCACCCCGCCGCCACCACCATCGGGGCTGGACCGCACTGCCGATGGCGTTGGCGGCGGCCTGCATCTGCGTGGCCGCATGTGCCAGCGCCTTGGTCGTCCCGTCCAGGTTCCTGTCCACGGCGGCCAGTTGCGTGCTCGACGAGCTCAGCTGGACGGTGATCGACTCCAGGTCGGCACGCAGCTGGTCGCTGAGCAGCGTGCTCACCTTCTCCATGGCGTTGGCGGCGGTGCCCATGGTGCGGGCGCTTTCCGTCACCCGCTGGATGAAATGCTGCTGTGAGTCCTCGATGTTCCGCAGATGCGTGTTGATCGAACCGGCGATGTCCGAATAGGACTTGGCGCTCTCACCGAGCACTTTGGTCGCCACCCCGACATCCGAGGTGACCGCCACGAACGCCGCGGTGTTCTCCTGGTATGTGTCGTAGCTGCGGGCGAACGACTCCACGTTGGCCTGGAACTGCTCGACCAGTGGCGCCAACTGTCCACTGACCAGAGCCCGGTCCTCGGCGACGGCGGAGTTCAGCACCGCCATCGCCTCCCTGGCCACCCGGGTGACCATCTGCTCGTTGGCCTGCCGCAGCGAGTCCAGCGTCTTGCCACTCTGCTCGGCCAGCAAGTCGACCAGCTTCGTGGTCTCGGCGTACACCGACCCCAGGTTGCCGTTCGCCTTCTCGATGGCGGTCGTGGTGGCCTCGAACAGCTCGGCGGTCTGTTGCCGTGCCTCCTGGAGCACGTCACGGGCCGCGACGGCCCATTCCTCCGCGTTGGCCGGCGCGCGACGCGACGCATGGCTCTCCATGGCGACCGCGAGCGATCTGACCGCCACGTCGACCTGCCGAGCGATGGCGTCGTAGGCGTCCGCGGCTTCTTGTTCCTTGTCATGAACCTGCCGGGTCAGCAGGACGACCCAGCCGATGAGGACCGCGTCCGCCACCGCGACCAAGCCGTAGACCGGCGCCAGTTCCGTGCCGTCCTGGAAGAGCACCGCCAGCCCGATCGACAGCCACGTCAGGAGCAGCGGCACCAACGCCACCTGGTTGCGCCGGGAGTGCAGCCGGCGCACCGGCTGGTTTCGCACCTCGTCGAACTCCGCGAGAACCCGCTCCGGGGCGACCAGCCGCTCGATCACCGGGAACGACAGCGTGCCGACGACGTGGTCGATGTTCCGAACCCGCCGCGCGGCGGGTTCGACGGGGTGGTCCTTGTCCTTCAGCGCCTTGTAGAGGGCGACAAGACTTTTCTCAGCGTCTTCCGCTGCCTTGCCACCGAGTTCCCTGACATGCGGAAATCTGACGGTGGTTTTGTTGGCCGGATTCTTGGTCGCGCTTGTCAACGGTCATCACCGGAACCAAGCGGTGAACGGCGCTTCGCGTACAGACTGCCACCCCCGGGAATCATCGACAACGTTCCCCGCAACACGGGCGATCGTGTCCGGTTCGCCTGCCATGCGAGCGGTGCCGTGACTAAGCTTACAGGTCAGTTCGCGACAGCATGACAGGGTTGGGAAACGGATTCGTAGGGAGGGCCCGCCTCGATGGGGCATCCGTCACCGCGCGCGGAGTTGTTGTTCGACCAGGAAATCAGCGTGGAGCTCGCTGGCGATCTCGAGGCCACGTTCCGGCAGCTCGGCTTCGCCACCGTCGCGCGCAGGCGACTCCCGCACCGCGGGCCGGACAACCTCACCTGGCTGATGCTCGCCGCGCTGCCGTTGCAGGCCTTTCTCTCCGGCATCGGCGCGGAAGCGGTCAAGGACCTGTACGCAAAGGCCAAACAGTTGGCGCCGTCCGGAAGAAAGGCGAAGAAAGCCCAGGCACCACTGGTGCTGCAGGACACGAAGACCGAACTGAAGATCATTCTGGAGGCCGATCTGCCGGCCGAGGCAATTCGGCAACTGGTCGGTCTCGATCTCGGCGCGTACCGCACCGGCCCACTGCACTATGACCAGCGTCAGAAGAAATGGCGATCCGAACTCGACGAAGCCGATGGCTGAGCCATGAGCGAAGCGGTACGCCACCACGCTGTTCTCGACCTGGTCCGGTCGGCCAACGCCGACGGCGAACGGGCCCTGGCCGACCACGATTTTCGTGCGGCCGCCCGCGCCTTCACCACCGCACTCGACCACCTCGGCGACCTGGCCGGCGCAGGTCATACGGCAGACGAGCTCGCCGTGGCCGGACACCTCGGGCTCGGCCGCGTCCACCTCGCCGGCAACGACTATGCTGCGGCGGACCTGCGGTTCGACCAGGTGCAGCGGCTGCGGCCGACCAGTCCGGAAGGCTTCTACTGGGCCGGGTGCACCGCCGCGCACGTGGCCGACTACCGGCGTGCGGAGTGGCTGCTGAACGCCGCGCTCGACCGGAACCCGCGGTACGGCAGGGCATACCTGCAACGTGCCTACGTCCGGCTACGACAGCGGCGGGCGGCTCTGGCTCTGCCTGACCTGCTCGCCGCGGCCGACCACCAGGTCACCGACGACAACGCGCGGCTGCTGACCGCCGCGCTGCTGGTGTGGCACGGGGACGCCGAGCGGGCGGCGGCCATCGCGGCCGGCATGGTCGACAGCGCCACGGCGGCGGCGATCCTCGGCATGGCACGGTACCGACAGGGCAGGATCGACGCCGCGGCCGCCGCGTTCGAACGCGCTGTCGCGGCCGGCTGTTATGACGAGGCCGTGCTGTTGCACCACGGCCTGGCCGGTTTCCGGCGCGGCGACCACACCACGAGCATCGCTGCCCTGCGGCGGCTGCGCGACTCCAGCCCGCACCACGACTCGCTCCACGCGCTGGTGGCGACGGCACAGTACGCGCGGGCGGTGGAACGGCTCGCCGGCAACGACTTCTCCGCCGCGCTCGACGACCTGCGCGACGCCGCGTCGGTTCGCGGCGACCTGGCTTCCGTCGTCGAGGAAGTACACCTGCACGACGCGGCGTCGGCGATCGCGCGGGGCGACTGGCAGTCGGCCGGCGCCCGGCTTCGCGGTGGCGGCCCGCGTGGCCTGCGTTATCTCGCCGTGCTCGAGTTCCGCGACGGGAAGCACGCGGCCGCGGAGCAACTCTGGGCACAGGCACTGCGCACGGCGCCGGCCGACCCCGTCGTCCGCCTCGGCCTAGCCATGAGCGCGGTATGCGATGCCCAGCCGGCCGACGCCGATCTGCGCCATCTGTGCACCGAGCAGGAGACACCGGGCCGGATCCGGCGGGCGGCCGGCCGTGCCATGGCCGCGCTACACATTCGCCGCGGCGACTGGTCCGCCGCGATGAACGTGCTCGGCTCGGTCGGCGATACGGGCTGGCCGGCGGTACGCACCGAGGAGAGCCCGCTGATCATGGCGGTGACGTGCGTGCTGGGCGGCAGGCGAGCCAGTGCGGCGGCCCACCTGGCACGTGCCGCCGCACTGGCACCGGCCGATCACCGGATCAGCCACGCCCAGGCGGTGTTACACCTGCACACGCTCAGCTTGGCCGAGCACCGGCCATCGGACGATGCCAGCTGGCGCAGCTGCATCGGCGCATGGGTGTCGGTGCTGCACGACGAGACGTTCTGGGCACGGTGGCGAAAGCAGGCACAGCGGCGGTACCGCTGCCCGGTGTCCGAGGACACCGTCCGCGCCGTACGGACGGCTCTGGACGAGCTCATCGAACAGCGGCTCCCGTCCGACGAGCTCGCGCTGCTGCTGCGCAGAGAACGTGCCGCTGCGGCCGCGCTCGCGAGACTCGGCGGACTCCCCGACCCCGACGGCACGCCACTCGTCTGCGGCCCGCTGCGCATCGTGGAGCTCGGTCTGCGGCAACGGCTCAGCGAGTTCCTCCTCGGCCTGCCCACGACCGACGACGACACCGTGCTGCTGTTCCGGCAGTTCTCCGAGATCGGCCTGGCCATGGCGCAGCTAGCCGCGGGCCGGCCGAGGGCCGCCGCCACGGCAGCGCTGGACCTGCGCTGCGCGTCCTGCGCACGGACCGGCGGCCGAGCCCATCCGGCGATCATCTCCGAACCGCTCATGTGCGAACCGGAGTGCCCGGAGTTCGACACCCGCAACCCCGCGTTCTGTGCCTTCGCCGACAAACACGACGAGCTCGCCAAGGCAAGCGTGGCGCTGGCCGCGCGGACACTGCTCGACATCGCGCGTGACGACATCACGAAGACCGTGATGGACCTCGCCGACGCCAGAACGTGCTGGCGTGGGGCGGTCACACTGGCCAAACGGTTCAACCGGCGCGACGCCGTGCTCCGCGAGATCGTCGACGACGCACTCGGCCGGGCACGTGTCCTGTCCGGTCGCGGCGAACTGACCGGTGCGATCCGCGTGCTCGACGCGGCACTGGCCGCCATCCCGACCAAGGACACGAAGGAACGCGGCCGGGTGGTCACCGAGCTCGGCTTCCTGCTCAACGCCAGGGGCGTCGGCCTGTTCAACGAAGACGTCGCGAACATCGAACGGGCGCACGAGGATCTGCGCCGGGCGGTGACGTTGAGCCCGAACCGGCCACGGCCACGGCTCAACCTCGCCGTGTTGCTCCGCGAGATGTCGTACCGCGCTTTCGACCACGCGGAGGGCATTCGCCTGTTGACTGAGTCCGTCAGGCAGCTCGAGATCGGCGCCATCACGCACGACACGGAAGAGTTCCACGAAAAGCTCGAGCAGACGAGGCAGGAACTGGGGCGCATGCTCGACGACTACGACCAGGACACGGAGTCGTGACGGCCGTGCGGGACTTCGAGGAACTGCGTATCCGCGTTCGCCAGATCGGCGCGGAACAGTACCTCGTACTGGCCAACGGCACGACACACGGCGCCCGCGCGGCCAGGATCAGTGCCGGCGCGACCGCGCTCAGGGACGAGTTCAACCGGCTCATCGCCATCGAGACCGGCAACGCACCGGCCGGTTCGACGGACACCTCGACCGGGCTGCGCCGGCTCGGCCAGTCGGTGTACGACCTGCTCTTCGACGACGAGCTCACCGCCTGTGTCCGGCGGGCGCGGGCCGAGGCGGACCGGCACGGTCGCGGCCTGCGGCTGCGTTTCGACCTGCCGCCCGCCATGCACGCACTGCCGGTGGAGGCGTTGTGCTCGCCGTCGGAGCACCCGGAGCAGACCTTCGCGCTCGACGGCAACCTGTCGATCGCGAGGTCACTGCCCGGCAACCTCTCCGACCACCGCCTGCCGACCGGTGACGACACACCGGACGTCCTGCACCTGCTCGTCGCCATCGCCTCACCGAACGACGAACACCTGCCGCCGATCGTCGACGCCAAGGCCGAGCTGGCCGAGCTACGCGAGCTGCCTGACTTCGTCGTGCATACCGACATCATCGCCAACGCCACCCGCGCGAACATCGAGGCGTGGCTGAACGCCAACACCGACCGGCCGACCGCGGTGCTGCTGATCGCACACGGCAGCTACGCGGAGGACAGCGACGACGGCGTCGTCTTCCTCGAAGCGCGGGACGGCACCGCCGATCCGGTGCCGGGACACCTGCTCAGCGGGATGCTCGTGCGTGCGCGGCGCCTGCGCCTCGTCGTGCTGAACCTGTGTTTCAGCGCGTGGAACTCGGCGCGGGAGCCGTTCGCCGGGCTCGCACAGGCGATGATCGGTCGGGGCATCCCGGCCGTCGTCGCCATGCGCGGGTTGGTGACCGACCACGCGGCCAGCGTCTTCGGGCCGAAGCTGCTCGCCGGTATCTGCGCGAACAGCCCGGTGGACGAGGCGATGACCTCGGCACGACACCACATCGCCAACCTGCCGGGACACACGGCGATCGAATGGGCGACTCCCATGCTGTTCCTGCACGCGACCTGCGGCCACGGTTGGCTGTTCAAAGCGCGGGAGGTGCGTGAGGACGACGAGTGGACCGACCCGTTGCTGGCGGGCGAAGAGGCGCTCCGCCAGCTCGGGGCAAGCGGCAACATCAAGCCGGCCACCGCGTTCGCCGCCGCGCGGTTCCTGCGGCTCCGCCGCGACTGGCGCCGGGTGGAGACCATCGCGAAGGCCGCCCGGCCGACGGCGGAACGGACCCAGCTGATCACGGAAGCCAGGTTGGAGCTGGCATGGCCGGCCGTCGAACGCGTCTGCACCGCGCTCGCCGACGCCGACCACGTCCTGGCACGGGAACACCTCGACAAGGTGCGTGACCTGCTGCCCGACACCGTCCTCCGCCTGCTGACCCGTGAGATCACGGACCAGGAGGCCTGGCTGACCGAGCACTACACCGGCCTGCACACCTGTATTCGGGAGGGCCGGTGGCAAGACGCACTCGCTGAGGGCTCCGCGGTACTCGCGACCCGCGCGCGCGGCTACCGGGACACCGCCACCTGGGTCCACTACCTCACCGGCAGGGTGGCGGAGACGAAGGGCCTGTGGGAGGACGCGGTCCGCGGCTACGCACCGTGCCACGGCTTCGCCGACGCACCGGCCCGGCTGGTACACGCGCACGGCCACGTCGCCGCCAATGCCGGCGACTGGCCGGCGGCGGAACACCACTTCCGTGCCGCGACGGAGCTCGGCGTCGGCGAGGGCTACCTGGTCGACTACGCGGCCGGGCGGGCGGCCGAGGACACCAGCGAGTGGCAGGCGGCTCTCCAGCACTACGCCGACCTGCCGGACACGGTGCTCGACGTCGGCGCACGCAGGCGTTACGCGCACGGCATGGTCGCGGACGGCCGAGGCGACTGGACCGGTGTGATCGAAGGTTTCGGCGAACTGCCGGACGACTTCGCCGGCAGTGAGGTCGGCAGGCGGCGGCAGTTCGCCAGGGCCAAGCTGGCGGAGGGACGCACGGAGTGGAGCGCCGTGCTCACCCTGCTCGGCGCGACGCCCGACTCCTACCGCGACGGCTCGGTCGGCGTACTCCGCTGGAAGGCACGAGGTCAGCTGGCTGAGGCCGGCGACGACTGGGCGCGGGCGGCGGAGTGCTACGCCACGGTCTCCGGCGTCGAGGAACTCGACCTGGCACGACGGTATGCGGCCAGCCGCCAGCACGAGCGCGAAGGGCATTGGACCACCGCACGCGAGGAGTACGTGACGCTGCCGCGCGACCACCGGGACGTACACCAGCGGATCGGTTACGCCACAGCACGCGCGGCGGAGCTGGTGCCGGACTGGGCACGCGCCGCCGACCTGTATGCCGCGCTGCCGAACGACTTCGCGGACGTGTCGACGCGGTCGCACTACGCCACGCTGTGCGCGACGGTCGCGGCAGAGCGGTGGGCGGCGGCCGGAGAGGCGGCGGAGAAGCTCGGCGACTACCTGGACACCGCGACCATTGCCGCATACGCGCGTGGTCGCCTTGCGGAGCAGGACGAGGACTGGGCTAGTGCGACCGTCGCGTACGAGTCCTGCGGCGAGTATCGCGACGCCGCGAGCCGCGCCACCGACGCGAGAGGACGGCAGCTGGACGCCGCCGGCCACTGGTCGGCGGCCAGGACCGCGTACGAGCAGGCAGCCTCGGCCGGCCGGGACACCCGGCGCCGCCGGGAGCGGCTCGACCGCCTGCTCACCGAGCTGCCGTTCGCGGAGGGGGTCGCCGAGGCGACGCTGGTCGCGGACCCGGTGGCACTGCGGGAACCCACCTTTCCCTATCTCGCCCTCAGCTCGGCCGGGGTCACCCCGGCATCGCCGACGGAGGTGGTCGCCGACGCCGCGTTCACGCTGATGGAACGGGGCGGTATCAGCTGGCGGGAACGGGTGGCATGGGACCAGCTGCGCACGCCGGCGAAGCGGCTGCTGGTGGACGTGCGGATGTACCGGCTACGCGAGCCGGTCGCGCTCGGTCAGGCACTGGCCACACTGGACCCGGCGACCGAGCCGTCGTCCCTGTCCTGGCTGTGTGCGCGGTTGCCGGAGGACGCCCCGCTGCTGAGCCTGCTCGCCGGAGACCGGGTCAGGGCGACCGCGCTGTGGCGGCAACGGCTCGCCGACCGCCCCGATGACCAGGACGACGTGCACTGCCTCGGCATGACGTCGTTCTGGCACGCCCAGGACCTCGAGGAGACCGGCGCATGGGAGCAGGCGGCGCAGGTGTGGCGGACCGCGTTGGCCTGCCTGGCGACGCTCCTCACCCATGACGAGTTCTGGATCGGCTGGCGGCAAGGCCGGGCGACGTGTTACCGCCACGTGGTCACCCCGACCGACACCGGCCTGCTGCGTATCGAGCTCGGCCGGTACCTGATCGGTGTGCTGACCGGTCACGCGGAAAGCCATGCCAACGCGGGGCGGCAGCGGGAGGCGGACCGGTACCAGGAGCTGGTGTTCTCGTTCGAAGCGGAACTGGACGCGGCACAGTGCCTGAAGGAGGCCGGCGGGCTGCCGCTGCACGGTGATGGCCGGCTCAGCTGCGGTCCCGAATACCTCCGGCTGGTCGGCCGCGCAAGAGAGTTCGGCGAGTTCATCGCGGACGAACACCAGCCGGAGTACACCGACACCCGGCAGGGGCTGCTGCGCCGGTTGCGCTGCGCGTTCTCCGCGCTGTCGACGGCGTCGTCGTTCCTCGACCACCACCGGTTCGAACCGGCCATGCGCGCGCTGCCCGACTACCACCGGATGCGGCGGTTCGAGCTGCCGGTCGACTGCGTGGGACCGGCTCTGCATGGCGACGTCGACGACTGCGGGCACTGCCAGGAGTTCTTGGCACGGAACCCGGCGTACACGTACCTGCCGGACCGCCAGTTCCAGCTGTTGCGGGACGCGGTCGGGCTCGCGGTGCAGGCCCACCTGTCGATCGCCCGCGAGCTGCTGACCGGCCACCAGCTCGTCCCGGCCATGGCCGAACTGACCAGCGCGATCGATGTCGCGGCGAACGCGCTGATGGGCGCCCGTGCCAAGGACGCGGCGCTCCGGATGATCATCGGCAGGGTGGACGCGCTCGCCGAGTCACGCGAAGGGGACATAAGCGGCCTCGACGAGGCGGTCGACCTGGTGGAGAAGGCCGCTGCCGTGCTCGGGGACCCGGCCAGGCAGGCACTCAACACGAAACTGGCGGACTTGCTGGTCGCCCGTGCCATCTGGTACGGCTCCGCCTGCTTCGAGTTCGGCAAGCCGACCGACCTCGCTCGCGCGGTCGGCGAGCTGCGTAGGGCGTTCCAGCTCGAACCCGACTCCACGTGGGTGCGGTACAACCTCGCCGAGGGGTTGGTCTTCTACTCCGGTGACCTGCCGGCCCGGTATGTCGCCGACCGGCTTGCCCCGCTGGTCGAGGCCTTGCGGGTCATCAACGGCGGGCTCGACCAGACCGGTATGAGCGGTCGGCTGCTCGAGGTGCTGGAAAAGGGACTGGACTCGGTCGAGGGCGTGCTGCTCGCCCACCTGTCCGTCGCCGACCTGCACCGAGTCATCCAGTCGTTCGGCACGGATCCCGCCTCGGACCTGACCGGGGCGGCAAAGGCCAGAGCGCTGGCCGAGGAGGCAGGCCGCGCACGAGCCGGCGGCGACCTGCCCGCGTGCGCGCACCTCCTGGTCAGAGCCGTGCGTGCCTATCCGTCGGACGAGCGGTATCGCGCCGACCTGCTGGCCGCGCTGACGAACCTGCTGACCGAACTACGTGAGGGGAGCACAGGCACGTGATCGAGGACCCGCTGACCACCTGGCCAGGCCAGTTTCCCTACCGTGTGCTCGCCGACTTCGGCATCACGCCGCGATCCACGCAGGCGGAGGTCGAGGACGTCGCGTTCACGCTGATGGCCGAGGGCCGGATGAACCCGACCACCCAGCAGGCCTGGCGGCAGCTGCGTGACGTGACCAGCCGCATGCTCGCGGACCTCCTGCTGTACGACATCGACCACGAGGACGTCGACCCGGCGAACCCCGAGGTGACCGAGGCACTCACCACGATCCCGGTCGAGGTCATGGCATGCCTCGCCGACGAGCTCACCGATCTGCGTGTCGAGCCTCCGGAACCGCCGGCACCACCGGCCGACCTGTGCGCCTTCCCGACCCAGTCCTTCGTCGACGGCCTGATCCAGTTCGACCGCTGACCCCAGGGAACATCGATGGAAACACCCTCGGCCGATCCCCAACGGCTCCTCCTCCGTGAGCTCATGCGGCTCGACCTGGACACCGAAGCACTGGTCGAGGGCGTCACGGACGTTCTCGACAACCTGTGCAGACCGCTCGACGACGGCGTCGGGACCGCCGATCACGCCGCTCTGCGCAAGATCGCGGACCAGTTGGCGGCCGCGCTGTCCGCCCATGGCGCCGTCGAACTGATCGGTAGGCGTGGCGAGCTCGCCACGCCGGAAACGCACCACGTGGTCGACGTGCGCGACGTGCCGGACCTGCCGCCCGACACGGTGGTCAAGGTCGTCGAACGCGGCATTCGCTACCGGGGCGGCCTGCTCCGCCCCGCGGCGGTCATCGTCTCATCGGGAAAGGGGACCCAGTCGTGACAGCGATCGGCATCGACCTCGGCACCACGAACTCGGTGGTGGCCACCTACGACCCGGAACGCGCACACGCGCGGGTGGTGAACGTCGGCGGCGCCCGGTCGACGCCGTCCGTGGTGAGCACGAAGCAGCAGGACGGCAAGGCCGAGCTGTTGGTCGGCCACAACGCGGTGCGCTGGGCGGACCGCGACCCGGAGAACACCATCTTCTCGGTTAAGCGGCTGATGGGCCGAGATTTCGCCGAACCGTCGGTCGAGGAAGCACGGCGCAGGCGCAGCTACCAGATCGTGGCAGGCCCCGACGAAGATCCGCGTGCGCACGTCGTGCTGCGTGGCACGGTCCACACCCCGGCCGAGATCTCCACGTTCATTCTCGAATTGTTGAAGTACGGCGCGGAGGAAACGCTCAACACGGCGGTCACCCACGCCGTGATCACGGTGCCGGCCTACTTCGAGGAGGCGCAGCGGACGGCCACCCGGGAGGCCGGGGAGCAGGCGGGGCTGGTGATCAAGAGGATCATCGACGAGCCGACCGCGGCCGCCATCGCGTTCGGCCTCGAACTCGGCGAGCAGGACCGGCGGCGGATACTCGTCTACGACCTCGGCGGCGGCACGTTCGACATCTCCGTCCTCAACGCCACCAGGGACAAGCAGGGACGCCCGCACTTCCAGGTCATCGAGTTCAACGGCGACAACTGGCTCGGTGGCGACGACTTCGACGCATGCATCGTCAACCGGATCGTCGACTGGGTCAAGGACAACGCCAACGTCGACCCGTCCGGCGACCTCGAGTTCATGTTCCGCGCCAAGAAGGCCGCGGAGGAGGCCAAGATATTCCTCAGCAACAACAACTCGGCGGACATAGTGATGCCGTACGCGTACAAGGTGGCGGGTGAGCTCAGCGACGTCACCATGACGTTGACGAGGCAGGAGTTCGAGGGGCTCGTCGAGCCGCTCGTCGAGAAGACCATCAGCCTGGTGCAGGCCGTGCTGGACAGGCAGAACATGACCACGTCCGACATCTCCGACGTGCTGCTCGTCGGCGGCGCGACGCTGACACCGAAAGTGCACGAAACCGTCGAGCACCTCTTCGGCAAGGGAAAGGTTCGTCGGCACATCGACCCGATGGAGTGCGTTGCCATCGGCGCCGGCATTCTGGCGAACACGCTGCACGGGGTGGAATGCCAGTCGTGCCAGACGGTGAACGACGAGCTGGCGGACAAATGCACCAGCTGCCAGCGGTCCTTGGTCAACGCCAGGTCCGTGGGCGACACGAACGTCCACGACGTCACCGGCATGGCACTCGGTGTCAACGCGGTGAAGGGTTCGCACCGGGACACATTCGTCCCGATCATCCCCCGGAACACGCCTTATCCGATGAGCGAACCGATGCGGCACAGTTTCGGGACGACCGACGGCCGGCTCATCCGGGTACCGGTCTACGAGGGCGATCACCCGCTGGCCAGCCAGAACCGGGAGCAGGGGGTGATCGAGTACGAGCTGCCGAAGGAGATCGACGTTCATTCTCGGGTGGACGTGGCCTTCATGTTCGACCGGAACCGCGAGCTGCACATCACGATCACCATTCCGGGCACCGGCCTCGAGTACCGCAAGAAGCTGCGCATCGACGCGCCACGCACGAAACCAGCCCCGGCCCCGGCGGAGAACGACGAGGACACGACCTACCGCACTGACCTGACCCTCGCGCAGGAGGCGGTCGCGTTCCTCCTGGAGCGCTACGCGGAGTATCTCGAGCCGCAGCAGGCATTGAAGATCCGCACCGACCTGGATCGCGCCGCGCAGGCGTCGACGTTCTCCGAACCGGCGGAGTACCGGCGGGCGGCCGCCGTACTGGAGGCGGATCTCTTCAACTCCGGCATCGCGTCCTCGCTGTACCTCGCCGAACGCGCCGCTGAGCGAGCCGCGACCTCGGAGGAGGCGCGGCAGATCAACCAGACCGTCCACAGTGTTCGGACGGCCTTCCGCGAGGGCAAACGGACCGTGGTGCACGAACAGGCGCGGGTGCTCAAGGTGTTGGTGGCCAACAGCCTGAACCGTCATGAGGTCCCCGAGCTCCCCGACCCGGAAGACTACGCCGGGTTGCTCAAGCTGCTCGAGTCCTAGGAGCACGGTCTTGGCAGTCATTCACGTCGGCATCGACCTGGGCAGCACCAGGCTGCGAGCCGCGTACTCGGCGTACGGTGACGCGCCGGCGGTCGTCACGCTCGCAGGCGCGGACTGGCCGTGGCTGCTGTGTGAACCGGCTGCGGGTGATGCCGTTCCGGTGTCTTTTCCCAGCCTCAAGAGCAGGCTTGGCGCAGCCGACGTCACCGGCGTCACCCCGGCAGGCGTGGTGGCCAGGGCGCTGGACGTGGTACGCACCGGCATCCTCCGCGAACCTGGTACCACCATCGGCCACACCGTGATCAGCGTGCCAGCACGGTTCTTCACCGCCCAGCGAACCGCGTTGCTGTCCGCCGCGGCCGACGCCGGCCTGACCGACGTCAGCTTGGTAACCGACTCCGTCGCCGCGGTCATCCACGAGACCGCCGGCGCGCACACCGGTACCTACCTGGTGTACGGCATGGGCTACAGCGGTCACGAGCTCGGCCTGGTACGAGCCGTGCGTGGCACCTACCGCGTGCTCGGGTACGAAGGAGCCGCGACACCGGATGGTGCCACCCTGGACGCATGGATCCTGGGCAGCTGGCTGACCGCGCTCAGCCGGCACGGCATGGTGCCGAACGAGACGTACCGCGACGGCGCCGACTGGCCGCGGCTACGTAGCCTCGCCGAGCAGGTCAAACTGCGGCTCGCCACGGGGGAGTCCGTGTTGTTCCCCCGTGCCGTGCCAGCCCCCGGCGTCAAGCTGCACGTCCAGTTCGACCAGTCCTCGTTCGACCGGCAGGTGCGAGCCATGGTCGCCGGCACACTGGACCGGATAACCACACTGCTCACACGAGCCGAACTGGCCACGGAGTCGGTCGACCACGTAACACTGGTGGGCGGCAGCACCGGCATGCCGGCGCTCCGTGAGGTCGTAGGCGGGCTCGGCCGCCCGGTGACCGTCACCGAAGACGACCACACAGCACGCGGCGCACTGCGACACGCGCAACAGCTCGGCCGCCGCCCGGTCCCCACATACGACGAGCCCCTGCCGACGACGGAGCCCCAACGAACCGACCAGGTGGTGAACGTCTCCCCGCTGACCGCGACCGTGTTGACCGCCCCAGGCCATGTCACCACCCCCGAACCACCGCGAAAGTCCATATTGGACACAGTGCGACAGCTGATCGGCGCCGGACAACTGGACGACGCCAGGAACGAACTACGCGAGCTGATCACCGAGGCCCAGGGCATGCTGGACGAGCTGGACACCACAAGGCAGGACGTGGCCAGCGCGAACGAACTGATCATCACCGCACGAAGGACCTTCGCCGCCGGAAACCACGGAAACGCGATCGCCATCGCACACATGGCGTGGCAGAAGGCCGTACACGACGTAGACGTGTTCGAGGAAATGCTCGACCTGCACTGCGCCGCCGCCATGGCCACCCCAACCCTCAACAGTTTCGAGACGGACGAACGCTGGCTGAAGTGCGCCCTGCAACACGACCCGACCAATGCGCGTATCCGCGGCCTGTTAGCCGAACGGAACTACCTCCAGGGCAGGGACCAGCTTCGCGCCGGCAACCGTAACGAGGCGAGGCGTGCCCTGCAGGCAACGCTCAACTGGGCTCCGGATCACCCGGCCGCAACCGGTCTGCTCCGTGAGTTCGGCTAGCACTACAGGGCTAGATCAATTCGACGGGTCGGCGGGCTCCT
>WUUC01046483.1_pt1 | contig 23406 bp, 19 predicted proteins | sample 6278441 | NCBI WGS metagenome assembly WUUC01 (sample SAMN13675441, study PRJNA597444) | soil metagenome | isolation source: soil | place: USA: Washington | collected 2017-10
GAATTCTCCGCGCCACACAAGCATGCAGCAGCATGGGCCAAAGTTCCGTTTCGAGAATGACGAGCGACTGCGGCTGTACGCGATCCAGAAAAGAACGCACTGCGAAGGGCAAATCGTACGGCAGGTAGCAGTGCTGCACGCGGTCGCCGAACAGCGTGCGGACTCGTGCGGCGCCCGTTGCAGTCATAGTCGTCACGAGCACTCGATGCTGCGGATAGCGCGTGAGCAGTTCGCGAATCAAGACCGCTCCCGCCTGGACCTCGCCCATCGAGGCTGCGTGCACCCAGAGCGTTGGGCCTTGGCCCGTCAACTGCGGTCGGCCCCATCGATCGGCAAGACGTTCGCGACGTGCTGGATCGCGCACACCTCGAAGCAGCCCGATCAAGGCCGCGACCGGCGCCGCGAAACAAATTAGAATGAGATAGAGAAACCGCAATACAGGACTCGCATCGCAACGGATAGGTTCGTCACTGGGGGCTTGACGCCCCACTTGGCGATCCGCACCCAAGTGAAGTCTGCCTTATCGCCATTCAGCCATCATACCCGACCTCGCCATTGCAACCGTACCCGCCCGATCGATGACTGCCGCGCCCTCAAGCACCGACACCAAACTGCCGCGCGTTCCGCTGTATCGCTTTCTGGCACCGCGCTATTGGCTAATTTGGCTTGCGCTCGGATTCATCTATGCGATCAGCCACCTGCCCTACCGAGCGGCAATGGCCGTCGGCCGCTCCCTCGGCCGGCTAGCGCATTTTTTCTCCAAGCGCGACAAACACATCGCCGACGTCAACATCCGCCTGTGTCTGCCGGAGCTGTCGACTGTCGAACGCCATGCGTTAGTTCGCAAACACTTCGAGTCGCTGGGCTGCACATTGTTCGAGACTGCCTATGTGTGGTGGGCTTCGGACGATTGGTTACGCAAGTTCATTCGCATCGAAGGCACCGAACACCTGCAGCATGCGCTCGCCAAAGGCCGCGGCGCATTGCTGCTGAGCGCTCACTTTACGACGCTGGAGTTGGGCGCAAAGTCGCTGGCCCTGGTGGGACCCACGAGTCTCATGTATCTGACGCCGCAGAATCCGCTGATCGCCGAAATGTCGAGACGCGGCCGCGCGCGCAAGGCCGTCCAAGCCATCGCTGCAGATCAGATCCGCGAATTGCTGCTCAATCTCAAGCACAACATCGTAGTCTGGTATGCGCCGGATCAGCGCTACACCGACAAGAACAGCGCTACCGTCCCGCTTTTCGGCATCCCTGCCTGGAGCAACATTGCGACCCCGCGCTTGGCAAAAATTTCGAAAGCGACGGTGTTGCCGTATTTCCCTGAGCGGCTGGAGGATGGCAGCGGCTACGTCATGCGCATTCTGCCGCCGTTCGAGAATTACCCCTCTGACGACCCCGTCGCCGATACTGCCCGCTTTCACGCGCTGATCGAAGCACACACTCGACGCTGCCCGGCTCAATACTTGTGGACCTACAAGCGATTCAAATCTCCTGATGCCGACCCGTACCGATAAATCCAAGAGCGAATTGCGATTCGAAATCGCACTGCTTGCTCCTCACTATTGGCCGACATGGATCGGCCTGGGCTTGATGCGCGCGCTCATACCGCTGCCTTATCCCGCCCTGATGCGGCTCGGCGGCTTCGTGGGGGCCTGCGTACGCCGCTTGCCGTTAAGCTTCGTGCGGATTGCCCGCGCCAACTTAAAACTCTGCCTGCCGGAGGTCCCGGAGGCCGAACGCGAAACGCTACTCAATCGCCACTTTCGCAGTCTCGGCATGGCATTGATGGAAACCGCGATGGCGTGGTGGTACTCAGATGAACGCATCAGACGGCTGACGCAATTGGTCGGCCTCGAACACCTGGAACGCGCGCAAGCCACCGGCAAGGGAGCATTGCTCTTGTCGGCGCATTTCACGACGCTGGAGTTGGGCGCTCGCGCGCTCGCTGTCGGGCGCGACAACTACAACGTGATGTATCGACCTACCAGCAATCGCGTGATGGCGCTGTTCCTGGCGCACAATCGCGCCAAACACGTGAAACGCGCAATCCAACGTGACGATGTCCGTGCGCTGGTAACCGCCTTACGCGGCAATGAATCCGTTTGGTATGCGCCGGATCAGGCGTATCGCAAGAAAGGGGCGCAGATGGTCCCGTTTTTCGGTATTCCGGCCGCCACCAATACGGCGACCTCACGCTTGGCGAAGATGACGTCCGCGACCGTGTTGCCCTATTTCCCGGAGCGCCTGCCCAACTATGCCGGCTATCGCATGACGATCTACCCGCCTTTCGACAACTTTCCGAGCGAAGATGCCGCGGCTGACGCCCTTCGGCATCATCAGGCGATCGAAGCGCAGGTTCGCAAAGTGCCCGAGCAATATCTTTGGATTCATCGCCGCTTTAAAGGCCTGAGCGATTCGTATCCCAATTACTACAAGCGTGGCGCGGTCTAGCGCGGCGCATCGATTGCCGATGCATAGCCGCCCAGGAGCTCCTGCCATTGGCGCTCCTCAAATTCCACATTGCCGCGCTTCGCTTTGATTTTGTGCAGCGATCGCTGCAAACGTTTCAGCACCGACTGCTCCCACGCACCTCGCGATCGTTCCCGACCGCGATCGAAATCGAGCAACCAAACGCGCGCCTCTTGTCCCAACAGAATGTTGTGTGCGTTGAGATCGGCATGATAGATACCCGCACTATGAAAGCGGGCAATCGTTGCGCCGATCCCGCGCCACACCGATGGCCCCAGCGCCACGCCTGTCATGCTGTCCGCCAACGTGCGTGCCGCCGGCAACGCCTCGGTCAGCAAGTCGGCGCGATAGCAAAGACCGCTGCGTTGATAGCGCGTGGCGATCGGCGCGGGGACTGGGAAACCCCGTTCGTAGAGCGTATGCAACAAGCGCCATTCACGAAAGGCGCGCGTGCGTTCAGGGCCCAACCACAAGTAACAGTCGTCGAGAACTTTGCCGACCAAGCCGCCGCGTCGATAGTGCCGCAGCACCCACTCGCGGCGATCGTGTTGGACGAACAGCACGCCGCCGCGACCACCGGATTGCGCCACGACTTGGCGTGCCGCCAACCAGTAGCCCGGGTCGAACCATGTCTCGCTTGGTTTACCGACGCGCTCGGAGTCGTATAGGATCGCGCCGGCCGGCGTGATGAGTTGCTCGATGGCCATCGCGTCGAGCATGCCAGATTCGCCGCCGAAAATCGTGCGCGAACATTCGATGATTGGGAACCTTCAGACCGGCATCCCCTATGACACAGCTGTTTCCCCAACCGCCGGCATCGGTCTGCATCTTGCGACTGTCAGCGCTTGGAGATGTCTGCCACGTCCTGGCTGTCGTCCGCACTCTGCAAGATGCATGGCCGAACACCCGGTTCACCTGGATTCTGGGCAAGCTCGAAGCGAAGTTATTGGGCGGGATTCCGGATATCGAGTTCATTGTTTTCGATAAGAGCGGCGGCCTGACTGCGATGCGCGATCTCAAGCGGCAATTGCGTGGTCGCCGTTTCGACGTGCTGCTGCACATGCAATTGGCCTTTCGCGCAAGCGCTGTGGCCATGAGCGTGCCGGCGCGAGTGAAGCTCGGCTTCGATCGCCGGCGCGCGCGCGAACTCCAGTGGCTCTTCACGACGCACCGGATTGAACCTGCGCAGCGTCAGCATGTGCTCGACAGCTTGTTCGGTTTTGCGGAGCGGCTCGGCGTGCGCGACCGCTCGTTGCGCTGGGATGTCCCCCTCCCGGAAGCCGCTCAAAACTACGCGCAAAGCCTGATCCCCGATGGCGGGCTGACGCTGATCATCAGTCCCTGCTCGAGCCACAGGTTGCGAAATTGGCGAGCCGAATACTATGCGCAGGTGGCGGACTTCGCGGTGACCGCTTATGGCATGCGCGTCATTCTTTGCGGCGGCCGCAGTGCGTTGGAGAAACGCATGGGCGAACAGATCGCAGCGCACATGCGACAACCCTGCGTCAACGCCATCGGCAAAGACACATTGATCGAATTGCTTGCCACCCTGGCGCGCGCCACGTTGCTGCTAAGTCCGGACTCCGGACCCGCACACATGGCGACGATGGTCGGCACGCCGGTCCTCGGCCTTTACGCCGCAACGAATCCATTGCGCACCGGCCCGTACCTGAGCCGCCAACTGTGCGTCGATAAATATGACGCGGCTTCGCTGGCGCTGTTGGGAAAGCCGGCCGGCGAAATCCCCTGGACCACCAAGATCGAACGCGAAGGCGTAATGGATTTGATCACACCCGATGACGTGATCAAGAAACTGCAAGGCTTCATGGCGCGGCGGCCGCGCCGATCGTGAACCGCTGCGCTCGCGACCTGAAGGTTGCTGGCGTTCGGTATACTGATGGGCGAAACAGGAGACTTTCCGTGACCACCACCAACGAAATTCGCGTTCCCGTCTCGCCCGGCGAGCTCATCGACAAGATTACGATTCTCGAGATCAAATCCGAGCGGATGACTGACGCTAAAAAAGTGGCGAATGTGCGCACCGAACTCGCCATGCTGCTGTCGACCTGGCAGGACTCGCACTACGCGACGATCGATATTGGCGCCGAATGGAAATCCCTGCGCGAGATCAACGGCAAACTATGGGTGGTTGAAGACGACATCCGCGACAAGGAGCGGGATCGGGAATTCGATGCGCGCTTTATCGAACTCGCGCGTTCCGTCTATGTGATCAATGACGAGCGTGCGGCGGTTAAACGAAAAATCAATGAAAAGCTGGGCTCGTCGATCGTCGAAGAAAAGAGCTACGCCGACTACAAGGGCGGTAAGTAGCGGGAATTCGCGTGCCATGAGCTGCGAGGGGTTGGCTGGCTTGTCTTGGAAGTTTCCGGCTGGCGACCGACTTCCCCGCCATCCGCATCACTAGGTTCGCAGCGTGTATTCGGCGCTGCAGTAAGGGCACTTCGCCCAGCCGGTTTTCTCTATCGGCAGAAATACTTTCGGATGCGAATTCCACAGTTGCATGCCCGGCATCGGACATGACAGTGGCAAATTGGTGCGCGACACGTCGTATTGGTTCTGCGCGTTGGGTTGAATTTGCTTCTCGGCGGACATGCGATCACCTGCTTGAGTGACCATCATTGTGGCACAGGCGAGCCAGGAAACGGATAGCCGGCGGGGGATTCCGGAAGGCTGGGCAAAAATTGCGGATCCGCGCCGGGTCGCAAACGCCACTTCGGCGGAGTTTTCCTCTGGCCTCGAGTTGGGGACAGATCTGCAGATCTGTCCCCGCCTGCGAAACTTACGACTTGTTGATGCCGACACCCTTGGAGATGCTCGTCGCCATCGCAATGATCGACGACAAATCCGTGAGGTTGGCGGGAACTACCAGCGTATTACTTTCCTGCGCCAGCTTGCCGAACTGCTTGACGTATTCTTCACCGATGCGCAGCTGCATTGCCTCAACGCCGCCTTCCTGGCTGAGCGATTGACCCACTCGACGCAATCCTTCGGCAGTCGCTGTCGCCACCGCGAGGATCGCCTGCGCTTGACCTTGCGCCTCGTTGATCTGCTGCTGCTGGTTCGCTTCCGATTGCTTGATGACGCGTTGCTTGTCGCCTTCCGCTTGGTTGATCTTCGCGTCGCGCTCGCCTTCCGAAGTCAAAATCACTGCTCGCTTCTCTCGCTCGGCGCGCATCTGCTTTTCCATCGCTTGCAGCACGTCGCGCGGCGGCGTGATGTTCTTGATTTCATAGCGCAACACCTTCACTCCCCAAGGTGTTGACGCCTTGTCGAGCTCGGCCACCACATTGGCATTGATCACACCACGGGCTTCGAAGGTCCGATCTAAATCGATCTTGCCGATCTCGCTTCGCAACGTCGTCTGAGCGAGCTGTGCGATGGCGAACATGTAATTGGTGATGCCATAAGAGGCGCGTTGCGGATCGAGCACTTGAAGATAGAGCACGCCATCGACGCCCACCTGAACGTTGTCGCGGGTGATGCAGGTTTGTTCGGCGATGTCGGTGGCCAGCTCCTTAAGACTGTGCTTGTACGCAACACGCTCCATCAATGGCACGAGGATGTGAAAGCCAGCATCCAATGTGCGGCTGTACTTGCCGAGGCGTTCGATCACATAGGCGCTCTGTTGCGGCACTACTCTTACGATGCGCGACAGCGCAAAGAGAACGACGAAGACGACGACAAGCGCGACAACGAAACCACTCATGGATGTGCTCCTCTACTGATCGACACTACTTGCTGGGAACGATTTGCAATGTCAGGCCATCGACATTGACGATGCGTGCCTGCGACCCCGCGGGCAACACCACTTCGCTCTTATTCTGTGCGGTCCATGTACTGCCGCGAAAATCGACCCGGCAACTGGCTCCGGGCGCCAAATCAACGGGAATACTGACCTCTTCACCGGCCGGACCCGACACCACATTGCCCGGACTCGCCTTGGTCAAATCGTAAATGCGCTGACGGAAGACCAGCAGCAAAGCGACAGACAGTCCGGCAAAAACCAACCACTGCAGTGGCTCCGGCATGGGAATGCCTGCCAGTTCGGCTCCGCCCACCAACAAAGCGGCGGCGCCAATGAAAACCAAGTAGAACTGCGCGTCGATCAGCGCCAGTTCTGCCGCTAGTAACAGCGAGCCGATTACGATCCACGCCCACCAAGGCATACACATCTCCCGTCGGATCAACGGCGGGCAGTGTAGCCGCGCCCAGCGGGCCTAGGTGAGAAACGTGTCGAGCGGTCGGGGGAGCGCAGTCAGCGGCGAGGGCGCTCCGCGAGGCCTGCTGGCTGGCTAGCTGGCTGGCTGGCTAGCTGGCTAGCTGGCTAGCTGGCGAGAATAAGACTGGGACAAGGGTACGTTGCTGATGTCGTCGTTGCAGAAGTGTACTGCACACTGAACAAGCGATAGGAGACGGTGACGGTCAGCGGTTATGAAGAACCGGCAGAGAGCGATGGCCAGTTAGCAAGTAGACCGGTAAGCCAGCTGGCCTAGTCTGTCGTTGGAACGAATTCCTTCGGCTTCTCCGAGCCCGCACCGAAGAAGAACTTTTCCATCTCGGCCACCAAGAATTGGCGCGCCTTGGGCTCGATCGGCGACAAGCGATACTCGTTGATGAGCATGGTTTGATGCTTGAGCCAGCGCTGCCAACCTTCCTTGGATACGGAGGCATAGACCCGTTGGCCGAGTTCGCCGGGGTAAGGAACATAATCCAAGCCCTCTGCTTCCTGCTTGAGGACGACACATTGCACGGTACGAGCCATAGTTGATCTAGACGAGCGTTCGCTGAGCGAGAAGGCGAATGATATCAGTCACCGGCTTCGCAAGCCCAATCTGGGCCGGATCGCGAGGATCGAACCATCGATATCGCTCGGCGTCGGCGACGCGATCGAGTTGCAAGTCGCGCAACAGCAGTGGACGTAAGGATAAATCAAAGTGTGTAAAAGCGTGGTGATAGGCGGGTAATTCGTCGGCTCCTGCCCGGCTGCCGGCGAATATCTGAGCGGTTGCCTCGTCCTCGAACTGCGGAAATGTCCAAAGGCCGCCCCAGATACCGCTAGGAGGACGGCGTTCGAGTAGCACGGCCCCTCTTTGATCGAGCGCAATCACAATGAATGCCTCGCGACGCGGGCGCGTGCGCTTGGGCCGCGGCGTCGGAAGCGACGTCTGTAGTTGATCGCGATACGCGACGCAGGCGCCTTGTACCGGACAGCTCGGGCACTGCGGGCGCGTCCTGGTGCACAGCGTGGCCCCGAAATCCATAATCGCTTGCGTATAACTGCTGACGCGATGTGCGGGTGTGTTGGCATCGGCCAATGCCCACAATCGTTGCTCGGTCCGTCGTTCGCCAGGAAAGCCCTCGATTCCAAAATACCGAGCTAGCACCCGCTTCACGTTGCCGTCCAGAATGGGATGGCGTTGTTCGCAGGCCAGCGACAAGATCGCGCCAGCAGTAGAGCGGCCGATGCCTGGTAATGCTTGAACGGCTTCAATGGTCCCTGGAAAGTGGCCGCTGTGTTGTTCGACAATGATCTGCGCCGCCTTGTGGAGATTGCGCGCACGCGCGTAGTAACCCAGACCGGTCCACAAGTGCAGTACTTCATCGCTGGGCGCAGCCGCCAACTCGTGCACCGTGCCGAATCGCTTTATGAATCGCTCGTAGTACGGAATCACGGTGCCCACTTGGGTTTGCTGCAACATGATCTCCGATACCCACACGCGATACGGAGTTCGATCTTGCTGCCAAGGCAGATGCGTGCGGCCAGCGCGGTCGAACCATTCCAATAGTGCTTCCGCGAACGCGAGGTGAGTCACGGCACTGCTCTCGCGCGTACTTCGACGTTGCGGAATAAATCCAGCGACGCTTCACGCAGCCGCCGCACCATGAGCGGTCGACCGATGAAGCTCGGCACCCAGAACTTAGGCGCGAAACTCGAGCGATACTGCACGCGCGTGCGGCCTTCCAATGTCTGCAACAGCGTATGCGCGCGCCCCGATAAAACATCGCTTTGTTCGGGAATTACCTCGGCCAGCAATTCGAAGCGCGCCTCCGTCACCCTCTCGACTCGCTTGACGGTGCGGCAGAACAAACCGGAACACGCGCGCAGTTTCGTGTAGAGCAGCAATGTATCGTCGGCGGACCGGCTCAAGACCTTCGCTTCCTGAATGCTCGGATCCAACATCGGATAGCTCGCGTAGTCGCGCAACACATCCACGACTCGCTCCAGGGGCGCATCGAGCACCAGCGTCAATTCAACGCGATACTCGTGTTTCTCGTACAGAGACTCTGCACTTTCGATCTCCATTCCGAGAGCGGGCGTCATCGACAAGACCGCCGCGACGCAAACGCCGATCGCTCGACAATACTCATCCTTCCATTGGATGGACGGCGCGCTCATCGTTTCAGCAGGTCCTTCAGTTTATCTTGCAGCTTCTCCTGCAATTTATCCTTCTCCTTCTCCACAACTTCGTTCAATTTTGCTTTCGCAAATGCCTCGACATCGGGTCGTACCTTGGGATCCGACAGCGGACCCGTCACCTTGACCGGAATTTCGACATCCACCATCTCGCGCATTTCGCTGCCTTCCGTGCCTTCAGGAGGAATGCGCAGGACCTTCGTCTGCAACGCGTAATCGAGTTCACCCTTGCTGAGATCGACAGTGCCCTGCCCCTCGACTTTCAAGTACTGCATGGCGATCAGCAAATCGCGATTGGTCATGACGCCCTGCTGGACGATGCCGGTCCCTTGAATGGCGGTAAACTCCGTGCGCTTTGCGCCCGTACGCTCCGGGATCGGCTGCTGTTTCCAGACAGAGCGGGCCCGGCGGATTTCGTACCAAAGATCCATGCCTTCGTATGCGCCGTCGCTCACTTTGAAATCCAGCTTGCCCGCCAAGCGTTGCAACATGACCTGCGTATCCTTGCCCGTCGACGTGAAATCTCCGTTGAAGTTGCCGCGTCCGGTGATGCTCGTCTGTTGAATCATGTCTTTCAGCAGCGGTGCAAAGTCGACGCCTGACAGGCGCGAGCCCATGGCCAATCGCGGCTCCGCACCGGCCACATTCAACGTGATGTCACCTGCATAGTTGCCGCCATACAATTTGGCCGCGGCGGGCGATATCCGCATATCTCCATCGCGAGCAGCGACCCCCACGTGCAGTGCTTCGAGTTTCAGCCCGGAGAATTTGGCGTTACCCACCCGCAAATCGCCGCGTGCATTCAGCGTGCGCAGCATCTCGACAGGAATGGGTGTCGGCGCGCTGGGCGCAGCTGCGGGCTTGGCTTCGGCGCCCGCCGCCTGTGGCGGCAGATAGCGATCGGCATCGATGCTGTCCACTCCCAAGTCGAATCGTAAGGCCTTGTTTGCAAAATCAGCAATCGAAAGCTCGCCGCGTGCGGTGGTATCGTCGAGCTTCAACACGATCTTTTTCAATGCCAGTGACTTACTCGTAGCGTCGACGTCCGCTTCGAAACTCATCTGCCGCAACACTTGCGGATCGCGCGTGGCCGGCGGCGTGACGCCAAAATCCTGCATGACTTCGCGAACCGAGACGGGCGCCAGCGCCAAGTGGCCAGTGAATTTCGGAGCATCGAGGACCTCCGACCCTGCCATCGATCCGGAAAGCCGCATCTTGCCGAGCGCGAGTTGCAGGCCATTGAGCTGCAAAGTCTGCTGCGCCAGGTCCAGCGTCAACGCATCGGCCTGCACCACAATCGGCACGCGATCCTTCTGACCCGCACCGCGACTCCAGTCGACCTTCGTTTCGAATTTGTTCAGTGCGTACCGCTTGTTGTCCCAATCCGCATTCACGTTGCCGGCTAGCTCGACGTGCGAAATGGCCCCCGCCTGCTCCATATCGAATGCGGAAACGAGATCGAACGGTTTGCCGCTGCCGATGCCCTGCGCTTGCAACGAAAAGCCATGCAGAGCTGTCAATGACTTCGCTTGCCGGTCGTCCATAACGATTTCGCCATCGCGAATTTCGATCCCGGCGATTGAGGCGCTGACATTGCCGCTTTGCGTCGCGGGCTCGTCGGCAGCTTTGGCTCCGGTGCCCGCCAAATCATCCCAATTGTGCCGACCTTGTGCGTCCGTGATGAGCCGAATACTCGGCGCGTCCAACAGGACGTCGCCGATTTCCACCTGACCGCGAAACAGCGGCAGGAGCTTGACGCTTAGGCGAGCAGTCTTGAAGGCCACAAACGGCATCGCTTCCGTTTCGGTAAAGCCCGGCCGTTCGTTGAGTTGCGCGGCGCCCAACTCGACCGCCAGCCATGGAAACACGGACAACGACAAATCGCCCTGCAATACCAATTTGCGCCCGGTTTGCGCCTCGACGACCCGTTCGATATCGGCCTTGTAGTCGTTGGGATCGAAAAACACCCATAGCCAAAGAACACCCAACACCACGATCCCGACCAGCGCCGCTAGCCCAATCCCTACCCATTTCAAGATTCGCATGGCGGTTCTCCAGTCTGTCGTCGTTGCGGGATTGTAACAGCCCTGCCTTCAGGCTTTGCCGCATGCCCAATGCCCACAGAACGGCAAAAAACGCCCGAAAAAGTGGCCGGCCGCGCTCAAAAAAAACCGGTTCGGGCCGCTATAGAACTGACGCCCATCGTCAGTTCGTTCCCGGAGAGTCGGCGGTGGTTTTGGGCCAGGTTTAAGTCAGGTTCCTCGGTAGACCCGGCACGCCCCTCGATGTTCAATTGGCCTCGACCCGTGACCGAACAGTCTTCCCCCAACTATCTGCGCCAACTCGAACGCCGATTCCGCCTCGGTGCTCGCATTTCACCGATGCGCGTCCTGTCGATCTTGTTTTTCTGCACGTTTGCAGTCAGCGTCGGCGTCCTGCGCTATCTGCAAAGCACTACCGACACACTAACGGTACAAGCGCTTTACAAGGTGGCTCGCAGCAGTGCCGCTTTTGCGCAGCTCGACGCCAACAATGACCCTGAGATCAAAGCAACCTGGTCCGATCATGGGTTGACGATCAGTCGCCACCCCAATGTCGTGACGTCCCCCGCAAGCGGAGCGAACGCTGCGGACACCGATGCGTTTCTGGCACAAGCCATTGAGAAGGCGCGGGCCGACGAACCGCACGAAGCGTGGACGACGACACCGAACGGCGTTCAGTTGCGCTACGCCGTCCCCGATCGTCGTGGCGGACTTATCGTGATCGAAAACCACGCACCGCCGGGCCTGCAGCGAATGATTTCGACGTTCGCCCGCCTCTTCGCATTGGTTTGCGCAGCAACTGTCCTGTCCATTCTGGGCATTGGACTGCTGCTGCTGGCCATGGAAAAGGTACTGCACGATACAATTCACTTACCGCTCGAGCAACGGCGCATGTTGCTGGCAGACGCGTTGTCTGATCGAGCACGCCCTGGTCGCAAGAACCGGCTGATCGCAATCACCATAACGGCTGCAGTCCTGTTCGCTTTCGCATTGCGATTGCCCGGCGCATCGTTCGGGGTCATGTACGTGTTCCTGGTGCTGCTCAGCTTGCGCTCGTCCCGGGTCTGGCACACGCACTACGCGGCTGGACTCGCCACGTGCTTGATCTTCGCGAAACTCTTCGTGCTTGCGGAACACGATCTACCTTGGATGCCGCTCGCGAATTCCTTGTTATCGCTGGGGGCGATCTGGACCACAGCACTGCTGTCGCTCGCCAACACCGCACGCGAGCGCAACGAAGCGGCAATGCGCGCCGAGGCTGACGCTCGCGCACACGAAAGCGAGACGTTGCGCGCCACACTGGCGCGGGCGGAAGCGGCGGAAACCGAGTTGCGCCCGGCGGTCGAACGCCTGAACGTTGCGACGCAAGCCGCAAGCATCAGTGTCTGGGAATTCGACAACGCATCGCGTCGTTTCTTGTGGGATCTCAATCGGCCTGCCGCGTACGGCCTCGATCACGTGCCCATCGATCAGTACGGCCGGGAATTTTACAAGATCATTCACCCGGAAGATCGTGAGCTGGTGATGAAGGCGCGGGGTTTGGCGCAACAGCGCGATCGCAACCTATATTCGTATCGGTTCCGCGTTCTGCGCCCAGGACAAGCGGTCCGACATATGCAGGTCTTTGAACGCGTCAAGGTCGACGCCCACGATCGGCCCGTCGGCCTCATCGGCGCGACATGGGAAGTGACCGAAGAAGTGCAAACGCATGAACTGCTGCAGCGCCAAGCCAAACAAGAGCGCGACTTGGTGGACCGACTGAACATCGCGACGCAGGCGGCCGGCATTCGTTCGTGGGAGATGCAGCTCGACCCAGCCCGTCTTCTCTGGACCGATAACTTCGACATGGCGTGGTTGCTGGAAAACGCACCAGACGCGATGGCCGGCGTCATTAAACTCACGCATCCGGAGGATGCTGGCGCATTTCCAAGAGCCGTAAAACAGGCCACCCGCGACGGAGTCGATATCGTTGAGTATCGGTATCGCTTACGAAGACGCGACGGTAATTGGGATCACCTGCAGAACTACGCGCGGCTGTTCCGCGATGAACAAGGCAAAACGATACGAGCGCTGGGTGTTTCCTGGTCCATCACCAAGCAGGTTGAAGCAGCCGAGCAATTGCGAGCCGCCGAGCACCGCATGGAACGCGCGATTAACGGCACTCAAGATGGCCTCTGGGAAATCGACGCCGACCGCAAAGGCGCCTGGTTCTCGCCAAGATGCGGTGAGCTTTTAGGTTACGCGGAGAACGAGTTGCCGCCGCAAGCAGAATTCATTTTCGCTCGCCTGCACCCGGATGATCTGCAATCCGTGATTGAGGCGGCCAAACGTCACTTCGACGAGCAATTGCCGCTCGACGTCGAGATCCGTCTGCAGACCAAGCAAGGCGACTATCGTTGGTATCGAGCCCGGGGTATGGCGGAGCGCGATGCTGCGGGCAAGCCAATGCGTTTGTCAGGCTCGTTGCAGGATACGACCGAAGCTCGCGCGGCGCGTGATGAGTTGTTGCACGCTACGGAGGCGGCGCACGCGGCCAACCGCGCCAAGAGCGAGTTCCTGGCCAACGTCAGTCATGAAATTCGCACGCCGATGAACGGTATTTTGGGAATGACGTCGCTGCTGATCGATACCGACCTCGATCGAACGCAGCGAGATTATGCCGAAACCATTCGCAACAGCGGTGCTTCGCTATTGAGCGTCATCAACGACATTTTGGATTTCTCGAAGATCGAAGCCGGCAAGCTCGATATCGAGACGCTGCCGCTCGACCTGCGAGCCAACGTCGAGGATGTGGGGGCGATGCTGGCGTTCCAAGCTGCCGACAAGCATCTGGAAATCATCCTGGATATTCAGGCCGATGTGCCGACGCAAGTGATGGGCGACCCGCAGCGCATTCGGCAATGCTTGATGAACCTGATCGGCAATGCAATCAAGTTCACTCACAGCGGCGAGATCGTGGTCGCAGTGGCGCTTACCCGCGCCAACGAGGGCGGTAGCACGATTCGATTCGAAATTCGCGACACCGGCATCGGAATCGGAGGGCAAGCGCTGCAGTCGCTCTTCCAGCCTTTCACGCAAGCAGATTCGTCGACGACCCGGCATTACGGCGGCACCGGTTTGGGACTGTCAATCGTCAGGCGACTCGTTGAGCTGATGGGCGGCACCGTCGGCGCCACCAGCGAAGTCGGGCGCGGCTCCACCTTCTGGTTCACGCTGCCACTGAACGCTGCGGACTTCGAGCGTCCGACATCGGAAATGCGGGCGCCTCTTTCAAGCCGCGTGCTGATCGCGGAAGACAATCACACCAACCGACGCGTGCTACTCGACCAGATCAGGCATGCCGGCTGCGACGCAGAAGCTGTCGGCAGCAGCGCCGAGGCACTTTCGATTCTGCACTCGGCCGCTGCTGCGGGACGCCCGTTCGATATTCTGCTGACGGATTTTCAGATGCCGGACATCGATGGCGCGATGCTCGCCGAACAAGTGAACCGCAGTGTGGAGTTGGCTGCAACGCGAGTTGTAATGCTCACATCGATGGACCGGCAAGGCGATTTGGGTCGATCGGCCGGCTTGACGCTGGCAGGCGTGCTTGCGAAACCAGTCCGCGCCCGCGAGTTGATCGCCTGCCTGCAGCTGGCGATGACCAAGACCGCGCAAGCCTGGCATGCCTCGCCCCAACCAATGGTGACACGCTACAAACTCGTCGAGCGCAATGCGGCGCAGAAATTCTCAGGCAGAGTGCTTCTGATCGAAGACAATGAAGTGAATCAGAAAGTGGCCACGCGCTTCCTGGCGCGCCTGGGTTGCGAAGTCACCATTGCGAACAACGGGGCGGAAGGCATCTCCGCCTATGCCTTGGCGCTGCAATCGGAGATGCCCTTCGCCATCGTCATGATGGACCTGCAAATGCCGGTGATGGACGGGTTCACAGCGACGCGCCACATTCGCGATGTGGAAGGCTGGCGCAAGCGCACGCCGATCGTCGCGCTGACTGCCAATGCCATGACTGGACAGCTTGAACGCTGTTTGGCTGCCGGGATGGACGCGTTTCTTGCCAAGCCGTTGGACGCGGATCGACTGCGCGAGGTGCTCGTCAAGTTCGGAATGGCAGTGGATGCCGAACCGGACGACGGAAACGAAAAAGCGCCAACGCAGGCGGATGCGGATTCAACCGTCGCAAAGCTGCTGACTCGACACGAACACTCACCCATCGATTTAGCGCGGCTTCGGGAAATTACTCAAGGCGACATCGAATTCGAACGCGATCTGCTCATGGCGTTTGCGGCGACTTGCGAAGCGGCGCAGATCGACCTTGCGACTGCTCGCCGTAGCAAGGACCACTCGTTACTGGAACGCGCCGCCCATAAGCTGAAGGGCGCCAGCGGCAACGTCCAAGCGCTGGCGTTATACGACTTATGCGCTGAACTCGAGGATCGCGCACAGGTGGCCAACGATGCGGAAATAGAATCGCAAGTCGACCGCATCTCATGCGCTATCGACGTCATCAAAGATTATTTACGTGCTACGCACGAATCTGCGGCAAAGGAAGTGGGCGCGGCTTAAGTGCCTGCCATGATTTTGCCGGTGACGCGATCGCGACCGGCGGCTTTGCTCTCGTAAACGCTGGCATCGCAGCGCGCCACCATCGCGTCTACGACATCCAAGTGAGGCACAGCCGAATCCCAACCGGTCACGCCGAAGCTGGCCGTCACCGACAACGTCAGGTCGTTGCAGAGAATGGGGGTTTGCATCAACGCAGCGCGCAGCGTTTCGGCGACCTTCAACGCGTTCGAATACGGCGTCTCCGGCAGGACAATGACAAACTCTTCGCCACCGTATCGTGCGACCCAATCGGTGCCGCGAACTTTCGACTTGATGATGTCCACAACCCGCTTGAGCACTTCGTCGCCGACCTGATGGCCGTGAGTGTCGTTGATGCGCTTGAAATGATCCACGTCGCACATCAGTAGCGACAGATTGTGGGCATAACGAACCGAACGCTCCACCTCCGACGGTAGCTTTTCCATCAGGTACCGGCGGTTGAATGCGCCGGTCAACGGATCGGTGATGGACAGGCGGCGATTTTCGTCGTTCGCCGCCCGCAACGAGCGTTCAAGATTGACGATGCGTTTGCCGGTGTTCAGACGCGCCAACAATTCGGGCTCGAGCACCGGCTTGGTCAAATAGTCGTCAGCGCCTGCTTGAAGGCCGGCCACCAAGTGCTCGATCGCGTCGCGCGACGTCAGCAGGATGGTGTAAATGTAACCGTCGAGGTTGGCGGATCGCACCGCGCGGCACAACGCCACGCCGTCCATTTCCGGCATCTCCCAATCGGTGATCAACAGTGGATAGGACTTCTCGGCAATGCGCGCCAAAGCTTCCTTGCCGTTCTCGGCCGTATCCACTTGAAAGCCTGCGCGCTTCAGCAGCCGCGCCGTAATCAATCGTTGAGTGGGCTCGTCATCGACCAACAATACGCGCCATGCCGCGGGCGTATCGGGTAGCGATACGGGCTGGGATGGCAGAGGTGAGGCGCTCATTGAAGATACGGCTAGCGTCGCTGCGCAACGCTCGATTCGGAATATTGTTGACTGCCGTTCCATTGGCGCACGGCATCGGGAATCTGCACGCCTGGCATCGGCCGCCCAATGAAGTAACCCTGCGCCCGATCGCACGACACCGACTCGAGGTAGTCGAGAATGGCTTGGGTTTCGACGCCTTCGGCGCAGGTCTTCAATCGCAGCTTATGCGCCAACAGCACCATGGTTTCGACCATCGTCCGTGCGTCGTCGTGATCGCACACATCTCGGACGAATGAGATATCGATTTTCAGTTCGCCGAAAGGCATGAGATACAGTTGCTTCAGCGAGGAGTAGCCGGTGCCGAAATCGTCGATCGATAAGTCGAAATTCTTGACGCGCAAGCGCGTCAAGACCTCCATGGTCGCCGACGGGTCGGACATTGCGGCGGATTCTGTCACCTCGAACACAATGCGACGCCGATTGGCGTTGAGGCGTTCGGCCATTTGATCGACATGATCCGGGAAGCTTAAGTCGTTAAGGAGTTGCGGCGAAAGATTGACCGCTACCGAAAGATCGAGACCCGCGTTGTGCCATTCGCAAGATTGCACCATCGACGCTTCGAGCACGTGCTCGGTCAATTTGCGAATCAAACCGTGTTGTTCCGCCATCGGGACAAAGCGCGCCGGCGAAATGAAACCCATCTGCGGATGCTTCCAACGCGCCAATGCCTCGACGCCCTCGATGAGCCAGCACCGCGGCCCCACGCAAGCAGCTTTCGGTTGATAATAGACTTCGACTTCGCCGCGCTGAATGGCGCCTTCGAGGTCGCGCGGCGTCAATGCGAGTTCGCCGCGCAATGTCTTGCGCAGCACTGCTTCGAGTTCAGGCAGCAGGATCGGCTTGCGCAAGGTGCCCAGCATGTTGAGGCCTTGCGCACGACCGACTTGCTCGGCAGTGGCGAGCACTCGTTCATCCATGCCGCTGGCCACCAGGATGTGCGCACGCGATCCCTGTTTTGCCAAATGGCGCAAAAGCTCGATGCCGTCGGAACCCGGCATCTGCAAATCCATCACGATCACGGAGGGGCGGAACTCCAACAGGATACGGCGGAATTCGTTGGCATCGGTTGCAGCGCAGGTTTCGAATCCCAACGCAGTGGCGGCCTCTGCGATGAATTCGCATAGGTCGGTCTGGTCGTCGACCACCAGCAGCCGATTAGTTGAGTCAGCCAACACGCACCTCCCGAACGTTCAAACCTTGCCCGTGCACCGCCTCGCTGCAGCACCGCTTCGCATTGCTGCGAAATCGGATCGATCGCCGACGGGTATGCGCGGACGCCTTTGGAAAGCGGGCCGCCCTGCACCTCAAAGCGTAAAAACTGCGGGAATCGAGCCGGATATGACTTAAGCCCTAAGTCTGGTCCCGTCGGCTATGACGCGGCCAGCGCCCCGTTCACACTTTCTGCGTTTCGCGGCCCGCGTACCAGTTGACGGCGTACTGCATCAGTTGCGCCGAGGTGCGTAAGGAGAGCTTGCGCTTGATACGTTGACGATGCGACTCGACGGTCTTGACGCTCAAATTGAGCGCTTCGGCCGTTTGCCGCGTTGATAGGCCTTTGCCGATCATGTGCAGAACCTGCAGTTCGCGATTGGTGAGGCTGTCGATCGGGTTCGCCGAAATATAGGCGCCGCCCGCAGCGAACTTCTCGATCATGCTGTTGCCGACCGCTTCGCTCACGTAGATGCCGCCTTCCAACACGCGTCGCAGCGCAACCAGGAATTGGTCGCTGGCGGCTTGTTTCATGATGTACCCGTTAGCGCCTGCGGACAGCATACGCTCCGCATAAATCGCTTCGTCGTGCATCGACAGCACCAGCAAAGGCAACGCCGGATGATGCGCGCGCGTGTCTTTCACGAGTTCCAGACCGTCGCCTTGCTTCAACGAGACATCGACGATGACCGCTTCAGGCTCGAGTTCGCGGATCAAAGACTTCGCTTCGCGCGCTGTTTCCGCTTCGCCGCAAACCTCGAGATCCGGCTCCGCTTCGATGAGCCGCCGCAAGCCTTGCCGAACGATGGGATGGTCGTCAACGATCAGCACTCGCCGCCGCCGATCCTTACCCGTCATTTCTTTCGCGCCTGCCGGAGTCGCGACTCGTGGCGGCACTTTGAATAGCGAAGACCCCGTAGTCATTTATGTTCTCCTTTCACGCGACGCTTGGAATGCGCGAGCGCGGCGCGCGCCGTCTCGCTTCTCGTTGCAATTCGGCCGCCAATACCCGGTCCGCGCTTGGCGGCGACCCGCAGCGCCTGATGGCGATGCGCACGCTGCGACGCGGGCTCCGAGACGCCCTCCGCCTGATCGATGGGACATTCGCACACGACGCGCACGCCGGTTGGCTCGACGCCTTCCACGCGAACTTCGCCACCGGCAATCCGGGCGCGATAGCGCATGATGCGCATCCCCATGCCTGTCGACTGCTCGGCCTCGGCCGACAGACCGCAGCCGTCGTCGACAATCGTCATTCGTAATTTGCGGTGTGCGACGCCCAGATGCAAGCGCACAGATTGGGCGCCGCCGTGCTTGACGGCATTCGTCATCGCTTCCTGAGCAATCCGATAAAGGTGATTCGAGACTTCCGCTTCCAATGCAACCTGCGGCGGCAGTCGATTGGCGAAATGCGCCTTGATGCCGTAGACATTGCGAGCATGCATCGTGAGTCCCGCAAGCGCATCGCAAAGTCCGCCTCGTTCGAGATTGACGGGCGACAGTCCGCGCGCCAGTGATCGGGTGCTTTCGACAGCATTGCTGACCAGTTTGGTAATGCCTTCAACATCGGGCACGGCGCCGCGATGTTCCACCGCGAGACGTCCCGCCAGGCATCGCAACATGAGCGCTATACCCGTCAGCTCCTGGCCCAAGCCATCGTGCAGATCGTTGCCGATTCGATACTGTTCGCGATTAACCGCTTCGAGAATGGCGCTTTCCAGACGCTTGCGTTCGCTCACATCCTGCAGGACGAGCAGTAAATGAGTGCGGCCGCCATCGTCGAGTCGAGATAAGGCACCGGCGACGGTCACCGTTGCGCCGTCCTGCCTGCGCGCATCGAATTCGAGAGCCCAGGGGCCCGCGCCGCCGGTCAGCGCGGATTCCATCCCTCGGTCCAATGACGTGCCGCCTGCCAATGCGTTCAGCGATCGACCGATGAGCAGCCCCCGCGTATAGCCGAAGAGCGCGTCGAACGCCGGGTTGGTGATGACGATGCTGCCTGCAGCATTGACCAGTGCGACGCCTTCGAGCATCGACTCGATCATTTTCGCTTGGGTCGCAACTGCGCGCTGGGCGAGCACATGCGACGTGGTGTCGCTGCCGTTCAATGTCAGCGCGACAATCGCTCCGTGCTCGCGCACAGCGCCGACGCGAACCTCGAGGAAACGCGTCGCGCCGCTCATCGTCTGCCATTCCACTTCGAACCGGTCTCCGAGCCCGTGATGCAACACGCGCTGCATGCACGCCAATGCGCGTTCACGGCTCCGTTGCGGCAGCACTTTATCGACCGGCTTACCGATCAATTGTTCTGGGCGCAAACCGGCCGTCTCGCGGTTCGCAAACAAGATTTTGAAAGCCCGATCCACGAGCAGCAGATGGTCGCTGGACCCGTCCACCAATTGGCGCAAGCGCCGTGCAGATTCCTGTGCGGAATCGCCGGTTGTCGACATGCCAGAGGTCTCACGGCATTGCGGATCGCGAAATTCAGTTAAAGCATCCACGACTTCTAAATATCAGCTCAGCTTGCGTTGCATCGGGTCACAACCGTTCGCCCGCCACCGCGGCGAAAACTGGGCGATGGGCTGGCGGCTGCGGCGTACGTGTGCGAAACCAAAAAGGGGCAGAACATCCGAAGAATCCGCTACGGATCCGATGCTATGCGCAAATCGCAAACGATCATGTGGGAGGGCTCCATGAGGGAACATCAGCGAATCCCCTAAAGTAGGAGTGCGCGTCGATGGGCCAGAAAGACCTGGGGACGGGGTCGCGTTTTAGGGATTGCCAAGCGCTGCGAGGTGCGCCATGTCAGTGCTTTCTGACAAGTTTTATATGGAAAATCCTAGGCCAGTTCTTGCCGGTGACGAACAAGCGATCCCTTTTCGCGTCATAGGCAATGCCGTTCAGGACTTCCTCGATGGGATCGAGCTTGTAGACACCGCTCATCAGGCCCCCGAGATCGATCCAGCCCACGACTTTGCCGCTGCTGGGGTCGATTCGCGCGATGCGATTCGTCTGCCATACGTTGGCGAAGATTTCGCCGCGCACCCATTCGAGCTCGTTGAGCTTGTCGATGGGCTTGCCGTCTTCGGTGACGCGCAGACGACCCGTTTCTTGCAACGTTTCCGGGTCCCAGAAGCGCAGCTCCGACGAGCCGTCACTCATGATCAATCGCTTGCCGTCCTGCGTGAGGCCCCACCCTTCTCCGGCATAACGAAACTGCCGAATGGGCTCGAAGGTTTTGCGATCGAACACGAATCCAAGTTGCGTTGTATAGGTGAGTGCAATAAGACGGTCGCCCCAGTTCACCATGCCTTCACCGAACAAGCGGGGGTCGAGCGCTCTTCGTTGCAACACTTCACCTGTTTCCAGTTTTACTTTTCGGATGGTGGATTGGCCGGCTCGACCGGTGCTTTCGTAGAGAAAGCCATCCACAAACAATAATCCCTGAGTGAACGCGCGGTTGTCGTGCGGATACGAATCGACAATCTGATAGCCGTATACCGGCGGCGCAGCGTTACTTGCGACCCCCAACAGCAGTCCGAATGCAGCAAACAGGCTTCGCATTGCGGCAGGCGCACGCATGCGATTTGGCCGCAGGAGCGACGGCCATAACGCGGGCAAGTTCAACTTGAGAACGGTTAAGAGAGCCTGCAAAAGCGAAGCTATGCGGGCGATCCGTGATCGGCCACCCACTGCGTGGCATAACGGATCAATTCGTTGGTGGTACGGAGATTGAGTTTCTCGCGCATATGACGCCTGTGTGCGTCCACTGTTTTCATCGACAGCGTCAGCTGTTCTGCAATCTCTCGAGTACTTACGCCGGCGCCCAGCATTCGGAACACTTCCAGTTCGCGCTCGGTGAGGCCGGAGACGGGATCTTCATCGGCACCGGAGTTGCGCCCTCTCACCGCCTTCGCCAGCAACCGCTCGCCCATTGCAGGACTCAAATGACGTTGACCTCGCGCCACTTTGCGCAGCGCGCCGAGAAAGTCGGTACCTGCCGCGTTCTTCATCACGTATCCGTTAACGCCGAGTCGCAACAGGCGTTCTGCATATAACGCCTCTTCTTGCATCGACAATACGAGAATGCGGACCTCGGGCTGATTCTGACGAAACCAGCGGATCAATTCCGTGCCATCGTCGTGCCCCAACGCCAAGTCTACGACCAGCACTTCGGGTTGATGTTGTGTGGCAGCTGCCTGCGCACCGGCAGCGTTACTGGCTTCGGCAACGACCGTAAATTCCGGTTGCCCCGACAGCAACTGCTTGAGCCCTTCGCGGACGAAAGGATGGTCATCGACAATCAAAATTCGGGTGGAGTTCTCGCCCATATTTCCTTCGCCGGCAAGTGAGCACGCCGAGCGCACTCCAGTTAATGCCATGTGGCACGCGGTCCGTGTGACCCGCTTGAGATGAAGCGGGACCCCATCGAGATGAACCAGCTGCGCCCGTTTCCCAGATTCCGCGCTCCATGCAGACACATCCGCAAGGACATGGTCCGTCGCAGGGGTCCTTTTTAGCACCCGTAGCGGATCGGCACAAGGACCGAGACTGAAGGAACAAAGCGGGCCGATCGCAGTATCGACGTTTCCCTGCGGACCGACACGGTGATACCGTACGCACACGCCCTCGCCGCCGATACGAACAGGGTAGTGAAAACGCCCGAGCGGCCTCCGTTGCCTTCGCTCTAACTTGCAGGCTGACTTCCGCGGGCGCTGAGCCGTTGACTCTCAGGGCGAATATTTCTGAACAGGACGTTGCCGTCCGGACTGTCGGAACATGAACACCGAAATCGCATCTGAATTGCGCTTTGTATTGCTGGAGGATGATTCCAGCGACGCCGAACTCATCCAAAACGAACTGAGCGACAGCGGCTTGCGCATCGTGTGGCAGCACGCGCTCGGCGAAAAGGATTTCCGCGCCGCACTGACCAGCGCGCCGCCCGATCTGGTCCTCGCCGACTACACGCTCCCCGGCTTCGACGGCATGAGCGCTCTCAAGCTGGTGCGCGAATTGTGGCCGAATGTTCCCTTCGTGTTCGTGTCCGGGTCGTTGGGCGAGGAACGCGCGATCGATGCACTGAAGAGCGGCGCAACCGATTACGTACTGAAGGATCGACTGCAACGACTGCCCGCAGTCGTGCGGCGCGCGATAACCGAAGCGCGCGAGCGACAGGAACTGCATAACGCCGAATTGGCGCTCGACGAGCAACGTGTGCTGCTCGGCACTCTGATCGACAGTCTGCCCGACGTCGTCTATTCGATCAACCGCGATGAAACACTGACGGTCGTCAATCAAGCCGTGCTCGATTTGTTGAAGCGGCAGCGCGCGTCTGTGGTCGGTCGTAAGTTGGGCGACTTTCCGCAACTGGGCGAACGCAACGACGACGGCGAATCCATCGATGCGCAACTGCTGCGCAGCGGCCGCACTCAAACCGACCGCGAACGAGCCCTGGTCGCAAAAGACGGCAGTGTGCGCTGGTCGCTGACGTCTAAAATTCCTCTGCGCGACTCGAGCAGCGGCGCAGTCATCGGCTTGGTTTGCACCAGTCGCGACGTCAGTGCTCGCAAAGAATTGGAACAGGAAATTCTGGAGATCTCCAATCGCGAGCAGCGCCGTCTCGGCAGCGACCTGCACGATGGGCTGGGCCAGGAACTGACCGGTC
>WUUC01219026.1_pt1 | contig 23395 bp, 23 predicted proteins | sample 6278441 | NCBI WGS metagenome assembly WUUC01 (sample SAMN13675441, study PRJNA597444) | soil metagenome | isolation source: soil | place: USA: Washington | collected 2017-10
GTACAGGCCGCTCCAGTGTCCAGCCAAAGCTCGACCTGCGGGTACCGAGCTGCCAGTTTTTGGATTGACGCGAAATGATTTCCCCGGCGTTCGATCGCATCGAGGTCGGCAAGGTAGAGCGTATCGAAGGAAAAAAAGTCGAGGAGCGCGGCTGCAACATCGACAAGGCCGCTGCCTTTCACCAGCCGCGATTCGATGGGGCGGTAATTCCCGCGCTCGCCACGCCGCGCATGCACGACTTGGCCGTGCATCAGATCGATCACCGGGATTACTTTCACGATAAGGTCACAGGCCGGCTCGCCACGCTTTGAGAATATTCGTCTACGAGTATGTTACCGGAGGTGGACTTGCCGGCTCGCCATTGCCGGAGCCGCTGGTTCGCGAAGGCGATGCAATGCTGCGTTCGCTCTTATGCGATCTGTCTGAAATTGCCGGAATACAAGTCGTCACGTCCCGCGATCGCCGTCTGGCGGCTCCCACCGAGGTCGAAGTCCATGACTTCGAGAAAGGCATCGAGTGGGCGGACGCGGTCTGGCCGATCGCGCCGGAAACGGCCGGAGTTCTCGAGCGTGTGTCGCGCGAGATATTGCAACGCGGGAAAATGCTGATCGGCAGTGCGCCCGAAACGGTGCGCATCGTCGCGAGCAAAACCGAGACTGCGAAAGTCCTCGCTGCTGCCGGCATTGCTGTCGTTCCTGTCGTCTCGTCGGACGATGAGCTCCAGGCAGATGCGTGGGTTGTCAAGCCGGACGATGGTGCCGGTTGCGTCGACACTCACCTTTTTCGCTCACGGCGAGAAGCGATGGATCGCGCGGCTACGCTCGGCTATATTCTGCAGCCCTACATTCCAGGCGAACCGCGCAGTCTTTCCCTCTTGTGCCACGAGTACGGCACAAGAGTCGTCTCATGCAATCGGCAACTTCTTCGGATTGAGGAGCGACACTTCAGATTCCTCGGATGCGAAGTCAACATTGCAGCAGCAACCGATGATGTCGCGCAACTTGCCTTGCGCATTGCGGACGCGCTCCCGGGCTTGTTCGGTTACTGTGGAGTCGATTTCGTGCACAGCGTGAATGGACCGGTAGTGGTGGAAGTGAATCCCCGGCTGACGACTTCTTACGTGGGGTTGAGCCGCGCCATCGGGGAGAACGTCGCGCGCTCGGTGCTCGAGCTCTTACGATGACAACTGTCGGCTGGGATCTGGGCGGCGCACACCTTAAGGTCGCCGTTTTAGATTGCGCACGGCATGGCACCAACGCACTGCAGCTCGCTTGCCCGCTCTGGCGCGGGATTGAGCACCTGCCGCAGGCGATGAAACAGGCGATCGACAAATTGCGATGCGCTGATGCGCGCCATGCAGTGACGATGACCGGCGAGCTCGCGGATTGTTTCCTGAATCGCCGCGAAGGAGTGGAAAAAATCGTGGGCGCGATTCCGCCTTTGCTGCCCTCCCCGCAAATCTATTCGGTGAACGGTACATTCTTAACCATCGAAGAAGCGCTGGAGACTCCGCTTGCGGTTGCATCTGCAAACTGGCACGCGACTGCGCGTTTCGTAGCCGAGCATTGTGCCGAGGGACTCTTGATCGATATCGGCAGCACCACAAGCGACATAACGCTTGTCGCGAACGCGGATGTCGCAGCGGTAGGCGACAACGATCACTCGCGGCTCGCCAACAATGAGCTCGTGTATACCGGAGTTGTCCGTACTCCGCTCATGTCTCTGGCGTCGGTAGCCCCCTTCCGAGGAAGAGCCGTTAACGTCATGGCCGAGCTGTTCTCGACAACGGCGGACATCTACCGATTGACCGGCGACCTCAATGAAGACGCTGACCAATATGAGACGGCCGACGGAAGGGAAAAATCAATCGAAGCCAGCGCCCGGCGCGTCGCGCGAATGATTGGGTGCGACTTTGACGATGCCGATCTGACTGATTGGCGGGCGCTTGCCGCGTACTTCGCCGAGGAACAACTGAAGCGCATCTTTGCAGCGTGCGAGGCCAATGTCGCGCGCCGGGGCTTGAGCGAATCGGCGCCTGTCATCGCGGCGGGGGCCGGAGCTTTTATTGCGCGCAAGGTTGCGTTGTACTTACGCCGCCCGTGCCGGGACATTTCTTCGTTTGCGTCCGCTTGCGATGCTGGCATTCTTTCGCGCGTAGCACCGGCGTTCGCGGTTGCCTGGTTGCTTGAACGTTCCGCGCGGAAGCTATAATGCTGGCGCACTCTCTTACCCTCGATGCTGACCGAGCTCGCTTATTCCGAAGATTCGGCGCGCTTGTTTGAAGCGTTCGCCGATTCGCCGTGGGCGGTATTCCTGGACAGCGGCAAGCACCATCTGACGCAGTCGCGTTACGACGTCATCGCCGCGGAGCCGTATCAGACGCTCACCACCCGCGGTGGGATGACCGAGGTCAGGCGCGGCGGAGAAATCAGACTTTCGCCCGAGGATCCTTTCGCTCTGCTTCGTACCGCACTCGCTCCTGCGTCTCGCTCTTCGGCGATGGAACTTCCTTTCTGCGGCGGCGCAATCGGTTACTTCGGCTACGATCTCGCGCGGCGTTTCGAAAAGTTGCCGGCGCTTGCCGAGGATCGCGAAAACCTTCCGGAAATGGCGATCGGAATCTACGACTGGGCGTACGTCGCGGATCACCAGGAGCGGCGCAGCTGGCTCGTCTCCAGCGATCGCGATGAACGAACTGCCGCTTGCTGGGACGAGTTGGTACTGCGTTTTTCCGCGCCAATCGGAGAACGATTCCGCACGCCTTTTCGGCTCAGCACCGGAGTCACCTCGAACTTGAGTTTCGAGCAATATTCGCGCGCTTACAAGCGTATCCAGTCTTACATTCGTGCGGGCGATTGCTATCAGGTCAACCTCGCTCAGCGCTTCTCCGCGCACGCCGAGGGCGACCCGTGGTTGGCGTTCCAGTATCTGCGCGAGATCAACCCTGCGCCATTCGCTGCGTACTTGAACACGCCGCATGCGCAGATACTGTCCGCGTCTCCGGAGCGTTTCTTGAAGGTGTGTCATGACGAAGCAGAAACGAAACCGATCAAGGGAACGCGACCGCGCGCAGGTCATCCGCGCCTGGATGCCGCGCTTGCCGAAGTTTTGCGGGAAAGCGAGAAAGACCGCGCCGAGAATCTCATGATCGTCGATCTGCTGCGCAACGATTTGTCGAAAACGTGCAGCGAAGTCCGCGTACCCAAGCTGTTCGAGGTGGAAAGTTTTCCGACCGTTCATCATCTCGTCAGCACTGTCACCGGCGTTCTGAGGCCCGGCGTCGATGCGGTCGAAGTTTTACGCGGTTGCTTCCCCGGTGGCTCGATCACCGGCGCGCCGAAATTGCGCGCGATGCAGATCATCGAAGAGGTGGAACCGCATCGCCGAGGAGTCTATTGCGGCGCGATCGGTTATCTCGGCTTCGACGGCGGCATGGACAGCAATATCGCGATCCGCACGCTAATTTATTCCGAAGGGGTCGTGCGCTTTTGGGCCGGTGGCGGGATCGTCGCCGACTCGCGTCTCAACGACGAGTACCGTGAGACGTTCGACAAAGCTGCAGCGATGTTGCGGCTGCTGCGGCAGGGATCCAACTTTTACCAGGACCATGTGGGTCATTAAGCTCGGCGGCGCGCTCGCCAAAACTGGAAGCTTGCGCGGCTGGCTCGATGTCATTGGCGAAGCCGGCGGCGGACGAGTCGTTATCGCGCCTGGCGGCGGCGCATTCGCCGATCAGGTTCGCATCGCGCAGAAGGAGTGGCAGTTTCCGGATTCGTCGGCGCATCGCATGGCAGTGCTCGCAATGGAGCAATACGCGCTGATGCTGTGCGGGATTCGTCAGGAGTTCGCACCGGTAGCGAACGTAAGCGAAATCCAGCACATGCTGTCGCAGAACCGGGTTCCGGTATGGCTGCCGTCGCTCATGCTGCTGCGCGAAGCCGACATCGCGCACACTTGGGATGTCACTTCGGATTCGCTAGCTGCCTGGCTCGCCAGGAAGATCGAAGCCTCCGCGCTCATGCTGGTCAAAGAAGTGAAAGTAGAAAGCAAGGCGATACACGCGTCGAAGTTGGCTGAACGAGAAGTTGTCGACGCGTCATTTCCGCAATTCGCGGCTGCGGGCGGTTTTGCGATGCGGCTGCTGCACATCGGCGAATTCAACGCAGTGCGCGATATGCTGAAAGGAACTGGAACCGCAGGGATCAGGATACTGCGCTAGTCGGCGGAGCGTGGGTTAAAGTGACGTGTCGCTTTCCGGATCGTAAGGAATGACACTTTCCTGCTCGCTGGCGTCGTTCCTCGCAACGATTGCGAGTGCGGGTTCGCTGTCGCTCAAGTTGCGCGGCTGGTGTGGGAGGTCTGGCGGAATGAAAACGAAGTCGCCGGCTTCGTTCACGACGGATTTCCTAAGCCCTGGCCCATAGCGCGTTTCGACTCGTCCGCGCAGGACATAGATCGCGCTTTCATGGCCCTTGTGGCAATGCGGCTCGGCACGCCCGCCCGGTGGAATAACCACGAGATACATCGAGATCCCTTTCGCGCCGACAGTCGACTGCGAAATACCAACGAAGTACGGGAGCTGCTGCCGCGTCATCGTTTCCGTCGGTACGCGGACCGTGACGATCTCGCCGGAGGTACTGTTGATCATTTTCCTAGCCGGGCTTTTGAAGTGACGCAGCCGCCAAAGCGCTACTGGCCAACGCGCCTCGTCGTTCAATTCCTGAGCGCGCGACATACATGCCGCGCCGTGCTTCGATGCTGAACCGGACTCTGATATTTCCAAGATTGTTTTCGATATGGTCGAGGAGAGCGTAAATAAGCAGCACGACTCCCGACATCTCGCAGAACTCCTCTGCGGCCACCATCGCATGGTAGATCGCGTCTCGCTCCCACGTTTCGAAATGCCTGGCTTGCAACATCTCGAATCCGAGCGCGCCCGTAAGGAAAACAACGGCCGCTGCGATCATCGCATTGCGCGTGAACGACGATAAATTAAAAAGAAATTTGAGATAAACCGCAAACAGTACAGCCACAGCAATCCCATAAGGGACGACCCAAACCCAGAGCAGAAAGCCACTCGTATGGAAATGGGCGCCGATCACGTCGTTCAGCGCTTCATGGAACTTGAGCGCCTCGTCGAGTGCAAGATACAAGAAAATTACCGAAAGCCCGGCCCACTGCCTGAACATGCTGCCGCCTTTGTTAGCGCGAGCGACACACCAGAAAAGAAAAGCGCAAGAGAGGAGCAGGAAGGTGGAAAAGAAAGTCGGAACGTTCGCCTCACGATCTACGCTGAACAAACGGTCGTAGTACAACGACGATGGTGACGAGGGATCGAGCGCGACATGCGACGCGATACTGGCGGCTGTCAGCATGACGACGATAGCGGCCAATACTGCCGCGATTTGTCTAGCCTTCAGCGATAGGTCCACGTGCTCCTCGGTGTCGACGTCTATTCTAACGGCATAAGCCGCGGAGGCGGAAGCATTAAATCATGCGTGGCGTCAAGAGAGAATCATCTGTGTGCAGCGGAACAACGCGATCATCTTGCCCGTCGTCGCGTCCTTGACGGCTGCATCCCATACGTGAGTCCGGCGACCTTCGTGCTCGAGACGCGCTTCGCATACGATGCGGCCTTCCCGGGCCGTATTGACAAAATTGCATTTGAGCTCGATCGTCGTAAACCCTTTTGCGCCCTCGGGAAGGTGCGCAAGCGTACCGCAGCCGCACGTTGTATCGGCGAGAGCAACGACGCTCGCGCCGTGTAGGTAACCGTTTGGCGCGAGCAAGTCTTCCCGCACATCGAGCTCTGCGGTCACACGTTTAAGGGCAACTCCGCTAATCCGCATGCCGATCAGCCCTGGCAACCGATTTTTGAATTTCTCATTCAATTCTTCTGCAGTGGTCATCACCGCCTCTTGTAAAGCGAATGCTGGCCATCCAGAATCGGCCGGCACACGTAACGCTTTAACGATCACAATACCATGAGCGAATTCGATGTTTGCGTTATTGGCGGCGGCTCCGCCGGTCTCGTGGTCGCGGCCGGAGGCGCCACGCTTGGCGCGAAAGTCGCGCTGGTCGAGAACAAGAGGCTCGGCGGGGAATGCCTGTGGACCGGCTGCGTGCCAAGCAAAGCGCTGTTGCATTCCGCGGAGATCGCACAAGGCATGCGCACCGCCGCCCGGTTCGGGATTCCTGCGGCTTGCCCCACGGTCAACCTTCCGCAAGTCATGCGGCGGGTGCGTGAGGTCATCGGGGCAATCGAGCCGCACGATAGTCCGGAGCGGTTTCGCGGATTGGGAATTGACGTCATTTTCGGTTCCGGCGCTTTCACCGATCCGCGAACGTTCGAAGTGCACGGGCGAAAAATCACTGCGAAAAAATTTGTGCTGGCGACCGGATCTCGCGCTGCCATCCCGCCTATCCCGGGAATCGATGCTGTTTCCTATCTGACCAACGATACCCTTTTTGATCTGCGCGAAGACGTGCCGAGGCTTGCCATACTGGGTGCAGGGCCGATCGGTTGCGAAATGGCGCAGGCATTCTGCAGGCTGGGGAGCAGCGTCGATGTGCTTGAGCTCGGCTCGCGGATTCTCGAGAAGGAAGATGTCGATGTGAGTGAAGTCGTCGCCGTACGATTGCGAGACGAGGGAGTGCGCTTTCATCTGCAGCAGAGGATCGAACGCGCCGAGAACGCAGATGGTGGTATCAGACTCAACGGCACAAGTGAGGACGGGAGCAAGAATGTCATTTCGGCGACGCATCTCTTGATCGCCGCGGGAAGAAAGCCCAACGTCGATGGCTTGAACCTCGAATCCGCGCAGGTCAAGGTCGACAAAGGACGAATCGTTGTCGACGATCGTCTGCGTACAAGCAACAAGAACATCTATGCCTGCGGAGATGTTGCTGGTTCATACCAGTTCACTCACGTCGCTGAGTATCAGGCGGGCATCGTGTTGAGAAACGCGCTCTTTCGCCTTCCGGCAAAGCCGGCCTACCGCGCAGTGCCGTGGTGCACTTTCACCGATCCAGAGCTTGCGCGGGTCGGTCTCTCGGAGACTGAAGCACAACGGAAAAACATCGAGCACCGCGTCTACCGCTTCGATTACGGACAAGTCGATCGTGCGCAGGCTGCAGGCGAGATTGCCGGGTTTGCGAAGATCGTCGCTGATCGCAAGGGATCCATCCTCGGCGCCGCGATCGTAGGGCGGCATGCGGGTGAGCTAATCCACGAGCTAGTGCTCGCTGTGTCGAAGGAAATGAACGTCTCAGATCTCTCCGGCGCAATCCATATCTACCCCACGCTTGCGCAGATCAATCGTCGGGCGGCCGACATGGCGCTCAAGGCGAAGCTGACGCCGTTCAGAAAAAAGATCTTGCGCAAGGTGTTCGGCTTGCGTGGCTCGGCGGAACCGCACGATGGCTGACAGAACGAGAAATATCTTTATCGGTGTGGCGGCGATCTCGGCGCTTTTTGTCGCATGGTTTCTCTTTCCTTTGAAGGAATGGATCGAATCGTTCAGCGACTGGGTCGAAGGGCTAGGCTTTTGGGGCGGGGTTATCTACGCCGCGTTCTACGCGATCGCGACCGTGCTTCTCGTCCCGGGCGCGCCGCTCACGGTTGCCGCGGGGCTGGTGTTCGGACTCGCGGCCGGTTTTCCGGTCGTTCTCGTCGGCGCCACCATCGGCGCAGCGCTCGCGTTTCTTGCCGCTCGCTACCTCGTGAGGCAGAAAGTCAGAGAGATGGTGGACGAGCGCCCCAGGCTCAAGGCGGTCGATCGTGCGGTGACAGAAGAAGGATGGAAAATCGTGGCGATGGTGCGTCTGACGCCGATTATTCCGTTCAATGTCCAGAACTATTTTTTCGGCTTGACCGAGATCAACTTCTGGCACTACGTCGCCGCGACAGCGGTCGGTATTGTCCCGGGCGTGCTGCTGTATCTCTATCTCGGAGCAATCGGCGGCGCGACCCTGGGAGGCGGTGAGGAATTCGGACCGCTGCAGTGGAGTTTCTTCGGCGCCGGTCTGGTCATAACGATCGTCGCGGTTTGGCTAGTCACAAGAAAAGCGAAAGCCAAATTGAAAGAAGCTGGAGTCGCAGACACGCGTGCTTAGCAGACGCCCTAGCGATCGCGCTAGTCGATCTGAATCGTTTTCGGATCGAAATCCGGCTCGGGAAACTGGGGCGCCATTTTCTCCAGCGCGCCAACGACCGCTTCCATCACCGCAACATTGCGTGCCCATTTCTGATTCGACGGGGCGATATGCCATCGAGCGTAGGGAGTCGTGCACCGATTGATCGCATCCTGGTACGCCGCCTGGTATTCGCGCCAGAGCGCTCTTTCGGGAAGATCTCCGGGGTTGAATTTCCAGATTTTTTCAGGATCGTCGAGCCGCGCCTGCAGGCGCTTTTTCTGCTGATCGTTTGAAATGTGCAGATAGAACTTGATCAGCGTCACGCCGTTTTCCGCAAGCAGCTTCTCGAAATCGTTGATCTGTTCGTACCGCGCTTCCCAGATCTTTTTCTCGACCAGGTTCTTCACGCGCACGATCAAAACATCTTCGTAGTGCGATCGGTTCCACACTCCGATCATTCCCTTGCTTGGAGCCGCTTTGTGTATCCGCCACAGGAAGTCGTGCCTGAGTTCTTCCGGCGTAGGCACTTTGAAACTCGTGATGTGTAAGCCAGATGGATTGATCCCTTTGAAGAGATGCTTGATTGCGCCGTCCTTGCCGCCTGTATCCATCGCCTGGAATATGATAAGCAAGCTCTGTTTCGCTTCGGCGTAGAGCTTCTCCTGCAGGGAAGCAAACTTGTCGCGCAGCTTTTCCAGTCTCTTCTCCGCCTGATCTTTCGACCGGTAATCGCCGGTCGCATCCGCATCGAGCTGGGAGAGGCGAACCGGCCGGCCCGGCCGGACCAAGACAAGAGCTGACTTCATCGCTTTATCTGCCAAGGAGCATCGCCATGCGTTCGGGATAGTCGGTTATGACGCCAGCAAGTTCAAGATCTAGGCAGCGCCGATGGTCCTGCTGAGAATGCACGCCATACACGAAGGTTCGAAGCTGCAGCGCATGTGCAATTCCGATAACGCGCTCGTCGCATATCTGGTAATCGATGACGACATTCCGCAGACGCTGACGTTTTCGACGTTCCAGATAGGCTTCGAAATCAGCGCGGCGCGTATCGAAAAGAAGCCCGCAATCCATGTCGACCTCCGCCGCAAGTCGGACGACGAAATCATGGTCGAAGGAAGTGAGAAGCAAGCGACCGACTTCGTGATGGCGCCTCAGCTCTTGGGCGACCGTGAAAACATCGGCCGGCGCTTTCACTTCTATATTCCAGAAAAGCTCGGGCAGGCTGCGCAGCGCTTCTGCCAACGTAGGAATTTCATACCCCGCAACATCCTCGAGCTCGGACTTGCTGAGGTCCGACACTGGCTTTCGATTCGGCGCCTCGGCATCGTGATAGAGCACGAACTCCCCGTCACGAGTCCGCCGCACATCAGTTTCTATGCCATCCACTCCGATCTCTCTGGCGGCTTCGAACGCCAGGAGTGTGTTTTCGGGATGAACGCGATGATAGCCGCGATGAGCGACTATGAGCATCTGCTCATTTCGGCGCCATCCGCAGCGCACCGTCAAGGCGAATTACTTCTCCGTTGAGCATTTCATTTTCGAAGATATGCAACGCGAGCGCGGCAAATTCTTCGGGGCGTCCCAACCGTCGAGGAAAAACCGTCGCGCCCTCGAGCGCAGACCGAGCTTCTGCTGTGAGGCGCGACACGATCGGAGTATCGAAGAGGCCGGGGGCGATAGTGACGACGCGGATTCCCCATCTCGCAAACTCGCGCGCAAGCGGCAGCGTCATCGCCGCTATCGCGCCTTTGGAAGCAGCATACGCCGCCTGTCCGATCTGCCCGTCAAATGCCGCAATTGACGAGACGTTGATGACGACGCCGCGCTCTCCCGCAGGATTCGGATCGTTCCTCGTCATCGCCTCGGCGGCGAGCCGCAACATGTTGAAGGTGCCGTTGACGTTGACCGTCATCACTTTCGCGAACGCATCAAGCGGATGGACTCCATCTTTTCCAAGTACTTTCTGCGCGATGAGAATACCCGCGCAATTGACGAGCCCGTGAAGCGCCCCGAATTCCGCGATGGTCAAGTCAACCGCGGCTTTAGCGCTCGCTTCGTCGGCGATATCGGTCGTAATGTAGCGCTGCTCCGCGACCGGCTGAGATAGGTCGCAGACGAGTACCTTGCCATCGCGCTGGGCGATCGCGTGCGCGGCCGCCTCGCCTAGACCGGATGCGCCGCCAGTCACGATGAAACCGCTGCCGCTGATCCTCATCTAGTCCAGCGATCTCAGGAAATGGCCGTAGAATTGAATGAGTTTCACGTAATCTTCGAGCGAAATCCGCTCGTTGACGCCATGAAAGCGCGTCAGGTCTTCGCTAGTCATGCGCAACGGCAGAAAGCGGTAGATATCGTTTGCGATCGCGGCGTAATGTCGCGCATCGGTCGCGCCAAGGACGAGGTAGGGTGCAACGACGGCTTCGGGGTATATCGACCGAATCGTTTTCGCAAGGTGAGCATACGCGGGCGAATCCGTTCGCGATATCGAAGAAGGCTCGAAAGCTTTGCCAACGACGTCAACACTGACCGCTTCTTTGCCAGCGATATCCTGAACTCTATCGATTACGTCCTGCACGCTGTCTCCGGGAAGAATTCTGAAATTTATCGTAGCTTTCGCGTTCGCGGGCAGCACGTTTTCGCGAATTCCGCTCTCGAACATTGTAGCGGCAATCGTCGTGCGTATCGCAGCGTTGGTCGAAGGCTTGTGTTTAAATCTTCGCTCGACCACGGGGGCGAACAACCAGAGATTTGCGGACGCGATCCGGCCAGCAAGCGGCATTTCCGGGCCGAGATGCTCAATGAGCTCACGCGTCGCGCCGGTGATTGCGTCGGGGAAAGGATTGGCCTCGAGCTTTGCCACTGCGCGAGCGAGGGTTCCGATCGCAGTGCGCGATGGCGGACTCATTGCATGCCCGCCCTGAGTTTGCGTCCGCAGCTCCAGAGTGAGGTAGCCCTTTTCCGCTATGCCGACCGTCGCGACCGGGCTGGCGAGAGGAAAAATTCCCTGCGTCACCGCGCCGCCTTCGTCCAGCACGAATTCGAGCCGCGTATTTTGGGATTCGAGCAGCGCGGCGATTGCAGCGGCGCCGTCAGCGCCGCCCACTTCTTCGTCGTGGCCGAATGCAATGTAGATCGTCCGCATCGGAGTGAAGCCCGAAACGATCAGCGATTCGACCGCCTCGAGAATTCCGAGCGCGCTTGCTTTGTCATCGATCGCGCCGCGACCCCAGATGAAACCTTCGGCGACAGTTCCGGCAAACGGAGGGTAGCGCCAGCCGGCGCTATCGGCGGGCACTACGTCGAGATGAGCGGCGAGAAGAATCGGCGCCGATTTGCTGTCCTTCGTACCTCGCCACGTGTAGAGCACGCTCGAGCGATTTATCCGCTCAGAGACGACATGCGCGTGCACCAGCGGGAAAGCAGCGGCGAGATGCGCGTGCAACTCATCGAAAGCATCACGAGCCGAATCCGCATCGTCTCGGCTTGAGATCGTCGGTATCTTGAGCGCTCGAGAAAGCCTGTTTGCAACTTGCTCCCGGTCGACTTCGAGCGGAACAAGCGACGCTGAAGGAATTTGCTGGCTCGTAAAGAGCGCGGTTCGGACGACTACTATCGCGAACAGTATGGCGCACGCCGTGAGCACTACGGCGAGCACGCGTTTCATCACGCGTCTCGTGCTCTATTTTTCGCAGCGATCACCTGCTGGTAGGGAACATACAAGAGGTCCGCGACTTTTCGCACGAGGTGGTCTTCGTACTTGTGCAGGTCCTTGTCGGCGTAGGCGACGTTCCAAAGCCGCTCGATCAGCTTCAGCTTCTGCTCGGCAGAGAAAGTCTGATTGATGTCTCGCGTGAACTCAAAGTAATCGGTCGCCTGTCTTGCCGCCTCGAGCGCCAGCGACAAGAGCTCGGCCGCTTCGTCCTCGCTCAACCCGAACTTTGTCTTCACCGCGTCCATGACCGCGGCGCGCTCTTCCTCCGTAACGTCATGATCTACGCGTGTCACCTCGAGGAGCATCGCGGCGGTAGCGACACGCACGCGTCGATCATCGTTGTCGACTCGCGGAGGAGCATGCTTATCGAGGAAGGCGCGCAGCGTTCTGAGCATAATGAACTATGAAGAGCGTCGCGGCGAATAGGTTCCGTCGCCGTTAGGCAGAAACTTCAGGGCGGATTTACCTCGACGATATTGCTGGACCAGAATCGGGCCTGGCGGCAAGAGCGGGTAATTCGCCCGGTACTTCTACGCGAGGCGCCTTACTGCGCTACGTCATTCCATTGCTAAAGCGCGTGCGAGTACCGCGCGATGCGGAGCTTCCAATTTGAGCGCAGCGCGATATAGCGTTTTCCCCGCCCAGCAAACCTCCTCATCGCTTCCCTCAGGAAGACTGCCGAGCGCGTCGGCGAAACGATCAGCTTCGTCGCTCGGCAAAATCGCGATCAGAGCGCGCATTGCATCTTCAATACCCACTTCATCGAAGGTTGGCACGGGAGCATCGCGAAGCTCGGCCAGCATTGCTTTGAAAGCGAGGTCGAACCAGTCATTGATCGTCTGCGCATCTAGCTCGGCAAGCGCGGCGCTCAAGACTTCAGCGCCTTTCTGCGCTTCGCCGCGCTCACCCCGGACGAGAAGAGCACATCCGACTACATCGGTTCGCTCGATCACGCGCGCAATAATTCGCATTCTTTCCTCGAGCGCGTTCGTGTCGAGCTTGCGCACTCCGCTTTCCGATAACGTCATTCCGATCTCAAACGCTTGCTCGACGTCGTCGACTTTTTCGAGTCGCGCGTTCAGCTCTGGCAGTGCGAGCATTCGATCCAGAAAGATGCCGAACGGACGATGCAACGGTGACGATTCGGGATAGGGGTTTCCGCTGCGAGTCTCAGCGAGCGCTGAAACGCTGATAAGCAATGCCACTGTAGCGGCGGATATTCTCGCCGCGAGGAGTATCACGCAATCCTCAGCTCGGGCTCGTGTGCGGGTGCTACGAGTCGCTCAGGCTTATGAATCGCATAGCCTTGCGCGGCGTTGACGCCAAGCTTGCGCAACTCGCTCAGCACGCGATCGTCTTCGACGAATTCGGCGATTGTCTTTATTCCCATCACGTGACCGATGCGATTGATCGCTTCCACCATCGTGTAAGCGATCGGGTCGTCAGCCATGTCTTTGACGAGCGCACCGTCGATTTTCAGGTAATCAACCGGGAGCGTCTTGAGGTAGCCGAACGAGGAAAGTCCGCTTCCGAAGTCATCGAGCGCGAGCTCGCACCCGATGCGCTTCAACGCCCGAAAAAATTCTGTCGCGCGGCTCAAGTTGGAGATAGCGGCAGTTTCCGTAATCTCGAAGCACACCGACTGGGGCGGCATCTTGCTGTGCGCAAATTCCGCAAGGATGAACTCGAGAAACTGTTCGTCATTGATGCTGGTACCGGAAAGGTTGATTGCGTACGAGCCGGCGCCGCGGTGCGAGCGAAACACCTTGCGGATCACCCAACGGTCGAGAGACGGCATCAGGTTGTAGCGCTCCGCGGCTGGGATAAACGAAGACGGCGGAATGAGCGTGCCGTCCTCTTCAAGGCGCAGCAACACCTCCTGATGCTGCGCGAGTTTTAGATCGTGAATCGGAGCGACACGCTGGTAGAAAAGACAGAAGCTGTTCTTCTCCAGCCCTTTCGCGATGCGGTGAGTCCACGCCATTTCGCGATGGCGGCGCATGACGTCGTCGTCGTCTCCGCGGAACTCCTGAACCCGATTACGGCCCTTGTCCTTCGCGAAGTAACATGCGGCGTCCGCGCCGGAAAGCACGCTTGGAAGGTCCCGGCTCGCATCGCTCACTTCCGCAAGGCCAATGCTGGCGCTGATGGAAAAGCGGGCGCCTTGCCACTCGAACTTGAGATCCCGAACCGTTTCGATGAGCGATGCCGCGATCTTCTTCGCTTCGCCCAGCGTGCAATGTCCCAACAGCACGCCGAACTCATCGCCGCCGAGCCTTGCCAGCGTGTCTGATTTGCGCATCTTCTGCGAAAGCGTTGCGGCCACTTGCCGCAGCAACGCATCGCCGGCCAAATGGCCCAATGTGTCGTTGACGACCTTGAACTGGTCGAGATCAAGATACAAGAGCGCATGCGGCTTGCCGTTGCGCCGAGCACTTTCCAGGAGTGCCTGGCCGCGTGATTCGAATTCACGGCGGTTTGGCAAACCAGTCAGCGAATCGTGGCTTGCCTCAAAAGAAAGACGCTGCTCGAGCTCGTGCTGTTGCGTCACATCACGCGACACACAGAGCAGGCGTTCCGGCTTGCCATAAGCATCGCGGATCGGGGTGATGATGACGTCCCACCACTTCGGCGTACCCTGGGCTGTAGGGCAGTATCCCTGGAAGTGTCCGACGCCGCCATTTTTTGCCGCTTCGACCGCGCGCACCGCCGATTCGCGATCGCCGCCTCGCCAAAAATCGATCCAGCATTTGCCGAGAAACGCCGACACATCGCATATCTCCATCAACTTCTGTCCGCCCAGGTTGACGGAGAGAAGCTGCGCATTGAGGTCGAGCACTTTCACGGAGTCGTGCGAACTGTCGACAATCTTGTCGGTGATCTCTTTTGACACGCGGAGCGCTTCTTCGGAGCCGCGTGCCTCAAGCAGCCGCATCACCAGATCGGCGAGGTTTTTGAGTGCACCACGCTCGTGACTGCTGAGGGCACGTGGCTTACGGTCAATGACGCACAGCGCGCCGAGAGCGCATCCGTCGCGTGTAAGGAGCGGAACACCGGCGTAGAAACGCAAGCCGGATTCCCTGACAAGGGGGTTGTCAAAAAAACGCGGGTCGGCGGTGGTGTCGGAGACCTCCATGATCCCCCGCTGCATGATTGCGTGCGAGCAGAAGGCGAGATCCCGTGAAGTCTCGACCGCGTCGAGCCCGGTCTTGGCTTTGAACCACACCCGGCCGCTGTCGACGAGACTGATAAGCGCAATCGGCGCGCTGCACGCATACGCCGCAAGCTCGGTGATCGAGTCAAAGATATGCTCGGCCGGCGTATCGAGAATCCGATATTCCTGAAGCAGCTTGAGACGTTCGAGCTCGTTACTCGGAGCAGCAGCAGTTATCATGGAATCGGTCGAAGCAGAAGTGCTCGTTCTTTGCAAAAAACGAACCCGGGCACCGACTACAAAATCGTCGCAGCTGACGCCTGCGCGCACCGGCCCCATTCCTTCATCAAAAGCTGCTACGCGACGACGGATCGCCACTCGCGTGGAAGGTTCGGATGCTCTACGGTCGTGGCTTACGGCACGGGGCGTCCGGCACAATTTTAGAGCAGGAACGCGGGAACCCTTGCGCAACTCCGCTATCATATTTGCGTCATTCCACAATTCATCCGCCATGACCGACAAGCGCACGCAAGAGCAGGCAAACGAAAGCAATACGATCAAAGATCCTGAAGACTGGACGACCGGCGATGAGCCGATGACGGGCGCGCAACGCTCTTATCTCAAGACGCTTTCCGAAGAAGCGAAAGAACCGTTCGACGAGAATCTCACAAAAGCGCAGGCGTCGAAGCGGATCGACGAGCTACAGCAAAAGACCGGGCGCGGGCAGGGTCAGAGCGCAGGCAAGATCGACATCCAAGGCTAGAACGGCTCACGGGGCTGTTGACATAGCTTCTACAGTGCCCAGCGAATAAAGGTCAGCCGCTCAGTCGCGGGCGGCAACGATCCTGTTGCGCAGTAAACCGATTTGCGAAATTTCGGTTTCCATAACGTCGCCCGGTTGCAGGTATTCCGGCGGATTGCAGGCGAAGCCAGTTCCTTCGGGCGTTCCGGTCGAAATGATATCTCCCGGCTCCAGCGTCATTCCGAGCGACAACTCGGCGATCAGCCGGGGGATCTTGAAGTAGAGATGTCTGGTATTTGAATCCTGCTTAATCGCGCCGTTTACACGCGTGATTACACGCAGCGCATTCGGATCGAGTTCATCGGGAGTGACGATGGACGGCCCCATCGGACAGCACCCGTCGAGACTTTTGCCCTTCAGCCATTGTCCGCCGTGACGCTTTTGCACTTCTCTCGCCGAGACGTCGTTGACGACGGTGTAGCCGAACACGTGGTCAAACCCACGGTCCTCGGAAATGTTCTTTCCCGCGCGCCCGATGATGACGCCAAGCTCGACTTCCCAATCGAGCCGTTTTGTGACTCTTGAATCGTACGGGATATCGCCGAATGGTCCGTTTACTGCGGTCGTTGCTTTGGAGAAAAAGACCGGATGTTGAGGCAGGTCTTCACCGCTCTTTCGGACGCGCTCGCCTTCCGCGAAATGCTCGAGATAGTTCCAGCCGACACAAAATACGTTCTTTCTGGGCCGGGGGATCGGCGCGAGCAGCTCAATTTCGGAAAGCGATTCGGCTGACGCTTTTTGCGCGAGCGCTCCGATCGCTTGCAAGGCGGCCGCAGCGTTTTCAATCAGCGAGAGCATGCTATGAGAATCGAATGGCAGACTGACCTTATGATCGCGCGCCACTTTCGCGACGTCGAAAAATCGCTCATCGTTTAGTAAGACGCCCACTCGCGGCTGCGCATTGCTTCGACTCGAAAAAGTGATCAATCTCATTGCTGGTCCGCCTTGAAGTTTTCGGTTGCTTCAACCAACGCCGAAGTGATGCCCGGCTCCCAGGCTGAATGTCCCGCGTCAGGCACGATGCGGTATTGAGCATGGCGCATTACCTGCACTAGATCATCGGCGGAAACGGTCGGACAAACTGTGTCGTACCGCCCCTGCACGATCACGGTCGGTGTTGCGGCGAGTTCGTGCGCGTTCTCGAGAAGAGAATTCTCCGGCAAGAAAATATCGTGAGTGAAGTAGTGCGCTTCCAGCCGCGCAAGCGAGAGCGACACATTGTCCGCCGAGAAGTACGCGACTGTCGCCGGGCTGGGAAGCAGCGTCGAACACGAGCCTTCGTAACGCGCCCAGGCGTGCGCGGCCGGCATATGCACGCCCGGATCGGGGTTCGTGAGCCGCTCGTAATACGCCTTCAGAAGATCGCTGCGTTCCGCTTGGGGAATGTACCCGGCAAACTCGCGCCACGGTTCCGGGAAAATGTTCCTGAGATGGTAGAGGAACCATTCGATCTCGCTTCTGCGGCACAGAAATACACCACGCAGAATCAGCCCGGAACAACGATGCGGACACGTTTCCGCGTAGGCCAGCGCGAGCGTGCTCCCCCACGATCCCCCGAATACGAGCCACTTTTCGATACCGAGATGTTCCCGCAACTTCTCCATGTCTGAAACGAGATGCGGAGTCGTGTTGTCCTTGATTGACGCGTAAGGCGTCGATCTTCCCGCGCCCCGCTGGTCAAAGAGAACGATGCGGTAATGCATGGGATCGAAAAAGCGGCGGTGATTAGGAACGCAACCCGCACCAGGCCCGCCGTGCAGAAAAACGACTGGTGCTCCTCTCGGATTTCCCGATTGTTCCCAATACATCGTGTGTGTGCGATCGAGAGGCAGCATGCCGTCTTCATACGGCGCGAGTTCGGGGAAAAGCTTCACGGCGCGACCATACCACGCGTTTGGAAAAGCGGGCAACGATGAACCAACCGCGCTTTTTTCTTGTCTCTAAAGCAGCACCAAGGGAGCCTCGGAGTCCAGATTTGACAACGGAAAGTCTGTTTGTTGAAGGGAAGAATTGTTGGCGGGTTGCAAACGCGAGCCGCGTCGCATTTCTGGTCGATGCTGCCGCTTATTTCGAAGCGTTCGCAAAGGCCGCGCTGAAAGCACGGCGATCGATCCTTATCCTCGGCTGGGACTTCAACAGCCAAGCGCGGCTTTGGCAGGAAGACCGTCCTCGCGAATGGCCCGCTGCGCTCGGCGATTTCCTGAACCAGCTCGTCAGGCGCCGCCGGCGCCTGCGCATACATATACTCACTTGGGATTTTCCCGCCGTGTACGCGGTGGATCGCGAAACCGCGCCTATTTTCGGGCTGCCCTGGCACCATCATCGCCGCATTCATTTTCGCTACGACAATCACTTTCCGCTAGGCGGCTGTCACCATCAAAAGGTCGTCGTCATCGACGACAAGGTCGCGTTCTGCGGCGGGCTTGATCTGACGACGGGCCGGTGGGATACGCGAGAACACCTCGCTGACGATCCACGCCGTATCACGGCAGGCAAACCTTATCCTCCATTTCACGATATGGCGATGGCGGTCGAGGGCGAAGCCGCCCGCTTGCTTGGCGATCTTGCTCGCGCGCGTTGGTACGCAGCTTACAAGAAACGGCTGAAAGTTCGCGCGTCGAAAAGCGATCCCTGGCCCGAGGGATTGCGCCCTGATCTCACCAATCATCCCGTCGCCATCTCGCGCACGCAGCCCGAATATGACGGCAACCCGGAGATTCGCGAGGTCGAAGCGCTTTATCTCGACATGATCGCTGCCGCTAAGCGCGTCATCTACATAGAGAACCAATACTTCACTTCGACCAAGATCGGCGATGCGCTGCAGCGCCGGCTGGAGCAGGAAGAGGGTCCGGAAATCATCCTGGTGCTACGGCTCGCTTCGGACGGTTGGCTCGAAGGACCGACGATGGGAGCGCTGCGTACCGAGTTGATCAAACGCCTGCGCGCTGCCGACAAGCATGGCCGGTTGCATTGCTATTATCCGCAGATGCCAGGGCTGGGAGCGAGCTGCTGCAACGTGCACGCGAAGATGATCATTGTCGATGAGGAACTCGTGCGCATCGGCTCCGCCAACCTCAACAACCGTTCGATGGGTTTCGATACCGAATGCGACCTAGCCGTGGAAGCGCGCGGCGACACTCGAGTCGCCGAAGTGATCCGGGGATTTCAAGATCGGCTGCTGGGCGAGCATTTGGACGTCGCGCCGGAAAAAGTGCGGGCGATAGTCAACGAAATGGGGTCGGTCGCAAAAACGATCGCGAAGCTTCAGGGCGGAGAGCGCACGCTCGCGAATTTTGACAAGCTCGAGGAATGGCCCGATACCGTCATTACCATGGCGCAAATGACCGATCTCGAACGCCCGGTCAGACCCGAGCAGCTTTTTGCGCAATTCACTCCCGAAGTATCGATCAAAGAGAAGGCGCCGCTCTTTATCAAACTTGGGCTGGTGTTGCTGCTCATGGCCGGGGCGTTCGCCGCCTGGCGCTACACGCCGCTCAAGGAGTATGCGACGGTCGAAACCGTGACTGCATGGGCGGAAACTTTCAGCGCTTATCCCGCCGCGCCGCTATTGGTAATCGCCGCGTATGTCATCGGTAGCATCGTATTTTTTCCACGCACGCTGCTGACGCTGGGGACAGTGCTCGCCTTTGGGCCCTACATCGGATTCGTGTACGCGATGCTTGGCGTGCTGGTCGCCGCCTTCCTCACATATTACGCGGGGAGGCTGGTGAGCCGCGACACCGTAAGGCGCATTGCGGGCGAGAAAATAAACCAGATAACGAACACTCTGCGTCGCAAGGGGCTGATCGCGGTCGTGGCTGTCAGAATGCTGCCGATCGCTCCGTTCGATATCGTCAACATCGTATGCGGCGCGACTCGCATAAAACTCTGGCATTTCATGGTCGGGACTTTCATCGGCATGCTGCCCGGGATGCTGGCAGCGACGATATTCGGCGATCAGTTGAAGAGCGCGATGGGCGACGGCAAGATCAACTGGTGGGTGGTCGCGGTAATTGCGCTTTTGTTTGCGGCGAGTATTTTCATTGCACGAAGATACTTGTTTCGCGGCGAGCCATCGCCGCAGCCCAAAGCAGCGTGATGCCGGAGGACGTGGCCGATCTCTGCGTCGCCTCTTACAACATCCACGGCTGCAGAGGGATGGACCGCCGCTGCGAACCGGCGCGCGTCGCACAGGTTATCCGCGAGCTCGAGTGCGACATCGTCGGTCTGCAAGAAGTCGATTCGCGCGACGGGCCGCATGCGCACTCGATGCAGCTCGATTACCTGGCGCGCGAGACCGAAATGCAGGCTATCGCCGGTGCGACCATCCTCCGCCATGACGGCGACTACGGTAATGCGCTGTTGACCCGGCTGCCAGTGCGCGAAGTTCGGCGCCACGATTTCAGTTTTCATCGGCGCGAACCCCGGGGCGCACTCGACGTGGAACTGGAGATCCATGGCAGGACCGCGCGGGTTCTCGTGACACATCTGGGTTTGAAGCCAAAAGAGCGCCGTTTTCAGGTGCAAAAACTCATGAAGCTCCTCGCTAACGTGGATGGCGAGCAGCTCATCGTCGTTCTCGGAGACATTAACGAGTGGCTCCCTATTTCGCGTCCTCTGCGATGGCTGCATGGGCTGCTCGGTAAGCCGCCTTGGCAGCGCACCTTCCCCGGCTGGTTTCCTCTATTCGCGCTCGACCGCGTGTGGGTGCGGCCCCGCAGCGCCATTGTGCACATCCGCTCGCACCGATCGAAGGCCTCCCGCGTTGCTTCGGATCATCTGCCAATCAAGGCCAGCATTTCGCTCGCCGCGAATCACGAGGAGAAGCTCGCGATAGACAGCGGCGAAAATCTTGCCGTCAATCGCGGCTGAGATCGAGAGAGGTATAATTTTTTATTTCCTTAGCGCGGCGGCCGCCGTGTGCGGAGCAAAACGTGGCAGAGTTTAGGATAGAACGCGATACTGCCGGCGAAATCGAAGTGCCGGCGGAAAAACTCTGGGGCGCGCAAACGCAGCGCTCGCTCATGAACTTCAGAATTTCGGGCGAGCGCATGCCGATTGATCTCATCCGAGCGCTCGCCGAGGTCAAGCGCGCAGCCGCGCTCGCCAATTTCGAGCTCAAATTGCTCGATCAAAAAAAAGCCGACGCGATTGTGCGCGCTGCTGAGGAAATAACCGCGGGAAAATTGGACGACGAGTTTCCGCTGGTCGTCTGGCAGACGGGTTCTGGTACGCAGACCAACATGAACGTCAACGAGGTGATCGCCAACCGCGCTTCCGAGCTTCTCGGCGGAAGACGCGGCGACAAGCGGCTGGTGCATCCCAACGACGATGTCAACAAGGGCCAATCGTCCAACGACGTTTTCCCGACCGCAATGCACGTCGCCGCCGCGCGTGCGCTCACGCAGAACCTTCAGCCGGCTCTCGTAAAACTCAAGAATACGCTCGAGAAGAAGTCGCGCGAGTTTTCGTCCATCGTCAAAATCGGACGTACTCACCTCCAGGATGCGACTCCGCTCACTCTCGGCCAGGAGTTCTCGGGCTACGTCTCGCAACTCGAACATGGTCTCGCGCATCTCGATTCAGCGTTGCCGCACGTGCTGGAGCTCGCGCTCGGCGGCACCGCGGTCGGGACCGGCTTGAACACGCACCGCGAGTTTGGAGCTCGCGTCGCGCAGGAGCTATCGCGCGCGTGCGGAATTCCTTTCGTCAGCGCGCCGAACAAATTCGAAGCGCTCGCGGCGAACGACGCATTGGTGCACGCTCATGGCGCTCTGAAGACAATCGCGGCGTCGCTCATGAAGATCGCAAACGACGTTCGATGGCTTGCTTCCGGCCCGCGCTGCGGAATCGGCGAGATCACGATTCCGGAAAACGAGCCTGGCAGCTCGATCATGCCTGGTAAGGTAAACCCCACTCAATCTGAGGCGATGACGATGGCGTGCGCACAGGTGATGGGGAACGACGTTGCAATCAATATCGGCGGAGCATCGGGCAACTTCGAGCTCAACGTTTACAAGCCGCTAATCATTCATAACTTTCTTATGAGCGTGCGACTGTTAACCGACGCCGCGGTGAGCTTCAACGACAACTGCGCGGTCGGAATCGAAGCGAATGTCGAGCGCATCGGCGAGCTTTCGCGCAATTCGCTCATGCTGGTGACCGCGCTCAATCCGCATATCGGCTACGACAAGGCGGCGAAGATCGCCAAGAAGGCGCACGCCGACGGCACCACGCTGAAAGAAGCGGCGCTGGCTCTGGGCTACGTCAGCGCCGACGACTTCGATCGCTGGGTGCGGCCAGAGAACATGGTGTAGCTGCATGGAAAAAAGAGTCGCGATCGTAACGGGGGCAAACCGCGGTATCGGTCTGGAAGTCTGCCGTCAGCTTGGCGCCGAGAATATCCACGTCGTGCTCACCGCCCGCGATCCGATCAAGGGGGAGCACGCGGCTGCGACGCTGCGCGCAGAGAATCTTGATGTCGCTTTCCATGCGCTAGACGTGAAACAGCAGCACAGCGTGCAACTACTGCGCGACCATATCGCCGAGCGGCACGGCGCTGCCGACATTCTCGTCAACAACGCGGGCATACTCATCGACCCCGATGGAGGCGGCGTTCTCGATTCCGTGGCCGAGACATACCGCAAAACGATGGAGTCCAATTTTTTTGGCGCGTTGTCGATGTGCATCGCATTCGCTCCGCTGATGCTCAGCAAAGGTTATGGGCGCATCGCGAACGTCTCCAGCGGCTCGGGTCAGCTTTCTGATATGGGAAGTGGAATGCCCGCGTACCGCGTCTCCAAGACCGCGCTCAACGCGCTGACGCGCACACTCGCGGCCGAGTTGGAGGGCAAGAACGTTCTCGTCAACAGCGTCTGTCCCGGCTGGGTCAAAACCGACATGGGCGGACAGGGTGCGACCCGCTCGGTGCAGGAAGGCGCCGCCGGAATCGTGTGGCTCGCCATGCTGCCCGATGGCGGCCCTTCGGGAGGATTCTTCCGCGACCGCAAGCCGATTCCATGGTGAACGCCCAATTCGTCAAAGGGCGTATTGCGGCGTGCGCTAAAACCGCTCCCCGTGTCGTCTCGCGAACATCGAATATTGCCGCGGCGGTGCTGGTCCCGCTCATCGAGCGTACCGGGGTGCTGAACGTTCTTTTCACCTTGCGCACCGAACATCTTGCGTATCACCCCGGGCAGATCAGTTTCCCGGGCGGCCGCGCCGAAGGCGATGAGAGCCTGGTCGAGACCGCGTTGCGGGAGGCCAGGGAAGAAATCGGGCTCGAGCCAGACCAAGCTGAGATTCTCGGCACTTTGCCGGATTACACGACCTTGAGCGGTTACCACATCACTCCTGTGGTCGCGCTCATCGATCCGGTGTTCCAGCCGAAACCCGATCCTTTTGAAGTGGCTGAAGTTTTCGAAGTGCCGCTCGCTTTCTTTCTCGATTCGGCGAATCACCAGCGCCACCGCAGCGTATACGAGGGAGTGGAACGTCAGTACTATGCGATGCCGTTCGAGAACCGGAACATCTGGGGCGCGACTGCGGGAATGCTTTACGACTTCTATTGCGTGCTGCGCGAAGAAGA
>WUUC01226445.1_pt1 | contig 23395 bp, 18 predicted proteins | sample 6278441 | NCBI WGS metagenome assembly WUUC01 (sample SAMN13675441, study PRJNA597444) | soil metagenome | isolation source: soil | place: USA: Washington | collected 2017-10
CCTTCAAGTCGATCAGGTTCCCGCTGCTCGACGAGGAGGGTGAGATCACCGCCGTCGGCGGCATCTCCGTCGACATAACCGCCGAGCGTGAGGCGGTGCGCCTCCGCGATGAGCTGACGGCTACCCAAGAGAGCGCGATCGAGGAACTGCAGCTATCGCGCCAGGAGACGATCGAGGGGCTGACCAAGGCGATTGAGCTGCACGATTCCTCGACCGGCGAGCACGTCGACCGCATGGCGGCGATCGCCTCCTTCCTCGCTGTTCAGATCGGCTTCGACCCAGACCAGGTGAGCCTTCTACGCGCCGCGGCACCGATGCACGACGTGGGGAAGATCGGCATCTCGGCAGAGATTCTCTGCAAGCCAGGCCCGCTTACCGCTGAGGAGCGTGAGGCGATGGAGCGCCACACGGTTGTCGGCCACAAGATCTTCGCCCACTTCGAGAGTGAGCTCTCGCGAGTCGCCGCTTCGATCGCGCTGACGCATCACGAGCGCTTCGACGGCAGCGGCTATCCGCAGGGGTTGGAGGGAGACGAGATCCCGATCGAGGGACGAATCACGGCGGTCGCCGACGTCTTCGACGCCCTCCTAACCGATCGCAGCTACAGGCGGGCCTTCTCGACGCACGACGCGGTCGCGATAATGAGGGAGGGCACGGGCACTCAATTCGATCCCGACATTGTCGCCATCCTCTTGGACAACCTCGAGGTCGCGCTCACCATTCGAAGCATGGCCTCGGCGGGCAGGCGTCCTGACTGAGGATCAACAAGATCCTGGCCGACCCCAGCCAGGGGTGTCATACGATTGCGCCGTGCCATTCACGCTCAGGAACCTGAAGGAGGATCTAAAGGACGTCGGGTCCAACTTCGACGGCGCGCCGGACCTGGAGTTCCGCTTGGCAACCGAGGCGCTCCAGCTCGAGAAGTCAGGCCTGGGCTACCAGCGCGTCCCGCCCAACTATCGCTTTCCGTATGGCCACACGCATAAGACGCAGGAGGAGGTGTACGTGGTCCTACGAGGGAGCGGGCGGATGAAGCTCGACAACGAGATCGTCGAGCTCAAGGAATGGGACGCCGTGCGCGTCCCGCCCGGTACGTGGCGAGGCTACGAGGCCGGGCCGGAGGGCCTAGAGATCTTCGTCATCGGCGCCCCCAATCTCGGCGAGACTCCGCGTGAAGACGTCGAAGGCCAGCGCGACTGGTGGGATGACTAGCGCCAGATAGCTCACCTCGGCAGCCGCCAGCCTGCTTTGGCACCTGCGGCTAGCGCCGTTTTTTCGTCTTCGGCTTCTCGAGGACGACGTGCAGCGTCTTCTTCGAGGTCACCGGAGCCTGCCCGGTGGAGGTGACCGTGACGGTGACTTGGATATCCAGCTTGCCCCGCTGCTTCAGCAGCTCCTTGCCAGCCTTGTTCAGGTAGATGAGCAGAGGCTTGGTCTGCCCTTCGCGGAGCTTGAGCTTGCCGCTGCCGACGAGGACCGGCTTCGGCTTTTTGGCTTTCGAGCTCGTCGCCGCACGGGGCCTGAGCCCGGCCGGTGCCGCGGACTTAGGGGACGTCGCCCGGGTTGACGCGCCGCAGTCGGGCGCCCCACAGAAGACGTTCATCACGTGGATCGGACCGCCGCCGGTGATCGGGATCCGTTTCGTAAACCAGACCAGCTTCGGCTTGCGGCCGCCAGGAGGCTGACCGGCGCTCCCGTGAGACGGAGTGACGACGGGCACGAACGGAGTGCGCAGCGGGTCAGGGCGCCAGGCTGGTTCCGAGTTGTCGCCACCGCTGGTTATCGCCTGCATCTGCCCGGCTCCGTTGGTGCTCTGGACATAGACCTCGGTTGCGCGCGGCTGTGGCGGTTCGCCGAACCCCTCGAAGGTGACGCGGGTGCTGTCGGGCGCCCAGGATGGACGGTAGAACTCCACGTCGACCCCCGACTTCGGCGGCAGTACGACGTTGCCGCTGCCGTCGCGGTTGGCGATCCGGATGAAGCCTTCGTCCAGCATCGTCGCGGCGTCGTGGGCGGTCGAGCGATAGGCCAGCTTCGACCCGTCCGGGGACCAGGTGGCAAGGGTCCACTGGGCGAAATTGGCCGGGAGCACGGCGGGGGTGCCGCCGGCGAGGTTGGCGACGTTGACGTCGTACCAAAGGCCGGGCTGGGCGTTCCTGTGGTCGTAAGCGATGAAGGTCCCGTCCGGCGACCAGGTCGGGTCGTGCCCGAGCGCATTGGGGACCGCCGCGATCGCGTTGCTGCCGTCGGCATTCGTCGTCCAGACCTGTTCCGCTCCTTTAGAAAAGGCAATTTTGCCGCCGTCTGGTGACCAGGTGGGGTGCTCGCCTGGCGCGGCGATCGACAGCGGCGTCAGCGTCGAGCCGTCAGCGGCGACCACGAAGATTTGCCGGAAGGCACCCTGTTCGCGCTCGTAGGCGAGCCTCTTCCCATCCGGTGACCAGGCCAGCTCGTAGATCGAGCTGCTTTCGACGTAATGGGTCAGCTGAGTCGCCACATTGACCATCTGGCCCGGCGCATCGGGGTTCATCACGAAGATGTTCTGGAAGCCTTTTTCCTGGGAGACGAAGGCGACACGGTCGCCACTCGGCGACCAGACCGGTTCCTCGTCGAAGGTGTCGCTGCCGTTGGCCGTGAGGTTGACGATCGCCCCCGGGTTATCCGGATCGATCAGGCAGATATCGACTTTGTCGCACCGATAGGCGATCTCCCGGGGCTTGGCCAAGGCCGAGGGCGCGAGCAGGGCCGCAACCGAGACAGCGAGGAAGAGTGAGGCGAGGAACCTGCGTGTCGTCGTGCGCATCGGCGCAGCTTAATAGCCCCCGCAGCGGGTATGGAGCCGTCGACTGTGTCAGTCCGAGAAAGGGGAGCGTCATGAAAGCTGGAGCCGGGCATCGACGGGGAGCAGGGGTTCCAGCGGTCGCGGCACTGGCGCTGGCCGCGCTCCTGTTCCTCTCCCCTGCTGCTGCCCTCGCCGCGAAAGCGCCGCCGCTGGCCTCGACCGCCCAGTACAAGGCCTTCGTCGACTACGTGAAAAAGCTGGACGGTCTCGCCGGCCAACAGACGACCGCGGCCCAGAAAGCGAAATACGAGGCGGAACTGACCACGAAGAAAGCGGCCGCCGCCCACAAAGCCAACGCCCTGTTCAAGCGCGGCAGCGAGGAAGCGAAAGCCGAATTCGACGCCCAGTTCAAGGAACAAGCCGCGATCGTGCGGGGGATCGAAGACGACGACCTCGAAGCCATCGCCGCCGAGTACGGCGCCAAGCTCGACCGCGCCACCGCCAGCTACCAGCTGAAGCTGACCAACGTGGTCCGCGGTCGCCAGACCTTCGAAACGGCGATGCGCGAGCGGATCGACGCCCTGCGCGCGCAGAAGGCTCGGACTGCTGACGTCGCGCAGAAAGCCGCGATCCAGGAGCGGATCGTCGCCCTGATCGGGCAGATCAGCGCCAAACGCCAGGAGCTGACCCAGAAGCGCGCCGACCTCAAAGCCGCCTTCCGCGAGCAGAAGCAGCAGCTGCAGGCCGCCCAGGCCGAGCGCGAAACCGAGATCGCCGAGGCAGCCGAAGCCAAGATCGCGAAGATCGCCAGGCACTGGAAGAGCGCCGCCGAGAACAAGAAAGCGAGCCTCAACTCCAAGCGCGAAAGCCAGCTCGTCTACCTCGAAGCGAGGCTCGAAAAGGGTCGCGCCGACATCGCCTCGATGCCGGCAGTGGGCTGAACGCCGATGCGACACCCGGCTCTCCTCAGCGCCCTGTCCCTGCTCGCCGCCTGCGCCCTCACCGCCTGCGGCTCCTCCGGCCCCTCGGCTGAGGACGAAGCCGAAGCGGTGGCGGTCCGCGCGCTGGAGACCAAGGACGCGAAGGAGTTCTGCCGGCAGCTCACCTCGAAGCGGTTGATCGAGGAATTCGTGGTCGGCGGCCCGGCCGCCTGCGAGGACGCGTCCTCGGTGGTCTCCGAAGACCCCGGCATGGCGACGGTCACCGAGGTGGCGCTCCGCGGCGAGGACGAGTCCCGGGCCGAGCTCGCGGTCGAGCTCGAGGGCGGCGAAGCCGATGGTGTCAGCGGCCACGTGGAGGTGGTCCGGGAGGGCGGCCGCTGGCTGCTCGACGACTACGGCGACGACTTCCTCCGCTCCAGCATGCTGGTCGCGATCCGCACGGTCGACGGAGGCGCGATCGCCAACCAACGGATGAAGGCCTGCATGGGCGCGCAGATCGAGAAGGTCGACGCCGACCGCGTGCGCGAGATCTTCCGCGCCGGGACCTCCGGCGGCGAGGTTCTGATCAAAACGCTGCTCCCATACGCCGAAAACTGCCCCGCCGCCCTTGCCGAAAATGCCGCCGACGAATTCACCAAGGGCCTGACGAAGGACGGCAAGAACAGCCCCGCCTATGTCCAGTGCCTGCATGATGAACTCGAAGGCCTACTCCTGCTAACCGACATCACCCCGAAACTGCTGGGAGAGAACCCCGACTCCGCTGCCGTCTCCGCGCTGGAAGGCATCGCATCGGGAGCGAAGCAAAACTGCGCCGGGAAGAGGTGACGAGCCCGGCGGGGCGATGCGCTCAGGGCTCGAGCTCGTCCCCGAGCAGGTCCTTGCCGCGCCGCCGCTGCCAGCGCCGCCAAGCTTCTGCCGCGACGGCGACCAAGGTCGCGATCCCGAAGGCGATCAGGAGGGGAAGCCAGAGGTTGTCTTCGAAGCTGGCGCCACCGACGTAGCCGAGCAGCGAGATGTAGGCGGCCCAGATTAGGGCGGCGCACCCATCAGCAACAAGGAAGCGGCGGTAGGGCATTTCGAGCGTCCCCGAAGCGAACGTCGTCGCCGTCCTGCCGCCGGGGATGAAGCGACCGATCACGATCAGGAACACCCCCCGCTCCTGAATCGCCCGTTCCGCCCACTCCAGGCGCGCCCGCGCCTTCTCGCCCTGAAAGAAGCGCCGAGCGACCGGGTCCCCCACCTTCCGTCCCAGCCAGTAGGAGATGTTGTCGCCGAGGAACGCCCCCAGCGCGGCCGCCGGCACGATCAGCCAGATCAGCAAGTCCCCCTGCCCCGCCAGTACCGCGGCGGCGAGCACGATCGTCTCCGAGGGGATCACCGGCAGCAGCACGTCCGTGGCGGCCGCGCCGAAGACGATCAGGTAGGTGACCGGATTGTTCGAGACCTCGCTGGTTAGCCACTCGAACACCGGTGGCCTGGAGCTACCCGGGAGCGGGCCGCGCTAAGCGGGCGGCTCATCCAGAGGAAAGCGGCCGACGAAGCCGGCTTCGGATGCCTCAGCGATGCTCTCCGCGATGCCGGTACCGCCACCCCCGCCGTGGGAGTAGTACTTGCTCATGGAGAACCACAGCTGACCGTCCGCGCCGACGGCCAGCGCGTCCGCATCGACCTCACAGGGGCTCTGCTGCAGACATAGGAGTGGTCTCGCCGTGCCACTCGCCGTGATCGAGCCGAGGCTGAGGGGCCCTTGGCCAAGCGGGCTCGTGAACCAGATGTTGCCACCAGGGCCAGCCGCGAGCGCCTGGGTCCGTTCGCGCCCAGGAACCGGAAACTCGGTGATCGCTCCCGCGGTCGTGATCCTGCCCACCCTGTTCGCGCGCTCGCGGCTGTAGGTGACGGGCTCCTCGCCGAACCACAGGTTGCCGTCGGAGCCGGCGACGATCGAGGAGGGCCACCGCTGTCGGCTGGGGAGGCGGAAGTGGGTGAGGCGTCCACTGGGCGTAACCCGGCCGATCTTGGGAACGCCGTCCCCGCGCTCGGTGAACCACAGGTTGCCGTCGGGGCCGGCAACGATCTTGGCCGGGCCACTGCGACCGGGAAGCGGAAAGCGCGTCATCCTGCCGCTGGCGTCGATCCGCCCGACCAGCGCCCGTCTGCGCCCCTCGACCCAGTAGACCAGCGTGAACCAGACGGCACCGTCAGGACCAGCGGTCACCGAGTTCACAGTGCCAACGCGATTGGCGGGCGTGAACTCGTCGAACACCCCGCCGGGAGTGAAACGGCCGATGCGTGGAACCAGGTATCCAGCCTCGTTTTCGGAGACCCCGGCGAACCACAGGTTGCCGTCGGGACCGGCCGCGATCTGCCTGGCGGAGATCCGCGAAGGCAGGTGGAAGAGCTCGACCTGTCCGTCCTGACCGACCGAACCGACGACCGCGTTGCTTTCACCCCATTTAGTCGCCTGGGCTCCCGTGAACCAAATTGCCCCACGCGGACCGGCCGTCAGCGAGTACGCATGGGTGCCGGGAGGAAGTTCGTAGAAGACAGGCTGCCCCGCCGCGACCGCCGGCACCAACAGACACGCTGCCAAGGCAGCGATGAGCGCCTGGCAACCCAGCGCCGCCCTCACTCGTGCCGCTCCGTTTCGAATCGCCATACCCCCTCAGGACTTTTAACAGCCCAGCGAGCAGGAGTCGCGGCACCGACGGGAGACAAGCTGCCGCACGGTCTCGATTCGGGCGTGACCCCAAGAACATTCGCCTGCTGGAGAATCGCCCGATGGCGACCGGCCCCGAGTTCGACCTCAGCGCCAGCGAGGCCCGGCGCCTAGCGCTCGCCGCGCAGGGCTTCGGTCGGCCGCGGCCGACCGGGCGGGTGGACACCAGGCACCTGCGACGGGCGATTGACGACGTCGGCCTGCTCCAGCTCGACTCCGTCAACGTCTTCTGCCGCTCCCACTACATGCCGCTCTTCTCGCGGCTCGGTCCCTACCCGCGGCAGGCCCTGGATCGGCTGGCCTGGCACGAGAACCCCGGCGGGAAGACCGGCCGGGCGGGACAGCGAGAGCTGATCGAGTACTGGGGCCACGAGGCCTCACTGCTGCCGGTCGACCTGCAGCCGCTGCTGCGCTGGCGAATGGCGCGGGCGGACAAGCTGGCGTGGAAAGGCGTGGCGCGGGTGGCGGCCGAGCAGCCCAACCTGCTCGAGTTCGTGCTCGAGATGGTGCGCAAGCGCGGCCCACTCCGGGCCTCGGACCTGGCGGCGAAAGGGCGCCGCCGCGAGCCGGGAGAGATGTGGAACTGGAGCGAAGAGAAGACCGCGCTCGAGTACCTCTTCTTCTCGGGCCAGGTGTGCGCGGCGCGCCGGGTCAACTTCGAGCGCCTCTACGACCTGCCCGAGCGAGTCCTGCCGCCCCAGGTCCTTAACGCGCCGACGCCCTCCCAGGACGAGGCCCAGCGCCAACTGCTCCTGATCGCGGCGAAGCGCCTGGGAGTCGCGACCGAGGCCGATCTGGGCGACTACTTCCGCCTCCCCCGCTCCGAGTCCAAGGCCCGCGTCGCCGAGCTGGCTGCCGACGGCGGCCTGGTCCCCGTCCGCGTTGAGGGCTGGCGCCACCCCGCCTACCTCTCGACCGAGCGCCCCACCGGCCTGCGCCGAACCGCATCAGCCCGAGCCCTCCTAACCCCCTTCGACTCCCTCATCTGGGCCCGCGACCGCACCGAGCGCCTCTTCAACTTCCGCTACCGAATCGAGATCTACGTCCCGGCCCCAAAACGCGTCTTCGGCTACTACGTCCTCCCTTTCCTCCTCGGCAACCGCCTTGTCGCCCGCGTCGACCTCAAAAGCGACAGGCAGGCCGGCGTTCTGCGCGTCCGCAGCGCCTTCGCTGAGCCGCATGTCGCCACCGCCGAAGTGGCCGAGGAGCTGGCCGACGAGCTGCGCCTGCTCAGCGACTGGCTGGGACTCGGCGGCCTCTCGGTGACGCGAAAAGGCGACCTCGCAGCGGCGCTGCGGAATGCGCTTGCCTGAACGGAGAGGCCGCGGCTGAGCAACCGCGGACTTAAGTGCCGTAGGCACGTCGAAAAACCTTCTGGTACTGATCGGTGTTGCGGAACTCGCGCAGCGCAGGCCAGTTTTCGAACTCGGCCTGACTGACCTGCCGCTCCTGCGCGCACCGGTCCATCAGGAGCGCCGCCTTGTCCCAGTCGTCCCGCAACACGGTAACCGCGAACTGAAAGGCGATTTCGTGCTGATCCCAGTTCTCCCGCCCGAGAACCTCGCGGCAACCGTCTGGGTCCTCCAGCCACTTGTAGGTCTGAGCGAGATTTATCGTGTTCACTAGCCGAGCGGGCTCCATCATGGTGTCGTACGACTCTGAAGTAACCAACAGAGCCCGCTGGGCGAGCGCGAATTCTTCAAGCGCGAGTCGCGAGTAGGTCAGTTCGTGCAGGGCCGCGTCGGCTGACTCGCGCTGATCCACGCGCAGGCGCCAGACTCCTTGGGCGACCGACATCGCAGCAACGAAAAGGATGTCGTGGATCGCCGCGATGTCGTCCGGAGTGATCGTGATCTGTTCCCCCGCCTGATAGTTACGAAGCAGCCGAGTCTTACGGCTACGCCGGCCAAAGGCCACACGATTGGTGATCTGACCACCGTGATGAGCTATCAGATTTCTCAACTCGGCTATGTCACTCAACTCTTCCTCGAGGAGGGGGTCGATCGGGCGCATCCCGCAGCGCGACTCAAACCATTTGATCTGTGCACTCCGGCTGTCACGCAGGATCTGCTCGACCTCCTTCTCGATCACCAAGTGGTAGACGGCCTCGATGTCCGGCAGGTCGGCAAAGTCGGTGAACGACAGCTCGCGCTTCAAGTCTTTGCGCCTCGCTGGCTCGATCTCGAAGAAGAACTCCACCATGTCACCGATAAAGCGGTCGAAATGAGCGCTCATCATCATCAGAACGGCCGAGCTGAGATCCCGCTCAGCGTAGAACCAACCCGTAGCCTCGACGCGCGGACGCAGCAATTTGGTCTGCATCGAGACGGGCAGGTGGGGGCGGCTCTCGATCGCCCTCATCTGATCGTCCTCGAAAGATGGCTTGCCCGTCTCCTGCAGCACGTCCTGCTTGCGCTTTCGGGCACCCTCCTCAGCCGCCCTGGCAGTCGTTGAGAGCACGGGCATCATTTCCCTCAATCCACGCAGCTCTTCGACGAAGGCTTCGAGGGCCGTACCGATCGGGTGGGTGGCTCGTGGATCCACCCCAAGAAGTGGGTCGGTTCCGGCACTCTGACTTTGACCCGGGGGCCCCACTCTGCGTGACTAGCTCCCGTCCGCCTCGGCGCCATCGATCTTGCCGCCCACCTTCTCCACCTCGGCTTCGGCCTGCTTGAGGCGATTCTGCACTCGAACGTGTTCGATTCCCTCGGCGGCATCGCGCGCCTCCGCCAGGGCCTGCCGCGCATCCTCGATACGCCGCGTTCTGGCCAGTAGCCAGGAGAGGTCTGCCCAGGTCCCAGAGATGCCGATGCGTTGTCCCAACACCTCATAGATATCCCGGGCGTCCTTCAGGCGGCTCTCGGCCAGCGGATACTTTTCCTGGCGCATCTCTATCTGCGCAATAACGTGAAGGCTCATCGCGATCCCCTCGGTGTTACCAGTCCACTCGTTGAGATCAAGCGCATGACCGGCGCTGATCCTGGCTCCGTCTTCGTCGCCCTGCTCCAACTTCACCCGGGCGAGATGCGCATAGTTCATCGCCTGCCCAGCGGCATTCTTCAGCCGGGCGTTCATCTCCAGCGCCAAGGTGAAGCGCTCTCCAGCCTCTTCGAGTTCGTTCTCGTCCTCAGCTATCAGCCCAAGGTTGCAGTGGGCCATCGCGATCGACCTGTGGTTGGTCGGATCCAGGTCGATAACCCGCTGGGCGTGGGCTCGGGCCTGAGGTAGGTCGCCCTGCTCCCTGATCACATAGCTGAGGTTGATGTGTGCGAACGCCAACCCGGATTTGTCGCCCAGCTCCTCATAAATGCGCAGCGCCCGGGTGTATTGAGCCTCTGCCTGACCCAGCTCTCCGCATCGCCGCAACGTCAGACCAAGGTTGTTCTCGAGATAGGCGACGGTCGAGCGGTACTTCTCATCCTTTCCCGCGAGACCTATTCCGTCGGCCAGGCTCGACCGTGAATCCACCAGGCGGCCCACGTGCCGCTGACTGATACCTAGATTGGCGAGTCCCTCGATCTCCCATTCCGTTTCGCCCCGGCTCCTGGCCAACGCGATGATCTCTCTGGACATTTCGATTGCGTGACTGAATCGACCAGCGTGCCGAAGGAAGCGCACATACTGCAACCGAGTCTCGAGGTCGTCGACGTCTGCCGTTACGGCCTTGGCAAACTGGCCTTCCGCCTTGGCCTGTTCACCGCTCCGGGCTGCCTCCTTCGCCTCCGCGAGGGGTGAGTCGCTCTTGGACTCGCTCCCTTGCCGGGATACCTCCGAGTGCCCCCCTTTAGACGGGCCCTCCGGAGGCGGCTTGTCCTTACGCGGCTCAGCGGGTCGCCCCTCATCCCCGTCCCCGTCACGGAGCCAACGCATGAGATGCAGTCGAAGGATGCGGCTCAAATCAGCCTCGTCATCGAAGGTCGTGAACAGCAGGCTCTTCTCCTCTTCAAGCGCCGCCTTGAAGTCGAGGACCTTCTGCATCTGCGGCCCGGGGTCCACAAGCTGGCGCTCCGGGACGCCCTTGAACAAGACCACGATGTCGCTCATGGGCTGGTCGCCGATCAAGCATCTGCGGGCAACGTTGTACTCCTCCTCGGTGCCCGAGCTGAACCCGGTCGAGTCTGCGCTAGTGGGGCTTCCCCAGCGGTCAGCGAGGATCAGGATCAGGTAGTCGCATTCTTCCAGCCGGCCATTCAGTCGCGACTGCGGTCTCCCCATACCCGCCGTCTCCCTATCCCAGCTGATGGGAATAAAGGATCGGTTGCGTGCCTCCGCCTCGATCTCATTCACTTCGAGGACGGTCCGGTAAAAGGTCTCGCGCTCCGGGCTCAGCCCACTCGGAGACGAGATGAAGACTCTGTATCCATGCAACTCCAGCGGCATTCGATCTCCCCCTACCCTCCGTGAACCCCCGCCGCGCAAGATACATCAAAAACTCAGGAAGATTTTCTCCTTCTCTCTGGATACGCCGGTTTGCCGTCGGTCGACAGGATCATCAATCCTGCGGCAGCCGCCCACGACCATAAGACGGGTCTGTCCGTCGGCGAGCATCAATGGGCTTCGTCGACGATCGGCTAAGGGTGGCTGACCGGGCTCGAACCGGCGACCGCCTGGACCACAAAAAGGCTTGCCTTCAGCGGTGCCGAAAGTGAATTCCGCATGGCAAGCGGCTTTACGCCAACCTCGGATCGCCGCCCCCGAACCTCGATATGCGGGGATATTCGGCGATTGTCGGGGTGTTCAGGCAGTAACGCGTTTTACTGCCTGATCGGGCCTACCCTCGGTTTAAAGCAGTGGCTGATCGGATTCAACGGTGGCGCGGGGACCCAACAGCCTGCTTCTAGATCAAGAGGTGAAGATCGAGCGATGGCTGGAAATCCTCCTTCGACGAGCTGCGCCGAAGCTCGCTGACTCCTAATCCTCTACCGGCGGGGGCGTGTTGCTGGCGCGGCGGATCAGGTCGACGAGCAGATCCCGGTTGGCCTCCACTTCCGGAGCTTTCAGGCGCAGTCGATATCGACCCCAACGCTTCTCGTAGGGCAGGCTGTCGATGCCGGCGTCCTCGATCAAGGCAGTGACATCGTCGCTTCGGGAGATACGGAACTCAGCGATCAAATAGTCCCTCCGCGCCCGGAACTGCATGAAGTTGTCGGCGACGCCATCCCGGGACAAACCGATGTAGTGCTTGTTGTACTTGAGGGCGAGATCTTCTTCCTTGATTTCGTTCAGCATCTCGAGCAACGAGTCGGCCACGGCTACCGACTCCTCCGAGCCACGATTGATCCAATATTTCCGGTCGGTGTCCTGCCCCGCCTCATCCTCCTCCTCGGTGCCGAGTGGCATGAGGTCGAGAACGGTGGTCGCCTGCAGAGTGAGTACGCCTTTCACTTCGAGAGCTCGAAGCTGGATCGCGACCAAAGGAATCGTTTTGTTGAACAGCGAGATGACGTTGAGAAAGCGACTGGTGATGTCCTCCGCGACGATCACCGCCACGTGTTCGTACTGGGGGTATCGGGCCTTCTCGATGTCCCAGTACTCGACGGTACGGATGATGTGCGCCTCGTCGGTGGCACCCAACTGAATCTCAACCTCATATCGGGCCCGGGTCTCGGGGTCGGTGAAGAGGAGATCGAGCCGGCCAGCACGGGGCTGTCGTCTCTCGACATCCTTGAGTTCCAGTTCGCCAAGGCCAAGCAAGCCGGGATCCTCCGCCAGTCGCTCCTGCAGCCACTTCTCGTCCAGCTCGTCGTGCGCTTTGATGCTCACCTGCGTCGCTTTTTCATATTTCATGCCTTCATCATTCCCTAGAACAAGCAAGGAGGGGCCGATGAAGTACTGGGTTTTTACCGTGGGGCTGCGCGATCAAGAGCCGCCCGTGGACTGGCTCGCTGAGTGGAGGCACCACGTCTCTGAGATGTGGTTCCCCGTCACGAAGCGACCGGTGTCCGTAGATCGCGGCGACCGAGCACTGATCTACGGATCACGCGGACGCGGATTTATAGCCGCCGTAGAGGTGACGGGAGATCGACCGGAACCCAACAACGACGCGCGCTTTCCTCACAAGCTCCGCTATCGGTTGCTTGTTTCGAAGGCTGCCGACATCAACTCCGCCCTACCGCAGGATGCCGACATCAACCCAAGGCGCGTGATCCGCGGCCCCCATACTGAGATCAACAGAGACGAATATCATCGGGGCGTCGCACTTATGCTCGACGCTGCCACCCGCACGGCGACTTGAGCAGGGGCCCGAATCCGATGCGCCGATAGGAACTGGCGGATGGAGTGGCTCCGCGATGGTCCAGCGCAAGGTTCCGTGCGGAGCGAGGAGCCGCCGTAGTGCTCCCGAACCCTCCCACATGGAGTTGCGAGAGCAGGAGACACTCGCAACCGCTGATCGGTTTCGAGTCGTTCGCGGTCAGATCAAGTCCCGGGACCGGGTCCGCGACCTGGCCGAGGTCTACACGCATGAGCGGGAGGTCAAGGCGATGCTTGACCTCGTTGAAGGCATGTTCCCAAGCTCCGAGGCGCCCGACAAACTCGACCGGACCTTCCTTGAGCCAGCCTGCGGACATGGCAACTTCCTCGTCGAGATCCTGCACCGCAAGCTCCGGCACGTGACGGTGCGGCGCCATGGGCGCGGCGAGCGCTTCGAGCACCGGGTGCTGCGCTGTCTCGCCTCGATTTACGGGGTCGACATCAGTCGCGACAATGTCGAGGAGGCGAGAGAGCGAATGTCGTCGATGATCGAGACGCACATGCACGCGGAAATGGGCGGGGCCAGCCCGACGGCGGGCTTCACTAGCGCCACCGAGGCGATCCTCCAATCCAACGTCGCGATCGGCGATTCGCTCGGCGGCAAGGTTGAGATCGAGCTGGTCGAGTACCAACCGCACGCCGGCGGAACCTTCCTCCGCACCTGGTCCCGCCTCGACCTCGCCGGCAACGAACCCGGCGTTCAGCCGCTGGTGCGCCGCCGCGACACGGCACCACTCCACTACTCGGAGCTCGCCGAGACCCCCGGGCCGGCGAGGGTCGAGGATGCCGGCGAAAAGGCCGCCTAGATGCCCGCCGAGGACCCCCGGCACTTCCCCGACATCCTCGACTGCCTCGCCCAGCTCTCCAGCGACGAGGTGCCGACGCCGCCGAGACTGGCCAGCGAGATGCTCGACCTCCTGCCCGCCGAGGTCTGGCGGGACCCCGGGCTGCGCTGGCTCGACCCCTGCTCCAAGTCGGGCGCCTTCCTGCGCGAGATCGTTAGCCGCCTCATCGAGGGCCTTGCTGAGTGGCAGCCCGACTTGGAGAAGCGCCGCGAGCACATCCTCTGCAAGATGGTCTTCGGCGCCGCTATCACCGAGATCACCGGATACATCACCCGGCGCACCGTGTACTGCTCGCGCGACGCATCAGGCGATTACTCGGTGGTCCGCTTCGACGACGAGTCGGGGAACCTGCCCTTCGTCGCCGCCCAACACCACTTCAAGAACGGCAGCTGCACCCTCTGCGGAGCTTCCGAAGATCTCGAGCGGGGCGCCGCCCGCGAGAACTACGCCTACGCATTCATCCACGATGCCTACCCGGAGAAGGAGAACGGAGCCATGAAGTTCGACGTGATCGTCGGCAATCCGCCTTACCAGATCAGCAGCAATGGAAGCACCCGGACCAAACCGCTCTACCACCGCTTCGTCCAGGAAGCGATCGCGATGAACCCCCGCTACGTGCTGATGATCACCCCGTCGCGCTGGTTCGCGGGCGGACTCGGATTGAAGGAATTCCGCGCCGAGATGCTCAAGGACCGGCGGCTCTCGCACCTCGTCGACTACCGCGTCGAGAAAGATGTCTTCCCGAAAGTCAACGTCAACGGCGGCGTCTCCTACTTCCTCTGGGACTCTGAGCATGACGGTAAGTGCCTCGTCAGCCACGTCCCGGCGGGAGGGTCACCGAGTACCCCCGAGGCCCGCTACCTAGACGAGTTCGATCTCCTCGTCCGCCAGAATGAGGGGGTGGGGATCCTGCGCAAGGTGCAGGCGCGCGGCGAGCCCACCTTCGAGCACCGCGTGTCCTCGCAGAAACCGTTTGACCTGCACACCAACTTCAAAGGCGCCGTCTCGAAGCAGGGACTAAAGAAGGTGCTGCGGATGCATAGCTCACGCGCGATCAGCTGGGTGCCGCGCGCTAAGGTCACCAAGAGCGTCGACCTGATCGACCGCTGGAAGGTGTTTTTGGTCGCGGCCAGCGACGGCAACGAGACGTTCCCCGCCCCGATCTGGGACCTGGCCAAGGGCCCGTTCGTCGGCGCCCCCGGCGAGATTTGCAACGGCAGCTACCTGGTCATCTACCCGACCAATGAGGAGGCCACGGCCGAAGCTGTCGTCGCCTTCCTCCGCACCCGCTTCGTGCGCTTCCTGGTTTCGCTCCGGAAGATCGCCCAGCACAACGACGCCGGGCGGTTCTCCTTTGTCCCCGACCTACCGATGGACTGCGACTGGACCGACGAGCAGCTCTACGAGCGTTACGGGCTGAGCGATGAGGAGATCGCCTTCATCGAGTCGCAGATCAAGGAGATGCCCGCGCCCAAATCCGCTGCGAAATGAGCAACCTGATCTACGCCTACACGATCGCCGGCAAAGACACCGAGCCGTGGGAGCGGGTGGTCGGCAAGCGGCGGGAGGCGGGACGCGGCCTGATCAAGATCGGGGAGACGGGGAAGGCGAAGGCGCGGACGCGGGTCCGGCAGCAGCTCCGCACCGCATACCCGAATATGGAAGGGGTCGAGATCCTGCTCGAAGAGGTCGCGCAACGGGCGGACGGGACCACCTTCAGCGACCACGAGGTGCACGCGGCCTTGGTCAAGGAAGGAGTCCGCTGCTGGGGCGGCGAGTGGTTTGAGGTAACGACCGACGAGGTCCGCGCCGCGATCAACAAGGTCAAGCTCGGGGTGCCGTTCGACCCGCAGCGCACCGAGTCGTTCGAGCTGCGCCCCGAGCAGGCCGAAGCGGTCAACCTCACCGCTGCCTACTTCCTCTCCCACGCCGGCGAGAAGCACCCGCCGAAGTTCCTCTGGAACGCGAAGATGCGATTCGGGAAGACGTTCACGGCCTACCAGTTGGCCAAGCGAATGGACTGGAAGCGGGTGCTGGTGCTCACCTACAAGCCAGCGGTACTGGACGCCTGGCGCGACGACTTGCTCCGCCACGTCGACTTCGACGGCTGGAACTTCGTCGACCGCGAGAAGCCGCTGGACGAAGCCGCCGAGCAAATGACCGGGGACGGGCCCGTCGTCCGCTTCGCCTCCTTTCAGGACCTGTTCGGCAAGGCGCCGGACGGGCAGGTCAAGGCGCACAACGAGTCGATCCTTGAAACCGAGTGGGATTGCGTGGTGATCGATGAGTACCACTTCGGCGCCTGGCGCGATTCCGCCCGCGAACTCTACGACCCGACCGAAGCGAAGCTGGCCGACGAGGAGGAGCCCGACGAATGGGTGACCGAGGAAGAGCTGGGGATGACCGTCGCCAACCTCCTCTACCTCTCGGGGACGCCGTTCCGGGCGATCACGGGCGGCGAGTTCACCGAGGACGCGATCTTCAACTGGACCTATGTCGACGAGCAGAGCGCGAAACAGGACTGGAACGATCCAGCCCGCCCCAACCCCTACCTCGTCCTGCCGCGGATGGAGATCTACACCTACGGCCTCGGCTCGGAGGCGCTGACCTTCGCCGAAGACGGTGAGTTCGCCGGTTTCTCGCTAAGCGAGTACTTCAGTGCAAGCAAGGCCGGCGAGGGCCGCGGCACGGGCCCGGGGAGCTACGCCTTCGACGATCCGGCTCGCGTATCGGAGTTCCTCTGGATGCTCCGCGGCAAGCTCAGCGATCAGATGAAGACGCAGGTCGCCTCCAAGAAGGCGCGCTTCCCCTACGAGGACCCGGTCTTCACCGCGATCGAGCACTCGGTTTGGTATCTGCCCAGCGTCGCCTCCTGCTTCGCGATGCGGGACCTGCTCAAGGCGCATCCCTACTTCTGCGACTTCGAGGTCGTCGTCGCGGCAGGCAGGGGCGTGGGACAGGGTGCCGCCGCGAAGCCGCCAGTCGAAGCGGCGATCGGTGTGGCTGCGAAGGAGGGTGCCCCGGGCACCATCACCCTCTCTTGCGGCAAGCTGATGACCGGCGTCACCGTCCCCGAGTGGGGCGCGATCCTGATGCTCCGCTCGCTGCAATCGCCCGAGACCTACTTCCAGGCGGCCTTTCGCGTGCAGTCCCCCTGGTTCTATCTCGACGGCGAGGGCAACCTCGACGTTCGCAAGCCCTGCTGCTACGTCTTCGAGTTCGATCCCAACCGGGCGCTCTCGCTGGTAGCCGAATACGCAGTCCAGCTCGCCACCGAGATCATGCCCGACCCGTCGGAGTCGCTCGGGAAGCTGCTCGGCTACCTGCCGATCTTCGCCTTCTCCGGAGGGACAATGGAAGAACTGGACGCGGCCGAGGTGCTCAACTGGGCAACCGCCGGCATCGGCGCGGCCGCGCTCGCTCGGCGCTGGGACTCGCCGCTCCTGGTCGACGTCAACCAGCGGACCCTGGCCGCGGTCCTCGAGCACCCGGGTCTAATGGCGACGCTCGAACAGATCGAGGACTTCCGCGCCCTCGTCGCCAATGCCGAGCACATCGTCACCTCCACCAAGGAGCTGAACCAGGCCAAGCGCGAGCGGGGCGAGCACGATCCCGACCAGAAACGCCGGCAGAAGGAGACCTCGAAGCAGCTCCGCGACATCCGCAAGAAGCTGCAGAAGTTCCTCGCCCGCATCCCGATCTTCATGTACGCGACCGACTTCCGCGAGGAGGCACTCAGGGACGTGATCGAATCCCTCGACCCCACCCTCTTCGAGCGGGTGACCGGCCTCACCATCAAGGACTTCAGAACCCTCAGCGACCTGGGTCTCTTCAACATCGCCCGAATGAATGCCGCCATCTACCAGTTCCGCCAGTTCGAGCGAGCCAGCCTCGAATACACCGAGATCGAGGCCTCACAAACCAAGGAGCGCCGGGTCGGGCTCTGGGATCGAACCATGCGCGAGTAAGCGTCACTCAGACCTCGTAGGCTCGGGTCGTCCGGGGCGGCAGTGACGTCGTGACCCGCGATCTCGGAGTCGTTCTGCGACCTTGCCGCTGATCTGCTCGTCGAAGAGGAGCTTCACGCCAAAGGCGGCCTGTTCGCGCTGCCAGGCCCTTCGACTTCATCGGCGTCTGCGGTATTTGAGGGTGACGCGCCGGTCGATCTCGTCGGGGAAGGGCCCTAGCAGCGGACCGCGGTCCGCCCTTGGAAGTCGGTGAGATTGAGAAGCTCGGCGGTGGCGGTGATCACCCTCCTCCTCCGGTTTTACCGATCTGGCCGACCCAACCCGCCCATTTGCAGCAGCTTCAAGAGGGGTATCAGACCGGATTCGAACCCGCGACCCCCGGCACCGGAATTAAGCGGCAGAGATGCGCCCCTGGGGGAAACCGCATGAGGAGCGGAAACCTCTCCAGTCTCCGCGGACCCTTCGGAATCGGAATTTCGAGGCTACGTAGGGATTGTCGGCGATTCCAGGCAGTGGTGGCCTTCACTGCCTGGACGAGACCGGACCCGGTTTGAGCGGTGCGTTGGGCAGATTGGCCTCGCATAGACGAGGTGGACCCTGGTCGCCTCAGGGCCGAGGCGCGCGCCCACCGACGGACTGGCAGAAATGCGGATTTCTGCCTGAACGGCCTACCCCCGGTTTAAGCCGACGTAGCCGCCCGATTTGAGCCGCCTCGCGATACCGAATTTCACCCCTCCATCAAATCTGTCGCTTGGAGGTGGTACTGATCATGGCGGCGAAGTGATTGCGGCCGCACCCCTCTCCATGGCATCCAACGAACCGATCCGACTCATGACTCCGGACCCGGCTGGCCGTCTCAGTTCGAGCGCGAGCGGAGGTCGCTCGAGACATTCTGGTCGGCGTCGGCGATCGTGCCGTTGCCCTCTCCGGTCTCGACCCAGATCTCAATTCGGATCGAAACCGACCCGTCTTTCACGGTCCGGCGCCGGCGGGCGTTCCAGATGGTCACTGCGATGAGGACGAGGGGCTCGATCAGGTCGGTAGAGAACACGATCCTATGATTGGCTCGGGAACGTGCCGGGAGATGCGACAAATGACTCAGACTCGAGTCAAATGAGTGTGGACGGACGGTCTCCGGTCGAGACGCTGGCGGGTCTTCTGCGGCTGCGAATCGCCGGTGGTGAGGCGCGCTTCAAAATGCCAGACCCCGATGGTGGTGACCGTCACCCGCGTGAAGTCATGGTCGGCCCGGAGGCAGCGATCCTCGGCAGCGGCAACGACGTCGACATCCAGCTGGACAGTCCGGGCGCTCACGGGGTTTCGCGCCGGCATCTGCTCCTGCAGTCGGCCGGCCGACAGTGGACCGTCATCGACTGTTCCAAGAACGGTACTCGGGAGCTGATCGAGCGCGATAACTGCCAGGAATGGAGGCGCTTGCAGCCGGACCTCCCGGTCCCGGTCGTGCCGGCCATGCGCCTGAAGATCGGCCCCGAACTGGAGCTGGAGTTGACGCCGATCCACCAGCCGGTTCCGGGATCAACCACCGCGACCGACGACAGCGCCGGAAGCACCGCCTCCAGGGTTCCCGGCCTCGAGCTCGAGCAGGTGGCCCGTGCTCTGCTGGCTTCGCGGCGGTCCGGGGGGGTGGCGATCGACCCGCCCGCTGTCGCCGCTGGTCTTCATATGTCTGTCCAGAACCTCTACCGGAAGATCAGGCTCTTGGCGGAACTGCCTGCGGTGAAACCATTCCTCGTCGACAAGCCCCGGGTGCGCGGCGGGCGTCGGCCGCAGGACGTGGCCGACGCGCTGGCAAAAGCTTTCCCTTACTTGCTGGCCTCAGCCGGCTGAGCTGAGGTGGAGTCCGGCGGGCCGGTTCTGGTCAGCCTGGGAAGGTCGGAGCGATCGACCTGCGTCGGGCGGATGCAGGCCGGCGAGGAATCGAAGGCGCAGACCTCGATCGCGGTCACCCACCATCGATCCCCCCTGCGCACGACCTCGAACCGCCATACCGCTTCGATCTCGCTGCCGAGCTCGTCGGACAGCGGTCGCCGGCCGATCGTCACGCCCCAGACCCGGTCGTTCTCGCTTTCCCTCGCCAGGGTGCCGAAGTCCCGCCCCTCGCCGGTGCGTTCGCGGATCCGCCAGACCGGTTCGCCGGACCCGTCGGCGGTGCCGCTCAACCGCATCTCGGCGAGTTGCTCGGTCCCGAAGGGAAAGGTGCCTCCGCGGACCTCGTCCCGCATCCAGCCGCCGACCAGCGGCGCCCACTCCCTGCAGTCTGCCTTCGCGGGACCGGCCGGTACGCGGGCGAGCTCGCAGGCCCGCTGCCAGTGGCCTCCCAGCAGCTGGGTGCGCATCTCGGCGACAAGGGCGATCGGGGCCACTTCGGCCGGCGTCCGAGCGCCCGGACGCGGCCAGACCTGTCCCACTCCTGCCGGCAGCGCCGCCACCAGGACCAGACCCAAGATTGCGAGCGCCCGCACCCCCCACCAGCGGCTGGGCCTTCCCCGCTGTGAGTCCCGCCATCTCTCCCAGCGGCGCACGAGGCCGATGAGGCGCTCGCCCGCCTCGCGGCAGACCGAGCCGAGGCTGGCGGCCAGCGCCAAAGCCCCGATCGCCAGGGGGAGGACGGTTTTGCTCGCTTTCGAGGGGTTGTCGACGAGAAGGGGCATGAGAGCGGCGACCGCGAGGGAGAAGAGGAGGACCGGAAACCAGCTCCTGTCGGCGATCGCCAGCCGGGGCCGCGAGCGACCCCCGCGCAGCGGGTTGAGCATCCGCGAGACCAGCATCGTGAACAGCGCGACCAGGAGAGGGAGGACGACGCCGTCCTCCCAGTTCAGCGTCGACGGCCGGCTCCACAGCAGCCACCCGTAAGCCCCGACGAACGCTGCGGCTCCCACCGCCCAGGTCTGCCGCCAGCGGACCGAGACGCGCTGCAATCGCAACGAGACGCGGCGGCGAGCGGTCTCGTCGACGGCCGCGCGCAGGGCGAGCCCGAAGTCGGCGATCGACCCGTAGCGATCCTCCGGGCTCTGCTCGGTGGCCCGCAGCAGCACTGGCTTGGCCGCGTGGGGGGCCGATTTGCCTAAGGCGTCGGAGGCGGTAACGGCAAGCCCGTACTGATCGGCAGCCGGCCCAACGCGTCCCCGCATCACCTCCGGAGCGATGTAGCGGCGGGTCCCGGCCAGCCCAACCTTTCCTTCCTTGGCGCGTCGCGGCCGCCGAATCGACACCGAGAAGTCGGCGACCAGCAGCCGCTCTCCGTCGCGGTCGAAGATCAGGTTGCCGGGCTTGATGTCGCGGTGCAGACGGCGGCGGCGATGCACCTCGTTCAGCGTCTGGGCGACGGCCTCGAACAGAGCTCCCCAGCGGCCGGGTTCGAAAGCCGGGAAGGTCCCCACTTCGATCGCGGCGAGACGGTCGCCGAGGGTTTCCCCGAGGCGATCCATCTCGATCACCAGCCAACCGTCCTCGACCCTGTGGCCGTAGGTGGTGACAATGCCTTCGAGGTCGCTCAGCTCGAGCGCGATCTCGGCCTCAGCCATCAGCCGGTCGCGGTCAGTTGCGTCGAAGTGGGACAGGTCGTAGGCCTTGAAAACCCGGTTGCCGCTGGCGACGACCCAGGGGCGGCGCGGCGACCGTGGCGCGACCAGCACCTCGACCTCGCCTGGCAGTTTCGCGAGCGGCCCTTCGGGCAGCGAGGGCTGGCTCATCGCCGCTCCGAATTCGCCTCGACCCGGGCGAGCAGGGCCCGCACCCGGTCGCCCGGCAAATCGTCCTTCGCAAGGCACCTGGCGTCCCGCCGGCCGCTGCCGGGGGCACCGACTTCGCAGGCGCTGAATTCGGCGATCCGCCAATGGTCTGGTTTCCGCACGGTTTCGTAGAGCCAGAGCGAGCGCAGCTTTCTGCCCGGCGGCGGGAACGGCTTGCGGTTCAGCAGAACCGTGATCCGTTCGCCGCTCGTTCCCACCGTGTACATCGCGCCGGCTTCTCGCGCTTCGTCGGCGGTGAGGATCCGCCAGAAGCGCCCGTTGCCGGGAGGCGGCAGCTCTTGAACCTTGTAGCGCTCGATCGCTCCGCGCATGCCCAGGATCCGCGCCCCGGACTCGGTCAGCGGGTCGTTGTCCTGGACCACGTCGGCCCAGTGCACCACGTCAGGGCAGTCTCTTCGCGGCGCCGCGGCCTCCGCCGTCAGCAGCTTCCGGCAAGCGAACCCGTAGTCGCCGGCACCGATCGCGCCGCGAAAGTCGGCAACCGCGACTAGGGGTGAGAATTCGCGGGCGGGGGAGGTGGGGAACTCGAACTCCTCCGACCACAGCGTTCCGACCACAACCGGAGCCAGCAGCACCGCCAGGATCGCCGTCGGGAACCCGAAGGTGACCAGCCGACGGCGGACGGGAGGGAGCACGCGGCGCATATCCCAGCGGCGCAGGACCGCGATCAGCAAGCGCCCCGAGCTCTCCGGCGGTGGCGCAAGCAGCATCCGTAAGCCGTAGACACCGACGATTACCTGGAAGGCCTCCTCCATGACGCTGCCTCCGCCGAGACCGACCAGGGTGAGAGTCGCGACGACCGCCAGCAGCGGTACCCAGGGCGGCCGAACGACGCGCAGACTGCGCCAGCGCGGCCGGCGAATCGCACCCGCGATCCAGACCAGACCGGCGACGAGCACCGCGGCGGCCACGGCGGTGACCGGCGCTAAGACGGAGATGAACAGAGGTCCGGTGAGAGGGTCGCGGGCGTCGTCGAGTGCGACGGCGAGGATCAGCCCCGCGAAGAGGCCGGCGGGAGCCAGTGCCGCCCGCATCCGGGCGCTCCTCGCCGCCAGCCGGTCGGCCCAGCCGTACGGTGCCTCCCGGCTGACCGCGCTGGTCAGCGCCTCGCCGAGCGCGCCGACGTCGGGAAAGCGGTCGTCCGGTCCCGGCGCCGTCGCCTGGCGCAGGACGTCCAGGAGCGGCGCAGTTGGCGGTGGCGCCGCTCGGGCGATGAAGACCTCTCGGGAGACCACCCCCAGGGCGTACTGGTCGATCGAAGCGCCCTGCTCGCCGAGGTGCTGCTCCGGGGCGACGTAGGGATCGCCGACCGGCAGAGGAGCACCGGCGTCGGCCAGTGCCGGTGCAGCGAGGGAGAGCTCTCCCGTCCCCGCGGCGAAGGAGATGCTCTGAGGCCTGACGTCGCCGTGGACGATGCCCCGCTCGTGGAGACCTCCGAGCTCGCGAGCGAGTCCCGCCAGCTGATCGGCGTAGCGCTCAGGGGAAAGGCGGGGCTCCTCGCCGCGGTCGCTCCGTTCCAGGTGGGCGGCGAGGCTGCCCGCGGGTGGCCCCGTCGGGGGCTCCTGGCCGAAACCCGTTCGCAAGGGAGGGGCGTCGGTCAGCCCGGTGTAAGAGGTGGTCGAGTGGTCTTCCTGGGGCTGGTTCATCGCGATGCCGAAGCGGCGGCAAGGCTAACGGGAATACCCGTGACCAACCCGATAAGTCAAAGAACTCTGACGTCGGCGAGCACGTTGGCCATCTCCTGTTGGGCACGGCTTCCTTCGGCGCCCCGCGGTCATTTTGCACTCAGACCAACCGACCTCGGACTCTGGCGCCTACGGTTCTGGTCGCCCCGACCAGTGGTTCAGATCCAGGCACTCCGGAAACAAGAGCCCGTTGGTTCAAAGTCGCCAGAAACCTGCTCATTTGCAGGCCCTACCGACGGCATCGGCGCTGCCATTGCCCGGAGTTCCGAATTTCTGCCGGGATTTCGGACACAAATGGGACCGCCGGTATCTGACCAGGCGGTCGTCAGTTCAAAAAAGATGCCGACTTGCAGGCATTTTAGAGGTGGCTGACCGGGCTCGAACCGGCGACCGCCTGGACCACAACCAGGAGCTCTACCAACTGAGCTACAGC
>WUUC01203675.1_pt1 | contig 23393 bp, 34 predicted proteins | sample 6278441 | NCBI WGS metagenome assembly WUUC01 (sample SAMN13675441, study PRJNA597444) | soil metagenome | isolation source: soil | place: USA: Washington | collected 2017-10
AGGCCCCTGCCAGGGCCGGCATCCCAGAACCGGGGAATGGCAGTTCAGCCGGGGCGGGATGTTCGGGTGGTTAGCTCAGTGGCAGAGCGAACATGGCGCCGCGGCTAGGTCATGTTGTCGGGGGTTCGAATCCCTCCCCATCCACGGGGAACCAGAGCAGGCGACAAGGATCGGTAGCCAATCCGCAACGGCCTTGGTCTCTGGTTCCCTCCAAACAGGACAGAGCGAACCAGAACAGGACAGACCATGACAGACCCGTTCAGCGAGGCACGCGATGCCTTCATCAAGCAGGAGCACGTCAACGGACGACTCCTGCTTATCACCCCCACCGACTCCGGCACCCGCCAGTCCACTCTGCCCGGTCAGACGGACAAGGAGTACACCTACATCGTCACAGACACGGTCGTGTTGGACGGCAAGATCGACGACATGGTGGACGAGGTACCGATGCTGTTGGAGGACTTCCAGTTCTCCGGCCAGGCCATCACCGCACAGCTCCAGCCGGCCCTGCGCAAGCAAGGCATGGTGCTGGGACGGCTGGGCCAGAAGCCCAGCGAGACCAAGGGATTCGGGCCGGCGTGGGTGCTGGCGTCCCCGACGGACGAGGACAAGGTGGTGGCGCGCAAGTACCTCGCGGACGAGGAGAAGCGCAAGGCAGCGGCCCAGCCCGCCGACCCGTTCGCGGCCGCGACGTCGGAGAACTGAACCATGGCGAAGGACACCCCGTGCCCGAACTGTGGCAAACCCTTCGGTGAGCACACCGTAGAAGAGTTGGCTGCCTGCCGGGCAGCGCAGAACTGACAGACCTGGGCCCCGGATCTCACCTCCCCCAGCCTGAGATCCGGGGCCCTTCCGCACCATCAGAAAGAGGTCATCATGCCCAAGAAGATCCTAGGCCGCGAACCCGCGGTGTTCTTCGCGCTGGTCGCCAGCGTGTTGCTCGCGCTGATCCAGTTCACCAACGTGCCGGAGGACATCGCGGGGGCCCTGAACGCCGCCGTGCTCGCGGGCGCCGGGTTCGCCACGGCCGCCACGGTCAGCGCGGAACGGGTGCTCCCCACCCTCGTCGGCCTCGTGCAGGCCGTGTTCGCCGTGTTCCTGGCCTACGGCTCTCCCGTGCCGGAGAACACGCAGACGGGCATCCTGGCCCTGATCGCGGCCGTGAGCGCGTTCTTCGTCCGGCAGAACGTGTACGCGCCGGTGGACATCGACTACGAGAACCGGTGGGAGGCCGTTCGTCAGGCCGGTTACGAGGCCGGCCAGGACGACATGGTCAGCTCGTACCCCGAACCCGACGCGCCGCGCCTCGGCGCCGGTGCGCACCACCACACCGACGTCATGCCGTCGGTCGGCGACGTGCACGAGGGAGGCCGGCGTGACCAGCGCTGAGTGGCAGGAAGCCTTCCGGCGGGGCGACCCGGACGCCATCGGCACCGCGGTGCTGACCTGCATCCGGGAGGCGCACGTGCGTGCGGAGGGGCATGCCGACCTGATCGCGATCGACATCGGTCAGCTCGCGCTCGGGGATGCGGACGAGGTGCACGACTTCGGCGTGCTCATCGGCACCTTGATGCTCGAACACGGCCTGCTCTACCAGCTCCGGCCCGGGATGTCGTGAGGATCTTCGGGTGGGCGGCGGACAACGCGGGGCCGGGCTGGTACCGGCTCCGCGTTCCACTGACCGAGATGGCACGGCACACCGACCACGACGTCACGGTCGACACCCGCATGCCCGACTGGGTGGTCGAAGAGGCCGACGTCGTGGTCGGACAGCGGGTGTGCCAGCCCGGCGCCGCGGCACGCTGGTTGCGCATGGCGGGCGGGGCGTACGGTCGCCGGCCTCTGCTCGTGTTCGAGATCGACGACGATCTGTGGAACGTCGAACCGGCCAACCTGCCGGCCTGGAACTTCTACCGCTCGTCGCCGGAGCTCCTGGAGAATCTCAAGCTGTGCGCGGCGGCCGCCGACGTGTGCACGGTCAGCACCGAGGAGCTCGCCGACGTCGTCCGGAAGTTCAACCCCCACGTTGTCGTGCTGCCCAACCAACTCCCCGCCTCCGCGTTCGCGCCCAACTGGGCCGACACCGTCCGAGGGAGTTGGCGTATCGGGTGGGGCGGGGGTGCCAGCCACGTCGACGACGTGGAGGAGATGGTGCCGGCGTTGCGCCAGCACTTCCGGCGGTGTCCGGAGGACGCGTTCCTGAACCTCGGCATGCTGTTCGAGTCGGTCCGCAAGGCAGCGTTCGGCCGGCTGATGTCGTTCCCCTGGACTGACGACATGGCCGAACACTACCGGCGAGTAGGTACTCTGGACATCGGGCTGGCGCCGTTGCGCGCCTCGGTGTTCAACCGGTCGAAGAGCGAGATCAAGTTCCTGGAGTACGCGGCCGCGGGCGCCGCGTGCATCGCGTCCCGGGTCGGGCCCTACGAACGCGTGCTCGCCGGTGGCTGGCCGGAGGACCTCGGGGTGCTGGTCTCCCGGCCTCACGAGTGGGCGGTGGCGCTCCGGCGGCTGACCGAGGACCCGGCGGAACGCATCGTGCTGGCGGCCAACGCGCTCGCCTACGCCAGAACCCGGCACATCGAACGTCACTGGCAGAGCTGGGAGAAGGTGTACGCACAGGGCTGAACTGGGACTTGTCCTGTTGTGTCCACGTGTGTCATACTCGATGCATGACGACACGCCCTCTCCCCCAGAACCACTGCTACGACCAGGACGACCACCCAGCCCACACCGTGCGGTCACAGGTCTACCCCTTCCCCGCACGCGAGCAGTGCCCCGGCCGGTACACGCCGCGCCTCCATGGTGGCCTCTCCGGCGACCCGGCGCCCGGCTGGACCCCCGAGGACCCGTTCGCCGGCCTCGACGAGGACGACCGGTACCTGTGACCCGCACTACTCGCCGGCAACGATGCCGCCAGGTCGGGGACCTGGGAGATCTGATGATCCACAACCTGGCGGTGCTCGCGCTCCTCGCGGCACCGCCCTTCCCCTCTCCGGGCCGCTGGACGCCGTGCACCTACACCCACGGCCAGCGTGCCGCGGCCGCCGGTGACATCGCGAACGCCATCCGGCTCAACGCCTACATGCTCACCGCGGAAGAGCGGTCCCAGCTCGCCGCAGAACTGATCACGCCGCACAGCACGGACCACGCACGAGACCCTATCTACGGGGAGCCAGCATGACGAACATTTACTTGGCCAGCCGGTACAGCCGGAACGACGAGATGCGGGGCGTCCGCGACGTGTTGGAGGCCCTGGGGTTCAGAGTCACCTCGCGATGGATCGACCTACACACCGACGTCATGGGTGACTACTCGACGTCGTTCGATGCGGACACGCTGAATACCAAGACGGAACAGTACGTACCGATTGGCCAGCACGACATCGACGACATCGACCGGGCGGACTGGGTCGTCAACTTCACATGCGGCACCGGGGGCAAGGGTGGTCGGCATGTCGAGTTCGGGTACGCACTGGCCACGGGCAAGAGGTTGTTCGTCGTCGGCCCCCGGGAGAACGTGTTCCACACGTTGCCCGTGGTGAGGCACTACCCGACATGGCGATCGTTCGTGATCGGCATTTGTCACCTGGACTCGCAACCTCGGGTAGTGCCGGGGGACACACCATGACCAAGATCCGACCGGAGGTGCTGATGCCGGATCCGTTCGTGTTCGTCACCGAGGCGCCAGGCCTGACCCCCATCGGCTCTCCGCCCTACGCACGTGAGCGCGTGTGCGAGCCGTGTGGCCACCGGCAGGTGACCCTCTTCGGGCACTCGGTGATGCGCGAGTACCACTGGTGCGATCGCCGGACCGGCCTGCACTTCGTCGTCTGGAACCCGGTGTGAGATCCCGTCGCGAGTTCCCCACCGCCCTGCTCTGGGTGCTGCTGTGGCTGGCCATCCTGGCAGGATCCATCCTCGTTGCTCAAGTCCTCATAGGAGTTACCGATGCCGTATAGCGCAGAAGAGGGCCAGGCCCTGATGATGAGCTGGATTCACCAACAGAACCCCCAGTCCATGTTGGACATCGGGGCGGGGAGCGGGACCTACGGCCGACTCATGCGGACGGCACACCCGAGTGCGTACCGTATCGGTGTCGAAGTGTGGGCGCCGTACGTGCACCGGTTCGCCCTGACCGAGGTCTACGACTGGATGATCGTCGACGACGTTCGTGAGCTGTGGGGCAAGCTCCCCCCACGCGTAGACATCGTTATCTTGGGGGACGTGCTGGAACACATGCCTGTGGAGGACGCGGTACGCGTGTGGGGTCTGGCGAAAATCCTGGCGCGCAAAGCGGTCTACCTGTCCATCCCGATCGTGCCGTACCCGCAAGGTCACGTGGAGGGCAACCCTTACGAGGAGCACGTAGTGGACGACTGGACGGACGAACGCGTGCTCGACACGTTCGAGGGCATCACCTGGAAGTGGTTGGGCACGATCGTGGGTCGTTACGAGGCGCTCGTCCGATGACCCACGACATCACCGTGTGCATCGCGACCATCCCGCCCCGGGCGCGCGAGCTTCGGCGAGCGCTCGCCAGCGTCGCGATCCAGACGCTCCAGCCCGCCGCGATCATCGTCGAGTACGACCACGAGCACACCGGCGCGGCGGCCACGAAGAACCGGGCGGCGGCCAAGGCCACCACGGAGTGGCTCGCGTTCCTCGACGACGATGACCAGTTCCTTCCCCACCATCTGGAGACGCTTCGCACGAATCGAGGGCTCGGTCTGAGCTGTGACGCGATGCCGAACGGCGGGGTGGACGTGGTCTACTCGATTCCGCAGTGTCCCGGACTCCCGGGAGAGCGGGATCCGAACGGCCGGTACGGCGTGCCGTTCGACGCTGCGGAGCTCCGCCGTCGGTCCTACATTCAGACCACCAGCCTGATCCGTCGGGACATCTTCACGCGTGCCGGTGGTTTTCAGCTGCCACGTCGCCGTATGCCCGACGGCTCCGTCTGCCCCTATGACGACTGGGGTCTGTGGTTGGCCATGCTGGAACGAGGCGCCCGATTCCTGCACATCCCCGAGGTGACGTTCGTGTGGAACCATTGGGGGCGGGGAGCGCCCGGGACACCGGGCAACACGAGCGGTGACCCGTCGAGGTGGTAGTTGTGCGTCATGTCCAGGTGTGTCATACTTTGTCCATGACCACACGAACCGTTCTCGCAGTCCTGGCCCTGGTGCTGCTCGCCGGCCTCCCCGCCCCCGCCACGGCCACCGCGCTCGACGATCTGGGCCGGGTCTACGCGTTCCCCGCCGACGTCGAGCAGGCGCGAGAAGCGTGCTTCCGTGCGGAGGAGCACCGGATCGAGCGGGAGTTCGCCACCTACATCCCTGCAGACGAGGCCACCTACGTGGCCTGGTTCGACCAGGGCGGGCCCGCCGTCGATGCTTGGGGTGACGCGGTGCAGGCGTGCCAGGACCAGCACACCCAGCCCGGTGGCAAGTGGAACTGGGACGCACTGATCTTCGTCGGCTACGGGCACCTGCCCTGACACGAGAACCCGGCCACCCCTGGGGAAAGTAGCCGGGTCTCTCAACGGAGCAGCGTACCGGTCACGGAGACTGGGCCTCGAACCGGATGGTGCCGAGCTCCGCGGCCACCTTCTTGGCCAGTGCGGTCAGGGCGGCGTCGTCCAGCTTCACCGGTGCCGGCGTGCCCAGCGGGGTCCCGAGCACGCGGAGATCCTCGAACTCGTGCACGGTCGGGTCCCCGCCCTTGTTCTCGATCCACCACTGCAGGCCGGCCAACTCGGTCTCGTCGCCGACCTGCCGGCTGGTGATGCCGTCGCCCACGAACACGCGGGGACCGTCCTTCTCGCGACCGAGTACCAGGTTCTCCATGAGCTTGTTCTCCTCGGGGGGTGGGGGTGGGGGAGCATTCAGGGGCACGCCGGTCTGTGCCCAGTTCACATCGACGTTGCCGGAGATGCCGGCGATCCGTCCGGTACTCGTGTACTGGTGCACGTCCCAACGGCCGGAGTAGTACCGGGTCAGCGCGGAGGGGTGGCGCTGACCGTTGTTCGAGCCGTAGGCCGCGATCCAGATCACCAGGTTGGGGATCCCCCACTGATCAGGACGGAGCGACCCGGCCCAGCTGGCCGACATGTACACCGCCGGGCGGAACCCGGCGGCGGCCACGTTCCGGCAGAAGCGAACCCCGAAGTCCCGTGCCACGTTGTTGGGGGTGAACGGCGCTTCCAGGTCCAGTGCGGGCGCCAGGTCGCGGGCACCCAGCCGGCGAAGCTCGTTGGTGAAGACGAGGGCTTGAACGTCCGGGTTGCCGGGCTGCGCGTAGTGGTAGCCGCCGACCGGGATCCCGACGCTCTTGCACCCGTTCACCTGCTTGTCACCGCGCACGATGGCCGGCCCGGTGCCGTCGGTCAGCTTGACCCACGCGTAGCTGACGGCACCCGCCAGGGCCCGCCAGTCGGTGACGGTTTGGTATCGGTAGATGTCGACCCCGACACTCACGTCGGCACGTCTTCCCAGCGATGTGGCGAGCCGTCCGGCTCGTAGCCCTTGTGCACGTGGACGTCGACGCCATCGTCGGTCTGCGCGTTCGGTCCCGGCTCCAGCTCGCAGACCACGTCCACCTCCGGGTTGGGGTGCGGCGCGGCGCAGGTTGCCGGGGTGGTTTCAGGCTGTTCCGTCATGTCCTCATCCTTCCTGACGTGTCCCGTTCAGTCCAGGAGTTCGGCACACGCGTCCCGCGGAGCCTCGGGTAGGGGAGTTTGGGCACGAGACTCGCGCGCCTTGTCGCGCGCCTCGGTGTAGGCCACGAGGGCCTTGCGGATGTTCTCGCGTGCGTCGGCGGGGGCCTGGCTGAACGCGTCGGCAAACGCTTGCATGACGCCGGCCACGGCCTCGTTGGTCTCCATGTTCGCGGTCGTGCGCTGGTCCAACGCGTCGGCCAACGCGTTGGAGTAGCCGGTGATGCACGCGGTCAGGCGGTCATCTCGCGCATCGGCGGCGGCCTGCTCACGAGTCACCAGGATGCCCAGCACGATTGTGGCGACACCGATCAGCGTGACCACCACGGCCAGCACACGAAGGGAGGTCAAACGACCCCGTCCAGGAGTCTCCCCGCTCGGGGGCGGGGAGTCGTTGTCTTGGATCATGTGCTCCTCGATCTCCACGGCCGCACGGGTCACGCGCCCGAACAGGAACCCCAGGAACATGCACGCCAGGTTGCTGCCCACAAGCAAGGTCCAGAACGTGGGGGTGCTCATGGCGAACCATCTCCCGAGTCGCGGTCACCGTTTCGAGATCGTCCGACTTGGATACCGAAGGACGCGCCTATCACGGTAGCCAACAAGCCGGTCACGACCAGTAACGGACCGCTGTTCGACGGATCACGGACGGCGGAGACCACTGTGGCCAACCATCCCAAGGCAATGACCACCGCCAGGAAGACCAGCACCGGCCTCGGTAGCAATGGGTCACGTCGGTTCACTCAGGGCTCCTTATGCGATCTTCGTTAACCGCATCCACGCGCCACCCAGGATTCGGGTTGCGGTGGCGTTGGACACGAACTGAGCCCACTGGAACTGGAGCGTGCCAGCCGTGGCGCCCACGACCAGTGTCCCCTTCGGCTGGCACGACATAACCGTGGCATCGTTCGCCGCGACACCACGTGCCGATCCAGCGGCGGCCAAGGTCTCAACGACCACGTTGTATTCGGCAGGAGCGGCCGTGTTGGCGCCGAAGTTTGTGAAGAACATCGAGGCCAGGGCCGGCCCGGTGAATTGCATCTTCAGGTCACCGGCGGCGGCTCCGTCATACGGGATGTAGCTCTCCAGTGCGTACGCTGAATTGGCCAACACACTGAAGGTGAAGTGGTTATCGTCCTGGAACGTGGTGGAACTGGTGACACTCTCAGTGGTGGGCTTGTAAATGGTTCGCACATCGGGATACCGGTACCACTGTGTGTTCGAAGACTGGTACCGCCAAAGGGTGGCGTTCCCCAGGTCATAGATGAATTGACCATTGTACGGCGCCGTGATGTCGGTGGTAACCGCAATCGGGATCCCGTTCACGGGGACCCAAGCACTGTTTGCCGAATTGCGCACCTGCAACTTGCGGGTGTCCGTCTCGTAGATGACCATGCCGCGGTACGTGGTGGACGGCTGAGTCACCGAGGTACAGACGATAGCCCCCGCCAGGGTGTCTATCGTGGTCATGTTGCCGTTGACGACAACCTGGTCCAACAGTTCATCGTCGTCGGGCAGCACCAATCCGAGACGGCTAGTGCTCGTAGTACCCATAGCTGTCTCCGATCAGAAAGGCATGACGATCAAGTGGCGGTCAGAGAACTGTGCTGTTTGTGTTGCGCTTTGTGAGCTGTACTTCATCGCGATAAAGTATGTGCCGGCCTGAGGCAGACCGTCCACAAGGAACAGCTTTGTCGCACCGCCCGCGACAATCCCGCTGTTCCCCGCCATGCCGACCGAGCGCAGGAATGACGCGCCAGCGAAGTAGCCTCCCGGCCCCGCCACGTCGAACCCCGCGGACGCGATCACGGTGCTGGCGGCGTTGCTGCACCACGAGCCCACTCCGACGATCATGCGTCGGCTGTTCCCAACGACCACGCTGACCACCGGGCCGGGGGTGGCCAGGTCCCCGTAGGCGACCCCGATGCGGTTCTCGGTGAAGGCTATGTTGGCGGCCTGAGTGCCGAACGCGAGCGTGCTGATCCGGACCAGGTTGCCGAAGTCGTCGATGGTCTCGATGCCCTCGGTGCCCGATTCCAGCTCGCCGACGCGGGCGACCCGGGCGCCGTTGTCCTTGTAGACCTGGAGTCCGTGCCGGCCATCGGCACACTCTCCCAGCTCGACGATCCTGTTGCCGTTCGCGTTGTAGATGAGCAGCGCTCCGTCACGGATCCGGACGTCACCGCCCCCGCTGACCTCAATACCCTCTTCCCCGATGACCTTGATCGAGCCGCCGGTGATGTTGGAGCCAACCAGCCAGTCGGCGGTGATCTCACCGGCGGTCACCTTGGTCACGGTCAGGCTGGAGATGTGGGCGTCGTCGACCAGCTCCGCGGTGGCCGACACCGCGAAGGACGGCAGGCTCTTGTTGCCCGCCTCGTCGACGGCGATCACCTTGAAGTAGACCGGACTGAGGTTGTCGAGGGGGAAGGTCTGCACTACCGGCACTTCGGTGATCATCATGCCCCAGGTGGCCAGCACCTTGCCCAGCCGGTTCGAGTCGTCGGGGGTGAACAGCGGCTCCGTCCCGCCGTACAGCTCCAGGTGGTGAAGGTCTCGGTCGAGGTTGTACGTGCCGCCCGCCGACGTCCCGAGCGTGTGAGTCATCTGCACCGCGAGCGTCGACGCCGCGATCGACGGCGCCGCGGGGGTGGCCGGGGGGATGTCGTCCCGCGTGGTCTGGAACACGGCCAGGTCCGACCAGGCGCCCACGTTGGGCGGGGAGGCCAGGTCGACAGCCCTGATCTGGGCCTCATACGGCATGGCCGGGATGAGCTCCTGCAGGCGGAACGCCTGCACGTCGAACGGCGCCACGGCGTGCTGCCAGTCCGTTTCGGGGAACTGGATCGGCTCGCCCCACGTCGCGCCGGTGGCCTTGCTCTGACCCCAGGTCTGGCCCAGCGCCTTCTTCATGCCCCAGGTCACCGGGTAGGCCGGCGTCGTCGACTGCCGATATCGGATCTCGTAGTGGCTGCCATCGGTGATGGGGGTGGCGTCGGTGTTGGCGGGCTGCACCCACGCCAAGCGCGCGTCACCGCGAGCAACACCGGTGACCGGACTCTGGTACACCCCGAGGTTGAACGGCTCAACCCAGACGACCGCAGCGGGGATCGACGCGTCGGGCTGGGGGAGCCGACCGATCGGTTCGCTCCCCGCTCCTGTCAGCGAGCGGTTGTAGCCGCCGACCTTGACCGTGGTCTGGCCACCCTCGAACTGGACGTAGTCGGTGAGGTCCAGCCACGCCCCGTCGGGGTCGCGGTAGGCGACCATGAACCCGGCCGACACCGGCCAGGTGGTTTCGATCAGCCGCAGATGAATCGGGTTGAGCAGGCCGCCGCGGAACGGGACTTCGTTCGCCAAGTCGTACAGCCCGATGTCCGGGTTGTACACCCCGAGGTAGTCACCGACACGGGCTGACCCGTTGATGTCGTATTCCGTTGTGGACAGTGTGAGTGCGTCGCGGGTACCGCTGAACCTGTTCAGCTGTAACTGTGCTCGCGCGTCCGCGTTCGTGGCGTCCGTTGTGGACTCGCTAACCATGCGGGTCAGCTGGACCGGGTTGCCGTGCAAGTCCTTGTAAGGGTTCAGGGCCGGGTTGATGTCAGCATCCCCGGTCGCCACCTGAGCTTCCGTGCTGGCAGCGAGCAGCACCACCCGTGTCGTGAAGTCCTCGACGTCACTGTCTACATCGGATTTGCCAAGCAGTGCCCGGAGATCCATATCAACCCCGGCACCACGTTTGACCACGAAACACTTCGGGTCGGTCACGTAGAGTTCTTCCACCGCGCCGTAGTCCAGAGTGGCGTCGCCGTTGACGCGGTACTCGTGGCCGCCGGTCGAGGCGACGTAGGCAATTGCCTTGCGCAGCACCATGAACTGGAACGTGTTGGTAAAGGTCCCGACCTGCGCGTGCAGGGTACCGGCGACAACCGCCGACCCCAGGTCGAGGAGGTCTTGGATGGCCGCGGTGTAGGTGACCCCGGAGAAGCTCACCGGGTCCTCGATCACCGTACCCTTGTCGTCCTCGTCACCCAGCCAGAACTCCATCCCGCATCCGGTCAGGGTGAAGCCCTCGTCCTGCTCGCTCTTGCCACGGAGGACGCCGGTGTACCGGCTGGATCCGAGTAGGCCATCTCCGACAAGGGCCGGCTCGACACGGCCAGTGTGCACGGTGATGTGCCCCAGGTACTTGACCCGGTCGCGGAGCTCGCGCGGCGTGTCCTCACGCAACGTGAGAGTCCAGTTACCCAACGCTCCCAGGGATTCGGTGATGGGCACGGGTCACCTCCTCGCCGGCACGATGTACTCGTTGGGCGATCCCAGGTACTGCTGCATGAGGTGGTCGGGCTGGTCGCCGGACACCGCGCCGGAGCCGGCGACCGCGACCCCCACGAACGCGTCCAGCGTGGTGGTGGCCGCCTTGGACAGGCCGCCGGTGACCAGGTCGTTGCTGAAGGCCTGTGCGCTGCCCACGACGTACCGGTTGCCGGCACCGTCGTTCGCCGTGGCGCGCACGTAGCCTGTGCCCGCGGTGCCGGCCTCCGCCGACGCGCGCACGAACGCGAGCGTGGCACTGGCGGTCGTGCGGACGTACAGCTCCAGGAACCGTGATCCCCGCCGAAGTGCCAGGTCTGCGGTCGTCCGGCCCGGCGCGGCGCTCGACCCCCACAGCACCCGCACCATGACCTGCTCCAGCTCGTTGCGGAGCAGCGTCACCGAGCGGGGAGCACCCAGGGTGGCCGCGGCCACGGTCAGGTCCCACGCCTTCGTTTGCCACGCTGCCCCGGTCCAGGCCGCTACTTCCAGCACACCGCCGACGGCGAGCGGACGGATCCGGACCAGGCCATTGGAGAGCTCCCAGCCCGTGGCCGCCGGGGTGAAGTTCACCCCGGAGCGCTCTGCCGCGTTGGCGTCGAGGAACCGGGCCCGGCCCGCCAGGGCTCCGGCGGGGGTCGAGCCCCAGCGGGGATGGGTCGCCGGCACGCCGCGGTAGACCAGCATGGCGCCGTCGGTGCCGGTGCGGGTCACGGCGGAGGGCAGGGAGTTGCCCGACCAGAACGCGTAGTGCCCCAGCGGGGGAGCCAACCACCGGTCGCCGGTGACTGCGTGGCTCGTGTTGCGGGTCAGTGGGCCGGAGAGCCGGCTCTCGTGGTCCAGCTCGAACTCAGTGCCCAACCGGACCAAGTCCATCGTCCAGTTCAGGGTGAGGATCGGGTTGCCCTGGTAGTTCGTGTAGTCCGCCTTCACGGACTGGACCTGGTAGAACCCGTCCAGCCTGGCCTTGTGCGTGAGCGTGACGGGTAGGAACTGGCCGGCGAGCCCCAGGATGTCTTCGCGTCGCTGCTCCAGCTGCAGGGCGGTCAGCGGCGGCACGGACTCCTGACCCTTGAGCGTGACCGTGTTGTCGTTGGTGGCGGTGGCGGTGAAGTCCTCGCGGAGCACCAGCCGGCCCACGGTGAGCGTGCCCCAGGTCATGCGGTCACCTGCCCTCGTTCGACGTTGCGAATCTCGTCCCGGAGGAACACGGCCGCGGCACGCAGGTCCGTCTTCGGCATCGCGTTCAGGCTGCCGGGGAACGTCACGGTCAAGTTCTCGATGATGATCGCGCCGTCCCGGGGATCCCCGGGAGCGCTCGCGCCGTCACCGCCGACGGCGCCGAACGTCGAGCGGGGAGCAACGGCGGGCATCGGCATCGGGGTGTTCGCGATGTCGGCGGCCATGCCGGCGACCGTGGGCTTCACCTCGGTCTCAAACCCGGCTTCCAGACCGTCCTTCAATCCGCTCATGAACGCGTTGCCGTGCGGGGTCAGGATCACCGCGTCAACCTCGATCGGGCCCTTCAGGTCGGAGATCCACCCGCCGACATTGCCCACCCAATCCTTCACCGAATTCCACATGTTCTTCAGGCCATCCCACAAGCCTTGAAGAATCTTCTTGCCCGCGTTGTAGAGCAACCGTCCCAGATCGCCCAACGCGTCGAGAAGCTTGCCAGGCAAGGACTTGAACCAGTTGACCAGGTTGGTCAGCACCTCTACGGCGCCGCGCCGGACACCGTCAAGCCAGTCTCGGACCTTTCCGGGCAATGCGGCCAACCAGTTCCAAGCGTCTACAATATTCTGAACGCGCGCCTTGACCCAGTCCACAATGGTCGTGATCAAGTCAGACACGAACTTCCAAATCGCGTTCCAGATCTCGACCGTCTTATTTCGGATGGTGTCCCAGTTCATGATGATCAGCGCAGCCAGGCCAGCCACCGCGACGACGATGAGTGCGATGGGCCAGAAGGCGAGTAGCCAGGAGGCGGCCATCACAATCGCGTTGGCGATCGACGCCGCGGCCATCGCGATCCAGCTACCGACCACGCTCGCGGCCGTGCCGATGGCCGCGAAGTTCATCATGCTCATGGCCGCGACAACCATGCCGATCTGACCAGCGATGGGCAGGAACATACTCCCCGCCCCCAGAGCCCATGAAGAGATCGCCCCCAGCGGACCCTCCGCGTTGGTCATCGACTGGACCCAGCCCTCCATCTGGCGCTTGACCGACTCGATGCCACCAGCGGCGGAGTCCGCACTGGCGGTGTTCATCCGTTCCGTGGCACCCTTCACGTCAGTCAGGGCGGCCTCGGTCAAGTCCATGCCTGGAAGGATTTGCCGGAGCGTGTCTTCCCACTGCGTGCCGAAAAGCGCTACGCCAGCAAGGTTCTGGGCTACCGGGTCCTTCATGTTCTGGAGCGCACGAAGTACTTGCAGCAGACCTTCCTGTGCACCGGACCCGCCTGCCGCGATCTTCGCGGCCATCTCTTGAGCGTTGAACCCGAGATCCTGGAACGCGGTTGCCGTCGCTGCTGTCGTGTCGATCGCCCGGATCCCGAACTCCTTGAACGCGTCCGCGATGTAGTCGGTGTCGCGGGCACCCGCCTTCAGCCCCTGAGACAACAACCCGAGTGCGGTTGGACCGTCCAACCCGAGGTTGTGGAAGTACGGCGAATACTCGGTGATCGTCTCAAGTAGATCCCCGGAAGCGTTGCCCCCTGACTGGAAAGCACGGGTCATCAGGTCCATTGCGGACTGGGCATCGGGTGCCAGTCTGTTCGTGATCAGGGCCCGGGTAGCCTCCACAGTGGCGTTCAGGTCAACGTCGAATGTGGACGTGAGACCCAGGACCCCTTCGGTGATGGTCTTCAGCTGCTGATCGGACACGGTGTTCAGGTCGACCAGGCTTTGACCGATAGTGCCGATGGCCGCGGTCACTTCGGGGATGCTCTGCCCGAAGTTGTCCCGGTACACCTCTCCGGCGATCTTGCCCGCGGACTGGCTGACATCCTTGGTCAGGTTCAGCTGGCCGGCCAGCTTCGCGGTGCCGGCACCGATGTCCAGGTTGTCAGTGATGCCCTTGGAGATCGTCGCACCAATCGCCAGTCCGCCCGCCCACTTCTGCATGGATGAGCCGATGGACTCGCGTCCTTCTCGTGTGTTGTCCTCGGTGTTGACCTCGACGAAAGCGGACCCCATCTTGAAACCCTCAGGCATGACGGGGACCTCCTTCGATCAGGTCGGGGTGCATCGCACGAAGTTGGGACAGAGGAACGTGTTTGACGTCGTCGGCCGGTCGCGTCGCGGTGGGTCGTGTCGGGCTGGAGCGTTCCTGTGCGGCCATGGCCCGCGACGCCATGACTCCGCTGTAGGCGGAGAGGCGAAGCGCCTTGCGGAAGAACTCAGGCCCCGAGAGGGATAGTGGGTCGTCCACCCGGTGAAGCACCGCGAAATCGGACTCGATGTCCGCCAGGTGGTCGACCACCCACATCACCTCTTGGAGCCGGGCGAGTTTCCCGCGAACGCCTCTTCCACCGCGCCCATGGCCAGCTTCTGGGCCGCTACCATGATCGCCTTCATCTGTTCCGCGGTGAGATCGTCGTAGTCACAGAGCGCGTTGAACCCGTCCACTCCCAGGAGCTCCTCCAACATCGCGGCGGCGGCGTGATCGGTGCCGTGATTCTTGATGTTGCGGAGGTAGCGCAACGCGATCGCTGCCCTGGGTTTGGCCGGCACGGTGTAGTCGCGCCCGTCCAGCGAGAACAGCGCCACCTGGTCAGCGGTGACCGCGGACGCGGTGGACGGTGGCAGCACAACCACCTCCGTGCTGTTCTCGCTCTCGATCGCCTTGGCCGTGGCGGTGGTCTTGACGCGGGCACCCATAGGTCTGTCCTTTCAGGACTTATGCGGGATCTTCGTCGATGATGCGGAAGGGGCGGATCGAGGCGCTCACGTAGAACGCCTGGATCTTCACCTTGTAGACGGTCATGCCGTCCTTCTTGTACTCGGTCTCGGTGCCCTCGACGGAGAGCACCCGGCGCAGGATGACCATGCGCCGGAGCGTGCCCGTCCAGCCGTGGATCAGGAGTGCCGAATAGGTGGGCTGAGTGGCGGCGTCGGAGTCGATCGGCTCGAACGCCTTCCAGCCGGAGCCGGTGCTGATCGTCCCGCCGTTCAGCGCGTAGTGCAGGTTCTCCAGCGTCGGCTCCGCCATGCTGGTCTCCACGGTGATCTCGCGCTTCTGCGCGCGAGTGCCGGGGATGTCGATCAGCTGGTCGACTTCCATCATGGAGTAGTCGATCTTCAGCGAGAGCTTGGAGCCCTCGGTGGTGCCGCCGATGTCGGTCCACGCACTGGCGGCTGGTGTCGCGTTGACCGCTGACTCCAGCGGCTCGGTCGCGCCAAAGGCGCCGCGGTAGAGAGTCGCCGGCCCCTGGGTCAGGTCGGACACAGTAACTGACATGATCGTTCTCCCTTACTTCTTGTCGCCGGAGCTACCGGGGGTCCGGTTGCTGACCGACTCCCCGCCCTCCGGGCTGGTCGTGGTGTCAGCGAGCAGACCGAGGCGGTGAAGATCCCTGCGCTCCGCCTCGGACACGTCGATCGTCCGGTCGGGCTGCAACGTGGTGGTCACGGTGTGCTTGGTCGGGTCGTGCATATTCAGCTCCTTTTCAGCTGGTCCAGGTGAACGTGGCGTCGAACGTGAAATGGGCGAACCCGGCGGCGTCCTCACGAACCTTCCGCGGCTCCGCCAGGGCGGTCACCGTGCGCAGACGGGGCGGGTCGAACCCGGCGGGCACAGTCAGCACAAGCTCGTGCACAGACCCGTAGGTGGCCGCCAACACGGTCTCCGCGAGGCTGGACGCGACACCCCAGGGCGGCGTGCGGTCGTCAAGGGTGACCGCCCAGAAGTCGAGCTGGAGCACGGTGCGCCGGAACGGCACCTCCACGCCCGGCGCACCGGCGACCACGGTGTGTTGCACGAACCCCTGGGTGACCCACGCGGGTGCCGGCGTCCGGCGTGCCGTGGGCAGCGTGGGGCCGACACACGAGGCGGGGAGGCCGGAGACCAGCCGCAGCCAGGCGTCCGCGACCAGCGCGCCATCGGGCCGGCTCACAACTGGTCCCGGTGCTTCATCACGGCGGGCCGGAGGTACGGCTGGGCCGGCACGTGCGAGCCGGAGCGGTGGTGGATATACCCCTTCTCCACAGCGGCCGCGTACTCGGTGTCCGCGTAGATCATGCCGCCAACGGCGCCGATGCGTTCCCACCCGATGCGACTGCGTAGGTGCCCGGTCAGTACCGGCGCGTAGCGCTGTGCGTCCTTCGCGCAAGCGGGCAGCACCTTGTCCAGCATCTCGCCGACGAGGGTCTCCAGCGCGCGTCCCGCGCCCGGGTTTTCCACGTAGCGTCCAGCCATGGCACTCCCCGCCTTCCATTCCCGTCCGGCGTGCGAGCTCGGTGAGTGGCCGTCCGTGGCCCCGAGCGGTATAGCGGTACAGCTACGCGGCTATGCGAATCGTCACGACTCGCACGTCCGCGACACCCACGACCGCGGGGTCCTGGGTGAAGGTGTCGACCTGGAAGATCTCCCCCGAGCGTTCATCAACGAGCCGGTCTCGATCCTGCAGGGCGGCGTCCGGCCTGAGCCGGAAGACGATGACCGTTCGCACGGTCATTCGGCCGGCCGACGGGTCCCAGGTCCGCTGTTCGTCTTCGTAGCGGTAGGCCGGGGCACCCGAGGCCGCGGTGGTCCAGTTCGAGAGGTCCGGCCCGTAGCCGTCGACGAACGTGCCCGTCGCGGGCGCGCTCGCGTTGTCCCGCTCGATGCGGACCGTGGTGTTCGGGATGAAGGCGGTCATCACGACCCCAGAGGGCGGTATGGCGGCCCGCCGGTGTCGGTGACGAACTCCTGCTCGGGATCCCACGTGGTTGTGGCGTCCTGGGGGCGGGGAGTGCGGACCGACCGGCTGGTCTTCCAGCTCAACCGCTTGATGCAGTGGCGAGCCAGGGGGGCCAGCACCGGCGCCTCCGCGTTGGCGTACTGCAAGGACATCTCGTCCTGCGTCAACTGGGAGACGTCAGTACGGGTGGGAACATCGATCTGACCTTTGATCCAGGCCGCTTGGTAGGCCACCGCCATCCGGAGGTAGCGCACGTCGCGTGCCTTGATCGTGTAATCCTCGGTCACACCGGAGAACAACTCGATGTTGGCCTGTGCTTGGGCGATGTGGGTCACCGTCACCACCACGCCTGTGATGGTGCCGGTGTACTCCACATCCGCCCACGCCATGCTCTACTCCTCAGGCCAGGTCACGCGGTGATTTCGAGGACTGCCCACGACCGCGGGTCACCGACGGCGAAGCCGCGTCGGGTGCGGAACTTGAGTAGCGTCTGATCGACGGTGAACCCGGCACCGGAGTTCGGGCCGGCCACCGCGTACTCGGGGCCGGACCGGTTGCCCTTGATCAGCATCTGCCGGTTGCCCATGAACAACAGCGGGTTTCCGCCGGGCCGGTGCGTGGACACCGCCGACGTCTTCGCGCCGGTGGTCCACCGGACCCGGGTGTTCCACAGCGTGTCGTAACTGCCCTGGCCGGTGCGGCTCTGGTTCTCCAGGAAGATGGGCCGGTCGTCAGCGTCCAGCAGCCCCCGGAACAGGCCCCGGAAGGACGGGTGAGCGATCGTCAGCATCTCGCTCTCCTCCCAGAAGTCGCCCTGCTCGCTCACGGCGAAGAGATCCGAGAGGCCGGCGTAGCCGCCCGCGGCCCAGCCGGACGCGGCGATCGCGGTGTAGTTGTCGTCGGCGGTGTAGGTCGCACCGTCGGGCAACGCGGCGTTGGTGGTGCGGAGGACCTTGTAAAGCGAGGTGAAGGGGATCGTGGTGCCGTTCTCCGCGGCGGTGACCGCCAGGGTGGCGTTGTCGAACCCGATGCCGTAGGCGCGTGCCCAGCCGATCTGCTTCTGGCTGATGACGTTGGCCACCTCGCTGGTGTCCTCGACGTCCTCATCGTTCAGCCGGACGATGCGCGCGAGCTTGCGGGCGGTGAGCAGGACGGTGTCCACGTCGCCGTCGTCTTCGGCGATCGCCACACCCTTCGTGGTGGCACCTTCGAACCCGACCCCGCCGTCACGCGGCACCTTCTTGGTCAGGGTGCTCATCGGCTCCTGGCGAGACTCGACCTCGACCACGGAGGAAGCATTGATCTTCTGGATTACCGGACCGCCCTCTTCCTCGGGGATCCAGTTGTCAACGTCGGACGCTGCCATGGTGGCGTCCCTTTCCGGTCAGAGGGGTGGGGCCACCATCACGCGTGTTTCCCAGGTGATCACTGGCAGGATAGCTTACGGCCTACGCTTACGGCCAGTGACGGGTCAGACCGTGACAAACGAAGACCCCGACCTGGTGGGCCGGGGTCTTCGTGAGGGGTCCCCCGTAGGGGTGAGCGGTACCGCCGAGTCTAGCTCCCGCCTTGGATGATCGCAGCCAGCTTGTTGGCCGACGTCTTGGTCGTCCCACCGGCGCCGTCCGAACTACTCCCCGCCCCCGCGTTGACCGCACGGGCACCCTTCCGGGCGAACAGTTCGGGGTATTCGCGCTTGACCGCCTTCACGGCCTCGTCGATCCCGGTCACGTCGCCGTCATCGTCGACGTCGAGAGCATCCATGTCGAGCAGGCGGAACGCCCGGGCGAGCGCGCCGGACGGGTCGCCCTTCTCCGGGAGCAACAGTCCGGCGGTCCGGAACGCGTCCTTGGCGGCGGCCTTGACCAGGCCGGGCTTGGCCTTGGCCAGGGCAGCCTCCTCCGCCTCACGACGAATCTGCTCCTCGTTGACCTTCGGCGGGCGCCGGGTCTTCGCCTTGGCCGGCTCCTCGTCCTCCTCGGGATCCTCGTCCTTGGCCTTCTGCCAGCCCGGCACGGTCCACTTCTCGTCCTTGCCCTGGGCACGCATGCGCCACTTCTTGGCCTCGTTGTTGCCCTTGGTCTTGGCTGCGAGAACGGCCTCCCACTCGTCCTTGGTGGGAGGGGTATATTCGTCCTCTTCGGTGTCCTCGGTGTCGTCGTCGACACCGTCCTTGAACTCGGGGGTCGGGGGCTTGTCTGCCATCTCGCGCACTGTCCTCTCTTGCGGTTACTTGCTGCCCGAACTGGTGGCGCCCACCTTGGCCGGCGTGCCGCCCTTCGTGTCGGTGCTCTTCGCGGTCTTGGCCGCCGGACGCCTGTCCCGGTCGTCCTGGTTCATCTCGTCGAGGATCGGCGCCGGGGTCGGCTGGCCGGCGTAGGCCACGATGACCTCTGTCGATTGGAACCGAGCGAGCTCGTTCTCGTTCCGCTCCGGCGTGTCGTCCACCGTGTACACCACCAGGTCGTGGTTGGCGTCGCCCGCGGCGCCGGGGTAGTGCGGCTCCATCCGGTACTTCGCGTACCGGGGGAACTCCTGTACGTCGCCGTATCCGTCACCCTGGACCGGCCACACCCGAAGGTTCTGGTCACCCATCGTGGATCACTCCTTGCTCTCGAACGGGTCGTCAGGCCGGGCGATCGCCCGACACAGGGCGGTGAAGCCCTCCTGGAAGTGCGTACGCGCCACCGCACACCACCGATGGTTCACGTTGGGTACTTCGTTGCCGATCCGCTTCCACAGATCGGCCACCTGCTGTTCCATCTCCTTGACACCGTTCATCTCGCTGACCTCCTCGTCGGTCAGCTCGCGGTATCCCAGGATAGGTTGGTCGGCCACTGGATCACTCCTTCTACTCAGGACATCTCAGGGACGCTGCACCGCGTCTTCGCCGTCGCGTTCTTCGCGTGCCTCGTCGCGCTCGACACCCCTCAGCATCTCTTGCGCGGTTGGGTTGCCCGCTTCGGCCTCTGCACGAATCCTGTCGCGCGCCTTCTGTACCCCAGAGTTGGAGTGTGCCATGGTCGGTCAGCCCTCGTCCTCATCGTCGTTGCCAGGAGCTGGGAGGAACCCGGCCATCAGGGACTGAACCACGCTCATGTCGAGCGCGCCCAATTCGGCGGCGGCGGCAAGCTTCTCCGCCGCACCGGCCAGCCGCTCCAGGAGCTCCACGCGGGCACCGAGTCCTTCGCCCGGGTCGGGGGCCGACCGGCTCCACTCCTCGATCTGGTCGGGGGTGTAGCCGGCCTCCAACAGTGTCACGTCCCGCGGCACCCCGGCGCGCTGTCGGGCTTCCACCGCTTCCCACTCGTCGAGCAGTTCAGCTCGCCGAACAGGCTTCCAGTTGATCACCACTTCGGGACAGTCCTTGTAGCCCAACACCTTGCGCATGGCGAAGGTGAACGCGTCGCGCAGTGTCGCACCGGCGAGCAGGATGCGCATCGCGCGACGCGCGTTCAACCGCGCGTCGTCTTCGCGCAGACTGGCGCCGGAGGGCTGCTGACCCTGGGTGCCGTTGAAGAACCGGATCGGGGTGCCGGTCGCCGCGCTGATCAACTGGCTGGCCTTGTCGATGGGCTTCAGGAAGTTGTCGGACTCCGCGGCGGGAAGCTGCACCAGGGACTTGGTGTTCCTCAACATCCACAGTGAACCGGGTTCGGCCCGGAGGTTGCTGTCGCCGGACATCTCGATCCCCGTGCCGCCGGTCGACTCGTTGTCGTCCTGGTCCCAGTCGTCTCCGTCGTCATCGATTGGCGAGTCCATGAGCGCGCCTCGTTGGGGGAATCCGGTGAAGTCGATCGAACCCATGAAGGTGGCGATCACCTTGTTGAGCATGTTCTGGGGGCCGTAGGCGTTCAGGTGGTCCGGCACACCGTAGGGGTGATCGGTGCGACCGTGGAACGCGGCTACTTCGTCGTAGTCGTGAAGGAGAGGCCAACCCCCGTCGGTCTCGTCCTCATAGGGTTCGAAGTCCTTTGAGGATTTCGGCTCCTTCGCCTTGCTCACGTACTTCTCGACTCGATCCGGGTACATCAGGTTCATACGGATCCTTTTAGGACTGTCCTCCTTCCACCTATAGGCGAAGAACCGCTTCACCCGGTCGTTCTCCGGGTCGTAGAACATGCGGGCACTGACAGGCTTCCGAGTGTGGATCGCGCATGTGCCCTCTTCGTCGCCCTCCCACACCATCAGGTAGGCGTCACCCTCCTTGCCCACCTCGCGCAACCAGTCCGGCAGGTAGAGGTCCAGCTGGTTGGCGTCCCAGACCTTCTCCTTGAATATCCGGGTCAGCTCTTCGTTCGGCTTCCCCGCGGGGGTCGGCACCGTGACCGAGGTGATCTCCAACGCGTTCAGCACTGCGTCCACCACGACACCGGCGAGATTGGTGCGGTAGTGCTTACTGGCTTCCTTGAGCAACGCGACGATCTTGTTGTGGGTGGCGAACACCTCCTCGACCTTGCCGCGGTACATCGCGTCCGCATAACGGTAGTCGTCCGCGTGCTCATTGATCTCGGTGACGGCGCGCGTCAGGTCATCAGTCATGGGATCTCCTACGCGACGTACGACGTCTGTTGGGAACGGGCCGGGCGCTTGCGGGTCTTCAACACATAGTCCACTCCGGTACCCACGGCGTCCAGCACGTCGTCATAGGCGCCTCGGGGGAAGGACAGGGCCTCGTCCTCGAACGCCGGTTGCCGGCCACGCAGGGCGGCACGGGAGCGTTGGAAGTGGTTCAGGAGCCGGGCGGCCCGGACGGGCTTGGGCTCACTATTGGTCACGAGCTCCACGGGCACGGGCATGTTGTGATAGACGCTGAACCACGTCTCCCCGCCCTGGTTTGACTCGATCACGATCTTCCTGATCTCGGGGTGCTCTTCGCATAACTGGAGCGCGATGTCCCGGCACCGGGCCGGGGGCAGCACGACCGCCCGGGTGGCCTCGACCACCGCCGTCTTGTGCATCGGTGAGTGGGTGATGACGGCGAACCCCGTCCGGTCGGAGGTGAGCTTGCTCGTGGTGGCCGGGTCGATGGAGAGCAGGCCTCGGGTGATGGCCTGGACGCGGGCGCCGCGGGTACGCGCCTGCTCGATGTCCTCCTGGGACCAGTAGTCCCCTGTGCCCGCGGGCAGGTTGCGGAAGTTCTTCAGGAACTGGCGGGTATGCCGGATCAGGTTCAGGAAGTCCATGGACCACCGGGCCGGCCAACAGGACCGTTCGGTGCCGTCGGGCCGGGTCACGATGGGCTCGTGGTAGTGGACCTGGAAGTTCTCTGCCGTGATCCACTCGGGGTGCTCCTCGTTCGGCTCCACTGTGGACTTCACGAGTTGGTGAACGATCGAGCCCACCATGGTGGTGGTCCCGCACAGAACCACCCGAGCGTAGATGTTGAGCGGCATGATCGAGTCGGTGAGCGCGATCAGCCGCTGGCCGGCCTGATAGCTGGAGTAGACCTCTTCACCCGGCTCGACGTCATCCATGATGATCGTGTCCGGGCGACGCTTGCCCACCTTCATCCCGAGGTTGCCGGCGTCGACACCCTTCGCGGCGAACACGAACCCGTTGGCCTGTATGGTCATCTTCTTGTTGTCGGACAGGTTGCGCTTCACGTCTGTGCGCTGCTGGGGCCGGCACAGCAGGGGATAGTCCTTGCGCAGCAACGCGTTGCGGTCCAGCTCCTGCTTGAACGTCTGGAGATGCATCTCCGCCTGAGGGCCGGAGTCTGCGAATGCGCCGATGAAGTGGCTGTGCCCGTGGGCCGCGAGCCACATGGGGATGATTAGGAACCACCACGTCGTCTTGCCGGTGTTGCGTGGCGCGATCTCGGCTACACGGTGCTCTTGGGGCTTGTCGGCGGGGAGTAGCCAGCGGAGCGCCTCGCGTGCCCAGCGCAGGTGCATGTCCGCGACCGTGACGCGCCCGGCGGTCTCCGTGCTGTGCAGGTGGTTGCGCAGGTACACCCACGCGAACAGGAAGGGGTCGGTCCGGGTGAGTGCTCGCCGGCCCTCCGGGGTGGTGAGCACCCGGGGGTCGAACTGTGCCAAGTAAGTGTCAAGGTCGAACGTCTCGGCATCGGCCGCGGGGTCGTAGGGGTCACAGATCTTGGCCGGGGGGGTTGTCATGCTATGTCCACGTGTGTCATACTTGGGGCACAACAACACAGCGACACAGGAGGAACCCAATGACCGACCCCACCGACGCAGAGCGCGCCGCGGCGGAGCTCCGGACCGAGAACATCGAGAAGGCCTTGGAGCACACCCAGACGCCGGAGGACGAGGCAGCGCTGAAGGCGGAACTGGCCAGGCGTCAGAAGTGACCGGAGAGCCGGCCCCCGCGGGGGCCGGCTCCGTCGTGTACGGGTCTTCACCGGTACACCCCGGAGTATGACCGAAGGAACGCCTTCTCCGCCGCCGACTCGTTGCCGGTCGGCACGCCGCGGGTGAAGCCCTGGTCCTGGCCC
>WUUC01118032.1_pt1 | contig 23388 bp, 18 predicted proteins | sample 6278441 | NCBI WGS metagenome assembly WUUC01 (sample SAMN13675441, study PRJNA597444) | soil metagenome | isolation source: soil | place: USA: Washington | collected 2017-10
AATCGTCCCGTTTTTGATCCAAGATATCCAACCAACTGAAAAACCTAATGGCTCGTCCTAACCGAAATGCGATCCCGCCTTCAAAAAGGCGGGATCGCTGTTTGTAACACAAGTGCTTATTCAGGAAAACCGCTGCCGCTCATATCTACGGGACCGGTCGGATATTTAAATTTAACGGTCTTCAAATCCTGTGTGGCTTCCATACCACGGCCACCCTGGATGTCGGTACCGGGTGACCGATAAGTCGCAACGCTGTCCGTATAAAACATTTCTTTGCCCTGGTCCCACCACAGGTCATGACAACGAAGTGTATCTCCCTTCAATGTAATGACCACCACACTGTCTTTCAAATAAACTTTATTGAGCGTTTCGAAATACTTACCATACTTGCTATCGAGAAAGGTTTCAATCTTTGTACTATCGTCGTAGAAGTCAACGTGTAAAGATTTTGGGAACTCGACATATTGTGTATCCGCCATCACCCGCAGCATAACGGGGGCTTTTAGTTTCGCCTTCATTTTTCCCTGCTGGCTTATATAACTTTCAATGGTGATGGCTTCTTCCTGCATCACTTTATTTTTTGTCAAAGCATCTATCTCCTCCTGCGTGTTTTCACAGCCCATAAAAAAACAGCAGCTTATAACCAAAGCTGCTGTACAAAAAATGTAATATTTTTCTGAAACAATTTTCATGATGATCCCTTATTCTCCTTTTGGAATTGGGAGAAACCTTTAATCATACCGTCTTTTTATGAACCAAAGATCGCTGAGTGAGAAGCCTGCTGACAGGCGAAATAAATTTTCTTTCAGCACATTTTCGTTGTTTCCTCTTTTAATAAATTCAAACGAAAGATTCAGCAGCGTGTATTGTTCATTCTGGCGGTTGAAGTTGCGGATCGGCAAACCCAGGCCAAAAGAAGCGCCGAATACAGGTAATTTTTTATTGATAAAAATATAATCAGGTCCAAAGAATGCACCTGCACGGTATGCTACATTACTAAAATAGTTTTCTTTTGGTACAGGTCTCAATTGCACACCGGCTCTTAGCTCCCACTTATCTCTAACCGCAGGATCGGACTGGCCATAAACGCTGTAGTCGCTCCATTTGGTTTGCACATAATCTATACCGACCAACCAACCAGCTTCTTTTGGTGTAACAAACTTTTCCAATACAAATCCTGCTGTATAAGAAGCAGGATAGACTATATCACCTTTGATATTATTTTGATCCAGTATGCTATCAATTCTCACATTGCCGGATGCCTCATCAAAGAAATAGGTTTCCCTGGTAATATCTCTTGATGCATTAAGGCTCTGTTCCCAATTGCCATATGCGCCGAGTGTCAGATATAAGTTCGAATTCAACTTAGCCTGGTACTGCAGACCTGCGTTAAAATATAAATTTCCAAAAGTTGTCTTTGTTTGAAAATTTCCACTGGTGTATGACAATGAATCATTGAATATCGAACGGCGTGTACTGTAATCCTGTTTTCCAAAAAGGTAACCACCATTAATACCAATACTTAAAAAGCTGCTGTTACTGAAAACAAACCTTTTACCGAGCCCAACCGACGCAAGATAAGAACCCCCGTCACCTTCATTTAAGGTAATAGCGCTATCAATAGGCAGTCCCGTATTTGGATCTTTTAACCCTTCTATTTTGCCCATTTTGTAACTGATCCGCGACATAGGTCTCAAACCAAACGTCAATCCAAGGTTTGGTCTTAGGGGAATACCAACCTGAACATGTGAAAACAATGCGTTGGTTGCAGAAAACTTTTCCGTGTTATTTGGTTCACTTAAAGACCTGTTTTCAAAATTTAACCCGATATCCAATATCGCCCTACCCTTTGCGATTTTCTTCGCTGTCAATTCTTTCAATGTTTGAAACGAACCATAAGACGCGGGGTTATTAAAATTGATGGAAAGAATATCATTGTAGCCTGCCGAAATACTGCCCATTCCCCGATTGTTTACGTTGGTGGATGGAACAATATCACCGAGTCCGAAACGGCTGTAAGGTGAATTGTCCTGGGAAAAAGCTGGAAATGTACATGCAATAAGTATAACGCCAAACGCTATTCGCTGAACGCGTAACACATTGATTTTCTTAGAGGTTATTAACTTCGCTAATGGCATAAAGACCCTTAAATATTAAATCGGGGTCTGCAAATATCTTGTTTTTAAGGTGCGAAGCCAAATGGACTATATCACCCCCGGTTAACAGCACGTTAAAGTTGTCGAATTTTTTAGCATATCCTTCAACAAAACCTTCGATCTCGTAAGCCATCCCCAATATCACTCCGCTTAAAATATTTGTTTTTGTATCATAGCCAATTAACGGCACGTTGCTGTCTGCTGCCACTAGCGGCAGTTTTGCTGTAAAGTGGCTCACAGCTTTTAATCGCATCTCGAGGCCAGGGGAAATAGCGCCGCCGATAAATTCATGATATTTATTAATGAAATTATAAGTGATACAGGTACCTAAGCCTATTACAAGATTATGTTTTGCCGGGTAAAAATGAACGGCCGCTGCCGCCAGTGCCAACCTGTCGGCGCCAATCGTTTCGGGCTTACCAACCGGCGTAGTGAAGGTAAGTTTGGTAAGGTGACTGAGTTTATGAAACTTGCTGTTAGCGGCCAACAAATCGTCCATGGCAGGATTGTGATCAATGACCGAGGATAGAATGGTTCTCGCCGGACGATACTCATTGATAAATGCTTGAATTGTTTCATTAGAGTCGTCCTTCAGCACGATTACTTTGTCGATTTCCTCTTGCTTAAAAACAGCGCATTTACGGCGTGTGTTACCAAAATCAAAACAGAGTGTGGTGGACATGGAGAAAATTTCGATAAAAATATAACTTTTAAGGGTAGAGTAAAAAGGCAATACAATAGGATGCATTCCAATATATTCGCTCAGATATTTTTTGACTCATGGCTGTTTCTCTATGTGAAAACCTATGTTTCCTATTTGAATATGTGGTAAAAAAGGGTTGAACCACAATAGAAACATAGGCACAAAGACCAACACATAGAGCTTCCAAATTATGACAAAGGATTTGCGAAAAACCATAAACGATCTGTCCGGTATATTATTTATTCTTCCCGGCTACAATAAAACGGTCCAGGCTGCCTGCCTGCTGCCAACGAATGATTTAGAAAGATGCGGTACTCTACCAGTTAGCGTTAGAGAATAAGCTTGATTATTTTCCAACCTCTGATAAGACGGGGGTATAAAAAAATAACTACTTCAATATTGCCGGCGATAACAGCAAAACAATTTCTTAAATAGTAGCATAAGGCAGGGTTCTTCCGGTCTACCTGTCAATATCAAATCCTGGCAAGTCTTTGAAGTGGCCGTTCAACTTTATTTTTTCCTTTAATTGTTCCATGACCGCTACTGTTGGTATTACTTTGGCAAGATGCCTTTTGAGGTATTCCTGCCGCTGGCGTTCATCTAAAAGCCCGGGAAACTCATATTCCTGCTTCAGCGACAACCCAACATGGTGGGCAAGATCAAAAGACTTTATTTCTTCGTCTGGCTTTTTGAAATCCTTGTTCACTTTCAACAGCACATGCAGGTCGCGGATGGCGGACATTACTTTTCGCATCAGTTCAGGCTTACCCTGCTCGTGCGTGGGTGGGTAACTAACGATGGCACCACTGTATAATTTTTCGGGTATGTCTTTTATCACTTCCAGGATCCGGAACACTCGCACCCCCTGTGTTTTAATATCCATCTCGCCATTGTCATGCAGTTTTGACAGCTCCGTTATTTGTACCAGCGTTCCGATTTCCTGCATTTTATTATCAATTACCGAGGGAATGCCAAAGGTTTTTTTTTGTTCATGGCATTCTGTGATCAACTGCTTATACCGCGGCTCAAAAATATGGAGGTTGAGATCCTCACCGGGATAGACAACAATGCCCAATGGGAATATGGGAATGAAATTGGTCATCAGTTCACAAATAAATATGAATAGCAAAGTTCAGCAATTGGGTTCACTTCACAGATCAATGATTCGCAAAACTTATTTATTATGAAAATGCTATTGTCGTGTGATGAGCCTTTTCAGACACGGTAGCAGAAGATATTTAGTTGAAGATCCATGCCTACATTCAATTTTCTCTCTATAAGTGGATAAGTGGTAGTATAGGCTTCTTTGATATGATAGCGAAAGCCAGCTTTATTAGCGATTTCGAGTATTTGATGAAGATTTTGTTCTCTACCAGGCATGCTGTGATATTCTATAAACAGGTGTTTCACCAACTTTAGCTCATCCGCACAATCCGCTATCACTTTGTGCTCGGCTCCTTCAATATCGAGTTTCAAAAAATCGACCTCGCGGGTTACATAATTTTTCAACCGTGCAGTTTTTACATCGATGTATTTTGATTCACCCGACCTCTCCTCAAGCCTGCCGCCAGCGCCGCCTTCTGCAAGGAACGATAACGTTTCATCTTCGGCATTCCATACCGCCCTGTTGATGACGGTAACATTACCAAGTGCGTATGAATTTACATTTTTTTCAAGGAAAGAAAAAATATAAGGATCTGCTTCAAAACCCACAATTGTCGCAGCGGGGTAAAGCGATTTAAAAAACAGTATACTCATACCTATATTGGAACCGCAATCTATAATGAAAGGATCGCTTCTTCCGGCAGTGAATTTGTAAACTTCCTCTTTGAACAACTCGTTTTTTCCTAACCGGAATGATGCACGATCATGAACATGAAGTGTATGCCCCCGGAAAGAGGTGGTATAGGGGACAAATCTTTTTCGTTTAAATAACTTCATCTTTGAGCTGATTTTATTCCGTGGGTTGATTCAAACGCGGCATTTATTTATTTGCTAACCGGCGGCGGGTAAAGTTATATAGTTGATATCAAATTGAATAAAGATTCATTTCTTTATGCTGAATTTAAACAATGCGGGGATGATATATAAAAGTCTTTCTTCAAACATGGAACCTGCTCCTTACTTGTTTTCCATTTGTTCCATTGTTAACAATAAAGAAGAGTACCATTTAATGCGCCAAAGTTTTGAAACCTCCGGTTTTACGGGAGGTTGTGAATACATCATTGCAGATAATACACATGGCAACAATTTTGATGCGTACCAGGCGATAAACAGGTTTATCCGTGAGTCGCAAGGTAAATACCTGGTAATAGTACACCAGGATGTAAGATGTATTGATAGCCGCGGCCATTTAGAAATATGTCTGGAAGAGTTGAATCAAAAGGATAGCAAGTGGGCTGTTTGCGGTAATGCCGGCGCTATGGGCTATCACCAGTTTGTGCATCATATCAATAATGCAGGAAGAATTATTACAAACAGTAATCTGCCGGCAAAGGTTAATTCATTGGACGAAAACCTGCTGATCATTAACAAATCCGCTTCGCTGTCTATCTCTTCGGACCTGAGCGGCTTTCACTTATACGGTACGGATCTTTGTATCATAGCCGACTTTCTTGGGTACAATTCTTATGTGATCCCTTTTATGGTTAAACATCTAAGCCTGGGTAATCTAAAGGAACTAAATAAAAGCGTCGATCATTTTATTGGTCACTATGGAAAAAAGATCAGAAGCCGGTATGTAGAAACAACCTGTACCAAATTTTACTTAAGCAACTCAGTTTTCAAGAATAAAGTGTACAACTCTTCTTTTACTTTCTTCCTGATAAAAGCTGTACAAAGAGTAAAGCTTCTTCTGAAGAGACTCTCGTCACCAAACCCGCATAAGAAAACGATTACAACCGAACAATGAACGCTTTTCAAAAACGGGCAATCTCTTTTCCTTTTACAGCGTTTAATATCTTATCAACCACATCTTTTACAGTCAACAACATTTTATTTTTTGCGGCCGTTTGAAATTGTTCGCGGCTAATGCGAACAGCTTTGTAAGACGACAAAAAAAGAAACAACGCCTTTGTATGATATTTCTTAAACGCGATTAGCTGAATCACACTTTCTAAACCCAATTGCAGGAACCATAAAAACCTTTTTCCCCTGCTTAAATGAATGGCATGCAGGTACATTTTATTGCGGTTGTATATTTTTTTCACATTTTCTTTTTTGTTTCCGGTCACAATGGTAGCTGATGTTTTATGCCGGCATATGGCGTTGTGCTCGTAGTAGCATTCATAGCCTGATCGCCATGCACGAAGAGATAACTCAAAGTCTTCCACATAAAATGGAGAAAACAATTCATTCAGTCCACCGATTTCTATAAACCGGGCTTTATTCATAAAAGCATTGGCGCCGGAGAGATACATTGAATAAAGACCCGTCTTCATTTCTTCTTCATTCGCCAATAAATAATTACCAGAGGTCTTTATCTTGACGCCGTGAAAGAACGGGTATTTCGCACCATCCTGTATCTTATCGTCTTCCCAACCAACGATACGCCCCATTACACCAAATACATTTTCCCTCGTTGTGTATTTTAAAAGTGGCTGAAAATAATCGGGTGCAAGCTTTACATCGCTGTTCAACAACAACACCCAATCGTATTGGGCTGCGCTTATACCTTTATTCGAAGTAACAGAAAAACCACTGTTGACTTTGTTTTGCAAAAGCTTTACACCAGGAAATTTTTCGTTAAGCAGTTGCACTGTTTCATCAACAGAACAATCATCTACCACAATTATTTCGGATGGAACGCCTGATTGAATTAAAGCGGCAAAAACCGTTGGCAAAACCTGGGGCAATAGTTGTTCGCCATTATAGTTTGGAATTACCACTGATATGCCTGAGATAGCTGACATGCCAACAAATATACTACCGCAAGCCCCCAGCCATTATAAATATTATGTGATAGCTGCTTACCTTTGAATGAAGGGTGATATTATATGTGGCAACAATACTTGCAGGAGATCAATAAAGGCAATACTAAAACATTAGCCCGTTGTATTTCGCTTATTGAAAACGAATACACTGGTTATGAAAATTTGCTGCAATTATTGCCTACATCTTCAACGAAGATCATCGGCATTACCGGCCCGCCGGGAGCTGGTAAAAGTACGCTGGTCGATGCACTGATCGATCTGCTTGTTAGCAAAGGCAAAAAAACAGGCGTATTGTGTGTTGATCCTTCTTCTCCGTTTAATCTCGGTGCCGTATTAGGAGATCGTATCAGGATGGGCGACTGGTATACGCATCCTTCCGTATTCATACGATCACTGGCTACGCGGGGTTCGATGGGTGGACTGCATCCCAAAATTATCGAAGTAACCGACCTGATGAAAGCCTTTCCTTTTGATCATATTATCGTTGAAACCGTTGGAGTAGGCCAGAGTGAAATTGAAATCGCCGGTCTTGCCGATTCAACAGTGGTGGTAATGGTTCCGGAAGCGGGTGACGAGGTACAAACCATGAAGGCAGGTTTGATGGAAATAGCCGACATTTTCGTTGTAAACAAAGCTGACCGCCCCGATGCTGATCTTTTTGTAAAAAATTTGCGGCAAATGTTGGCCCCCGCTTTTCGCACCCATTACCAGGAAGTGCCTGTTTTAAAAACGGTGGCATCTAAAAAAGAGGGTATTGAAGAACTGCTGGACATTATTTTTCACCAACTGAAAAAGGCGCACCTGAGTGACAAAAAATTCTGGTTGCTTGCTGAAAAGGCTTACCACCTGGTAGAGCAAAAAAGAATGAAGGACATTGATAAACCCGCATTAAAAAAAGAAATTGAATTGCTTTATCCCAAAGGAAATTTCAACCTTTATCAATTTATTGCCAATAAATAGTGATCACAAAAAAAGCGGCCCGGAATGGCCACTTTTTTTCTCCGAAAATTTCCTGCTTTAATTTTGCTTATTCATCTGCCATGTTCCGCCATTGGTAGCGCTATCACCATAGCCCCAATCACCAAGCAGCTTACCGGCCTCTTTGGAAAAAGCTGCGATGATTGAAAAATTACCACCGCCGGGCCATGCATAATTCGCAGTCAGAATATTATTTTCAAGCTCCCACGCACCCTGGCCAAGCTTTTGACCTGCTGCATTTAATTCTTCAATCACGCCACCTTGTTTAATATTAAAACTGTAGTAGAAACTGTTGCCTGAAGCATTGTTGACATACGTTCCAACCCAACGTCCTTCAATCGTGGCGTGCTTTTGTTCTGCTCTGTCTTTTTTACAGGAGATAAAACCTGTTAGTGCAACGAATGCAATAAGAATGATCTTTGAAATCTTCATTTTGAAATGTTTAATGGTTAATGATCTGACAGACGTAAAACTATCTCTTCGATCAACCCCACTAAAGAAGCAATGAGTAAGCAGTTGCTTTTTTTGAGTTGTTGCGGGAAGGTGTATTCCAATTTATCAATAAAAAAAGCGGCCCGAAATGGAACCGCAAACTCAACCGTCCTCCAAAATGTTTTTATTCCGCTTGTGTAAATAAGGTTAATGATTAATGGCCATCGAAAGATCAAAACTAGGCATTACATGAAGCCAGCGGGAGAGATGATGAGTAAACGGCAGTTTTATTGAGCGGCCGGGCCATGGTCGGGTTTTATATCCTGCAAACAATCTGGATCGCGGCTGCAAAGAAGCAGGCTGTAGCGATGAGTATTGCCAAAAACGGAATCCGGAACCAATACTTTTTGGCTAACCAGAGATAAAACACGACTGTTACTCAGACCATTAGCAAAGAGCCCTGAAGCAATTAGAAATTTCGAGCTGCTAACAGGCATTAAAGCCGGGCCTGGCTAAACTCAATACCCAGGCTATCCTTGTCAAAATTTGGAAAACTGTTCCATAAATTCCTGGCGGCGGCTGCGGGAAATGCTGATATTAGCGCCATCCTCCATAATGATATATCCGCCTTCGCCACGAACGTACTTCTTTATGTGATTCAGGTTGATGAGATATGAATTGTGTATGCGAAAAAAATCAGTGCCGCTTAAGGCTTCGTCAATTTCCTTCAGCACTTTCGAAACCAGCACTTTTTTACCCCCGGCTAACACTACACTGGTGTAATTACTTTCTGCCTGGCAATAAAGAATATCTTTTGTTGGCACAAAGATCATCCCGTCGCCGGTGGTCAAAGCAATACGCTGAACAACTGGCTTACTGCTGGTTTGCCGGATATTCTCAAAAAGTAGTTCGATCTGCTCTTTGGACGGGGATGATTTTTTTTCTTCGATGCGCCGGATCGTCTCTTTCAAATCATCGGGGTCCACTGGCTTCAACAGATAATTGAGGGCACTGTATTTAAACGCCTTTATGGCAAACTGGTCGTAAGCCGTACAAAACACAACGTCGAAAAATAATTTGTCGAATTGCTCGAGCATATCAAAGCCATTCATATGTGGCATTTCGATATCAAGGAATACGAGGTCAGGTTTGTACTTATTAATAGCTTCAATACCTTTACTTGCGGCATTGCACATGGCATCGATCTGCACTTGCGGGCAATATGTTTTTAATAGCCATTCCATCATCTCCAGGCTATTGCTTTCATCGTCAATCAAAACACAACGTATCATAATAATCGGTTTATTGTTTGTAGTTTGTTATCTGTAGTATCATTCATTTCGTTTGTATACTTCCTGCACCGGGCGCATTTTCTATTTTCACACGCTTCATCATACTGGTATCTTCAATATGACTTTCGTTCCACCAGCTTCGCTCCCCTCATCTTGCAAATCGATTATTTCTACACTCGCATTCAACTCGGCGTGTTTGTTTAGCAGGCTAAGGCGGTTTTCAGTCAATTGCATTCCCAATGATTTTCTTGAAGTGGCTGTTTTACTTTTCAGCGTCTTTGCCTTTTCCCTGCCTATACCATTGTCCTCAATAATACATTGTAACATCGAATCGCCCGTCATGCTTACCCGCACACTGAGGTGCCCATTGCTTTCTTTGTGCAGCAAGCCGTGCCAGATTGCATTTTCAACATAAGGCTGAATAATCAACGGCGGCAATTCTACTGTATCCGTTCCAAGATTACTTTCTACTTTAATCTCGTAGGTAAATTTTTTATCAAACCTTAATGCTTCCATTTCAATATAAAGTTTCAGCGCTTCGAGCTCATTGGTAAGGATCACATTCTTGCTATTGGAGTTATCAAGGATCAGCCGGATCAGCTTGGCAAATTTGGTAAGATACAATGAAGCCGTTGTCTGGTCGCTTTTTACTATGTAACGGTTAATAGAGTTAAGGCAGTTAAAAATAAAGTGCGGATTCATTTGTGCCCGCAATGCCTGCATTTCTACTTCTGTCATTTTTTGTTGCGTACTCATCAATATCATCTGCGCCTCCCGTTTTTCTTCTTCTGCTCTTGCCCGCACTATTTTATTGGCACACAAGGACGCTATCGTGGTAAGAATTGACAAATGCTTTTGTGTAAAGAACCTTTTCTTTGAGTGCTCGCAGTCTATTACACCCAATATCTTTCCATCATAAATAATAGGAACGGTTATTTCGGAATAACGCTGTTCATCATCTACAATGTAACGGGTATCCTTTGTTGTATCATCAATAATCTCAGCTTTTCCGCTCACCGCAACACTTCCTACAATTCCTTTTCCCGCTTCTATTTCGATTGGACTATCGATCTCGAATTGTTTAGGGCTTTTAGGGCCATGCGCGGCTTTTTGAACCAGGACATTCTTCTCTTCATCAAATACATAAATCACGCAATCTTCGAATTGCAGTCGCCCGATACAATTCTTTGCCACATCCCACAAAATGTTTTCCTCGGTTTGCTGTTCGGACATGCTGGAAGCAAAATAGTTGATAGCCTGTTCCATTTCTATTTCTTCGCGTTGCTCTTCTATTTTTTTATTGCGGCTCGAGATAAACCAGTAAATAAAACCAATGAGAAGTGCAAGAAAGCCGCCAATAAACCACCATTGCTGCCAGAGCGGGGGAATAATTGTTAACGCAACCCTGTTCGAAGCATTGACCCAGGTTCTGCCATCAAGACGTGCTTTTACTTTGAATAGGTAGTTCCCGGCAGGCAACGATGAATAGCGGGCCTGGCGCACATCAATCCCGTTTTGCCATTCCTTATCATATCCTTCCAGCATGTACTGGTATTGAATGCCGTTTGACCCTTTGAGATTGATAGCCGTGAAGCGAAATATAATATCGTTATCCCTGTATTTTAGTGAAAGTTCGTTGGTAGCACCGAGGTTGACAATTGAATCACGCATGTCAGCCTGGAAAATATTTACTTTAAGATCGGCCGGCCGATTAATAAGCTGTTCAGGAAAAAAATAGTTAATTCCGATCCGGCTTCCCCAGAACAATTCACCGGTATTGCTTTTCAGGTGACTGTTCATCCTGTATCCCTCGGTTGAAAATCCCGAATTCTCGCCAAAGTATTGCATAGTTTCCTTTTCAGGGTTGAAACGGATCATACATTTTGTATTGGCTATCCATATTTTTCCCTGGTTATCCTCCATAATTCCTTCGCAGTAATCATATTTCAATCCATTGCTGCGATTATAACTTCGTATCACTCCGTCCTTAATAATACTAAAGCCTTTTAATGTACCCACATATATATTCCCTCTGCTATCCTCGAACAAATTAAAACACTGGTTAGCAACAAGTCCGTTCTTCACCGTGAAATTGTCCAACCGATTATTTTTTTTGTCATAGCGGTACACCCCGTTGTAAGTTGCCATCCACATATTTCCAGCCTTATCTTCCAGGAATGCATTTACACGGAAACCAGCCACGGTTTTCAAAACAGGATGGTTACTAAATGAGCTTATTTCAAAGGTAGCTGAGTGAATTGTATACATTCCGTTCTGTGTGCCGACCCAAATATGATCGTCTGAGGCGGCATATAATTCAAAGACATAATTATTTTTAACTGCAGCGTTTAATGACGTGTCACGGCGAATCTCGTTGAACTGTCCCGTCTTTTCATTCAAAATAGAAATACCATCGCCCAATGCACTTACCCATATGCGGCCACGCTTATCAACACATAACGAGCGGATCTCCAGGTTTTGAGCTCCTGTCCAGATAGGAGCAGAATAATAATAGAAAAATTTAACCTGGTTATTGACTTTATCCCAGCGTATCAATCGTTCCAGTGCGCCAACCCACAAGATTCCATTTTTATCTTGCGCCATTTCAGAGACGTACGTATCATAAAAGCTCCCGTGCCCATCACTAAAAATCCGGGTATAGCCCGCTTCTTTATTATAAATATTAAAAATGCTTACGCCGGCATTGTTCGTACCGACAACGATATCTCCATTACGTCCGCTCAATACACGCCATGTGGTGTTGCCGCCGATAGATCGTGGATTTATGGGATCATGGGTATAGTTGGCCATGTTTCCCGCCCTGTCGATAATAACAAGACCAGCATAATCTGTTGCGATTAACAGGTTGCCATCCGGTGCCAGGCGCACTTCGGTAATGGTAGAATTAATCCTTTTTTTATTTAATTCACTGGTAACCTGGTATTCTTTGACGATCTTATTCTTATTAATGTCTGCGATCTGAATTTTGCCATGTTGTAATCCAATCGCAAGTTCATGGTCGCTATAGCGGCAAAGGCTGAATACGGCGGCAAATGGTTGTTCATAAACGATCTTGTTTTTGGCATAATCAACGATCATCACCAGGCTGTCCGTAGCATAGATAATCTTGTTTTCATCAAATGGCTCCGCATCATGAAATCGTTCATACTTTAATTGATCGGGGATCCATGTTAATTTTTCCCATTTCTCTTTTTGCTCATTAAAAAAATATTGACCAAGGTTTGTATATAAAACCGGACCGTATTTTTTAGTATCCATGATTGTCCTGCAACCAAACCTGGTAACCGAGTCATTCAGGACGACACGGTGAAACCGCCTGTACCCGTCTATCCACGTAACTCCTTCTGATGAGCCCAGCCAGATGCGGTTACGGCTGTCACATGTCAGGTGAATCACATCGTTGGAAGCTATTTGCGGTTGATTTTCCTTTTTATAAGAAGTGACATTGTAACCGTCGAACACATTGAGCCCATCGGTGGTGCCAATCCATAGAAACCCAGTTTTGTCAATGGCCAGCGAACGAACATTGTTCTCTGAAAGACCATCGGAGGTATTCAAATGAGTGAATGAAAGCGGCTGCGCCTCTGTTTCAATAAATAGCAAAAAACAAAAGCTGAAAAGGAGACGGCAAGTTTTTAAGTGGAAAAGATCCAAGTGGAAGGCTTTTTTCGCCATCCCTAAAATTAGTTTATTAGACCTTTAGTTGTTTTAACCTTGAGTGCATTGCCAAAAACATGAGTGGATTGGCCTTCCCGGTGAGTAGTTATTCCGGATTACTGTTCTTCTTCCACCAGCGGTATCCTATAAAACCGATAAGGGCAAGGGGAGTGAAAGCCAGGTAAAGGATCGCTCCATTGAGTGCTTTTGCGGGACCTTCTCCCAGTTGCTGTGCCGTTTTGGTACAGACGGAACATTGCGCTATTGCCTCAATGCCACCCAGCAGAAAAAAACAACAAATCATCAGGAACATCAGCAGCCTCTTATTCATTGCAGCATTATTTGTAGCAAAAATACTGACAATAGCAATTAATAGCTTTTAAAGCGGCATTTTGTTACTGATACACAAAGAGATAATTGTTAATGATAGAATCTGCCAACAGCTTATTTTAAGAATTTTCTTAGTTTGTCAACAATTAAGTGTTTTCTATTAGAAGAAAGACGTTTTTATTTGTATTTTTCTAAATATGAAATCCAGGAGGTCATCCCTTATAGCACAATATCTTATTGAACTGAACATATTCCGTTCGTTTTTTTTATTATCCATACTCACTTGTTCCACTCTTATTTCATCAACCCAAACAACAATTAGCGGCATTGTCAATACTTATTACCCTGCGATTGAGATCGTGCCGGCAAAAGCCTGCGTACGGGTAACGAATCCAACCGGCTTAAATCACAATGACAAAGTGATGATTATCCAGATGAAGGGGGCTGGTATCAATACGTCAAATACCAGTTTGTTTGGCGACACAACAAGTCTTAATAACGCCGGCAATTACGAGATCGCAACAGTTTGTCACGTAGACAGCGATTCTGTTTTCCTGGTTTTCATGTTGCTAAATCAATATACAGTTACCGGCAAAGTGCAACTGGTGAAAATTCCTCATTACGTTTCTGCACTTGTAACTGACACCTTAAAGCCTGCGCCTTGGAATAATGCCACAGGCACTGGTGGCGTACTGGCTATTAGCGTGGAGGAAGACCTGTTGTTAAATGAACCGATTTATGCGGATTCAAGCTGTTTCAGGGGCGGAGATTATAGACTAACTGGTGGAGATTGCACAAATTTTTTTCCTGCAACTGGCTATGTATACAATGCAAATATTAATCTTCCGGGCACCCAAGATGGAGCTTTTAAAGGGGAAGGTATAGCGGATGTTGTTGCGACTCAAAGTGGTGGAAGAGGTGCACCTGCTAATGGGGGAGGCGGTGGAAACAACCATAATAATGGTGGCGCTGGCGGGGCAAATCTTTCATCCGGCGGCGATGGTGGCGGTAATTCCAGTTCGGCTGGATGCCGAATAGCCATCCAGGGTAAAGGAGGCAAAGCTTTAAGCAATTATGGCGGTTTAAAAATTTTTGGTGGTGGAGGCGGTGGCGCAGGCCATTCAAATTATAATCTTCCAAACGCACGGGGCGGAGGTCATGGTGGTGGAATTGTTTTTATACAAGCCACAAATTTGGTAGGCAACAATAAAGAGATAGTCGCCAATGGCCAGACCGGCGGAAATTCTTTGGGTGACGGTGGGTCTGGTGGAGGAGCGGGAGGAACTATCATTTTGGATATTATGTCATATACTGGTGTAGTGACAATTGAGGCCAAAGGGGGTAACGGCGGCACAGCCAACGACGGAGGAAATGTGGGCCGATGCTACGGCGGTGGTGGCGGTGGAAGCGGGGGAGCGATTTATTTTTCAGGAGCTGTGCCTGCGATTACGTCAACCGCGAATGGCGGTAATGCGGGGCCCGAAACTGGCCGGGACGGTTCATGCAATCCCGCAGTGCCTTCGTTTGCCGGTTCAGCCGGCCTTATTAGCTCCAACTATATTTTTAGAAGCTCACAAGTTTTGGAAAGCAGTTATTGTGCCTTGCTGTTACCTGTAGAACTAATTTGGTTCAGGGTTATCTATAAAAACGACAGAGCGCATTTAAGCTGGAAAATAGCGCAGCCTGAAACAGCCGGGCAGTTTATTGTAGAAAGATCAGGTGATGGCTACAACTGGACTGAAATAAGTATAGTAAAGGCTAATGAACAGGTATCCCTTTACCGGGATATTGACCCGTTGCCTCAGCCGCACTCCAACTTCTATCGCTTAAAGATGATCGATAAAAACAAGCTGATAAACTATTCAACCGTTCAATCGATTTTTATTACCCCGCGAAATGAGCAAATACATGTGTATCCCAACCCAGCTAAGAAGAAAGTATTTATCATGGGAAACCTTAATATAGCAACTGAAATTTCATTATTTGACCTTTCGGGAAAATTATTGTTGAGGAAAAAGATCCATTCAAATCAACGAAGCCTTGAAATCGTCTTACCTGATCTATCCGCTGGTATTTATGTTATAAAGGTCGGCGATATAATAAAAAGATTAATTATTCATTGATAAAAAACGCCAAAAAAAAAACCGGATCTTTAATAAATCCGGCTCTTAATATTTTTGTATCACTTATACCGCTTCAGCGCTCATTCTCTTACTTTGTTTCAATCTTTCGTTTTCATCCAGTATTACTTTGCGCATACGAATGAAGTTAGGGGTTACTTCGATACACTCATCCTGCTGAATGTATTCCATACATTCTTCTAATGTCATTAACGTTTTTGGAGCAATGCGGGTAGCATCGTCACTACCGCTGGCACGGTGATTCGTCAATTTCTTTCCTTCCGTTGCATTTACTACCAGGTCGCCCGGTTTAATGTTTTCCGCGATGATCTGCCCTGCATACACTTCTTCAGCCGGATCAACAAAGAACGTTCCGCGATCCTGTAATTTATCAATTGAGTAACCTGTTGTTTTATCGGTATTTTTTGAAAGTAAAACACCGTTACTTCTTCCGGGAATCGGACCTTTCCATGGTTTATACTCAGTAAAACGGTGCGCCATTACAGCTTCACCTGTAGTAGCTGTCAGCATTTGGGTGCGCAAACCAATCAAACCCCTGGATGGAATTTCAAACTCAAGATGCTGCATATCACCTTTTGTCTCCATAACCAGCATTTCACCTTTGCGCCGTGATACCAGATCAATGACCTTGCTGGCAAACTCCTGCGGTACATCTACTACAAGATTTTCATAAGGCTCACATTTTTTGCCGTTAATCTCTTTTACTATTACCTGCGGCTGACCTATCGTCAATTCATATCCCTCACGACGCATGGTTTCTATCAAGATTCCCAAATGTAAAATGCCACGGCCATAGACCATCAAACTATCACCCTCTTCGCTATCCTCTACTTTTAATGCAAGATTTTTTTCGGTTTCTTTCATCAACCTGTCACGCAGGTGACGGCTGGTTACAAATTTTCCATCCCTGCCAAAGAAAGGAGAGTTGTTTACAGAGAACAACATGTTCATCGTTGGTTCGTCGACACTGATCACCGGTAATGCTTCAGGATTTTCAATGTCAGCAATTGTATCGCCGATATTGAAGTCTTCGATGCCCACAACAGCGCAAAGATCACCCGCTACTACCTCGGTTACCTTCTTCTTGCCCATTCCCTCGAACACGTACAGTTCTTTTATCTTCAATTTCTTTATGGTGCCGTTTGCCTGCATCAACGCTATCTGTTGGGCTTCTTTAATCGTGCCCCGACTCACTTTACCTACGGCAATACGACCCAGGAATGAAGAATAATCGAGTGAAGTGATCTGCATTTGCAGCGGGCCTTCATTCACTTTTGGCGGTGGCACGTGTTTTAAAATGCCATCCAGCAAAGGATTGATATTATCGATTTGTTCAAGTGAATCATTGAACCAGCCATTTTTCCCGGAACCATAATATGTAGGAAAATCCAGCTGTTCTTCTGTAGCATCGAGGCTGAAAAATAATTCAAAGATGGCATCATGCACTTCATCAGGGCGGCAATTCGGCTTATCGACCTTATTAATAATAACGATCGGCTTCAGGTTCAATTGCAAAGCTTTTTGCAATACAAATCTTGTCTGCGGCATTGGGCCTTCAAAAGCATCCACCAAAAGACAAACACCATCAGCCATTTTTAATACTCTTTCCACTTCACCTCCAAAATCGGCGTGACCTGGCGTATCGATTACATTAATTTTTACTCCTTTATAGAGAACTGATGCGTTTTTGCTGAAAATGGTGATGCCACGTTCTCTCTCAAGATCGTTGCTGTCCATGATCAGATCGCCGGTTTCCTGGTTGTCACGAAAAACCTTGGTAGTGTGTAAAATTTTATCAACCAATGTAGTTTTACCGTGGTCAACGTGGGCAATGATTGCGATATTTCTTATTTCCATTTTTACTGTTAGCTGTTGACTGTTAACTCTTAGCAATATCCAAATGGATAAAGACCAATAAACTGCAGCTCAACCGCCATTTTTTTTGAGGCTGCAAAGCTACGTCAATTAAGCGGGGTAGGCAAACGAAACAGGCATTTAATACCGGCTTAGTCCTCCAAAAACAAGGTTTTAGCGTAGTTTTAGGAAAATAGCTGTTATGAAATTTTTTAAATGGCTAGGTTTCATTCTCTTACTGCTGATCGTTATCTATTTCCTGGGGCCACATCCGTCAACTCCAGCATATAAAACTGACCTGCCGGCTGTTCCATCCGAACCAGCAATGCTTGAAAAATATATCCGAACCGGCGAAACCTCGCACAAGCTAAAACCGGACAACGAAGCGCGGATCGTTTGGCGAAATGATTCGAATAGAAATAAAACGGACTATGCCGTGGTGTATCTGCATGGGTTCTCTGCCAGCCAGGAGGAAGGCGACCCCGTACACTATCAATTTGCCAAAAAATTTGGCTGCAATCTTTATTTATCCCGTCTTGCCGAACACGGTATTGATACTTTAGAAGCAATGGCCAATCTCACTGCTGAAAAGCTTTGGAGATCGGCGAAGGAGGCATATGCGATAGGCAGGCAGTTGGGGAAAAAAGTGATACTCATGGCAACGTCTACGGGCGGTACCTTGGCGCTGAAACTGGCGGCGGAATACCCGGAGATTTCCAGCCTGGTCCTCTTTTCACCCAACATTGCGATTAATGATCCGCTGGCCTGGGTAGCCAACAATCATTGGGGACTGCAGGTGGCCCACCTGGTAAAAGGCAAGTACAATATAACTGATGACACGACAGAGCTTGAAAAAAAATACTGGTATAATAAATACAGGATGGAATCAGTGGTAGAAATGCAGGAACTGCTGGAAACAACGATGAAAGCATCGCTGTTTGAAAAAATAAAGCAACCTGTTTTGCTGCTGTACTATTATAGAGATGAAGACCACCAGGATAAGACAGTGAAGGTATCTGCCATGAAAAGGATGTTCCGGCAATTGGGCACCACGGATAGTTTAAAAAGAGAAATAGCTGTTCCTAATGCGGGAGAACATGTGATCGGCTCTTATATAAAGTCTAAAGACGTAGAGACAGTTTTAAACGAATGTGAAAAATTTGGAACTGAGATATTACAATTGAAGATTAATTAAGAGAATATCGCCTTTCAAACCCGTACATAAATTTTTCTTTTATCCAAAATATATCCTGCGAGCCAGCAAATAAACATAAAACTGATTGCAAAAAGAAAAGAGCCGAAATACATACCGGCGTGGCTGAAAATATTTTCAAAGATCCAGCGGTACACAGGCTGATAGTTTTCGCCGACAACGAAAAACCATAAAAGGATAGCGCCTACTTCAGAAAGCAGGTAAATGAAGAGGGCATTTCTGCCAAACACCACGAAGAAATAACCCCATCCAATAGCTATCGGATTTCTTTTCTGTAAAAAATCTGTGATATAGATCAGCGCAGCAAGGATAATGCAATCAATGCCCACTGTTAACAAAACAAAACTACTGGTCCATAATTTTTTGTTGATCGGGAAAATTGGATCCCATGCCAATGAAATCGCTACTATTAAAACCCCTGCCAGTAAAAGCTTGGTCAATCCTTCGTACTCTTTCCCTTTTCGCTGTATCCATTTACCAGCCAGCCAGCCAAACGAGACATTGGTGATAGCAGGTAATGTACTTAATACTCCTTCGGGATCAAATGCCACACCTTCGCCGTGATACAAATGGTCCGGGCCCAATAACCATAGATCCAGCCTGGTTGAGGCGTTCGTCAGCATATTGTACGGATCATTTGAGTCGCCAAATAATAACAGGATAAACCAGTAAGCCAGCAGCAATATAACAGACACGATAAATACTTGCTTTGGCTTTAAATAATAAGCCATTAATGATGCAAAACAATACCCCAAAGCAATCCGTTGCAATACTCCCATGACCCGGGTGTGATCAAAGCCATTAGCAACCAGCTGATGTTGCTCATTGTAGTGAACAAACGGAAACCAATACATCAGGAAACCCAGCAGGAAGATGATAAAGGTTCTTTTGAAAATTTTACCCAGCACTTGCGCCTGGGACAGTTTGCTCCATTTCGCCATTACAAAGCTCATAGCACTACCTACCGCAAACATAAAAGAAGGAAATACAAGGTCAGTTGGTGTAAATCCGTTCCACTGCGCATGAAGTAACGGGGCATAAGTAGTAGCGCCATTGCCTGCCGTGTTTACAATGATCATGAAACAAACAGTCATGCCACGAAATATGTCGAGGGCAAGAAAGCGTTGGGAGGGTTGGTTCATAAGCAGAAGTTGACCGAATGTAAAAAAATTAAATGGAAGTGTTTCATTTTAAATACGGTTAATAATTCTCCACCATTCTTGACTTGTCATCAATAGTTGGATAACTTCGTTAACAGTACTCCCGGGTAAAATCATACATTATGAATGCTTCGCGTTGGTCACGGAAAAATATCCTGAAACAATTTGGTATTACGATCGGCAGTACTTTTTTCCCTTTCTCGTTATGGGCCAGGAATGAAACAGGTGAACCGCTGATCCTTCCTGACAATCCGTTTTATAAGCGGCTAGCAAAACCAGTTACAGCTATTACGTTAGGTGCGGGTGCAAGAGGAACGGTGTATGGTGATTATGCAATCGAATATCCTGAGCAATTGATGATCGTAGGCGTTGCGGAACCGAATGCTCTTCGCAATGAACGTTATGCTAAAAAACACAGCATTGCGCTTTCTAATCGTTTTACCGACTGGGAGGATGTATTTAGGCAGCCGAAGTTCGCTGATGCTATTATCATCAGTACTCCCGATCAGCTACATTATGATCCCTGCATGGAAGCGCTAAGACAGGGCTATGATGTGCTGCTTGAAAAACCGATCGCACCAAGTGAGGAGGAATGCCGTGCTATTTTAGAGCTCACCAAACAAACCAGTAGAATTGTTGCTGTATGTCATGTGCTCCGTTATGCGCCTTATTTTATTAAGCTCCGTGAATTAATGCAAAGTGGAACTATCGGTGAGATCGTAAGTATGCAGCATCTGGAGCCAATTGATCATATCCATATGAGTCATTCCTATGTTCGGGGAAACTGGCACAATAGCAAAGAAACGACGCCGATCATACTCGCTAAATCATGTCATGATCTTGATGTTTTAAAATGGATGCTCGGAAAAGACTCTAAAAAAATACAGGCATTTGGAAATTTGAAATGGTTTAAAAAAGAAAATGCCCCGCCAGGAAGTAAAGAACGATGTATGGATGGATGTGCGGTTGAATATAAGTGCCCGTACTCAGCGCTGAAAATTTATCACCGCGAACAACAACGCACATACGTTTTTGACCTGCCGAAAGAAAAAAAGAAACAAGCCGATGCCATTCTGAATTATTTAAAAACTTCGGATTACGGTCGTTGTGTATACCGGATGGACAATGATCAATGCGATCATTATACCACCAATATTTTGTTTGCCGATGGTGTTACCGCCACTTTTAATATGGAAGCTTTTACACCATGGGGCGGACGTCGGACAAGGGTGATGGGAAGTATGGGATACCTGGAGGGTGATATGAATAAATTCAAGATCCATGATTTCCGGACCAACAAATCTAAAACCTATAAAACCCGCACAACGGATGTAGATCATTATAAAAACGAGGGACATGGCGGCGGCGACTGGCGGTTGGTATCTGACTGGATACAGGCTGTAGCGCAACATAATCCCAATCTGCTCACCTCGACGATTGAGGCTTCGATTGAAAGTCATATTATGTGTTTCAAGGCGGAGGAAAGCCGGATAAATAATTTGGTGATGGATATATGTATGTGAACTGGGAAAGCCATCGCTTATATTATAACATTTTTAAGTGTTTTAACTACCCGGATAAATTCTGCTTTGCTTACGATTAACCCAAACACTAATCCTGTGTTTGTTATTAAAAAAAGCCCTTCAGTTTTCATTGGCAATGAAGTCCAGAGAGAACGGGCTCCCCGTTATTTTTTTTTAAAAAAAATCCATTCCAAAAACTTATTATCAAAAAATCTCTACTACTATAAAATATCCCGTTATTTTTTTTGGAAACAAAATAAATCAAGTCCTTCTAAACTTTCATTTCAATTGCTTGTCCTTATTTGATACTTATTGACAAACTTTACCTCGTCAATGCTGTTATCAGGTATGCTAAAACCGGTAAAGCTTACGCCCTCTAAAACACAAAAGCCGCATCACTGCGGCCTTTCTTACTATTTCATTAACTCCCAATAAACACCCTGCTTTTTATCGTAACGAATCAGACCTTCTGACTTGCTCCAATATATTTTGGTTACAAAATTGCTCCGATTATAAAAATCATTTGCATAATCATCATGTCCAATTATATAAACATCATTGTATTGTTTATAAAGAGTTCGGAGCGATACAGGATTTACTTTACTCAAACTGTCAATTCTGATTGGTCGTAAATTGTACAACTTTGCGTCCCTAGCTGATAAATCAATTATTAACTCCGCTCTTTTACTCATAGTCTTCTTTATTTTCAGCAGGTAATATTCGAAATAAGAATATGATTGTTTTTCATTTTGTATGTACGGTACAGAATGTTTACAAAAAATAGCAGCAATCTCATATTTGTTTGTACTCAAAGCAGGGTCAGGCAAACCCCATAAAGTATCTTTTCTGATAAAAAAAATTGTATCCGTTTCTCCCACACTTGATTTAAAAACAAGTGTCTCGTTCCCTTTGTAAGGCATCCACAAATAATCTTCTTCCGATAAGCGAACTGTACGCCCGCAAGACAGCAAAACCAATAAAGGGAAAAGAAATAAAATGAGCTGCTTTTTCATAATCCCTTATTATTCGTGAACGGTTACTTTAATGCCTAAAGCTCTCCAATAATCAACCAAATCATTTAACCAGGTTCCCACACTATGGCCGCCTCTGCCTCCATCATAACTTTCTCTTTCTTCTCCCCATTCTGCACCTGGTATTTTTTCATATTTTGAATTACCGAAGTTCTTAGCAATTGGACCCTTGGAAGACACTTTATCGCTTTTAGTTGAAAACTGTCTGCCTTTTACCAAACCTGGAAGGCGAATATTGCCCGGTTGATGCGGTGACAGGTAATCGACAAACTCTATTAAACTTCCATATTTTGAACCGAGTAAACCTGTAGCAATCCCTGAGGCATAAGCCGCCCCCTGGCTATGTCCTATTATTTTTATCGACTCACCGTCTTTGAGTGTTATTTCTCCCGCCTCTAATTTTGCTATCAAATCTTCTGCAGCCGTCATCCCTTCATTATACCTTGCATTGGCAGAAGCTTTTGGTGTAAAGGAACCATTTGTATAATAAGCTTTCTCTCCCTCAAAATCACTGTTGTACTGCAAATATGCCTTGTCAACACCTTCCCAATAATCATTTTCGAATTTCTTGCCATTGTTACGTGGCCCATCAGAATAGAACCCTCTGTCAGGTGCATACCTTTCGTATTTTGGATTAGGTACTACATTGGCTTCTTTCCCTTGCACTAAATATGGACTTCTCTGACCCGCTAAATATTGACCTACCATAAATCCATTCGCAAAAACGAAAAGATTTCCATCAATATCAATTGCATTGATTGGAGTATTGCCTGCATAATTGTAGGGGGTCAATCCATAATAAACTTCAGAATAATTATCTTGAACATGCCATCTTCCTATCTGCGCATCATACATTCTCGCTCCGTAGTCATACCACTCCAATCCACTGCCACCAGCAAATTCTTTATCCTGCTTCTCCTTTCCGTTATACTCAAATTTATTATCCGGATTTCCAAACGAAAGGG
>WUUC01039039.1_pt1 | contig 23382 bp, 18 predicted proteins | sample 6278441 | NCBI WGS metagenome assembly WUUC01 (sample SAMN13675441, study PRJNA597444) | soil metagenome | isolation source: soil | place: USA: Washington | collected 2017-10
TCGACATCCTTGATAACGGGCAATTCAGGCTTGATGACAGCCGAATCACCTTCGACTTCACCGGAGGGCAGCCCGCACCAATCCCGGAACCCGCAAGCATGCTGCTCCTCGCCAGCGGCCTGGCTGCGGTGATCGCGCGCACGCGGAGGCACGCGTAAGTCACAGAATTACACGTTCCCGACGGGTTGCGACCCCATCTGCGCCCCTAGTGAGGAACCAGGCGTACAGCGCCTACGTCCAAGGCCGTAGACTGCCTACGACCATGGCCAAGAGTCCCGACGACCAGCGTCTCGAGCTCCTCCAGGGCACCCTGGACATGCTCATTCTCCGCACCCTTCAGTGGGGCCCGCAGCATGGCCACGGCATCGGCCAGGCGATCCGCAGGCAGTCCGACGACCTCCTCAAGGTCGAAACCGGCTCGCTTTACCCGGCGCTGCACCGTCTCGAGAAACATGGATGGCTGAAGTCGGAGTGGGCCATCAGCGAGGCGAACCAGCGGGCAAAGTACTACCGGCTCACCGCAGCGGGAAAGGCGCAACTGTCGCGCGAGCAGGATCGTTGGTCACAGCTGGTGCACGCGATCGGCCGCATCATGAACCCGGCGCCGGAGGGCAAGGAGTAGCCCATGCGGCCTGACGAGCGCGATCTCGACGAGGAAATCCGCGGCCATCTGGCCCTCAGCATCAAGGAACGCATCGAGCGCGGCGAGGATCCGGAAGCGGCCAGGGTTGCCGCGCTGCGGGAGTTCGGGTACGTCCCGGCCATCCGCGACTCGATGCGGCGCGTCTGGTATAGCCGCTGGTTCGACGCGTCCGCCGCGCTCGTCCAGGACATGCGAATCGGCCTGCGCTCGCTCCTCCGCACCAAGGGTTTGGCCGCCACCGTAGTGGTGACGCTCGCGCTTGGCATTGGCGCGAACGCCGCGATCTTCAGCGTCGTGCGCGGCGTATTGCTGCGGCCGCTGGTGAATCGCGGTGAAGATCGCCTGGTCTACATCCGCCAAAGCGCGCCCGGCCTGGGCGCCGCGAACATCACCTTTTCGGTGCCGGAGATCGTTGACTTCAAGTCTCGCGTGACCACGATCGAGGCATTCGGTGATTTCTCGACCATCGACTTCACGATGCTCGGCTTCGGGGAGCCGCGCGTCGTCCAGGCGGGCGTTGTCGGCGGCTCGTACTTCGAGGTGATGGGCTTGCGCCCGGTGCTGGGTCGCCTTCTCAACGCCTCAGACGATGGCCCTGATGCGGCGGGCGCCGCGGTACTGACGCACCGCTTCTGGACGATCTCACTCAACAGCGATCGCACGGTAATCGGCAAAACCATTCGCCTTGGTCCGCGCACGGCCACGGTTGTCGGCGTGCTCGAGCCATCCGTACCGTATCCGGCCGACACCGAAATCATCGCCAACGTGGTGACGAGCCCGCATCACCTCGGGGCGACGATGGTGACGGGGCGCACGCACCGCATGACAGAACTGTTCGGGCGCCTGGCGGCGGGAGCGTCGCTCGAGGACGCGCGCGCGGAACTGACCGCAATCCATGCGGCCATGCTGCGCGAGCACCCCGAGACGTATTCGGCGAAGGCGAACATGCAATTGAGCGTCACGCCGCTGCGCGATCAGATCACGGCGCCGGCGCGGACGATCCTGCTTCTGCTGCTTGCCGCCGCTGGCATCGTGTTCGTCATAGCCTGTTCGAACGTCGCCAACCTAATCCTCGCTCGCGCGGTGCGTCGCGAAGGGGAGTTGGCGGTGCGCGCCGCCCTTGGCGCGAGCCACGGCGCACTCCGTCGGACGCTGCTGGCGGAAAGTCTGGTGCTGTGCGGCGTCGGCGCGGTGCTCGGCGTCGTGCTGGCGCGTCCACTTGTGGCCGTGGTGGCGCGCTTCGCCGCCCGATTCTCTGTTCGCGCGCTCGAAGTCACTGTCGACTCGAGCCTGCTGTGGGTTGGTGCCGGCCTGGCAATGGCCGCGGCCGTGTTGCTCGCCTACATTCCGCGGCTGCCATCGCCGCACGCGCCGACCGGGCTTGCGCTGGCGAGCGGCAGCGTGCGAATTACCCCCGGAGCGAATCGCCGCCTGCGGGTGTTCGCGATGACGCAGATTGCGTTCTCGTTCGTGCTGCTCGCGGGCGCCGGCACGCTGCTGGCGTCACTCCTCGCGCTGCAGAATGCGAACACCGGTTTCGACATGCGGCAGGTGCTGGCGATCGACCTCCCGACCCCGGACGTTGGCGTGAGGGATGCCAAGGAATTGGAGCTGTACCAGAAAATCACGCGTCGCGTCCGCGAGGTGCCGGGCGTCGATGCCGTCGCGCTCGGAAGCTTCGTCCCCTGGCGGGATGCTGGCATGCTCGGGCCCGGGTTCCAGTTTACCGTCGAGGGGTACACGCGCGCGGACGGGGAAGAGAACCCCCACGGGCGGTTGAGGACCGTGGCGCCGGGGTTCTTCGCGGTCGTTGGCGTGCCGATGCTGGCGGGCCGCGATTTCACCGCCGACGACCGCCGCGGCGGCGAGCGGGTCGTGATCGTGAGTCAAAGCGTCGCGCAGCGATTCTTCCCCCATGGCGATGCCATCAACCGGAAGATGTGGTGGACCGATCCGTACTTCGGCAAGCCCCAACCTCGCCGCATTGTCGGTGTCGTCGCGGATGTGGACGACGAGAACGTCGTGCCGGCACCAGCGCTGACCATTTACCACCCGATCGAGCAGATAGGTGCCGCCGGGCGCCTGTTCGTGCACGCGGCCGGCGATCCATACGCGCTCGTGCCCGCCGTGACCCGGGTGATCCGCGAGCTCTCGAAAGACCAGCCCGTGGAGCACGCCGCCACGCTCGAAGACGTGCGGGCGGACGTGCTCGCGCCGGAGCGGCTGCACGCGTTCGTGCTGTCGGGCTTTGCCGGCGTCGCGCTGCTGATCGCGGTGGTCGGTGTGGCGGGTGTGTTGGCGTTCGGGGTGAGCGCGCGCACGCGGGAGTTCGGCGTCCGCATGGCGATTGGCTCGACACCGCGGCGCCTGTTGTTCGGCGTGTTGTTCGAAGGCGTGGTCATCGTGGCAGTCGGGATCGTGGCGGGCGGCGTGGCCGGCTACACCTTCGCCGGCGTGGCCGCGAGGTATCACGACAATGTGTGGCAGCCGGGCGCAGTGTCCATCGTTGGCGCCGCGGCGGTCCTCGTGGTCGCCGCGGTGATCGCGTCGCTCATGCCGGCGGCGCGGGCATCGCGCGTGGACGTCTTGCAGGCGCTCCGGTCCGAGTAAGCAGCAACGAAGATCGTCTGGATGGATCTTCGTTGCGCTGCGTCTCTGTGAATACCGTTGCTCCGTCGCTCCCGAACGAAGCGCGTCCCGCAGCCGTGCGGAATCAGTAGGTATTTTGAAGGTTCCGCGTCTCCGCGCGCGCGGATGTCGGAAGGTTCGTGATGCGGTAGAGATGTTCGCCGGTTCGGACGTACAGCGAACGATTGGCGACAGCGATCGAGGCGAGCGCCGGACCCTCGAGGCGGTTGACGGCCACGGACTGAAACGATGGCCCAGGGCGGACCACCGTTGTCACACCCTCCTCGGACTGCACATAGATGACGCCGTCAGCCATCACCGGTGACGCGGAGTAGTTGCCCGGCAACCGGCGGTGCCAGACGATCGTTCCGCTGTCGGCAGCGACACAGGTGAGAATCCCTCCGTCATTCACCATGTAGAGGTGATCCCCGGCCACAATCGGAGAAGGCGTGAACGGGACGCCGCGCGCGAGCCGCCACGCGATGTGCGTGCGCGTCACGTCGCCCGTGCCGTCCGCGCGAACCGCCAGGAGCGCGGGCTGATGAAAACCGGTGGTGATGTACACCAGCCCGCGCGCGAACACCGGACGCGGCACGTTCGAGAATCCGTCATCGTACCGCACGCGCCACAGTTCTTTTCCCGTGCGGGGATCGTAAGCGGCCGCGTAATGTGCGGCCGGGCTCACGAGCTGATCGGAGTCACCGACCCTGATGATGAGTGGCGTCGCGTACGCCTGGGACCACGGCTGTCGCCGCCACGTCCGCCACCGTTCTTTGCCAGTACGAGCGTCGAGCGCGACGACGTAGGCGGCGTCGAAGCCGTCGCAGGTGAAAATCACGAGGTCGTGGTACGTGACGGGAGATCCACCGTTGCCATGCTGCGTCTGGCAGCCGTAGCGCTCCTTCCACAGAATCCTGCCATCAAGTCCCAGCGCCGCAGTGCCTTCGGATCCGAAATGCACGTACACCCGTTCGTCCTCGACGACCGGCGTCGGCGACGCGTGGCTGTTCTTCGCATTGCGGAGTTCGGCGTTTCGCTTGCGAAACACTTCGACAGTCTGGGCTGCGCGACCTGAATCCGCATCGAACGACAGGAGTCGAAGCGATGTATCCCGTCCTTCGGTCACTGCGGTTGTGAGCCACACGCGACCGTGCGCGACAACTGGAGACGACCACCCAAGCCCCGGGACTGGCGTTTTCCACGCGACGTTCTTGACGGTGTCCCATTCCACCGGCAGTCCGCTGACGTCGGCAATTCCCTGGCCTGACGGCCCGCGAAACTGTCGCCAGTCCTGTGCGTAGACGGACGAATACAAGATGGCTAATGCCGCGAGCACACGGCACGACATGCACGCGTGTCGAACGACACGAACCCGCCGGGTGCGCTGTTCGATCGGCATGGCATCGATGATACAAGAACCGCCGCGCGCTCACGGCGCTTGCGCTTGCGAGCGATCGATCCGCCGCGGCATATCGTCAGCACGCTGGCTCGCGCGAAACTCGATGATGCGAAAGTCGGCGAGGCCGCGGTAAAAGAACGGATCTTCCTGGATAATCGTGTCGATCTGCTGCCGACTCGTCGCCGTGGCGATGATGATTCCACCATCTCTCGGGATCTTTCTGCCGGAGACCAGGAAGTTGCCGGCGGCGTAGTACTTCTGCAAGAAGACGACGTGCGCGGCCATGTGGGTGTCGATTTCCGCGAGCGCGGCCTTGTAGGTAAGTTCGATGACAAACATGAATCAGCTCAACCTGGTGATCCTGAGCAACTGATCGTAGCGACGCTGGAGGAAGTCGCGCTCCGTCCTGTTCTCGCAGCAGGCGATCGCTGCTTCGTACGCGAGCGCTGCTTCGCCGTTGCGGTTCGACCGCCGAAGGAAGTCGGCGCGGATCGCGTGAAAGAGATGGTGACGATCGAGATCGAGGCCGTCCACGAGCCGCAGTGCTGCATCGGGGCCCTCGACCTCGGCAACCGCGACCGCGCGATTCAAGGCGACAATCGGGCCAGGCGCGATCGAGAGAAGCTGGTCGTAGAGGTGCAGGATCTGGCTCCAGTCGGTGGCCGATGCGACGCGTGCATCGGTATGGACCGCGTTGATCGCTGCCTGGATCTGGTATGGACCTGGCTGGTTGCGCGCCAGGCATCCGCGGACGAGTGCGTGGCCTTCGGCGATGAGGCCGCGATTCCACAGGTGGCGGTTCTGGTCGGCGAGCAGCACGAGATCTCCGTCGGTCGTGGTACGCGCCGCCCGGCGCGATTCGATGAGCAGCATGAGCGCGAGCAGGCCCATGACCTCCAGTTCGTCCGGCATCAGTTCGCGCATTAACCGCCCCAGACGGATCGCCTCCGCGCAGAGGTTGTCGCGCACCAGCCGGTCCCCTGCGCTCGCCGTGTAGCCTTCATTGAAAATGAGGTAGACAACTGCGAGTACCGCTTTGACCCGGTCCGGCAGGTCGGCTTCGCTTGGAACGCGATACGGGATTCTCGCGTCGCGGATCTTGCTCTTCGCGCGAACCAATCGCTGCGCCATCGTTGGTTCGGGCACGAGGAACGCGCGCGCAATCTCCGCCGTGGTCAGACCGCCGAGGAGCCGGAGTGTCAGCGCGACCTGCGCGCCGATGGCGAGTGCGGGATGACAGCAGGTAAAGATCAGGCGCAGTCGATCGTCGGGCACGCTGCCCTCCTCGGCCGGTTCGCTACTGGCGTACAGAAGCGCCGCCTGGGCATGCCGGTCTTCGCGCGATGCCTCGCGGCGGACCCGATCGATTGCCCGGTGGCGGGCCGTCGTGATAATCCATCCCGCCGGACGCGGCGGCAGCCCGGCGGACGGCCACCGTCGCGCGGCAATCGTGAACGCGTCCTGAACCGCCTCCTCGGCGACGTCGATGTCACCGAAATGGCGGACCAGGACGGCCACCGCGCGGCCGTACTCCTCGCGGAAGACATTTTCGATGTCCGAGGTGTCCACGCGTGGCACGGCGTCGATCAGCCCTCCGCCTCGCCGTGCAACGGCCGGACTTCAATCGGAAGCCCGCCTTCGACATCGCCGCGTCCGTCGAGCGTGAGCGTCCGCGCAAGCTTGCGAGCCCACACGAGCGCCGAGTCGAGATCCGGCACTTGGACGATCAAGAAGCCGCCGATATGCTCCTTACCCTCGGCATACGGGCCGTCGGTGATGAGCGCCTCACCACGCTGGAAGCGGACGACCGTCGTGGAGCTTGGCGGATGCAGGCCGCCCTTGAAGACAAATACGCCGGCGGCCTTCGTGTCCTCGATCAGCGCGTTCATGTCCCGCATCACCCCCGCCAGTATTTCCGGCGGAGGCGCTTCGCCGTCCGGCTGATAAATGTTCAGCAGGTACTGCTTCATCGTCTTCTCCTGGAAGGTGACCACCGGCCCCGTGCCGGCTTTTCACCAGCTATACGAACGGCGATAGCCCGGATCGACATACCCGCAGCCGAACACGCGATGACTGAACTCATCGCTCTACCTCGACTTCAAATCCCGCAACGAGGTTACCGTGTGCATGGCGTCACGTTTGCCGCCGAGACCTCGGACCCTCGCGAGAACACGAGGTAGCACTCTCCCGTCTTCCGGTCCTTGAACATCAGCACGGACCAATCCTTCACGAGCGCGTGACCGTCAGGCCCCGCGATCGGCTCGTTGCCGATCAACTGGAAGCGGAGTTCCTTCGCATTCGGAACCTGCACCACCTGTGTGGCGGCAAGCGTGCGGAATTCACCTGATGCCAGAGCGACGAGGAAAGCAGCGCACACAAGTATGAAGACCCACCGTTGAGCTGTCATCAAAACGTCTCCTCTCGTGAGATTGGACGTGTGAGGGCGCGCCGGCGGTTTCGCGTGAACGGTCAATCCGCGGTTACGTGCGCGTCTCGACACGTGGCGACGATGAGCGTGAAGTCATCGCTCTGCTCGTGAGGACTGAACCGCCGCACTTCATCGAACACCGCGGCAATGACATCGTTCGGCCTCGAACGGCGGTGTCGCTGCAGGACGTCGATCAATCGTCGTTCCCCGAATTCCTCCTGGCGATCGTTGAAGGATTCGGTGATGCCATCGGTGTAGATCGCGAACGTGTCGCCGGGCACGAGCTGGCGCTCCTCGGTCGGACACTCCCACTCGGCGAAGAGTCCTACGACGGGAGCCGTCGAGTGCAGGTGCTCGACGCTGCCGTCCTCGTGAAGAAGAAGGCATGGAAGGTGCCCGCAGTTGGCATACCGCAGCCGCCTCGTCTTGTCGTCGAACTCTGAATAGAACAACGTCGCATACGCGTTGTCCGCCGTGTTTTCGTAGAACAGCCGATTCACGCAGCGCAGCAGTTCCTCCGGCTGCTCGACGGCAATCGCGCATTGGCTGCGCAGGTTCGCCTGCAGATTGGCCATCAGCAGCGCCGCCGGCATGCCTTTTCCCGCGATGTCGCCGACGACCAGCCCGAGCCGCTCCTGGCCGAGATCGAGGAAATCGTAGTAGTCACCACCCACCTGGTGCGTCTGCACGCACGCCCCGGCGTACTCGAGCGCACGAAGCCTGGGAGACGTTTGCGGAAAGAGCCGCGCCTGCACCTGCCGCGCAATTTCCAGCTCCTGCCGCGCGCGGCGTTCAGCATCGGCCCTCTCGGCCGCTTCGCGGCGTTGCGCCTGGATCGACCGGTTGATTTCGTCGAGACTCACCAGCTCGAAACAGTTGCGGTCGATATCCTCGAACCTCGTGAACACGCCGCCCCAGACGGGTGAAGGCGCCTCCAACGTGTTCGCCATGTGGGCGGAATCGTGTCTCGACGACCCAGCCTGCTGGTAGACGACGCGGCGGAGTCGCGGCATGCTGCGAAAGCGAACGCCGCGCCTGACCCATTCGCGATACCGCGCTGGAACGTCATCGGTCACCAGCACGATCGGTGTCGAACGGCCAATCAGCTGATATTGCGGAGAACCGGGTTCCGGCTGAATCAGCGCGAGCACGGCGGTGCCGTCGGGCGGACTCACCGCGATCAAACGCTGGCCGGACTCGCGGTGACCGTCGAAGGCAATCTGAAAACCCAGCGTGTCCACGTAAAACCTGAGACTGCGTTCCTGGTCCCTCACGTAGACGTTGACCGCGTGGATGCCCAGGTACGGATCCGGTGCGCCTGCGGGCGGGGGGCTGGTCATTGGGCGGATTATACGGTCACGCGCGCGTGGCTGAGCTACGCCCCGAGCGCGGTGTAAACTCCGACGGTAAAGTTCCCTTGTGACAGCCACACACCGGTTTGCAAGCATCATCATCGCCGCCACCCTGCTGGCGACGACAGCTGCCGCTCAACTTCCACCGGAGCTCGATGGCACGCTGAAAGACATCTACCAGTGGAACGAGTACCGCGCCGAAACCGTTGATTCGGTCATCTGGCTGGGCGGCGGTAGCAAATATTCCGTCCTCTCCTCGCGCGGCGAGATCCTCATTGTTGACAGCGCGTCGGGCGACCAGCAGGTCCTCACATCTGTGGCCGATCTCACGCCGGCCGGGGCGGCGACGCCACTCGGCGTGCGCGCCCACGCGATCAATTCGGACCAGACCTACGTCTTGCTTTTCACGAACACGCGACGCGTGTGGCGCGATGACACGCGCGGGGACTACTGGGTGTTCAACGTCAAAACCCGCGCGCTCCGCAAGCTTGGTGGCGGCGCGCCCGAGTCGTCGCTCATGTTCGCGAAGTTCGCGCCGGACGGCGCGCGCGTCGCCTACGTCCGCGGCGGCAACATCTACGTGGAGGACCTCAGCACGCAGGGGATCACACCGCTGACGACCGACGGTGGGGAGTTCGTCGTCAACGGCACGTCCGACTGGGTGAACGAGGAGGAGTTTTCACTTCGCGACTGCTTTCGTTGGAGTCCCGACGGCCGCTCCATCGCGTACTGGCAGTTTGATACGTCGGGCGTCGAACGCTTCACGCTCATCAACAACACCGACGCGCTGTACCCCACGCTGAAGCAATATCCCTATCCCAAGGCCGGCACACGTAATTCCGCCGTGCGGGTCGGCGTTGTCCCCTCGTCCGGCGGGCCCACTGTGTGGATGCAGATGCCAGGCGAGGCCCGCGACTATTACGTGCCTCGCATGGAATGGGTCGATAACCGGACGGTTGCCGTTCTGCACGTCCCTCGACGACAAAATGCCGCCGACCTGCTGCTCGCGAGCGCGCACACCGGCGAGGTACGAAGGGTGACCGGCGAACGGTCGGATACATGGGTGGATTCGGCCGATCCGCTCGTGCTCGACGGCACGGACGGACTGGTCACAATCGGACGTCGAGGTGAGCTGGCGTGGGTGAGCGACAGGGATGGGTGGCGTCACGTCTATGCGGTACGGGAAGGTTCAGCGGAACGCCTGGTGACCCGGTTCACCGGAGACGCGATGGCCATTTCGGGCGTGGATGCCGCCGCAGACCGCTTGTACTTCACGGCGTCACCCGACAACGCCACGCAGCGCTACTTGTTCGCCGCAAGTCTCATCGACGGCACCGTGACGCGCGCGACGCCCGCGAATGTGCCCGGAACGCACACCTACGACATTTCACCCGATGGCAAGTGGGCAGTGCACACGTATTCGCGGTTCGATGAGCCGCCGCGGATCTCCTTAATCGCGCTTCCCGAACACAGGACGGTGCGGGTGCTGGCGGACAATGCCGAACTGGCGAAGCGGGCCGCGCCGTTGCTGTCGCAACCGGTCGAGTTCGTCCGGGTGGACTGCGGCGGTGGCATCATGTGTGACGGGTACGTGATCAAGCCGGCGACATTTGACAGCTCCAGGAAATACCCGGTCGTGGTCTTCGTGTACAGCGAGCCCGCCGGTACAACCGTGGACGACCGGTGGCAAGGTCCGCGCGTCCTGTTTCAGCGCGCCCTCGCGAATGCCGGGTACCTGGTGGTGAGCTTCGATAACCGTGGCACGCCCGTTCCAAAGGGTGCCGCGTGGCGCAAGGTGATTTACGGGAGCATAGGCGACCTGGCAGCGAGGGAGCAGGCTCACGCCATCAGCACCTTCGCGGCGAGCCGCGCTTACGCAGACGGCGATCGCGTGGCTATTTACGGAAGCAGCGGCGGCGCCTCGGCAACGTTAAATGCCTTGTTCCGGTATCCGGATGTGTACGACGTTGGAGTGGCGATGGCTCCGGTGCCCGACCAACGCCTGTACGACACGATCTATCAGGAACGGTACATGAGCCTTCCGCAGGAGAACGAAGCCGGATACTTCCGGGGATCGCCGATAAATTTCGCCGAGGGCCTGCGCGGTCGCCTGCTCCTCATGCACGGCAGCGGCGACGATAACGTGCACCTGCAAGGGACCGAGCGCCTGGTCAACCGTCTCGTCGAGCTGGGGAAGCCGTTCGACATGATGGTGTACCCCAATCGGACGCATTCGATGTCGGAGGGTACTGGCACATCCCTGCACCGCGCGCGTCTGGTGGCCCGCTACATTCTCGAGCACCTGCCGCCTGCAGGTGCCGTCGATCCCTGACGCGAAGACACGTTTTTCTCACTTCTGCACGCCGTTCGTCCCACCTTGTCCTGTTCTGTCCTCTAAAGCGCATCGAACTTCCGGCCGAAACACTCTTGAAGCACGGAGGTGTCCCGATCGGGCCCTCGTGTGGATTCATTCGAGGAGCTGGCAATGTTTATCAAACGCGGGATTCTCGGGCTGGTTGTGGCGTGTGCCCTGTCGTCGTTCGTCCACGTGTCCGCGCAGGGGATCCAGACCGGAACCCTGACGGGAACAGTCCAGGACCAGACCGCGCTTCCTCTGCCCGGCGTCGCGGTCACCGTCGGCGCGCCGGTCCTGCAAGGACAGCGCACGACGACGACCGACGCCAACGGCAGCTACAACCTTCCAGGGTTGCCGCCCGGCGTCTACACCGTGGCGTTCGAGTTGGACGGCATGGAGACGATCCTCCACGAGAACGTGACCGTTCCGCTCGGCGGGATCGCGACCTCCGACGCCACGCTGGGTCTGGCCAAGGTTGCCGCTTCGGTTATCGTCACCGCGCAGCGGCCCGGCCGCCTCGAAACGACTACCGGCGGTGCCAATTACACGAGCCAGGAGATAGAGCGTGTGCCGGTCGGCCGCACGCCGCATCGGATCGCCGAATTCTCGCCCGGGTTGACGGACAACACTCCGAACGCATCGCAGGTCACGATTTCCGGCGGTCTCGCCTACGACAACGTGTTCCTCGTCAACGGCGTGGATGTGAACGACAACATCTTTGGCACCGCGAACAACCTCTTCATCGAGGACGCCATCGCGGAAACGCAGGTACTGACGTCGGGGATCTCGGCGGAGTACGGCCGCTTCTCGGGCGGCGTGGTCAACCTGGTGACGCGGAGCGGCGGGAACATGTTCTCCGGCTCGGCGCGCGCGAACCTCTCGAACCCGTCATGGAGCGTCGAAACGCCGTTCGAACAGGCGGCCAACATCGAGCGCACCAGCAAGCTGTCGAAGTATTTCGAGGGCACGCTCGGCGGCCCGATCGTGCGCGACCGGCTCTGGTTCTTCTCTGCCGGCCGCCGCGAGCGTTCGAACACGCAGAGCGCCCTCGGACAGACCGCTGTCCCCGTCGCCGCCAGCGTTGAAAACGACCGTTACGAGATCAAGCTGACGGGCACGCCGATCGCGAACCACACGGTGAGCGGCGATTACCTGCGCAACTCCACCCTGCAGACCGGCGTCGCGACGCTTGGCTACACGGCTGCGATCGATCCGAAGGTGCTGTTCGATCGCGAGACGCCGAACGACCTGTTCGTCGCGAATTACAGCGGCGTCGTGGGCTCGAACGCGTTCGTCACGGCGCAGTACTCCGGCAAGTCGTTCGGGTTCCGGAACGAGGGCGGCCGCAGCACGGCCATCGAAGATTCGCCCTTCCGCACCCGTGGCGTCCTCCCCGGTGTGACCGGCGGGCTCCACTTCAACGCGCCGCTGCTGTCGGTCTTCGATCCGCAGAACCGCGACAATCGTCAGCTGGCGGCCAGTGTCTCGACGTTCCTCTCGATTGGCGGCGGCAGCCACGACCTGAAGGGCGGCTTCGAGCATTTCACCAGCACGCTGCGCGGCGGCGGCAGCCAGAGCGCGACCGGCTACGTCTTCCAGACCGACTACGTGACGGACGCGAACGGCCGGCCGGCGCTGGACGCCAGCGGCAACATCATCCCGCGCTTCGTGCCCGGCATGTCGCGCATCCAGAGCTTCACCACAACGCCGGGTGCGGAGCTCGACATTCGCACGATGTCGCTCTATGCGCGCGACAAGTGGGCGTTCTCGCGTCACCTGACGTTTGACCTTGGCGTGCGCTACGAGCAGGTTCGCAGCGAGGCCACCGGCGGCGTCCAGGGCGCCGACACCGACACCTTCGTGCCCCGACTCGGCGTGTCCTACGATCCGACCGGCGACGGCAAGACGACGGTGCAGGCGACCTACGCGCATTACGCGGGCAAATACAGCGAGGTGCAGTTCTCGCGCAACACTGTTGTCGCCAACCCGAGCGTCGTGGTCTCGCAGTACACGGGGCCGGCGGGTGACGGAATCGAGTTCGCGGCGGGCCTGGACCCGGCGAACTACGGCGCCGTCCTGGGCGGTACCTTCCCGGCGGCAAACGTGTTCTTCGACGAAGGATTGTCGTCGCCGCTTTCACGCGAGTTCACCGTGGCCGCCGGTCGTGAGATTTCGCGTGGATACGGCAAGGTGACCTACATGTGGCGCAAGGCCTCGGATTTCATCGAGGACTTCGTTGACGACCCGACGGCGGCCGGCAAGGTGCCTGTCGTGGTCAACGGTGTCAACTTCGGTGTGTTCGACCGCGTCGAGTACCGCAACGCCGATGGCATCGAGCGCGAATACCAGGCCGTGCAGTTCGAGGGACAGTACCGGTTCATCGAACGGCTCACGGTGAACGGGCACTGGACCGTTCAGCTCCGCAACCACGGCAACTTCGAAGGGGAGGCCACGGGGCAGCCGGCAGCGGCATCCGAGTTCGGCAGCTATCCGGAGATTCTGGTGGCGTCGCGCAACTTCCCGAGTGGCCGCCTGAACGACTTCCAGCGTCACAAGACGCGCGTCTGGGCTGTCTACAACGAGTCGCTCGGGCGCTTCGGCAGCATCGACCTGGTGCCGATGTGGCGTTACAACTCGGCGCTGACGTACAGCCTCGCGGCGGTCGTGCCGCTGTCCTCGGTCCAGCTCGCGCGGAACCCCGGTTACGCGCGGTTGCCCGGCGGCGGAGCGCAGACGTTGTACTTCGACGAGCGGGGCAGCGAGGAATTTGCCGGCTACGGTCTCATGGATTTTGCCGCAAGCTACCAGATTCCCGTGTGGCGTTCGGTTCGTCCGTGGCTCAAGGTTGAAGTGTTCAATGTGCTGAACAACCAGAAGCTCATTGCATGGAATACCACCGTGGCCGCGGCTGCGAACAGCTCGCTCGACGAGCACGGGCTCGCAACCGGATACACGGCTGGCAACGCTTTCGGCACCGCGCGCAGCAACGCGGACTTCCCGCGTCCGCTGCCCGGCGTTGAGGGCGGCCGGACGTTCCAGGTAGCCTTCGGCCTGCGGTTCTAACGGGCTCTTGACCTGTAGGGGCCGACTTTCAAGGTCGGCCCCTTACCTTTCCCTATTCGTTGCGCAACGCCTCGACCGGATCGATGCGGCTCGCGCGCCATGCCGGCAGCCACCCCGCCAACATCGCTACCGACCCAAGCAAAATCGTGACAGCGACGATCGTGATCGGATCCTGCGGCCGGATCTCGAACAGCACGCCTCGCATTGCGCCGCCAGCGGCGATGACCGCCGCGACGCCGAGCACGATGCCAATCGCGGTCAGTCGGAGCACCTGCCCGAGCACGAGCCAGAGCACCTGCCGTCGTTTGGCGCCGATCGCGATACGAACGCCAATCTCCTGCGTCCGCGCGCTCACGGCATAAGACATCACGCCGTAGATGCCGATCGCGGCCAGCGATCCCGCCACCACGGCGAACGCACCCAACAGGATCATCGACAGGCGCTGCTGAAAACTCGCCGCGGCAAACGCGTCCTCGAGCGTCTGGATCGCGTACACCGGCTGCTCCGGATCAATCGTGGCAATCTCGCGCCGGACAAGGTCGAGCATCGCGGTCGCGTCGTTCTGGGTCCTGACGAGCAGGAACAGTTGGTTGTACAGCGTCTGCTGATGAAGGGGCACGAAGATTTCCGGTGACGTCGGTCGCGTGAGGCCCTGGTTGCGTGCGTCGGCGACGACACCGACGATTTCCATGGGCGGCGACAGCCGATCGGGGCTGCCAATCGCCAGGCGTTGGCCGAGCGGACTGCGGCCCGGACGGTAGCGCGATGCAAACGTACTATTGACGACGACCACCCGAGGCGAGCTGGCGCCATCGTGGACCGTGAATCCGCGTCCGGCGAGCAGAGGCAGGTTGAGCGTGCCGAAGTGGGTTGCACTTGCCACCGTGGTCATCGCGGTCGGAAGCGTCACGCCTCGTGTTTCCAACCCTTCCAAACGGAACTGGGAGGTGAAGGGACCGGCAGGAGGAAACTGCGACGCCACCGAGGCCACGCGAACGCCGGGCGTGTCGGCGAGCCGATCGATCAGCTGCTGGAAGAAGACGTTGCCGTCGGCGCCCGAATATTTCTCACGCGGCAGCGTGAGACGCATGGTGAGCACGTTCCGTGTGTCGATGCCAGGACTGACGTCCCGGAGTTTCACGAAGCTGCGCATCAGCAGGCCGGCTCCCGCGAGCAACATCACCGACAACGCAATTTCCACCACGATGAGGGCGTCGCGCACCCGTCGCGGGCCGCGGCTCGCCGTGGTGCCGCGCGCATCTGTCTGCAGCGCCTGATGGGGATCGGCGCGCGTGGATTGCAGCACCGGCAGCAGCGCGATGATGAGCGCCGACCCGATAGTGAACACGGCCGTCCATGCCAGCACGCGGGCGTTCAACGAGGTCGTGACGCCGAGCGATTCGAGCTGCGCCGGCACGAGGCTGGTGACGGCGCCCAGGGCGGCGCGCGCACACAGTAAGCCGAGGCCGGCGCCCGCGATCGCAACGAGCAACACCTCGGCGAGCAGGTGACGCGCGATGCGGAAGCGTCCGGCGCCGAGCGCCACCCGTACCGCCATCTCACGTTGCCGGCCCGTCGATCGCGCGAGGAGCAGGCTCGACAGGTTGGCGCACGCGATCAACAGCACCAGTCCCACGGCACCGAGCAGCAGGAACGCGGCCGGGCGCGCGTCGCTCATCACCGCCTCGTGCCAGGGTGTGGCGGCAATCCGCCAGCCGTCATATTCCTCGAACTGCGTGGCGTGCGACCGCGCGATCCCCGCGGCGATCGTCGTGAGCTCCGCGTTGGCCATCTCGATTGTCGCGTTCGGCGCGAGCCGCCCGATAAGCGTGAACTGACGGACGTTGCGTGGCAGCGTGCGCGGGTTGCCGCCCCACGGAATCCACAGGTCGGCGCCAAGAATCAGCAGCTCGGGCGGCATCACGCCGACAACCGTCGAGGGTTGTCCGTTGACCCGAATGGTTCGTCCAATGATCGCGGCATCACCGCCGAAGCGGCTCTGCCACAGTCGGTAGCTCAGGATAGCCGCCGATGGCGCATTGGGCTCGAGCTCCGCAGCCGTGAAGCCACGCCCGAGCGCCGGACGAAGGCGGAAGGCGGCAAAGGGATCGGTCAGCGCGAGACCGGTGAACACGCGCTCCGGACGGTCGCCGCCGGAAATGTTGCGGTTGCCGAGGTCGAACGCGGCAATCCCGTCGATCGTCTTCGCCTCACGAATCTCGAGAAACTCCAGCGGGGAAAGAGCCTCGATGAACCGCTCTTCGCTGGAGACCCGCGGGAACGTCACGCCGATCGCGACGACGCGATCTGGTTCCGGATAGGGGAACGGGTGAAGGACGAAACCGTCCACGAGCGCGAAGATCGCGGCAACCCCACCGATGCCGAGCGCGAGCGACAGCACCGCGACGGCGGCAAACGCGGGACGCCGCGCGAGTACCCGCGCCGCGTGGCGAAAATCGAGAAGGATGCTTTCCATCGCGCTCCTCTTCGGCAGATGTTCGTGAACGGTGGGGAGGCGACGCGCGCGCACTCGGGTTGCGCTGCGCGCGACATCCCACAGGATGTACGCCCAAAACCGTAGCGAACCGACTGGCCCGCAGTAGCGCTCGTCGGCGCGATCGAGCGCGAACGCGGCGAGCAGCTCGCGCTCGTACCGGTCGCGAAACCATCGCGGATATACGCGCAGCAGCCAGCGGTAGGCCCTCCTCACGCCACTCCCTCGCCGAATCCCGGTTTTGTGCGCGCATAGTCCACCAGGCGTCCCAGCTGCTCGATCTCCTGTCGCAGGATGCGCCGTCCTCGCGCGGTCAACGTGTAGTAGCGGCGCTGCGCCTCCTGCGCGTTCGTTGGTTCCTCATCGGCGTCGGTCTCGCGGATAAGGTCAGAATCGAGCAGCCGCTGGATCGCTTCGTAGAGGGTGCCGGGGCCAAGGCGCACAGCGCCAGCGCTGCGGCTCTCGACTTCCTGCTTGATCGCGTAGCCGTGGCGCGGCGTGTCAGCGATCGCGAGCAGGATGTGGAGAACGGCGAGTGACAGCGGACGACGCGGCTCCGGCAGGGGTTTCCGCTTCAACATGTCGCTAGACGATATGTGTAGGGAAAAATTTCGTCAACCGATCGGGTGGCAGCCGCGCGTCTCTCCGTCCGTGGTACCATCCGCGCCGATGTTTGGTTCGGTGGTCCTGGACGTCGCGATTGGCATCGTGTTCGTCTTCCTGTTGATCAGCATGATCTGCAGCGCGATCCGGGAAGGCATAGAAGCGTGGATGAAAACCCGCGCGGCGTACCTCGAGCAGGGGATTCGAGAGCTTCTCCACGATACCGGCGCGACGGGGATCGCGGCGCATTTCTTCGCGCATCCGCTGATCTACAGCCTTTATTCCGGCGGATACGCCAGGCCGCAGCCCGGCGGCTGGTGGCCGGTGGCGCTGACGCGCGGCCGCAATCTTCCGTCGTACATCCCGCGCCGCAATTTCGCGCTGGCGTTGCTGGACATTGCCGCGCGCGGTCCGATCACCGATGACGTGAGCAGCCATCCCGCCGCCGGCGTCGTGTCGCTCGACGCCGCTCGAGCCAACATCCTGAACATCGGCAATGCGCCGGTGCAGCGCGTCCTGCTCACGGCGATCGACACGGCAGAAGGTGATTTCCACAAGGCCGTGGCCAACGTCGAAGCGTGGTTCGACAGTGGCATGGATCGCGTGTCGGGCGGGTACAAGCGATCGACGCAGTGGATGCTCTTCGTGATTGCCGTGGTCGTCGCGATCGCCTTGAACGTGAATACGCTGGCGATCGTGAACCACCTGTACCGCGACACCGCCGCCCGCGCGGCGCTCGTCGCCCGCGCACAGGCCGTCGCGCCGGACGCCACTGGGCCGAACCGCACCTATCCCGAAATTCGCAACGAGCTGTCCGGCCTGAACCTGCCAATCGGGTGGACGGTCGGCCTTCCGCAATTGGCAACGGTGCCTGGCCAGACGGAGCGTCGAGCCGACTGGTTCCAGGCGATTCTCGGATGGTTGATTACCGCGTTCGCGGCGACGCTCGGCGCGCCGTTCTGGTTCGATGTGTTGAACAAGGTGATGGTGATCCGTTCCACCGTCAAGCCGCACGAAAAGAGTCCCGAGGAATCATCAGAAGACCGGCAGCCTTCCAAGGACCGCAACGCGCGCAACAGCGACGTGCCGCCGTCGTCGACGAACGATCACCGTACCGCCGGTGCCGCCGGAATTGGCGCGCCCGCCTCATCACAGACGGACCTGCGCCTGACGCCAACGCCCACGGATCGGGAGAGCCGGGTCGATGGCTGTGATGTCCCGATTGGGGATCAGGACCTGACGCCAGACGAGGAACTCCCCGAAGCGGAAGGAGGGATCGCCTGAGGTGGCGTATTCGTTGATTTGGCTATCGCACGTCTTGAAGGAAGCCGGCCTCAAGGTCGCAACGGTGCCCGGCTGGGAGGATCGCGGGCGTGGCGATGTCGGCGCGGCCTTCGGCGTTATCTGTCATCACACCGCCGGCCCTCGTACCGGCAACATGCCGAGCTTGAAGATCGTCGTCGATGGACGGCCGAACCTGCCGGGTCCGCTCGCGCAACTTGGTCTCGGCCGCGACGGCACCTATTACGTGATCGCCGCCGGGAAGTGCAATCACGCCGGAGCGGGCGTCTGGAACGGCATTACGAACGGAAACGGGAACTTCATCGGGATCGAGGCGGAGAACACCGGGCTGGCGAATGACTTCCCGTGGCCGGCCGTGCAGGTGGACGCCTATCAGCGTGGGGTGGCGGCGATCCTCCGCCGCCTGAACATCGGAGCGGACTGTTGCGCCGGCCATCGCGAATACGCGCTGCCGCAAGGCCGCAAGCCCGACCCTACGCTCGACATGAACTCGTTCCGCTCGTCGGTCGCGGCCATCCTGCACGGCACCGCGCCGCCGCCTGTCCTGATTCCCGCGACGGAACCGGCGCAGCCGGGTGGCGCGCCGGGCCGGCCGACGCTGCGCCGTAATTCGCGGGGCAGCCTTGTCACAGACGTGCAACGGAAACTCGGGGTCGAGCAGCCAGGCGTCTTTGGGCCGAAGACGGAAGCCGCCGTGCGCGAGTTTCAGCGCGCGCGCGGCATGGTGCCGGACGGGATTGTTGGCCCGAAGACGTGGGCAGCGCTCGACAGCCTGTCATGACCACTGAGGTACTCGATGCCACGACCCACGGTAGTGGGGGCAATTGAGCCCGGAATCGTGATCCTTCAGCATCTCGGGCAGCGCCGTTGGAACCACCTGCCACGACAGGCCGTACGGGTCCTTCAGCCAGCCGCACTGTTGCGCTTCGGATCACCGTCCTGTGACAGCCGCTCCCAGTAGTAGTCCACTTCGTGCTGGGTGTCGCAATTGACCTGAGGGGAGATGGCTTCGTTGAAACTGAACACCGGGCCGCCGTTCAGCGCCGTAAAGCGCTGGCCATCGAGCTCGAACTCGACCGTCATGACCGATCCCGGCGGCCGGCGGTGGATCTCCTGCCCGGCATTGCCGTAGCGGGCGGTGGTGACGACCCCCGAGTTCTTGAAGATGGAGACGTAGAATTTGGCGGCGTCTTCAGCCTGGTCGTCGAACCACAGGCACGCGAAATCCTTTGGGCAATGCGCATCAGTTCTCTCGTTCCGAGGATACGATCATGCCCGACCACGTGGGAATCGTTGCATGTTCAGCGGAGGGGGCAGCGCTCTGCTATCGCACGATCTGCGTTGAAGGCGCGCAACTGCTCGGACCGCACGCACATCCCGAAGTGTCGATGCACACGCACTCACTCGCCGATTACGTGAGACGGATCGAGCGGGGCGACTGGCCGGGTGTCGCGGCGTTGATGCTGTCCTCTGCGCACAAGCTCGCGGGTGCCGGGGCGACATTCCTCATTTGCCCTGACAACACGATCCACCAGGCGCTTCCGTACCTCGAGGGGCATTCACCGTTGCCGTGGGTGCACATCGCCGACGTCGTTGCTTCACACGCGGCTGAGCGCGGCTTTCGCCGGCTCGCGTTGACCGGCACACGTTACCTCGTTGAAAGCGAGGTCTACCCCGAAAAGCTGTCGGCCCGAGGACTCGACTATCTGCGCCCGAACGCCGCCGAACGCATGGAGATGAATCGGATCATCATGGACGAGTTGGTCTGCGGCGTGTTCACGCCCGCCTCCATCGCGTACTTCGGACGCGCCATCGCGCGAATGAAGGAACAGGGTTGTGACGCCGTTGTCCTCGGATGCACCGAAATTCCGTTGATCATCGACGATTCGAACTCACCGTTGCCCACGCTCGATTCCACGCGCCTGCTTGCGCGGGCGGCGCTGCGCCAGGCCGTACACGGCGTCCAGCCATCGTGAATCGGCGCTGGTGAATCGGCGCGCTGGTCTTGATTCTCCGGCTTTCTAGAGCGAGACTCGCCTGTACTCGAACCCAATCGTCCCTCCGGACGGGAGACATGACGCCGATGAGCACCATCACACTGCGGGTGAACGGTAAGACCCATACGCTCGACGTCGACCCTGCCACGCCGCTGCTGTACGTCCTTCGTAACGATCTCGATCTGCACGGCCCGCGTTTCGGCTGCGGCCTTGGTCAGTGCGGGGCGTGCACGGTCATCATCAAGGGCGAAGCGGTGAGGTCGTGTGTCAGGCCGGTGTCCTCAGTCCAGGGAGCCGAGATCACGACGCTGGAGGGGCTGGCCAGGGACGGTGCGCTGCACCCGATCCAGCAAGCCTGGATCGACGAGCAGGTGCCGCAGTGCGGCTTCTGCCAGAACGGGCAGATCCTCACGGCCAAGGTGCTGCTCGACAAGAACCCGAACCCAACGGACGCGGAAATTCGCCAGGGCATGCGCGGCGCCCTCTGCCGTTGCATGACGTATTACCGCGTCCATGCGGCCGTGAACCGTGCGGCAAAAACGATGGCGCCTCGGACCCAATCGGGCGACGAGGTGATCCGATGACCACGCGCAGGGATTTTCTCAAGAGCTCTGGTGCACTTGTCGTCGGCTTCAGCGCGATGTCGGTGGCGCCCGCTTACCCCTTCGACGCCGCCGCGCAGGCGGAAGCTGTGCGTCACGGTGCCGGTCCCTATCCCGACCCCGATTTCAGGCAACTCGATTCGTGGATCGTGGTGCGCCAGGACAACACGGCGACGTTTCACGTCGGCAAGACGGATCTCGGCCAGGGCACGGGTACGGCGTTCCGGCAGATCATGGCCGATGAGCTCGACATCGCCTACGACCGAACGAGCGTCGTGATGGGCAGCACGGACGTCACCGTCGATCAAGGCGGATCCGGCGGGTCCGATGCCCTCCAGACCGACGGATGGCCCATGCGGCGCGTCGCCGCGGAGGCTCGCCGCGTGCTGCTCGACATGGCGTCGACACGATTCGGCGTGCCCGTCTCGGCGCTGGTGGTGAGCAACGGTGTGATTTCTGTTGCCGCTGATCCGTCGCGGCGCATCACGTATGGAGAGTTGATCGGCGGAAAGAAATTCAATGTCACGCTGACGGGGAAGAATGCCGACACCGCAGGTGGAGTCGCGAAGCTCAAGCCCGTCCAGGAGCTCGACATCGTCGGCCAGTCCCCGCAGCGCTACGACATCCCGCCAAAGGTGGATGGCTCACTGAAGTGGGCGGTGGACGTAAAGCTTCCCGGCATGGTGCACGCGCGCAACGTGAAGCCGCCGGTTGCTGGCGCCACGCTCGTGAGCATCGACGAATCGTCGGTCCGCGATCTCCCGGGCTTCGTCAAGGTGGTGAGCAAGGGCAATTACGTCGCCGTGGTGTGCGAGCGGGAAGAGCAAGCGATCCGGGCGGCACGGCAGCTCAAGGTCAACTGGCGCAAGCCACTCACGCCGCCGTTTCCGCCATCAGAAGACCTGTTCAAGTACATGCGCAGCGCGACGCCTGCGTTCCGCGGCGAGCCGACCGTCGCGGGAAATCCGGACGCGGCGCTCACCGGAGCTGCCACGCTCATCGAGGCGCAGTACGACGTGCCGTTCCAGGGGCACACGGCGTTCGGTCCGGCACATGCGATGGCCGATCCATCGAACGACCAGCTCACCATCTATTCGAACGACATGAAGTCGTACGGCCTGCGCAACGGCGTCGCCGAGTTCCTCCAGATGCCGCGCGATCGCGTGCGCGTCGTCTGGATGGAGGGGCCGCAGGCGTACGGCCGCACGGCGGCCGACGACGCCGGGTTCGAGGCGGCGTTTCTGGCGAAGGAGCTCGGCCGCCCCGTGCGCGTGCAGTGGACGCGACAGGAAGAAACCGCGTGGGACACGAAGGGTCCCGCGTACGCGATCACGATGCGCGGCGCGCTGGATGCCCAGGGACAGCTCATCGCGATCGATTACGATGCCCGCGCTGCCGATCACAATCACCTTGGCTATAACGAACACGACACCGTGCTGATCGCCCAACTCGCAGGCATGCGGCGCCAGACGCCGGCGCGAGGCCGCGCATCGATACCGTCGGACATGTACGCCATCCCGAACCGCCGCACGACGACGCAGGTGGTGGCGTTGCCGCTGGTGTGGGAAACGCCGCTGCGCACTGGTAACCTGCGCGATCCTGACGGTCCGCAGGTGACGTTCGCCTCCGAGTCGTTCATCGACGAGCTCGCGGCCGCGGCCAAAGCGGACCCGGTGGCGTTCCGTTTGAGGCTGCTCACGGCCGAAGGCGATGACGCGGCGTTCAAGCGCGCCCGATCGATTGCGGTCGTCAACGCGGCGGCGGAAGCGTATGGGTGGGAGAGCCGACCGTCGCCAACATCGCGCGGCAACGGCGAGATCCTCACCGGTCGCGGCATCGCGTACGCGTACCGCAGCCAGACCGTGGTCGCGCAGATTGCCGAGGTGGAGGTGAATCGCAAGACGGGCCACGTCTGGGTGAAGCGGTTCGTCTGTGCGCATGACTGTGGGCTGGTGATTAATCCCGAGGCGCTGCGTCGCACGCTGGAGTGCGGGATGTTGCATTCGTTGAGCCGCGCGCTGCACGAGGAAGTCCGGTTCGACGCCGAGAAGGTGACGAGCGTGGACTGGATGTCGCATCCCACCATGACCCATGCCGATACACCAGCGACGATCGACGTGGTGCTGGTGAACGGCGATCCGAACCCGAACCGCCCGGACCTGCCGCACTACGGCGCCGGTGAGACCGTTTGCAAGCCGACGCTGGCGGCGGTTGCGAATGCGATTTACGACGCGACCGGCGTGCGTCTGCGCCGCGTGCCCTTCCGCGACGCGCGTGTGTTAGCGGCGCTGAAGGCGGCGGGGGTGTGATGGGACGCGCCGCGGGCGCGGGGTGCAGCACGCCGCTTCGCGCGTGAGGTGCAGGCGCCCTTCGGGCGCGGGGTGCAGCGCGCCCTTCGGGCGCGGGGTGCAGCGCGCTTCGCGCGGGTGCAGCACGCCACTTCGAGGCGTGAGGTGCAACGCGCCCTTCGGGCGCGGGGTGCAGCGCGCTTCGCGCGGGTGCAGCACGCCGCTTC
>WUUC01218410.1_pt1 | contig 23366 bp, 20 predicted proteins | sample 6278441 | NCBI WGS metagenome assembly WUUC01 (sample SAMN13675441, study PRJNA597444) | soil metagenome | isolation source: soil | place: USA: Washington | collected 2017-10
TCATGCTCTGGAGCCCCGAGCGAAAACAACCGCTCCGCGCCACCATCAAGATGCCCGCCGCCGCCACGAAAATCGCCTGGTCTCCCGACGATGCGCACCTCGCGATCGGCAGCGAACAAGGCGCCGTCTACGTTCTTAAGTGCGAAGCCTGACCACAGAGAGCGCCGGTGACCCACCGGCCTGTCAGCCGCGTCACTTAAGACGCGGTCCGCCCTCTTTATTCGCCACGCGCCGAAATGGCGCGGTTACGCAGCCCGCCACGCCCGATTCCAGCTCTCGTGAGTTCCAGATTTAAAATCTTCGCTCAGCCGCCTCGTCGGTCTTCAGAAATCGTACCCGATCAAAAACCGCAGCCGTTCGTAATCTTGCACGCGTGAGTCGGGATTGTTCTGACGGAACTCGTGGCGGATGCCGACGCTGAGTGAGTCCGTGAGTTTTTTCGCAAACTCGAACTCATTCTCCCAACCCTCCGTGTTGTCCTTGATCGAGTAATACCACACGCCGCGCTCCGTGACAGTGATGCGCCAGGGCAGCGTCGCCTCCGCTTCAAAGAAGAGGGACTCCACGTGCTCGTACGATTTTTCATCATCGTCGAGCGACCAGACGTTGAAAAAATTTTCGGCCACACCCGCGCGCAGCTTTATTCGCTCTCGCCTGAGCAAATGCACACCCAAGCCCACTTGCTGCTGAAGCAGCACGTACGGGAACGGCTGGAATCCGTTCGAGTTTACCTTGTCGCGTTCGAGCAGCGGCCGATACGAACCGAATATCCGCGTACTCAGATCGTGACGCCACAATCCCGACCCCTTGATGAGATCGACGGTTTTGACGGCGTTTTCTTCACGATATTCGTAACGCGTTTCCAGGCGCACTTCATCCTTCGCCCAGTTTCTGCGCACCCGTCCTTCCGCGAGAAACACCCGCCGATCAGCCGCGTCTTGCACCACGTCGGTCGAAGCCGCCAGGCGTCCGGTCCATGGCTCCCACCAACGCACGATGCCCTCTTCCACTTTGCGCCGGAAGCGCGTGAGTAAAATCTGGTCGTAGAGTGTAGGCGCTGCATCGGGATCCGACGGCATCGGCGCGATGATCGGCGGCGGCGGCTGCGACGTGACTTCTACTGTCGCATCGGTTTCGGGAACGCTCAGATTTCCAAACCGCAGCGATTGAAAAATAATCTTCCCGTTTTCGCGGCGCACAAAGGTCCCTTGCACGCGGTCGCCGTCCGAAAAAATCAACACGTCTGCCCGGGCCGCAATGACCGCGAGCCACGCGTTCATTAGCAAAAATAAAAAATATCTGCGTCGTGAAACCATCGTCAGGTCGCGTTGCCAAAAACGTGTCAGCCACTGGCTGCACCGAGTTCTACGCGTGGCTCGAGCCTGACCCTCCGTGCGGAAACGATGTTCCCTTCTCTTTATATTCGGCCTGACCGGCCTCGCTTTTTCGACGCACATCAAGGCCCTAGACTTTTTCCAGCGCCGCCAGTGGCAATCGCGGATTTTCGATCCGCTAAAATTTCTCCCGAGTTTCAGTCTTCGCGCAAAAATTATTCCTTCTGCCGCACGTCCCAAATCCTCCATGCAAAAGCTCCCCTCCGTCCTCCTTTTCGTCGTCCTCGCCCTCGTGGTGCTTAATATCGCCACGCTTCGCCAGCTCGACCGGCTTGAAAAACGCGTCCTCACGCTCGAGCAAAAAATGCCGCCAGCGGTGAACGCTCTCACGGTTACCCCCGCAGTCGCGCGATAAACATTCGTCTCCCGCGACGCCCGTGCACAGGCCAGCCGCCGCATAGCCCATCACCCCGCTGCAGCCCTTGACGACTTTGTCATAATCGCGCTTCTGCCCCCTTCGCTAACGTCGCCGCTATGTTCACCGCATCATTTTTCGCCCATACTTTCCGCCGCCTCGTCGCGGCCGGAGCCGTGGCGTTGGTGCTGACGCTGACCGTCCTCGCCGCGTCGCCTCAAGCGCACGAGCACGTTCATCACGATTGCCACCACGACGAAGTGCACAGCTGCGCTGTCGTTCTCTTTGCACAGGGCGTCTGGACTACTTTTGACGTCGTCACGGTGCCAGCGCCTCGCGAGACGTGGAGCGCATACGTTCCCCTTTCCCGCCCCGAGTTGAGCCTCGTGGCACCGCGTTACCTCCGGCAGCCGGAGCGCGGCCCGCCTGTTTACTGAACTAGTTTCGCCTCTATCGACAACCGCTGCCGTTCGCGCCGCGCGTCGATCCGTGCGCCCGTTGACGCCGTCCGCTGCCTTGGCTGATCGCGTCCCAGCGCCGTCATTAAACATCCGTTCCAAAGCCACGCATCAGCATGTCCTCTCTCCGTCCTTTTCCATTTTTATTCCTGGTCGCCGCATTCGCGCACGGCCAATCCACGCCGCCGCCCGCTCATTCGCACACACCCGCGGATGAACCGGTTTCCCTCGAAAATTTCGTCGTTTCCGCGACGCCGTTCGAACGCCACCAAGCGGAAATCGCCTCCCCCACATCGGTCCTCACTGGGCGCGCGCTCACGCTCAAACTCCAGACCTCACTCGGCGAATCGCTCAGCGGTCAGCCCGGCGTCGCGTCGACCTACTTCGGTCCAGGCGCCAGCCGCCCGGTGATTCGCGGGCTCGGGGGCGATCGCATCCGCATTTTGGAAAATGGCCTCGGTTCGATGGATGCCTCCACCACCAGTCCCGATCACGCAGTCGCGCTCGATCCATCGCTCATCGATCGCATCGAAATCGTCCGCGGTCCCGCCGCGCTCCTCTATGGCGGCAACGCTGTGGGCGGCGTGGTGAACGTGATCGATCACCGCATCCCCACCGCGCGTCCCGGCCGTGCGCTCGAAGGTCGCGCCGGGTTTCGCTACAGTTCTGCCGATGACAGCAAAAGCGGCAGCCTGCTCCTAGAGGGCGGCAGAGGCCCGCTCGCGTGGCACGTCGACGCGTACCGGCGCATTAGCGGCGACACACGCATACCAGGCTTCGCCGAGTCCGCCGAGATTCGCGAAGACCTCTCCGAACACGCCGCCGCCCACGGCGAGCCGGGACCGGATTTCGGATACGCGCGTCTGCCCAACTCTTCGCAAACCGCCGACGGTGCCGCCGCCGGTTTCTCCTGGATCGGTAGCCGTGGGCACCTCGGGTTCTCGGCGAGCGGCCACAACGCTTTCTACGGCGTCCCGCCCGGCGCGCACGAGCATGAGGAAGACATGCACATGCCCGGCCCTCACCAGGAACATCCGCCGGTCCGCATCGATCTCCGTCAGCGCCGTCTCGATGTCCAAGGCGCGCTCACGCAGCCCTTCGGCATCTTCGAGTCCGCTCGTTTCAAATTAGGCCTAGCCGATTACCGACACCAGGAACTCGAAGGCCCTGTAATCGGCACGATCTTCGAAAACAAAGGGTACGACGCCCGTGCCGAACTTTTCCATACGCCGCTCGGGCGCGTGAGCGGAGCCGTCGGCGCGCAGGTGTCGCACAACGATTTCTCCGCTGCCGGCGAGGAAGCGTTTCTTCCGGCCTCGCACACCGCGAGTTATGCGTTCTTCGCCTTCGAAGAAATCGCACTCGGTCCGCTTACTTGGCAGTTCGGCGCCCGGTTCGAGACGCAAGAGATCGAAGTCCGCGACGGCTCCGGCCGCAGTCACGACGGCGATTGCGTGAGTCTATCCACCGGCTTCGTCTGGAAACTCAATGACGCTTGGTCGCTCGGCACCACCTTCGCCCGCACCGAACGCCAGCCCAACGCCCAGGAGCTCTACTCGAATGGCCCACACATCGGCACGCGCGTATTCGAGGTCGGGGGCGAAAACCTCGGCAAAGAAAAATCTCTCGCCGCCGACATCAGCCTCCGTCGCCGCGCCGGTGTCGTCACTGGTGAGATCACGGTCTTCGCCAATCGTTTCGGTAGTTATCTCTTCGAGCAACCCACCGGAGCCGAAGAGGACGGCCTGGTCGTTTACCAGTACGCGCAACGCGACGCTCAGTTTCACGGCGCCGAGCTGGAGACGATTTTTCATCTGCACGGCTCGGCCGCGCACGCCTTCGACGTCCGTGTCGCCGCCGATACCGTGTACGGGGAAATCCGGGACACCGGCGAAAATCTCCCCCGGATAACACCGCGCCGGCTCACACTCGCGCTCGATTATCGCGGCGGCCCGTTTTCCGTCGGGATCGACACCCAGTTCGTCGACCATGCGCGGAATCTTTCCGTCAATGAAACCTCGACCGGCGGCCATACTCTGCTCGGAGCGTCGTTGGGCTATCATTTCGATCTAGGCCGTTTCGCATGCGATTTCTTCATGCGCGCCAGTAACCTCGGCGATCAAGACGCACGCAGTCACGTTTCCTTCCTGAAGGATGTCGCGCCGCTCCCGGGGCGTAACGTAACGCTGGGCGTGCGCGTGAGTTTCTAACGAGCCTTTTGCGCCAATCTCCCCCCCCGTGCATCCAAACGCGGCCTTGCCTTGCGGGCTGCGTTTGGTTTCTTCAGCGGCGCTGCAATGACGTCCCTCGCTCACCTCGCCCGCACCATGATCATCGGCATGATGATTATTATCCGCACTCGGCCCGGGCTTGGAGACGTCGCATAACTTCGCAGCGAAATACGAAACGTCACTTTCCACCGCCCCGGGCCAAAAGCCCGGGGCTTTTTGTTGTCCATTTTTTCCATGAAACCTGAAGCCCTTACCCTCGACACCGTCCGGCAGGCGCATGCGCGCATAGCCGAAGGGTTGCGCGCAACGCCAAGCGCGGTCTCCCGACCGCTTAGCGAACTCGCGGGCATGGGCATCATTCTGAAGCACGACTACCAGCAATTCACCGGCTCCTTCAAAGAACGCGGCGCGCGCAACGCCTTGCTTTCGCTGACATCGCTGCAACGCGCGTGCGGAGTCGTCGCGGCTTCGGCGGGCAATCACGCGCTGGGCCTCGCCTATCACGGCGCGCAACTCGGCGTTACAGTGACCGTCGTGATGCCCCGTAACGCACCGCTGGTGAAAGCGGACCGCTGCCGCCACCTGGGCGCGCAAGTCCTGCAGCACGGCGCGACCTACGACGAATCGGCGGCTTTCGCCGAGCGATACGCACAACAACACGGCGCCACCTACGTGCACCCGTTCGACGATCTCACGGTCATCGCCGGTCAAGGCACACTCGCTCTCGAAGCGTTTTTCGCCTTCCCCGGCGTCGACGCGTTCGTTGTCCCGGTCGGTGGCGGCGGCCTGCTTGCGGGCACCGCCACCGTCCTAAAAGCCCTGCGGCCGGAGACGCTCGTGATCGGCGTGGAGCCCGCGCATGCAGCCGGACTCGCCGTCGCGCTCCACGCAGGAAAACCCGTGCGCGTCCCCGTCAGCAACACGCTCGCAGATGGGCTTGCCGTGGCGCGCGCAGGAGAAATCGCGCTCTGCGTCGCGCGCCGCCTCGTTGACCGCGTCGTCACTGTGACCGAAGACGAGCTCGCCGTCGCGGTGCTTCGACTACATGAAACGGAAAACGTCGTCGCCGAAGGCGCGGCGGCCGCCGGGCTTGCTGCTTGTCTCGCGGGAAAACTGCCGGAGTTGGCAGGCAAACAGGTCGTCGTCCCGCTGACCGGCAGAAACATCGATCCTCTTGTCCACGCCCGCGCATTATCGCGGGCGCGTTCGTTTGCACTGGCCGCTGTGAGAGGCACCGCGTCGTGAGTTCCAAAGCAGCTGCGTTTGTTAGAAGATGGCCAAACGATTCACCGTTTCCCAGGCCACTCTCTAGCGAACGCGGCTACGCCGGAGCCTCTTCAGTCCAGCCCGAAGACCGCCTTCACATAATTATCGACTGAGAATGGTTGCAGATCTTCCGCTTGCTCGCCGAGTCCGAGGAAATAAATCGGCAGCTTCAGCTGGCGATAGATGCCGACGAGGGCGCCGCCGCGGCTCGTCCCGTCGAGCTTCGTCACCACAAGGCCCGTGAGACCGAAGCTTTGGTGAAACACTTTTGCCTGCTCGATCGAGTTGGAGCCGAGCGAACCGTCGACGACGAGCCAACGATGCTGCGGGGCGGACGCGTCGTGTTTCTGGAGCACGCGACGAATCTTCGCGAGTTCCTCCATAAGATTGCTCTTCGTGTGAAGACGTCCGGCGGTATCGACGATGAGGTAGTCCCGGTTCCGCGCCTTCGCCGCCTGCCATGCGTCGAACGCCACTGCGGCGGAGTCCGCGCCTGTGTGACTCGCGACGATTTCGAGGCCGAGCCGCGTCGCCCAGGTTTTGAGCTGTTCAACCGCCGCCGCGCGAAAAGTATCGCAGGCCGCGAGCGTGACTGTCTTGCCCTCCTCTTTAAGTTTCCACGCGAGCTTGGCGGATGTCGTGGTTTTGCCCGAGCCGTTGACGCCAATCATGGCGATGACCGTCGGCGCGGTCTGTGCCGTTGTGAGCACACCCTCGGCCCCTGCGAGCACGCGTTTCAAAACCGCCGCGCCAATCTGAGCGGCCTGCTGACCGTGCAACGTTTTGTCCTTTTTGTACGCAGCTTTTATTTCCGTCAGAATTTCTTCGGTCGTCTCGACACCGAAATCCGCGGTGTAGAGCGCCTCTTCGAGTGTCTCCAGCGAGGAGGCATCGATGGGCTTCTGTCCAAAAATCGCCGCGGTCTTCGCCGCGATGGCGGAAACCGTTTTGGCGAAACCATCCTTAAATTTTTTGAAAAGGCCGAACATGGGAAAATGAACCAATGACTCGGTGACCGATGACCAATGAAAAACACACTGCGATCACAGACATCCTCCGACCATTTCACGGGTCATCGGACAGTGGTCGCCGGTCATGCCACGAGCGCTAGTCGTTCGCGGCCGCTTTCCGCGAGTCGCGGCCGAGTTGGTCTTTGAGACGGTCGAGGATGCCATTGATGAAGCGCTTGGAATCCGCGTTGGAGAATTGTTTGGACAGATCGATCGCTTCGTTGATCGAGACGACAGGCGGAATGTCTTTGCGGAAAACCATCTCGTACATCGCGAGCCGTAGGATGGACAGATCGATGCGCGCGATGCGGTCGAATTCCCAGTTATGCGCGAGCGCTTTGATGCGCGCGTCGATGTCGGCGATGTTCTCGATCACGCCATGAATCAGCTCTTCGCCAAACGCGTAGTGCTCGCGCGGTTTTTCGACCTTTTCGAGGTTCTCGAAGAAGTAACGCAAATCCTCCAGGAGATTGGCCGGGGAATTGAGACTCCACGCGTAGAGATATTGGAGAGCAGCGACACGTCCGTCGCGGCGTTGGGCAAACAGGGCTTTGCTCATTTGGAAAGGGTTCGTTTCAACGCGGCCATCTCGAGCGCGGAGTTCGCAAACTCGGAGCCGCGATTAATTTTCCCGAGGCAGCGCTCCTCGGCCTGCTTCAGGTTCTCCGCGACGACGACGCCATTGATCACGGGCACCTTCGCCTCGAGCGCCACGCGCTGGAGCGCCTTCGTCGCCGCATCGGCGATAAGCTCGTAGTGAATCGTATCGCCACGAATCAGCACGCCCAGGGTTACTGCCACGTCGAGTTTGCGCCGCGCCGCGAGGAGTTGAGCGGCGATCGGAAGCTCGTTCGAACCGGGCACGCGGACGATATGGAGATTTTTCTTTTTGACTCCGGCCGCGCGCAGCCGGTCGGTCACCTGCTCCAACAATGCGTCGGTCAGCCGCGCGTTAAAACGGGCGGCGGCGATGCCGACCGAGAAGGGCGATCCATCGATGGACAACAGCTGTGGCGCGTCGAGACTCATGGCAAAGAAGGAACCGATGTGTCTGCGGGTCGTAATCGCACGGAGCAACTCAATTTCCCCCAGCTGTTGCGCGCTCCCAAAAGCTTGCTCCTCCGGCAGTCGAAGAAAGAGTTCGGAGCGTTCATGCGTTTCCGAATCGAACATCGCACTTCCTACCGCTACGCGGGCACCGCGTCGGAATCGTTCATGGAAGCGCGGCTCACTCCGGTAAACGACGAGCAGCAACGCCTAATTTCGCGCCGGCTCACCACAAGGCCCGGCTGCAACATCCACACGTACAGCGACTATTTCGGCAACACGGTGGAAACGTTTTCTATCGTTCACCGCCATAGCTCGCTCGTGCTCGTCAGCGAATCCGAGGTGGAAACGCTGCCGTTCGGCCCGCCTAACGCCGCGCTCGATATCAGCGTATCGGAAGCGCGCCAGATTTACCGTGGCGAGCGTCTGCAGCTCTACGAATTCATGATGCCGTCTCCCGCGATCGAGCTCACGCCGGAAGTCAACCAGCTCGCTAACCAATTTTTCAAACCGAGCGCGCCTCTCGGCCCTTCGCTCCTGAAACTCAACGCATGGATCAAAGACACGTTCAAGTACGCGTCCGGCGTCACACGGATCGACACGCCGGTTTCCGCAGTGCTCAAAAACCGCTCCGGGGTGTGTCAGGATTTTGCCCAGCTCATGATCGCCGTGCTGCGCTCAGCGGAAATCCCGGCGCGCTACGTCACCGGCTATATCGAAACCGATGGTCAGCGTCAGGCCTCCGAAAGCCGAGTGGACGCCGCGCTGATCGGTGCCAGTGAAAGCCATGCGTGGGTGGAAGTTCGCCTGCCCGGCGGTTTTTGGTGGCCGCTCGATCCGACCAACAACTGCATCGCAGCCGAACGCCACGTGAGAGTTTCATCCGGCCGCGACTACCAAGATGGCACGCCGACTCGCGGGGTTTTCAAAGGCACCTACACCGATTGCCTCAAGGTCGGCGTCGTGATGCAGCGCATCTGAACAGCGTCACGAGGACTTGTACCGAAGAGTCCATGACGCGATGCGCGTCACACGACCGCCGCCGTCACAAAAAAGCCCGCCGTTTCAGGCGGGCAGTCGGGGCGCTCACGCTCACGAACTCTATCCGCGAAAATCGGCCACATGCGATTCGACCACTTTGTCCTCAGCGCCGATGAGCGAGAGATAAACTTTGAAAACGTAGGGCGGGCGCACGGGGACATTTCCTTTCAGCGCCTTGCCTTGTTCAGCCGGGTTGAGAATCGAGCGTTCTTCACCGGCTTTATTAACTGGATCCCACCGGGCGATTGCGCGGATCGCATCCGCTTCCACGGGCTTTTTCTTCGCGTCGTAGAAGGAGAGTTTGAAATGAATCCCTTCTAATGTGAGCGAAAGAAAGCCGCCGTCGGCACGCGCGATGACCGTGCCGGGAATCACCGGCTCGACTTCTTCGGCCGGCGCGGGCGCAGGTCTCGCTGGGCCTGGTTTGGGAGCTTCTTTTTTCGAAGGAGTCTGGGCGATGAGCGGCACGACCATGCCGATCGAGGCGGCCATCAACAACGACTTCGCTAACGCGGCGTTGAGTTTCATAAGGCGTACCGTGTCTGCACAGGGAAGGCGTCGCAAGCGGCATTCTGTCAACTCCGGGTAAAACCCGGTGCCCCGATGAAGCCGCCCACAGGAGCCTCCCCGGCTGCGCGCCAAACGCGCTCGGTCCGCAACGGATACATCCGGGGGGAAATCGCGGAGCGAACTTGCACCCGCATGGCCCGACGAGTCCAACACCGCCTATTTGGCATTCACCGGTTTTGCTCTCCCGGCTTCGCCTGAATCTGCGCCTTGAGCGCCTTCCAACGCATCAGGCGCTCCGCTATTTTCGCTTCCGGTCCGAGGGCCTTGGGTACGTACAGCTCAAGCGGTTTTTCGAGGTAATCCTGACCGGAAATGTTCTCCGGATAATCATGCGAATAACGGTACCCCTTCCCGTGACCCGCTCGTTTGTTCGCCTGGCCGCCTTTGTCGCGGACCGGAAGCGGCACGGATTGAACTGGCTGGCTGGATACGACGCGCTTCGCGGCCGCGAGCGCCAGAGCGACCGAGTTGCTCTTCGGCGCACACGCGATATGCAGCGTGGCATGCGCGAGCGCGTACTCCGCTTCGGGCAGGCCCACAAACTCGCACGCTTGATGCGCCGCCACCGCAAGTGGCAACGCGAGCGCGTCGGCAAGCCCGACATCCTCGGATGCGAGGATCACCAATCGCCGCGCGATGAAGCGCGGGTCTTCCCCACCCGCGAGCATTTTCGCTAGCCAGTACATGGCGGCGTCGGGATCGGAACCGCGGCAGCTTTTAATGAAGACGGAAATCGTGTCGTAGTGCTCATCCTCATCCGCGTCGTAACGAATGCGCCGCTCGCGCGCGAACGCCTCCAATTCCGTCGCTGTGATCACCGACTTCTCCGGCAGGCTGAGCACGATCACTTCGAGCGAGTTCAACGCTCGACGCAGGTCGCCCTCGCAAAGCAATGCAAGATCGGCCAGCACAGTGTCATCCGCAGAACACGCGCGCAGGCCGAGCCCGCGCCCGGTGTCGGCCAGCGCGCGCTTCAAAACGCTCGCCACCGGCGCCGCCGCGAGCGGCTCCAGCCGGAAAAGATGGCTGCGGCTAAGCAGCGGCGGATTCACGTAGAATCCGGGATTGTGCGTGGTGGCGCCGATCAGTCGCACGTGGCCTTCCTCGACATCGGGCAACAACAAATCCTGCTGCGACTTATTGAAACGGTGAAGCTCGTCGATGAAGAGTAGCGTCGGGCCGTCGGCGCTGGTGCGACGCGCCGTTGAAAGAATTTCGCGCAGCTCGGCGACGTTGGACATCACCGCGTTGATGCGGACGAAGCGGCTCTTGGTTTCACGCGCGATGACTTCGGCGAAACTCGTTTTCCCGCAGCCCGGCGGCCCGTAGAAAATCAACGATCCGAAGCGATTGGTGGCGATCAGACGCGGCAACAACGCGCCGGCGGCGGTGAGGTGCTCCTGGCCGACGATTTCGGGCAGCGTGCGCGGCCGCATGCGCGCGGCGAGCGGCTGGTTCGCGGGCGGTTTCGAGGAGATCGAAACCGCGGTGAAATCACGTGCGGCGGCTGAGGCGGTTTCACCAAAAAAATCGGATTGCTCGGCGGGAGACATTGGCGGGGCACACTCATGCACAGAAATTTCCCAGATTGAAGGGCCTCGTGGAGATTTTCCACGCATGCCGACTCATTTTCGGCGGGTGGCATGGGACGTCCTGCCACGCTGTTGACGCCGATATACATGGGCGGGCTTGGTCCGCGGCGGCACCCTGCGCGCCCGGAGTGCACGGTTCACTTTTTGCATGGCTTCAGTCGATGGGCGCGGCTTGGTTTCCGGTCATGATCGCGCGCTGTCTTCGCCACCGGGCTCCGGTGTTGTGGCTGTTGCTGCCGTTCATGGGAGGAGTGATCGCGAGGAAAATTTTGCCGTGGTCGTTGCCCGTGTACTGGCCGCTCAGCGGAGCCGTCGTCGCCGCTTTGCTGGCATGGCGGTTTAGCGCGAGACCGTGGGCGTGGGCATGGGGACTGTGTGCCGCGGTCCTTTTTTCAGGGGCATCGGCCTACGAACTACGCCGCGCTCGTCTCGCCATTTGGGAAACGCTTCCGCCGCGAGAAGCACGTCTGACGTTGCGAATCGAGCGCACGTTTTCTTCTCCCATTGATGGAAAAAAGGTGACCGGTCTCGCCGTGGTCAAAACCGCGGCGCCGCATTTGCGCGAGCTCGTCGGGCAAAGGCTCTATTTCTCACTCGCGAAAAAAACCGCTGAGTCCGTGCCCACGCGTTCGTCCGAAATCGAGGTGACCGGCTTGCTCGAAACGTTGCCGCGCGAAGCGCCGGCCGCGAGCTTCGAGGGATTTCTCGCCAGTGCGGGACTCAACTTCCGCCTCACACGTGGGCGCGTGCACGCGCTCATCAAGCCGCCCGGGATGTACGCGCATTTTTGCGAGCGCGCACGGGAACGCTTCGCGAGGATCCTCTCTCGCGGCTTAGAGACACAACCGGCGCTCGCGGGAGCATTACGCGCAATGATGCTCGGGCAAAAACACGAACTGAGCGACGAGCAGACGACGCAATTTCTGCAAAGCGGGACGATGCACCTTTTCGCGATCAGCGGGCTGCACGTCGCGGTGATCGCGGTGGCGCTGCACGGTGCGCTGGCATTGCTGCATCTCCCGCGCGGCGCCCAGTTTATTTTGGGTCTTGTCGCGCTGTGGCTGTATGTGGACATCACCGGTGGCAGCCCGTCGGCCGTGCGCGCTTTCTACATGATCGCTCTGACGAACGCCGCTCTCGCACTGCGGCTATCGGTCAACCCGGTGGCAACACTTTCGCTCGCCGCCTTGATCGCGTTGGTCGTCGATCCGATGGAGCTGTTCAGCGCGAGTTTTCAGATGTCCTACGGCATCGTCGCCGCATTGATCCTGCTCGGACTACCGCTCGCCGAGCATTGGAGCGAAAAATGGGCGCTTTACCGCGACCTGCCGAAAGCGACATGGGCATGGCATCATCACGCGCGTGATCGCATCTGGCGCTGGTTGTTGAGCGCACTGGCTCTCGGCGTGGCGACGACGCTGGTCAGCACACTTTGCGGGGTGATTTTCTTCCAACTGTTCACTCCCGGCGGCTTGCTGGCGAACCTCGCGCTGATCCCGATTTCGTCGCTCGTGATTCTGGGCGGTTTCTTATCGCTGGTCTGCGGACTGGCCGGGCTCTCGTCGCTTTGCGTGTTGTTCAACCACGCGGCGGCGCTCGTGCTCGCGGCCATGGAGTGGACAATCGCTTACCTGCTGAAGATCCCCGGCTTTTTTTGGGCAACGCAATTTGTCGCGACATGGGCAGGCTTCGTCGCGCTCGGTTTAGTGCTGGCCGCGCTACTCTATGGTTATGCCCGGCGGTGGGAGATGCGGAGCGGCGGATTCTGGCCACCTTTCGCGCTCACCGCGCTGGCGCTTGTGTTGATGACTCGTTTCCGCTGAAATGGTGTTCATGAAAAGCGCCTACGAACTAGCGATGGAACGTCTCGCCAAATCCGATCCCGACGCGAGCAAGCCGCTCAGTGCGGAGAAAAAAACGCGGCTCGCCGACATCGACGCCGTTTATAAAGGCAAAATCGCCGAGCGGGAAATTTTCCTGAAGCAACAGCTCGACACCGCGATGGCCGAGGGAAAATACGAAGAGATCGAAAAAATTAAAAAGCAGATGGCCGGTGAACGCGCACGACTGGAGGAAGAGCGCGAAGAAGAAAAAGAGCGCGTGCGCAAAGCGAAGTGAGCTGCGGGACGGACAGGCCGTCAGCGACGACACCGCGAAGAGAGAGGCCGCCTGCAGCATATCCGATGAGCGGTTAAAATCACTCCGGTTCGGCCGTGCCTTCCACGACCCATTCACGGGCTTCGGGGACTTGCTTGAAGAATTCCCGCAATGTCGCGCTAAGGTGCTCCGCGTACCGATAGTGCGCTCCCATGCCCGTGCGAAGCTCGGCCTCGTAAATAAATTTATCCGCGTGCGTGCTGTGCTCGAACGGTGTCTGCGCACCGAGCAACAATGAATAAACGTAGGCCGGCGAACCACGCTGCATGAGCTCGCGGGTCAATGCGGCCTGCGCATCGAGCAACGCAGCGTGATTCGCGTGCTCGATCTGGGGCGGCAGATAAAAACCGGCTTGGATAAACGGTGTGTAGCGGTGGCCGGTGCGGTGGCGGTTGAGATCGCGCAGTTCGGCGACCGCCATGTTATTCCAAGCAAAGCTGACGCGCATGCGTCGCGATGCGACCCCGTGTTGCGCGTAGCGATTGGGGCGATGGCGCAACGCTTCGGAAAGTGACTGGACCTCGGGGAGAAAGGGCGGCGTGGCACGGTCAACGTGGACCCATACTTCGTCGGCAAGCGGCGCGGCTGAGAGGCGTTCCAGTCCGAGCTTCAAACTAGCCACCAGTTCCTGGCGGGCCTGTTCTTCGTAGGATTTTTCCGCGTAGCTATGCCTCATTAAACGAGGCGATTGCTTGAGCAGCTCGTCACGGATGAGTTTTGCGCCGGCCTTCGCTTCGGGATGCGGCAGCGAATCGAGATGCTTCACCGTCTGCGCCCACATGCGCGAGGTTTGGACGAGACCGAGGTTCGTGCGCGTGGCGAGTGGGATGAAGTAGCGAGCGCGGTCGAGCGCGTAGTTCTTCCGCAGGCGTGTAACCACGGCGGGTTTCGCCTCGAGCGGGACTCGCACAAGCGAAGGTTGCGCGGCGGCGAGCGCATCGAGCCGGGCGTATTCAGAATTATAGGCGGCGAACGACTTCGTCATCAGCGCCTGCCAGCGAGGCACGAGGTCGTCGGGAATACCGATATCTGCCGGCGCGGGCAGATTCGACGCGTTCATCGTGATGTAGCGCGTGCTCGACTCCTGCCCATCGGCCATCTGGGCGATCTCGAAAATTTTATACGCGAGCCACATCGAGACGTCGTCGAGCGCGAGGGCGAGCCCGCCCGTGAGACCGCCGATCGAGGCGTGGCCGTAGTCGACGAATTTCAAGATGCGATCGATCGACGCCTCGGGATTGGCGAGATCGACCTTGCTCATGATGGCGCCGATTCCCTCGTTACTGCGGGAGTAACGCGCGAGCACGGACGCGAGCAGCTCCGGCGTGACCTTGGGAAGATCCGCGGCGGTGGGTGGCGGGACGAGGGCAAGTCCGGTGACTTTCATGCGGTGCACGCGTTAAAGCCGAAGCCAGTCGGACGACGCAAAGGAAAAGGTCGCGCGCGGAAAATGATTTCAGCCTTACGCTTTCACCTCCGTGCCTCCACCGCCGCCGCTGCGCACCTTCGCCCATCAAGTCTCTTCGGCGGGCGCGGCCGGATCGGCGGCTTTTGCAGGAGCCGGGAGCTGCGAGGCGACGGCCCCAAACCCGAGCAGCACGAGCACCAGACACACGCCGACGAACCAATCGCCCACGCGCGTATAAAAACTGGCCCGCTCGATCCACCGGCTATCGCGCGTGATTTCATAAGTCGCCGTTCCGCGAAAATAAATGGTGCCCGCTTTGTTCGTCATCTCGTTGCGAATCTTGCCAAACTCGTCGATCCAACCGCTCCAACCACCATTGCCACAGCGGATCACCGGGCGGCGCGTTTCCACTGCGCGGAGCACCGAGTGGGACGCGTGTTGATAGGCCGCCCCACCCTCGCCGAACCATCCGTTGTTGGTGAGCACTGCGAGCACCGCACCGCCCGAAAGCACGCTCTCACGCGCGAGCTGCGGAAAAATGTCTTCGTAGCAAATCAGCGGCGCGACCGACAGGACCCCGCTTTTTGTTGAGATCACTAACGGCGACGCCCCTGAGCCCGGCTGGAAATCCCCCGAGCCCACGTCCGTGACCTTTTCGAGCCAGCCCAGCACCGAGCGGAAAGGAACGAATTCTCCAAAGGGCACCAAATGACGCTTCGCATAAGAAGAAGGCTGCAGCCCTTCCACCGGATCGATCACGAACGCTCCATTTGTCCAATAGGCGTCGGGCTGCCCGTTGTTTTCGATCGCGACCGAACCCATCAACAACGGGATGCCCGTTTTCGCGACGAGCGACTCGGTCCACGAGCGGACGGAGTCATTTCCTTTAACCGCAAACGGCGTGACCGCTTCGGGCCAGACAAGCAGATCGGCCCGGGCTAGCGCGGCGCGTTCGGTCGCGCTCGTCAGTATTTCGAGAATGCCCGATGCCTTCGACTCGTCCCATTTTATCGCCTGCGGGATGTACGGTTGGATGAGTCCCACGCGGCCCGCCGGGATCAGAAATTGCCCGCGGTTGAGAGTCTCCCGCATGTGCACGGTCAAGCACACGATCAACAAAAACATCGCCATGAAAAATTCCTGGCTCCGGCGATTCAGGCCTTTGAGGCCTTCGAAAAACAGCCGGTTCGCATACGCGGCGAACCCTAGATTTACCGCGACCAAGACAAAGGAAACACCCGCCGCCCCCGTGTAGGAAGCGATCTGGAGCACACTGATTTGCTTCCACTGGCTCGCCGCCAGAGGCAGCCAGGGAAAACCACCGAGAACCCACGTGCGCGTCCACTCGAGCAACACCCACAGAGCCGCCAAACCAAGCATCGCCAGGATTCGCAGACCGGTTTGCCGCCCCACCATGCGAGGCATAACCCACCACACGCCCAGATACCAAAGCCCCACCCACGCTCCGATGAAGGGTCCCAACAAAAGCAGCCCCAGCCATGTCACATGATGCAGCCAGCCTAACAGGAGCGTCCACGCCACCGCTTGCGCCGCCAGCATGGTCCACGCGAAAACTTTGAATCGAGGACGCCGATACGCCCACACTGCCGCCGGCACCGCGAACGCGTAGCCAAACTCTCCCGCCTCGAACGGGGGAAATGACACCACCGTCAGCAAAACCGTCAGGACAAAAACGCTCGCCGCCCAAAACCACCCGCTGTGTGTCTGCCAAACAGACGGCGGCGGCTCAGCATATGGGTCCTCTGGAAAAGCGGCGGTGACGGTGTGAGACATTGTACTTAAAAATCCAAGGGCCGGTCGCGGTCGCTTTGGCCGACCGTTCTGAATGAAACGCCTGAACGGACACTTTTTACCGTGAGGTCGGGCCTAAAGATCAGAACCAAATCGGGAGTAGTCTTAGGTGGGGGACTTCTCCCTTCATCTCCAGCGAGCGGGGCGACGATCGATACGCTCAGCGCGACGATTTCTTTATGCGCCGTGGCAGTTTTTGAACTTTTTGCCGCTGCCGCATGGGCATGGATCGTTGCGGCCAACCTTGGGCGTGTCGCGACGAATGGTGATCGTCGGCAATGTGATCTCCTGTTCCGGAGCTGCTTCGGCCACAGCGGTGCCGCCCGATTCCTGCACCTGAATAGGTGCCCGCGATGCGGATGCGGCCGGGGCGTTGTCCGGACCGACGGTGCGCGCGCTACGACTGAGAAGAGCGAGCATGTTTTCAAACGCCTGCAAGTTGCTGGCGCTGCGGAAGAGCCCCGTGCAGATCTGCAATCGCACGTTGTTCATCAGCTCTTCGAAATACTTGTAAGCCTCGCCCTTGTATTCGACGAGCGGATCCTTCTGACCGTAGCTGCGCAAACCGACCGCCTGGCGGAGATTTTCCATCTCAGTGAGATGCTCCTGCCAGTGGTGGTCGATCGCATTGATCACGACGTAGCGCTCCAGCGACCCGAGCGCCTCCGGGATCTCGACCGACTCCTTCACGGCATACGCTTCCCGGACGCGGCCGACGATGCGCTTGGTCAACGCCTCGGCATTACCGCCCGATAGCTCCTCAACTTTCAGTGAGATCGGGAAGTGTGTATTGACCCAGCCGACCAGATTCTCGACGGCGGTCGCGGTCGCGCCGGATTTCTCGCCATAGCCGGCGGTAATGAGACGATTGGCGATCTCCTCTTCAATCTGCTCGAAAATAATATCCTTCGGCCGGTCCGCATGGATGGCACCATTGCGAATACCGTAGATGACCTCGCGCTGTTTATTGAGGACATCGTCGTACTGAAGAAGACGTTTACGGACGGAGAAATTTTGCTGCTCCACCTTTTTCTGCGCGCCCTCGATCGAACGATTGAGCCACGGATGCTCGAGTTCTTCGCCCTCTTTCATCGAGCCCTCCATCAAGCGCGAGGCGAGATTACCCTGTAGAAAAAGCCGCATGAGCTCGTCTTCGAGCGACAGGAAAAACTTCGTGAGTCCCGGATCGCCTTGACGCGAGCAACGGCCGCGCAGCTGACGATCGACGCGGCGGGATTGGTGGCGCTCGGTGCCGATCACGTAAAGACCGCCGAGTTCGCGCACACCGTCTCCGAGTTTAATGTCGGTACCGCGACCGGCCATATTCGTCGCGATGGTAACGGCGCCGCGTTGGCCGGCGCGGGCGACGATGTCGGCCTCCTGCTCGTGGTACTTCGCGTTTAGCACGGTGTGAATGACCCCCGCACGTTTCAACATGCGTGAAAGCACCTCCGAAGAATCGACGCTAACAGTGCCCACGAGAACCGGCTGGCCTCGGTCGTTGGCGGCTTTGATCTCATTCACCACGGCGTTAAATTTGTCGCGGCGTGTTTTAAAGATGCTGTCGTTTTTATCGACGCGGATGCAGGGCTTGTTCGTCGGAATCACCTGCACGGAAAGGCGGTAGATCTCGTTAAACTCGGTGGCTTCGGTCTCGGCCGTTCCGGTCATGCCTCCGAGTTTCTCGTACATCCGGAAGTAGTTTTGAATGGTGATGGTCGCGTAAGTCCGTGTCTCGCGCTCGATCGTTACGTTTTCCTTGGCTTCGACCGCTTGATGCAGTCCGTCCGACCATCGGCGCCCCGGCATGACACGGCCAGTATTCTCGTCGACAATCATCACCTTGCCCTCTTGGACGACGTACTCGACGTCGCGCTCATAGAGAGAATACGCGCGCAGCAGTTGGCTGATGGCGTGGATTTCTTCAGAGATCTCGCTGTAGCGATCTTGGGATTTTCGCTTCGTCTCTTCGCGTTGCTCCGGAGTGAGCGCTGCGTCTTTCTCCAAATCACTGAACTCAGTCGCGAGATCGGGAAGGACGAAAGCGTCTGGATTATCGGGACGAAGCTTCGTCCGACCGAGCTCGGTGAGGTCCGCTTGATGCTGGCGCTCGTCGATAACGTAGAGCAGCTCTTCCTTCAGGCGGTACAGCTCCACCTTGTTGAAATCGCTGTTCATATCGGTCTCCGTTTTATCGAGGAGCTTACGCCACTCAGGCGTCTCCATGACGCGAAGGAGCTGCTTATTTTTGGGATGCCCCATCTTCACCTGGAGCAATTTCAAAGAAGCGTCGCGCTTTTCGTCATTTGAGGCTCCGGACTTTTCGAGGCCTTCCTTGGCTTCGCTGACGAGCTTGTTGCAAAGGCGCATCTGGTCACTGACAAGACGGTCGATGCCCGGCTTCAGGCGCGTGAACGGCTGTTCTCGCTCGATCGGAGCCGGACCAGAAATGATCAAGGGCGTGCGGGCTTCATCGACCAGGATCGAATCGATTTCATCCACGATACAAAACCAATGATCGCGCTGGACCTGGTCCTCTTTGCGCGTGGCCATGCCGTTGTCGCGCAGGTAATCGAAACCAAACTCACTGGCCGTACCATACGTGATATCTCGCGAGTACATCTCCCGGCGCAGATCCGACGGCATTTGTTGCTGGATGCATCCGGTGGTGAGCCCAAGAAAATTAAAAAGATGCCCCATCCATTCGCAGTCACGGCGCGCCAAGTAGTCGTTGACCGTGACGAGTTGGGCGTTCCGGCCGTTGAGCGCATTGAGATAAAGCGGGCAGGTGGAAACGAGCGTCTTACCTTCGCCGGTCGCCATCTCAGAGATCCGTCCCTCATGAATCGCCATGCCGCCGATCAGCTGCACATCGAAGTGCACCATATTCCACTCGAGCTCGTGACCGCACACGTTAGCACGGGTCCCGACGAGCCGGCGCGCGGCGTTTTTCACCGTCGCGAATGCTTCGGGAAGCAGCTGATCGAGGGTCTCACCCGCCTTCAGACGGGCCCGAAATTCATCGGTCTTCGCGCGCAGCTGCTCGTCGGTGAGCGCTTGGTAGGATTGCTCGATCTCATTGATGCGTGCCACCGCCGGACGGACTTTCTCGAGGAACTTACGATAGTGCCGACCGGAAAACTTTTTGAACAACCAGGAAATCATGAAAGAAGGTCAACGTGTACGCGGGCACGAAAACATGGCAAACGACAAAATTGAGGCGGCGTGGCTATCTCCCACCGCTTCATGAACGGGCGTTGGCGCTCATCCAAAATCGAACGGACGAATGCCAACCGCCAGCGAGTTTCCAGACTCAAACCTGGGTTTTAAAATAAGCGATGGTCCGCTTAAGCCCTTCCTCAAGTGCAACGGTCGGCTCCCAGTTGAGAATTTTTTTAGCGATCGTGATATCCGGACGCCTCTGCTTGGGATCATCGGCCGGGAGAGATTTGTGCACGATCTTCGAGGAACCGCCCACCAACTTGAGGGTGAGTTCCGCGAGCTGTAGCATCGTAAACTCGCCGGGGTTTCCGATGTTCACAGGACCCACCGTCTCGGTTTGATTCATCAACCGCACAAAACCCTCGATCAGATCGTCGACATAGCAAAATGACCGTGTTTGCGAACCATCGCCATAGACGGTGAGATCCTCACCGCGCAAAGCTTGTACGATAAAATTGGAGACGACGCGGCCGTCATTTGGATGCATGCGTGGGCCGTAGGTGTTAAAGATCCGCACGATGCGGATATCCACTTTGTTTTCGCGGTGATAATCGAAGAACAGGGTCTCCGCCACCCGCTTGCCCTCGTCATAGCAGGAGCGCCGGCCGATCGGATTGACGTTGCCCCAATAGCTTTCCGGCTGCGGATGGACGGCCGGGTCCCCGTAAACTTCTGAGGTACTTGCCTGAAAGACTCGCGCGCGAACGCGTTTGGCCAGCCCGAGGCAATTAATGGCTCCCATGACCGAGGTCTTCGTGGTCTTGATGGGGTTGTACTGATAGTGCGGAGGGGACGCGGGACAGGCCAAATTATAGATCTGGTCGACCTCGTACTTGAACGGATCGATGACATCGTGCCGGACCAGCTCAAACCGAGTATTCGAGAGGAGGTGCGCGATATTCACCTTTCGGCCCGTGAAGAAGTTATCGATGCAGATAACGTCATGGCCCTCGTTCAAAAGGCGTTCGCAAAGATGCGAGCCAAGAAAGCCCGCTCCACCGGTTACAAGTATACGCATACGGGCGCGTACCATGCGAAATTTGCCCCGTCTAGCCAGAAAAACCTGCGGTAGACTCAACCACTTCAGAAAGAGGGAAAAAAACCGACCCCGTAAAAAGATGTCAAAGCTCACTCTCAAAATGAACCACCGCTTGTCACCACGTACATACCACCTACTTTGCAACCTCATGCCACTGCAAGAGCTGCAAAGTAAATGCACCGGCATTTTTTAATAACCCATAACCATGATCACTACTAAGCAACTTATCGGCGCGGCCGCTCTCGGCCTAGCCACTTTCGTTACGTCTTCCCTAAACGCTCAAGAAATCGCCAACGCTTCTTCGTCCGGACTTATTGGTAAACGTTATGCCGGAGCGGATTTTTTAATCACGGATTCACGTGACCTCGCTGACAATAGTTACGGTGGATCACTCGTTTTCAACCAGCCCGTAAGCGAAGTCGTCGACCTGACCGGCAGCTATTCGTACGATCAAATGAACGGACAAGCTATTGATCTCACCCGAAACGTTTTAGAAGTGGGAGCGATCTACTATAGCCAGCTTGAAGGATATAAGCCGTTTATGTCGGCAAGCCTTGGCTACGCTTGGGACAAATGGGAATTCCCTGCGCCTCTTCAAGGAGACAACGACGAAGGTTTTCTTTACAGCATCGGCTTGGGTGTAGAAGTCCCTCTATCGGACAAGACGGCTGCAGTAGGCGAAGTCAGCTATCAGGATGGAATGGATAGCGGCGAAGAAGACTCATGGGGTTTGGAAGTAGGACTAAACCACTGGATTACCGAGAAAGTAGCGCTTAAAGCGTCCGTATATGTCGTTGAAGATGACGCGGTATCGTTCCGCCTTGGCGCTAGATTCGCGTTCTAAAAACGCTCAAACCGACCTCGTTCTGCTGATGCCGCTCAGCCATGCTGAGCGGCTTTTTTGTGCCGTGAATTCATCTGCCTACAGGCTTCATGAACACATGCATGAGGCAATAGGATGAGGAGAAAGGAAAAGACCGCCGAGGATATCCGAGGATGGCAACCTTCGCTTCGGCTTTGAGGTTTCCAGTGAGGTTTGAGAATAAATAAAATCAGCGCGAAAAAGCTGGAATGATCGCGAAGACCAAGGACTTGTGCTGAAAAATCAGCCGCGCACCCGATTTGAGGAGAAATCCGCTCGAAACCGGCGGATTCCAGTAGGTTTGAGAATAAATCCGCGCGCCCTCATGCGCCGCCGAGACCGTTGAGCAACGGCGTTTCCGTGGCCTTGCAGGCCTTCTGCGCGCGTCGTGCAGCGGCCTGTTGCTCGCGAAGTGTTTTGGCTTCGTGAATCTCGCCAGCGCGCGTGCTGATCAGCTCCGTCATGCTCGCGCCGCGCGTCTTGGACGTGCCGAGCCCGAGACCGCCGAGTAGTGTGCCCATCGCCGCCATGGCGGCGTTCGCGGTGCTGCCTGGCTGCGTCGAAAAACTTCCCGCGCCTAGCGCGGGTTTTGGGGTAACCATGATGAAAGCAGGTCCGGCGCGCCGGGGAATCTTTTTTCAGGGAGGGGCCATGCATGAGCGCCCGCAAGCCTCGCGCCGACTCCGTGCTGAAGAGTCTGCCTCACGCGGGCGGGCACCGACTGGATGATCGCCGCTCCCTCCGAGCGCCAGGCAATCGACTCTCTCGACCAGGGCAAAATCTGGGCCGAGGCCTTCGACCTCGCGATCAAGAGCTACGAGCTCGAACGCGAAACCGCCAACTCACAGAGCCTGCTCAAGAGCGCCGAAATCGTCTTCAGCAACGGCAGTCGCGCCCGCGCCGTGCCCGGCAAGCCCGACACCGTGCGCGGTCGTAGCGCCAACATCTATCTCACCGAGTTCGACTTTTTCGAAAACCCCGCTCTTACGTGGCGCGCGATCCTCCCCTCGATCACCAACCCGATGCGCGGTGGTGAGAAGAAGGTGCGGCTCAAGACGACGCCCAACGGTAAAGGCAGCGCGATGCATCGCATCATGACCCGCGAAGACGGGCGCATGAAGTGGTCGAAGCGAACCGTCTCCATTTATCTCGCGGTGCTCATGGGCCTGCCGGTGGACATCGAGCAGCTCCGCGAAGCGCTCGATGATCCCGAGGGGTGGGCGCAGGAGTTCGAGTGCGAGTTTCTCGACTCGTCGAACGTCCTCCTGCCTTACGACATCATCGCCCAGGCGGAGAGCGCCGACGCGCACGAGTTCGCCGATCCCGCATTCTGGGAATATACCGGCAGCGGTCTCGGGCCAGTAGTGCTCGGTATCGACTTTGGCCGTACTAACGACCCGACGGTGTGCTACGCCCTCGAACGCGTCGGCGATGTGCTTTGGACGCGCGAGGTCCTCGCGGAACGCGGGATCTCCACGCCCGATCAGGAGACGATGTTGGAGAAACGCATCAAACGGGCGACTCGCGTGTGTTTTGACTACACCGGCCCCGGCATCGGCCTCGGCGACTATCTCGTGAAGAAGCACGGGGAGTGGAAGCCCGAGGCGCACAAATTCGGCAAGATCGAGCTGTGCACGTTCACTGCTGGTTTTAAGCGCGAGATTTTCCCACGCCTCCGTCGCGCGTTCGAAGCGCCCGTGAAGCTGCGCGTGCCGATCTCCATCGCCGTCCGCGAAGACCTGCACGCCATGAAGCAGGTCGTCCGCAACGGAGAGTATTCCTACTCCGCACCCCGCACCGCCGAAGGCCACAGCGACCGTTGCACGGCCCTTGTGTATAGACCGGGGTCAAGGGTGACAGGTGGCCCGCTTTAGAGGTGACAGTTTTCCTGGGCTGGTTGGA
>WUUC01234885.1_pt1 | contig 23364 bp, 19 predicted proteins | sample 6278441 | NCBI WGS metagenome assembly WUUC01 (sample SAMN13675441, study PRJNA597444) | soil metagenome | isolation source: soil | place: USA: Washington | collected 2017-10
GTCGCGTCGTTCGTTGAAGCGAAAGCCGGGGCCCGTGAGCGGAAAGGCGACTCCGCCCTCGAGCCGGCCGTTCGAAGGACTTCCAATTGACGTACTGGCCGAGGCACTGGGGAGGCCGGCGCCGGGCGCAGGTGCCACGGGTGGTGGGGGCGGCGCAGCGTGCGCGTGCACGTGCTCGGCGGCCGGCATGATGCCGGATCCGGGCGCGTGAGGTGGCAGCGACGCGTCGCGAGGCGCAGGCGCTGCGCTGCCAGCGCAACCAGCAAGCAAACACATGAGACCAACGAGCTTCATCGGCCCGCGATTCTATCGCGGGGTCGCGCCGGACCCGCGTGTTATCGACACCGCCAGGTCGAAGCGCGCCCGTCCGGGCGCGAGCAAAACATGCGCGCAGCCCGACGCCCCCCTACACTTTCGGAGCTGCTTTGGACTTCAGCGGCAGGAGAGAGCGAATGGCGAACATCACCCTCAAGGGCAACCCCATCGAAACCAGCGGCGAGCTGCCCAAAATCGGCAGCAAGTTGCCCGACTTTACGCTGATCAAGCAGGACCTGTCGCGCGTCAGCCTGAAAGACTTTCCAGGCAAAAAGGTCCTCAACATCTTTCCCAGCATCGACACGCCGGTGTGCGCAACCAGCGCGCGCAAGTTCAACGAGGCCGCCAGCAAGCGCGGCTTGACCGTGCTGTGCGTCTCCGAAGACCTGCCTTTCGCGCTGAAGCGCTTTTGCGCCGCGGAGAACCTGGACAAAGTGACCGCGCTCTCGGCATTTCGCTCATCGTTCGGCAAAGACTACGGCGTCGAGATCAAGACCGGACCACTGGCCGGCCTCACCTCGCGCGCAATCGTCGTGGTGGATGACGACAACACCGTCGTGCATACGGAGCAAGTCCCGGAGATCGGGCAAGAGCCGAACTACGACGCGGCACTCTCCAAGCTCAGCTGAGAGCTCTTGCGCGGAAGGGTCTGTCCGAGCACCGCCAGGCACAGCTGAACGAGTGCAATCCAGGTCAGATCCGCCAACAATAGATGCAAGATCTGCGTTGCGGCGGGCGCCAGCAGGAGCAGGTTGATCGAACCCAGCGCCACCTGCGCGACAAACGTCCAGGTGACCAGCCGCGCCCAGTGCAGCGCACCGGCCGACGAGGACGTGGCGCGCACGTACTGCGCCAAATAGACGACGATGGCGCCCACGAGCATGGCCAGCAGCGGATGCCAGACCCGCAGGCGCACGAGGAAGTGCGCCTGCGCGGAGAAGTCGTGCGCCACCCCCTGAGTCAAACTCGCAGCCGGAAACAGCGTGTCACCGAGCGCCGTCACGGCGCCGCTCGCCCCCAGCACGAGGGAAAGGCCCAGCGCCCCGACGAGCAGCCATGGCATGCTGCCATGACCGCGCAAGCGCAGCGTGGTGGGCTGTCGCGCGAGCTGCAGCGTGGCGACCTGCGCGCCGAGCAGCAGGAACGTGTTGCACAAGTGCAGCGCCACCACGAATGCGCGCGCCGGGGAGGCGTCCTTCGCGACCAGCCCGCGCTTGACCAACAGCGCTCCGATGGCCCCTTCGAGCAGCATGAGACCGAGTCCCCAGGCTGCGGCGCCGCGCACCTGCGAGCCGCGCGCGAAATGGCGACGCGAAAGCCCGAATACCACCAGCGCCAAAAGACCCGCAATGCCGCTGGTCACACGGTGCGTCAACTCGATCAGCGTCGCCAGCGCGGGCGATCGGGGAATGAATTCACCGTCGCACAGCGGCCAGTGATCCGCGCAACCGGCGCCCGACCCGGTCACGCGCACGATCGCGCCCCACAAGATCACCAGCACGGTGCTCACGAGCAAGCTCAGAGCCCAAATGGAGAATCGCCGCCGGGGGTCCACGGCCTCGTTGTACTTTCAAGCGCAGGCGAAGCAAGCTCGCCAAAATCCGCGCTTGCGGTCCTAAAATTTGCCCCGTCGAGCGCGCTGGCATGCGAAAACAGCCGCGCCATGCCGGAATGCCCAAAAAAGCGTTGGCATCTGGCGACATATGGGCAGCACTCGCGCTGAGGTCAGAATGACGTTGCGATCGATTTCGGTTGGTTCTGTTGTGCTCGCCACCTGCCTGGGGGCCTGCGGAGGCGGATCGTCGCTGGACGACTATTCGGACGGTGTGCCCGGCGTGGTCCCGAGTCCGGTCTCGGTCTTGCCGGACGGCGGCATCAATCGCGACGGCGGCAGCAACCGCGACGGCGGTAGCAACCGCGACGGCGGTAGTAACCGCGACGGCGGCAGCAAGGGCGAAATCGGCGCGGCGTGCACGAAGAACGGCGACTGCGCCGACGAGGATGCGGTCTGCCTGCCAAGTGTCGATGTCCTCATCGCGAGCTACCCCCTGGAAGGCGGCTACTGCACGATCAGTGGGTGCCAGAGCGACGAGCAGTGTCCCGATGGCTCTGGCTGTTTCGCCAGCAATTGCCTGAAAAAGTGCGAGACCGACGCGCAGTGCCGCGCGGCGGACGACTACAAATGTGCGGCCGTGCTCGGCAGCCCGAAATACTGCATCCCGAGCGCGATCGTAACGGACATCGAGTCTCTAGGCGGTTTGGCCGGCGGCGTGCTCGGGGGCACGGGCGGCGCAGGCGGGGCCGGCGACCTGCTCGGCGGTCTCGGCGGCCTGCTCGGGGGGCTGCTGGGCGGCGGCGGCACGGGCGGTCCTGGCGGAACGGGCAACTGACTGGTCGCAGGCCTACACGATCGTCAGCACGCTGACCGCCACTTTGCCCGACAGCACCACGGACACGTCGCGACCAGGCAGCCGCTGGCGATCCAAAAATACGCCGGCGTAGCTGAAGTCGTCGCCCTCACGTGTAAAGCGCACGTCGTGCGGACTGGGATCGGGCGAGCAAAACACGAGCTCGGGCTCGTCACTCTCGGGCGCAAACGGCAGATTCACGTTGTACAGCTGCCCGGGATCCAGCGGACGCGCGGTCAGCTCCGCGATCACGCGCGCAGTCAGCGTGTGCACTGCCTGCTGACGAAACGGGTACTGCTTGTTGATGACCTGCGAGATGGCTATGGCGGGACAGCCCAGAATGGCGCCTTCGCGCGCCCCCGCAACGGTGCCCGACATATGGATGTCGACCCCCATGTTCCCGCCGTGATTGAGACCCGAGATGACCCAATCGGGCGTGAGACCGAGTCCTTTGAGGCCGACGCGCACGCAGTCGGCCGGTGTGCCCGCAAGCGCGAAGCAGCGCGCCTCGCGTTCGGAGCAGCGCAGGGCCGCGCGCGTGCTCACGCGATGACCTACCCCCGACTGCTCCTGGTCGGGAGCAATGATGGTGACCTCGCCATGTTTTGCGCAGATCTCTGCCAAGAGATTCAGACCCAATGCGCCGAAACCGTCATCGTTGGTGAGCAGAAACCGCATCTCTTGGTAGCATAGCCGCGATCCATGCAATCCCAAGAGCCAGGATCCACGAGCATCGCAGAAGGCTGCATCCTGCACGCTGGACAACCGTTTGTGGCGATCTGCCGGCGCTGCGGGACGTATATGTGTTCGCGCTGCAACGAAGCTGGGCGCTTCGAGTTGTGCGAGGCATGTCGCGCGCGCGTGGGTGCCGACGACGCTTTCGCTTTCCGCCGCGACCGCATCGTGTGGGGTGAGCTGCTGGGCTTCAGCCTTCGCCTCTACAAGCAGAACTTCGGGCTGATGACGCTGACCATGATCGCGGCCGGAGCGCCTTTCGTGCTGGGGCAACTCGCATCCTACGCGGTGCAGGCGCTGTTCGTGGATCAGCTGCTGCTGGCAGTGGCGCTGTCAATGCTGCTCCTGATCGTCCAGACCGTGGCGCAGGGCGTGATCACGCTGGGCACGCTCGACATCTGCGTTCGGCTGGCGCGTGGCAACCCTGCCGACCTCGGCATGTTGCTAGGCGGCTTTCGGCGGCTTGGAGCGTTGCTGCTCCAGGGTCTGGTCACCAACTTTGCAGTCATGTTCGCGGCGCTGTGCGCCACCGCGCCCGTGATCGCCGTGTTCGTACTCTCGAACGAGCCGGCGCTCCCAACCATCGGCGTGGCGGCGCTGGTAGCGCTCGTGGGCGCAGGTTTCGTCGTGTATTTGGCGCTGGGTTTCAGCTTCGCCACGTTCGAGCTGGTAGCCGAGCCGCGCCTCGATGCTTTCGATTCCATCCGCAATTCCTGGGCCATCGCGCGCGGCGAGCGCCTCACCGTCTTCGTCGCGCTGGTGATCGTGGGGCTGCTCGCGTTTGCCGGCGCATTGGTGTGCCTGGTGGGACTGATCTTCACGCTCGGCTATGCGACCCTACTCTTCAGCGTCCTTTACCTGGCGCTACGCAACGGCGCCAAGCTGCCGCGCTGACCGCAAGAGCCGCTGCCGAGGGGTCGACAAAGGCAGGCCGGACTCACGATTGGTGCGCATGCGTGCTATGGCCGAACGTGGCAGCGCGCGAACGCCCCAAGCTCCTCGACTATTTGCCGGCTCGCGACCAAAGCGACGCCGACAGCATGCTGGATGCGTTCCTGCGCTGGACCGCAGCCGCCGAGCTCTCGCTCTATCCCGCGCAGGAAGAGGCCATCCTCGAGATCATGGAAGGCCGGCACGTGATCCTCAACACGCCCACCGGCTCGGGCAAGTCTCTCGTCGCCACGGCCATGCATTTTCGCTCTCTGAGCCAAGGACTGCGCTCGGTCTACACCTCTCCCATCAAGGCTCTCGTGAGTGAGAAGTTCTTCGAAGCTTGCGAGCAGTTCGGCGCCGTGAACGTGGGCATGTCGACCGGCGACACCAGCATCAACCGGGACGCGCCCATCTTGTGCTGCACCGCGGAGATCCTCGCCAACATGGCGCTGCGCGATGGCGAAAAGGCAGACGTGGACTACGCCATCATGGACGAGTTCCACTACTACGCCGATCCGGAGCGCGGCAGCGCCTGGCAAATCCCGCTGCTCTTGCTCTCCGAGGCGCGCTTTCTGCTGATGAGCGCGACCTTAGGGGACATGCGCGCGATCAGCGAAAGCCTCGAACAGCAGACGCGCCGCAAGGTGGCGCTTGTGCGCTCCGACCAGCGGCCGGTGCCTCTGCACTTCGAATACCGTGAAACTCCGCTGCTGGAGACGCTCGAAGACCTGGTGGAAAAAGCCAAGGCCCCGATCTACGTGGTCAACTTCACCCAGCGCGAATGCGCGGAGTTGGCGCAGGCCCTGACCAGCAGCAATTTCTCCTCGCGCGCGGAGAAAGAGGCCATCACCGCCGCGATTGGGGATTTTCGCTTCGATTCGCCCTACGGCAAAGACATCAAGCGCTTCGTACGCCATGGCCTGGGCCTGCATCACGCCGGTCTGCTGCCGCGTTACCGGCGCCTGGTGGAGCGGCTGGCGCAGGACGGCTTGATGAAGGTGATCTGCGGCACGGACACGCTGGGCGTCGGAATCAACGTACCGATTCGTACCGTGGTCTTTACGAAGCTCTGCAAGTACGACGGCGAAAAGACCGGCATCCTCAGCGTGCGTGACTTCAAGCAGATCGCCGGACGTGCCGGACGCAAGGGATTCGACGTGGAAGGCGCCGTCGTATGCCAGGCGCCCGAGCACGTGATCGAGAACAAGAAACTGCGAGACAAGGCCGAGAACACGAAGAAGAAAGTGGTTCTACGCAAGCCCCCGGACAAGGGCTACGTACACTTCGACCAGGCCACTTTCGAGCGGCTGATCCAGAGCGCCCCCGAGCCCCTCGAGAGCCGCTTCGACGTGAGCCACGGCATGATCCTGAGCTTGCTGCAGGACTCACCCAAGGGCCGGTTGGGCGGGTATCACCACCTGGTGCAGCTGATCGCGCGCGCGCACGAGCGGCCCGTGACGAAGACGCGCCTGCGCAGAAAGGCACGTCAGCTATTCCGCTCGTTGCTGAATGCGGAGGTCATCCAGGTGGTGAAGCGTCCCGACGGGCGCGGCCGTTTCGTGCGCGTACACCTCGACCTGCAGCGCGAGTTCTCGCTGTTTCAGCCGCTCGCTCTGTATCTGATCGAGACCATCGAGCTGCTCGACGCGGCGACGCCCAGCTACGCCCTCGATCTGCTGAGCCTGGTCGAATCGATTCTGGAGTCGCCCAACATCATCCTGCAGGCGCAGCTCAAGGCAGCGCAGAGCGAGGTCATCAATCGCTTGAAAGCCGAGGGCGTCGAGTACGAAGATCGTATGAAGGAGCTCGAACGCGTCACCTATCCCAAGCCGAACGCAGACTTCATTTACGACACGTTCAATGCGTTCGCGGCCAAACATCCGTGGGTGGGCGAAAACATCCGTCCCAAGAGCATCGTGCGTGACCTCTACGAACGCTACATGTCGTTTGCGGACTACGTGCGCGAATACGGCCTGTTGCGCTCGGAAGGCGTCCTGCTGCGCTACCTCTCGGATGCATACAAAACGCTGGTGCAATCGGTTCCCGAGCCGGCCAAAAATGACGCGCTCATCGACGTCATCGCCTACCTGCGCGCGATGCTGGAGCGCATCGATTCGAGTCTGGTCACCGAGTGGGAGTCATTGGTCCACCCGGTCGCGGGCGAGAGCGCACCCGAGGCCCCGCTCGAACGCGAAAAGGACATCACGCGCGATCCGAAGAGCTTTGCCGCGCGCGTACGGCATGAGCTGCACATGCTGGTGCGAGCCCTCGCGGTCAAGGACTTCGAGGAAGCGGTAGCCAGTGTGCATCCGGAAAGCGCCCTCGGTGCCCCGCAAATCGAAAGCGCCATGCTGCGCTACTTCGAGCGTTATCCGAGCTTGGTGGTGGACGCCCGCGCGCGCGCCAGCGAGCGCACCCTGCTCGAGAAAGTGGAAACCCATTTTTACCGCGTGCGCCACGTGCTGGTGGATCCGGACGAGGATCTCATGTGGGTCGTCGAAGGCCATATCGACCTCCGGGCCGACAAGGCGCCCTCGGGTGTCCTGTTGCGTTTGGAGCACATTGGGACGTAACTTGAATCCAGCTCGATGCCAGCGCGGGGCTCGCGGCCGCTTCCCGCCCACTTTGAGAAAGCGCGGCGCCATGAGAAGCTACGAGATGGAAATGGGGCACGTGGGGGTGATTCAAAAAAGGGGGCGGCAGCAATCCGCGCGGAGTCTCCGGCGTAGCAGCGCCACCCCGCTGTTTGCTCCGTCCGCGCGGGGTCCCCGGCGCCGGAGCGCCACCCCGCTGTTTGATCCATCCGCGCGGGGTCCCCGGCGCCGGAGCGCCACCCCGCTGTTTGATCCATCCGCGCGGGGTCCCCGGCGCCGGAGCGCCACCCCGGCGGAGCGCGGCCTGCGCATCCAAGTTTTGGTATTGCTCGCGCGCGCCAACGTGCGGCGAGTTTCGGCGCCATGAGCGCCAAGCCGACGGCCCAGGGCACGCTCGGAAAGACGCCGTTCGCCCATTTGCTGTTGTACGCACACGATCGGCGTCTCACGGGTACGCTGGCCATCTGGCCCGAGCAGGGGGCTGCGGGCGGACGCGGCCAGGATCGCTTGTTTTTTCAGTCCGGCACCGTCACTGCGATGCGCTCACTCGACCGCCACGCCTCATTGTCCGACGCGATCGTCGAGCTGTTCGCCCGCACCGACGGCCCGTACGGCTTCTACGCGGACCAGAACTTGCTGGGGGCCAGCGAGGACTTGCTGTCAGGCAAGCTTGACATCTACACCGCACTCTCGCGCGGCCTGCGGGCCCACCCGCGTCCGGACCTCATCGACGCGATGCTGCTGCGCATCGGCGAGCGCGCCCTGCGCGTGCGAGAGGGGCTGCCCCTCGCGCGCCTCGACTTACCCCCGGCTGAACGCAGCCTGGTCGAACGGCTGCAAAAGAAAAAAGCATCGCTCGACGAGTTGCTGCATGACCCCATGCTGCCCGCCGCAGATGTGCGCAGGCTGCTCTATTTCCTGACCCTGATCCGTGGCGTGGAGACGGCGGAGGGGCCGAGCGCACTGCCCGGAGTCACCATGGACTCGGTGCCCGCGTCGTTCAAGAGCGAGCCTGCGCGACGTGATCTTCAGCAGCGAACCTACGAGTCGTACCCTGCGCACTCCCTTGCTCCGCCGCCGGCGCCTTCCATCATGCCGCCTTCCACGGCGGGCCACCTGCTACCGGCGCCGCCCCCGCCGATCGGACTAGCTCCCCACGACGGCTTGCGTTGGGGGGAGTTGGCAGGCCTCTACGACCGGCTCGACAACCTAACCCACTACCAGTTGCTCGGCCTGGCACAGACCGCCACTACGCAAGACATCAACACGGCTTACTTCGGACTGATCAAGAAGTTCCATCCTGACCGGCTGCCGCTGGCGCTTGCGCCCCTCGCGCGCTGCGCGCAGGCGCTATTCGAGCGGCTCACCGAAGCCAACAACACGCTCAGCAACGCGGCAGAACGCGCGGAGTACGACCAGGCCGTCGCCGCGGGCGGCGGCACGCACGCATCCAGTCGCATGATGCGCGACGTGCTCGAATCCACCCTCGACTTCCAAAAAGCCGAGGTCCTGATGAAGCGCCGCGACTTCGCGCAAGCCATGCAGCACCTGCGCACGGCGCTCAAAAAAAATCCGGACGAGCCCGACTATCACGCACTGCACGCCTGGCTGCTCCACTTGATGAATCCCACCGATCCAGCGCCGACCGACGAGATGCTGAACTCGCTCGATCGCGCGTTGAAGGGCAATCCGAACAGCGATCGAACGCACTACTACCGCGGCATGGTGCTGAAGCGACTCAAGCGCGACCGCGAGGCGCTCCACCACTTTCGAAGTGCGATGGAGATCAACCCGCGCAATGTCGAAGCCACGCGTGAGGTGCGCCTGGCCAACATGCGCAAGGAGTCGAAGCCTCCACCAGCTGCGAGCGGAGGCTTGCTCTCGAAGCTCTTCAAGGGACCCAAGGAATAGGGTACGCGGCGCTTCGTTTGAGCTACTTGATCTGCAGCGGGAGCGTGCGCGTGGTTGCCACGCGCGCGTAGGCCGACTCGATTCCCAACATGTCGACCTGCAGAACCCGCACCCGGCGCACGATCAGCGTCGCGTTGTCGTCTGCGTCGAGAGCTTTCAAGCGTGCACGAGGCAAGCTGAACTGGCCGTCATCGCGCGCCGCGCACGACAGCGCTCCGTTGCCCGCAAAGATCTCGATTTCGATGCGGTCCCCTTGCCCTTCCGGCTCCCAGGTCAGCTCCGCATCTGTATCGCGCGGCAGCGCCGCATCCTGGTCCAGGCCGACCCCCAGCAAGGAAAGGCCGTGAACCTCCGAAGGGGATACGCCGCTGAGCTCGAACTTCCCGAGCCCGGGCGTACCCGGCGCTCCGGCCGCGCCGGGCATCCCTGGCGCGCTCAGCGCAAACTCCTCGTTGCCGGCGGGGGAAGCTGGCAATTCGAGAGCGCCGGCATAGAACCAACCAGCAACGGTCGTCGCCAAGGCCGGAAACAGGCGCGGCGGCAGCCGATGCTGGCCCTCCCCCAGCCGGATTGTGATAGGCCCCACCGAGAGCAGGTCCACGCGGGCAGAGGCGCTCACAGCGCGGTCATCCAGGCCCGCGGCGCTGCTGCAAGTTTCCAGATCGCGAGGTTCCGCGCCCAGGAGCTTGAGCAGTCCCTCGCCGTCGATACCCCGAAAGCGTGCCACTTTCGCCCCCGCCGAGACGCGCGGAAGTTCCGACCCGGGGTCGGCGCTGCGCTCGATGGAAAGCAGGGCGAGCGAGCTCTGGCTGCTTGCGGCAAGCTCCGCTCCGGCGTCTTCGCCGTCGGCAGTGGTGCACCCCAAAAGAGTGCAACTAGCCAAAAACAGCGGAGTTTTCCAAGACGTGCTCATGCTTGCCCAAATTATAAGGGGGGGACCCCGCAGGGCAAGCTATCCGAACACACCCTCCGCGTTTGTTCACCCCTAATCCCCTCGCAGCGAACAGCTGTCCATCTCCGACGGCCGGCGGCCGCTAACCGGCACCAACACAAGCGCCCGCTCGCGCGCGCTGACTTTCGGATCGACTTGCTCCCGTCCTGGCACATCGTGCGCACCTAACCGGACGATGACATTGTCCGTACCCCGTCTGTTCCCGGGTCCTCGAGAGAAGCTGGAGTGCCGCGGTAGCACGGCTCTTAGCGACGGTGAGCTGATCGCCATTCTGCTGGGCACCGGCACCCGCGATCGGCCGGCGCCCGTCCTCGCGGAGCAGCTGCTGTGCCGGTTGGGTGGTCTTGCGGGGTTGCTGCACGCGAGCATCGACGAACTATCGCGCTTCAACGGCGTAGGTATCAGCAAAGCTGCACGGATCACAGCGGCACTGGAGCTGGGACGGCGCGCCAACGCACAGCCGCTCTGGCGAGGCACGCGCCTGTCATCCAGCGAGGATGTCTACCGGGCCTTCGGTCCACTGCTCTGCGATGCCAAGCACGAAGAGCTTTGGGCGGTCGCACTCGATGTGCGGCAGCGCGTGATCTGCAGAGTGCTGCTAGCGCGCGGCGGGCTGAGCGCCTGCCCGGTCAGCCCGGCGGACGTCTTCCGGCCCCTGATCCGCGACGCGGCCAGCGCCGCAATTCTGGTCCATAACCATCCATCGGGCGCGGCTGACCCCAGCGCGGAGGACCTGGCGCTCACCGAGCGCCTGGCACGCGCCGGACAACTGCTCGGAATCGCGATCTTGGATCATGTGATCGTGGCGGCCGACGGGTACTTCAGCTGCCTGGACGCCGGGCTGTACCGACGCGAACCCGGCACTTCTTGACAGGCGGAGGGGGTCATGCCACCTTCCCGCGCCCCAGCCGAGACCCATGTCCCGCTGGGTCAAATTTTCACCCGAGCGCCTCCGGGCCTCGGGTTTGGCTCTCGATCTAAGCTGCGTGAGTGCAGCGGATTCCTATCGTTTTTTCGATCCGACCTGCGCCAGCGCAGCCGGGTATTTGGATCCGACCTGCACGAGCGCAGTTGGATCGGTGCTTTTTGGATCCGATTTGCGCGAGCGCAGTCGGGTCCCAGCGTTTCGCGTGACCGCGCGAACGATGTTGGAGGATCCCCGTGAAGCGCACCTATCAGCCCCACCGCAAGAGCCGCCTCAGGACGCACGGCTTCCGCGAACGCATGAAGACGGCCAATGGCCGCAAGGTCATCAGCAACCGTCGTCGCAAGGGGCGCCGGCGTCTGGGCGTCTCGGTTTACAAGAAGTAAGCGGCCCTGCGTGGCTTCCGGGGCCGAGGGCTCCGCGCGCGGCCGGCGCTTGCTGGGGTTATCGCCCCGAGACCGTCTGCGTAAGCGGTTCGAGTTCGGTCGCGCCCGCGACCAGGGCCGCCGTGTCCATACGCAGAGCTTCGTCCTTTTGATTCGCCAGAACGAGCTGGCGCACCAGCGGCTGGGCTTGACCGTCTCGCAAAAGGTCGGCAACGCAGTGCGTAGAAACCGCGTAAAGCGGCTGGTGCGAGAGGTGTTTCGCCAGCACCGAGAGCTTTTTCCAGAGGCCTCGGACATCGTAGTGATCGCCAAACCGCGCTGTCCGGCAGCCAGCTTCGACCAGGTGCGCGGCGAGCTTGGCAAGGCCGCCCCAGCGATGCGGGCGGCCGCCCTCGCAGGCAGGCAGCAAGGGCCCCAGCAAAGGCGGGATTCGCGATGATGATCCGCTGCCTGATGTTCGCGATCCGTCTCTATCAGCTGCTGCTGTCGCCGCTGCTCGGCCAGAGCTGTCGCTTTTCGCCCAGCTGCTCTCACTACACCGCTGCCTGCGTCGAAGCCCACGGCGCACTGCGCGGCTCGTGGCTGGGTTTGCGACGCATCGCGCGCTGCCATCCTTTTCATCCTGGTGGCTATGATCCGCCGCCAGCGCCGCCCATCGCGAACGCGGGCACGCAACGCTTGGCCTGTCGGCCCGGTTCGGAGTCGTAATGAAACGTCTAGCCTTGATTTTCGCCCTCTGCCTGGGCGCAGGCCTGTTCGGCTGCACGCGCTCCGGAGCGCGCGAGAGACCCGTCGGCCAGGCCACGCAAGCCACGTCCTCGAACCAAGCGCACGAGATCACGCTCGAGAGCGCCGACTACGTAGCCACGCTGAGCGCACGGGGCGCATCACTCTCACACTTCGTCTTCAAGGACCCACGCTACCAGCGTGAGGGCAAATCGATCGATCTGGTCACGACCGACAAGCCCCAGTACCTTCCCCTGCGCGCGAAGCTCGACGGGTTGCCCGACCTGGCCAGCCAAGTTTGGCAGGCCGAGCGCCTCGGACCCGGCGCGGCGCGCTTCACGCTCGAGCTGGGCGACATCAAGCTCGTGCGCAAGTTCGAGGTGGGCCAGGGCGCGTATCAGCTTTGGTCGACCTTGCGTGTCTACAACCGGGGTCGCACCCAGCTGCCCCTGCGCGCCCGCTTCGAGGGGCATCACTACGTGCGGCGCGGAGACGAGCAGGGCGGCTTTCTGGCCGGGCGCTCCGCACTCACGGCATCGGGCATTTGTCTGGTGGACGACAAGCCCAAGCGCTCCGATCGCGCCGACATCGTGGAGGACAAGCCCAGCTTTACCGGCAAAGTGCGCTTCGGCAGCGTGGACACGGTGTACTTTACGCAAGCCATCGCGGCCGACGGCGCTTCCTTCGAAAGCTGTACGCTCGCAGGCTCTGACCGAGGAGGTTCTGCAGACGAGCCCGAAGGCGCGCTGCTGAGCGTGAGCCTCGCGTATCCCCAGGTGAAGCTCGCGCCGGGTGCAGATACCACGTTCCGCACGCTCGCCTACTTGGGTCCCAAGTCACCGGCCGAGCTCGCCGCCGCAGGCCACGGCCTGCGCCGCGCCTCGTACGTCGGCGGACTGCCAGGCATCGACTCGATTGCCGACGGCTTGGTGGCGCTGCTGGAGTTCATTCATGGACGCGTGATCGGCAACTGGGGCATCGCGATCATCCTGCTCACCATCTTCGTCAAACTGGTGCTCTACCCGCTGACGGCCAAGAGCTTCGAGTCCATCGCCGCGATGCGCCGCCTGAAGCCTGCCATTGACGAAATCAACGAAAAGTTCGCCAACGACCGCGAGAAAAAAGGCGCGGCGATGATGGACTTGTACCGGCAGCACAAGATCAACCCGTTTGGGGGCTGTCTGCCGCAGCTCCTGCAGCTCCCCATCTGGTGGGCCCTGTACATGTCGCTGTCCAGCAACGTCGAGCTGTTCAGGCGGCCTTTTTTCGGCTTTTGGCAGGACCTAGCGGCCCCTGATCCGTACTATGCTCTTCCGCTGGCGCTCGGCGCGCTGATGTGGGTCCAACAAAAGATCACCCCGAGCACGATGGATCCCGCCCAGGCCAAGATGATGCTCTACGTGATGCCCGTCATGATCACGAGCTTCATGCTGTTTTTGCCGGCGGGCCTGTGCCTCTACATGTTTACCAACTCGGTGCTGAGCATCGTGCAACAAAAGTACATCGAGCATCGCCTCGCCCGTAAACACGCGACCACAGCGGTCGCGCGCCCGGGCGATGAGAGCTCGTCAAAGGACGCGGCCCAGAACGGCGCGCCCCCTCGGAGGACTGGACGTGGACGAGCGTAGACACAACATGGACGGTGCGCTGTTCGTCGAGGACGACGAGCGCGCGGGTGGACCGCGCGATGAACGTGCGGAAGGGACGCGCGACGAGCGCCCACACAAGGAGCGACGGCCCGAGGACGACGAAAAGGCGGATGACGCACGGCGCGTGACGCAGAGCATTCTGGATCGCATGGATCTGGACGCCCGCGTCACGATCCGCGAAGACGACGAACGTGTCGTACTCGACATCGACGGCCCAGACGCCGGGCGCGCTATCGGCAAGAAGGGCATGACCCTGGAGGCGCTGCAATTTCTGGTCAACAAGATCGTCAATCGCGATCCGGACGAACGGCGCCACATCGTGCTCGACTCCGGCGACTACCGCGACCGCCACGACAGTGGCCTCGTGGCGATGGCCAAGCGCGAAGCCAAGCGGGCGCTCAGCTCCGGCCGGGCCGTAACCCTCGAGCCGATGTCGGCGCGCGACCGCCGCGTGATCCACGTGTCGCTCGCCAAGTTTCCAGGCATCAGCACGCGTTCCGAGGGCGAGGGCACGGATCGGCGCCTGCAGATTATCCCGGCGCGCGGTGGCGGCGGCGGGCGCGAACGCGATGAGCGGCCGCGCGAGCACCATCGCGGCCCCAGCCGCGATGCCAGACCGCGGGCTCCCGAAGGACGTCCGGCGCCGCTGCGAGATGCGCGCGACCGAGGAGCGCCCGCAGACCGACCGCCGCGAGCCCGGCAGCCGGAGGCCGAACCTGGAACGGTCGTGCGCGAACGCGAGCTGGACGTGGGCCACGACTACGACAATCGAGAGCGCGACTACAGCGGGCGCGATCGCGACTGACCGTTGCCCGCAACCTGGCTGAGCGTGCCCTCCAAGCGTGAGTTCGCGAACTTTGCCAGCCAGACGATACCCCGCGCGAACAAGCGCCGGCCGGGGGTTGAAATAGAGCACTGGTGCTGCGGGTTGAAGCGGCAGTCGGGGTTCGGAAGCTTGGCGCTCCGGCCAACCCGCGTGTAACATGCCGCACGGCTCGATGCGCTCATCTACCCACAGGCTGCTTCGTTTGAGTTGTCCGCGCGTGCGTAGCCGCGCGCGGCGACTCGCCGCGGGGCTCACCTTCCTGGCGCTCGGGGCGGTATGTTGGGTCCTGTTCGCATCTGCCGAGCCGAAAGCGCTGTCGTTGCGCCAGCTCACCAGCGAAGGCGGCGTGCTGATGAGCTGTGCCGAGGACGCCGGCCCGTCGAGCGAGCCGCTTTGGTGCGCCGATCCCGACTCGCCTCATTGCATTCCCGCGCTGCCCGAGGTGCCGTCGACCGACGTGTGGCACGGCCCTGTCGCGGCGTTGTCCCAGCTCGCGTTCAGCGCCCACGCGCGGGTGGGTGAATTGCTGACGTGGCCGAAGACGAGCGTCATCTCGCTCGTTTCGCTGAAGCTACAGCACCGCCTGGATCGACCCCCGAAGCAGGCTTGACGCGCGGCGAGGGCGGTCATCCGTCCTGAGTACGCCTTTCGGCACGCAGGTCGGGATTTCGCACGCTCGACGCGCGTACCTCCAGGCCATCGCCGCGCTCCGCGAGCCTGGTATGGGCGCGCAGGGCTGTCGGCCCGTCGCACGCCCAGCCTGCGACGAACGCCCGCGTGTGTTCACGCGAAGTCCACGTGTCGCATCCATCATTTGCACAGGTATTCAACCGAGTTTCGTTTGCCGCAGCCAGGCTGCGGCTGAGGAGAGAACATGAACAAAGGGTCTGCAATCGTGGCGATCGTCCTCGCCGCCGTGGCCGGTTTCGTAACCGGACAGCTATCGGCAAAAAGGACGGGCGGCGAAATCGCCGATGCCAGCGACGATCGAGGGTCGGAAGCGGGCGCCGTTGCGGGCGTTCAGGAAGACGACGCGGTCGAGCGCTTCAAGGTGCCCGTCTCAGCGGCTCAGCCGCAGCACGGCCCGGCCGACGCGCCGGTCACCATCGTCGAATTCAGCGACTTCGAGTGCCCCTTCTGCGGTCGCGTGATTCCGACCATGAAGCAGCTGGAGAAGGACTACGGCAAGAAGATCCGGCTGGTCTGGCGCAATCAACCGCTGCCCTTCCACCAGAACGCCATGCCCGCTGCTGCGGCGGCCGTCGAGGCCTTCGAACAGGGCAAGGCGGAGAAGTTCTGGGCCATGCACGACAAGCTGTTCGAGAACCGCTCGGCGCTGACGCGACCCGACCTGGAAAAGTACGCGCAAGAGCTCGGCCTTGACGTGAACAAGTTCAAGGCGGCGCTCGACAGCAAGAAACACGAGAAAACCATCCAGGCCGACCAAGCGGTCGCGGCCGAAGTAGGCGCACGCGGGACGCCCTCGTTTTTCATCAACGGCAGGCCCCTGCGCGGCGCCCAGCCCATCGAGAAGTTCAAGGAGGTCATCGACGACGAGCTCAAGCGCGTGGAGAAGCTGAAGGCCAAGAATGTGCCCGCAGCCGCGGTCTACGCCACGCTGATGGCCAACGCCAAGGCCAAGGTGGAAGCGGCCGAGAAGCCGGCGCAAGCTGCCGAGGACAAGACCGTCTACAAGGTTCCGGTCAGCAACAAGGACCCTCAGAAAGGCCCCGAGGACGCGCCCGTCACGGTCGTGATCTTCAGCGACTTTCAGTGCCCCTTCTGCTCACGCGTCGAGCCCACCCTCACGGGGGTCGCCCAGAAATACGGCAACGACGTGCGCTTCGTGTGGAAGAACAACCCGCTGCCCTTCCATCAGGACGCTGGGCCCGCCGCCACGCTCACCCTGCAGGCATTCCAGGAGGGCGGCTCCAAGAAGTTCTGGGAAGCGCACGACCTGTTGTTCCAGAATCAGCGTGCTCTGGCGCGCACGGATCTGGAGAACTACGGCAAGCAGCTGGGTCTGAACCCCAAGAAGCTGAGCGCCGCGTTGGACGGCAACATCTTCAAGGCGAAAATCGAGGAGGACCAGGCGCTGGCGCGCAACCTGGGCGCCTCCGGGACGCCTTCGTTCTTCATCAATGGGCGCAGCCTGCGCGGTGCCCAGCCGCAGCCCGCGTTCGAGAAGCTGATCGACGAAGAGCTCGCCAAGGCCAAGCAGAAGATCGCCAGCGGCACGCCGAAGGCGAAGATCTACGAGGAGACCATCAAGGACGGCGCGACCAAGCCGGCGCCCGCCCCCACCCCAGCCGGCCAGCCGGACGCGAACAAGGTCTACGACATCCCCGTGGCCAAAGATGCGCCCAGCAAAGGCGGCAAGAACGCCAAGGTGGTCATCCAGGAGTTCAGCGACTTCCAGTGCCCCTTCTGCAGCCGCGTGCTGCCCACCATGAAGCAGCTGCACGAAGACTACAAAGACAAGATCAAGGTCGTGTGGCGCAACTATCCCCTGCCCTTCCACAAGGATGCGGGACCGGCCGCGGAAGCCGCCACCGAGGTCTTCGATCAAGGTGGAAGCGACAAGTTCTGGGCCTACCACGACCTGTTGTTCGCCAATCAGCGCGCTCTCGCGCGCGCCGACCTGGAGAAATACGCCGAGCAGGTCGGCGGCATCAACATGGCCAAATTTCGTGCGGCACTCGACAACAAGACCCATGAGGCGCGCGTGAAGGCGGACATGGACGCGGTCACGAAGTCCGGTGCGAGCATCGGTACCCCTTCGTTCTTCATCAACGGCAAGCTCCTGCAGGGTGCCCAGCCGGTCGAGAAGTTCAAGGAAGTGATCGACGAGGCGCTCAAAGGGAAGTGACGACAGCGCGCAGCTCCCTCCCTTGACTTCGCGGTAACGCAACATAAGTTGGTCCGGCGGAGTAGACGCAACGATGCCGACTTACGAATACGGTTGCGAAGCCTGCGGTAAGACCTGGGAGTTCGAGCAGCGCATCACCGAGGCGCCCGTCAAGAAGTGCCCCGAGTGCGGCAAACTCGAGGCGCGGCGCCTCATCTCTGGCGGTACCTTCATGCTCAAGGGCGGCGGCTGGTACGCCGACGGCTACGGGACGAAACCCGCCGCCAAGTCCGAGAGCAAGCCGGAAGCGGCCAGCGAGACCAAAAGCGCTGCAAAAACCGACGGAAAAGGCAGCGAGAGCAAGCCTGCCAGCACGTCGTCGAGCGGCGCCTCGGACTCGTGAACTCGCGCACGGATCGCGCGCGAGTCATGAGTGCGAGGCGCGTTCAAGCCAGCGGCTCCAGGTAGCTGAGTGCGATCTGCTTCACGCCCCAGCCGGGAAACTTGACGGTGGCGCGCGGCGGGCGTCCCGCCTCCACGCTCAGCACCTCGCCTTCGCCGAACTTGGCGTGGCGCACCTGCATGCCCTGTGTGAGCTCGCCGTCATGGTCGCCGTCGGAGCGATCTACGTAGGACTCGCCCGGGGTACGTGACGGGCTGCGCGATGCCGAGCCCACGCCCAGGAACGATGGCGACGAAGAGCGAGCAACGGCGGGACGCGCGCTGCCGGCCCTTGCCGGGACCCGGCCGGAGCTGGACCAGCCTTGCTGGGTCGCTCGCGAGCTGTCGTCGTATTCGTAGCGGGCACCGATGGGCGCAGCGCTGAACCTGCGCGCGGGCTCCTCCACGCGAGACACGCGCGTCACGTGATCGGCGGGCAGCTCGTCCAGAAAGCGCGATGGAATACCAACCATGGTGTCGCCGTGCAGCCGCCGGATGCGCGCGTAGCTCAAAAACAGCCGCTGCTCGGCGCGCGTGAAGGCTACGTAGGCGAGGCGGCGCTCCTCCTCCAGGTCTTCCTCCGACAAGCCGCTGCCGCCGCGCGAGAGCGGAAACAGGCGCTCCTCGAGTCCCGCCACCCAGACCACGGGGAACTCGAGCCCCTTGGCGGCGTGGACCGTCATCAACGTGAGCTTCTCGCTGCCATCGAGCTCGTCCGCGTTCGTCTGCAGCGTGATCAGCTCGAGATACTGGGAGAGCGTGGGCGTCTCGGCTTCGCTCTCGAACTCGCGCAGCGACGAAAGCAGCTCCTGCACGTTCTCGATGCGCCCGTCGGCCTCCACCGAATCTTCGTCGCGCAGCGAGCTCAGATAGCCCGTGGTGTCGAGAACGTGTTCGGCCAGTGAGCCAGGACCGAGGCCCGAGGCCGCCCGCGTCGCGAAGTCGCGGATCAGATCCACGAACGCGCGCAACTTGCTCGACGCGGCTTTGGGCAGCTCCTCGAGGGCGGGCGAAAGCAGCGTAGTCCAAACGCTCTGGCCTGCCTGGGCAGACAGGTCGAGCAGCCGCTCGACGGTGGTCTTGCCGATGCCGCGCACGGGCGTGTTGATGACGCGCAGCAGGCTCACGTCGTCGTGCGGGTTCTCCACGACGCGCAGGTAGCCGAGCACGTCCTTGACCTCCGCGCGCTCGTAGAAGCGCTGGCCCCCGATCACGCGGTAAGGGACGTTACGCGCGCGCAGCTCCTCTTCGAGTACGCGGCTCTGTGCGTGGGTGCGGTAGAAGACGGCCGTCTGCGACAGGCGCAGGCCGTGATCGCGCAGGTTGCGCAGCGTCTCGGAGAAGGCGCGCGCCTCGTCCCGCTCGTCTGCGCAGGTGATCACGCGCACTTTCTCGCCCGGCCCATTTTCGGTCCACAGCTGCTTCGGCTCGCGCTCGCTGTTGCGGGCAATGATGGCCATGGCAGAAGCCAGGATGTGCCCCGACGAGCGATAGTTTTGCTCGAGCTTGATCACCGCTGCGTCGCCGAAGGAGCTGCGAAAGTCCAGGATGTTGCGCCGCTCCGCACCGCGCCACTTGTAGATGGATTGATCGTCGTCGCCGACCACGCACAAGTTGCGGTGCTTCTCACACAACATGCGAACCAGCTCGAGCTGGGCGAGATTGGTATCCTGGAACTCGTCCACGAGCACGTATTGCCACTGCGATGCCAGCACGCCGCGCAGTGGCTCGCTCTGCCTGAGGCCGAGCACCATACGCATCAGTAGATCGTTGAAGTCGACGGCACCGCTCTGCTGCATGCGCTGTTCGTAGGTGGTGTAGACACGGGCGCCGATCTCTCCCACCGCGTCGTGCACCTCTACCTCGCGTGGCGTCCGCAGCTTCTGCTTTTGCTGATCGATGAAGCGCGCCATGTCGCGCGGGGTAAAGCGCCGCTCGTCGATGCCCAGGTCGCGGAGCACGCGCGTCAGCATCGCGCGCTGGTCTGTATCATCATAGATAACGAACTTCGGATCGAGGCCCACATGCTCTGCGTGCCGGCGCAACAAGCGCGCGCAGATCGAGTGGAACGTACCGAGCCAGGGGTTACCCGCCCCCTGCAAGAGACCGAGCAGCCGGGCGCGCAGCTCTCCGGCCGCTTTGTTCGTGAAGGTGACCGCCAGGATGCGGTACGCGGGCACGGCGCGTTCCCCCACCAGATGCGCGATGCGATACGTGATCACGCGGGTCTTGCCGCTGCCCGCGCCGGCGAAGACCACCAGGGGCCCGTCGCCGTGCAGGACGGCTTCGCGCTGCGGCGGGTTCAGGGACGACAAATCGAGCATGGATTGCGCACTTTAGCCGAATGGGCACGAGGCTGCCCGGGCGACGCGGGTTTGCTGCCGCTTTGCGCAGGCCGAACGACGGCCCGTGCTACAAAGCCGGGGACATGTCGGGGGCAGGGCCGAAGGATGCACGCGGCGCAGTACGCGCCATGAATGACCGGCGCCCGCCTGCGTCGGAGGGAGATGCGTCGCCCGTCTCCGAAGACCCGGACCTGGTCCTGGTACAGCGCACCCAGAGCGGGGACGGCGGCGCTTTTCGCGCTCTGTTCGACAAGTACCACCGGCGCGTATTCGCCGTGGCGCTCGGGGTGGTCAAAAACCCGCAGGACGCACACGACATCGTTCAGGAAGCGTTCGTGCGTGTCCACCGACATCTGGGCGGCTTTCAGGGCTCGTCCAGCTTTTACACCTGGCTGTACCGGATCACCATGAACCTCTCGATCGATCACCATCGGCGCAAGAAGACAGCGCGTCACGTCGACTACGATGACGCGATTCGGCGCGACGACTCGGAAGTCGAAGACGCGGGCAACATCGTGTCGACTTACGCCAGTGCGGATCCGCAGAAGGCGCAGTCGCGCAAGGAGCTCGCCGCGCGCATGCAGGCCGCGCTCACGACCTTGCCTGCTTACCATCAACAAGTGATCGTGCTGCGCGAAGTGGAAGGGCTCAGCTACGAGGAGATCGCCAAGATCATGAAGGTGCCCAAGGGCACGATCATGAGCAGGTTGTTCCACGCCCGCCGCAAGATGCAGGCCGCGCTCGCCGACTACGTGGAAGGCGAGCTCACTCCTCAAGAGGCGGGCGAGGAAGGCGACGAAAATGCATCTCGATGACGACACGCTGCAGCGCTACTTCGATGGCGAGCTGCCGGCACGAGAGGCGCAGGCAGTGCAGAAACAGGTCGAGCAGAGCCCCGAGGCGCAGCGACGCCTGCGCGAGCTCGCCAGATTGGGCGATCTGATCCGGCTCTCCGCGGCCGAAGCGGCGCGCGACCTGGACTCCAACGCACTGTTTTCGCGCATCGAAGCCGGCATCCGTGAACAGAAACAGCTGGGCTTCGGCGAGCGCCTGCGCGTGCTGGGCTCCGAGTGGAGCGAGCACAGACGGGGTGTGCTGGTGCCCATGTTGGGCGCCGCGGCGGCCGCCGCCGCCGCGCTGGTCATCGTCCTGGTGCCGCGCCACGCGGCCGAACCGAGCGTGGGCCTGAAGCCGGCCGCTCCAGAGCTGGCCATCGCGATGACGCACGGTTCTCGCATCGAAAACGTGGATTTCGGCAGCAATACAGGCACGGTGTTCGAGATCGACAACCAGGGCGTAGCGGCCGCCGTGGTGTGGATCGCGGACGACGAGGAGGAGTCCCCATGAGGACGACTTGGTCCTTGCTCTCGATGCTGCTGCTCTTGTCGGCCGGCTGGGCCCACGCGTCGTTGGTGCACGCGGAGCCAGTTTCCGCCAGCAGTGTGCCGGCGTCCGTGCTGATCGTGCTCGGCAGCACTCAGGGCGGCGGCACGGATCCGGCGCTGGGCAAGCTGGAGGCCTTGAACAAACCACCCTTCGACACCTTCACCAAGAAGTCTCTGCTCAAGCGCTTCGATGTCCAGCTGGCCCAAGGCAAGGAGTCCGAGTTGGAATTGCCCAACGGGCGCAAGCTGCGCTTGTCGCTCCTGGAGCGCACCGCCGATGGACGCTACCGCGTCAATGTCTCGATAAACCGACCCGGCAAGTCGGACTATCTACCCGTGATGACGGTAAACGCGGCCCCCGGGGACCCGTTCTTCGTGGCCGGTCAAAAGCACGACGGGGGAACGCTCATCATCGGCGTCATTGTGGGTAAAGCAGGCTGAACGGACGGCGACGCGGTATCCTCCGAACGCTCCGATGTCCAAGTCGCGCCCACCCCCGAAACCCGCCAGCAGGTCCAAGCGTCTACGCGCGATCTTCACGACGCGACCTTCGACGCCGCGCGCCAAGGGACGTGGCCCCACGAGCGCCCGCAGCGGAGCGCGCATCGCGCTGCTGGCGCTGGCGGCTTGCGCATTCGTGGTGACGCTGGGCGGGCTGCTGCTGGCTGGCATGCTCTGGTACTTCGGTCGCGAGTTGCCCAGTGGTGACGCGCTGCGTGAATACCAGCCTCCTCAGACCACCCGCATCGTCGATCGACGCGGTGTGATGATCGGTGAGATGTTCAGCGAGCGGCGCACGGTGGTGCCCATGAAGCGCATCCCGCGCGTCCTGGTGCTGAGCGTGCTGGCAGCCGAGGACGCCGATTTTTACCATCACTCCGGCATGGACTTGCCCAGCATGCTGCGCGTGCTTTGGAAAGCCGCGGTGCACGGGCGAGCCACGCAAGGCGGCAGCACCATCACGCAGCAGGTGGTGAAGAACTTGCTGCTCACGCCCGAGCGCACGCTCAGCCGCAAGCTCAAGGAGCTGATCCTGGCGCGCCGCATGGAGCAGGAGCTGAGCAAGGACGAGATCCTTTTCCTCTACCTGAGCCACATCAACTTCGGACACGGCCGCTACGGCGTTCAAGAGGCCGCCCACTACTACTTCGCCAAGGATGTCTCCAAGCTGAACCTGGCGGAGGCCTCCTTGATCGCGGGCATCCCGCAATCGCCTACGCGGCTGTCGCCGCGCATGTATCCGGACGCAGCGCGCCGGCGCCAGCTCTTCGTGCTCGATCAGCTGGAGAGAAAGCGCAGCCTGTATTGGGACGACTTGCCGGTCGAAGAGATCGAACGCGCGCGCGCAGCAGCGCCGCCGCTGGCCAAGGCGCCCGAAAACGAGAACCGCGCGCCTGAGCTGGTGCAGCTGGCCAAACAGGTGCTGCTGGATGCGGTGGGCGAAGAGCGCGCCAAGCGCGGTGGCTTCACGGTCACCACCAGCATCGACCTGGCGCTCGAGGACCAGGCGCGCCGCGCGCTGCGCGAAGGACTGATTGCGATCGATGCGCGACACGGCCACCAGGCGCCGCTGGACGGGCCGCGCCTCGCGGATAAGGCTCTCGCACGCCTGGTGCGCGAGAGCCGCGTCGATCACCCGAAGCGCAAGAGCCTGCGCGTGGGCGGTACCTACGACGCCGTGGTGCTCGCGGCCAAAGACGCGAGGTACCTGCGGCTCTCCATCGATGGCGTGTTGTGCGAAGCAGACATCAGCAGATCCGCGCGCCACAATCCCAAGAAGCTCGCGGCGGACCAGTTCGCCAAGCCGGGCGTACGCGTGCGCGCCACGCTCGACGCACTGCCCGAGAAGGGCCCACTGCCGGCGCGTCTGGCGCTGGGTCCCGAGGGAGCTGTCATCCTCGTGGATGCGCGCAGTCGCGAAGTGCTGGCCTTGGTGGGCGGGTATGAAGCGGTCAACGGCTTCAACCGCGCCACGCAGGCCCTGA
>WUUC01016564.1_pt1 | contig 23359 bp, 27 predicted proteins | sample 6278441 | NCBI WGS metagenome assembly WUUC01 (sample SAMN13675441, study PRJNA597444) | soil metagenome | isolation source: soil | place: USA: Washington | collected 2017-10
AAGCCTCGGCGTTGTGGTGCGCCGGGACGTCGTGACGCTTCCCGCCTTTCTCATGCAAGCGGAACCACCACCGCTTCCCGTTCTGGTAATAATCCTCGACCCTCATTCTGGTGACCGCGCTCACCCGGGCGAACGAATAGACCATCACGCCGACGAGCGCCCGGTCACGCAGGCCCGAGATGCTGCTTGTGTCGATGGAGTCTAGGAGCAACCTCGCCTGCTCCGCCTTTAGCACCGGAGTCTTCCCGCGCTTCACCACGTGCTTCGGCCCGCGCACGGAGGAGGCGGGGTTCGTGGGCACGATCTGCCCGATGACCATCCAATCGAACATCATCCTGATGGCCGCCAGATGCTGCTTCACCGTCGGCGCAGAGCCCGTGTGCCCCTCGATGTACGCCCCGACGTGAACGGGTTGTATGCCGTGGAGCCCGACGCCCCGCCCCTCGCACCACTCGAAGAAAGGCACGAGCGCCCGCATGTAAGCCACACGCGTGTTCTTATTCCTGATGTTCGCCGTAAAGAACTCGATGAAGCGGCGGCTCGCCCCCTCACCCGCGCCGACGATCACGGCGGGCAGCATTTCTCGGCTCTCTCGCGACAAGTGACGGGCGGCAGGTCGGACGATTTCAGCGCTCACGGGTGGCTTCGATCCCCTTTCAGGATTGATGTCTCATAACGTCCTTTATGATACACCAAATTTATGAGTGCGCTGTATGTTAACTGAGGAGTAAATTTAATTCGTCGCTCTCGGGCTTCTGATTACAGTAACTAATAAGAAAAAAGATGGGCGCGCTCGCGCCCATCTTTCGTTGAATTTTCAGGAGCCGCGGAAACTGAAAGTTAATCTGCTTCTGCTAGCTCAGACGAGTAGGCTGCGTGAGGAACTTCATCGGGGTCCGTTTCGACGGGACCAATCGGCGTCAACGTCGTCGAAACGCTGGGCGACGCTTCCGTCACAGGGCATCTGCACCAGCTTTGCTGGTGTTGCGAGGCGCATCCGTATCCCGTTGCCGCCACCTCTGCTGCCGGGCACCGCGTGCAGGCATTGGGAAGTCAGGTCGCTCTTCACCGTCCAAATCGCACCTCCGTTTTGCGGGATCACAGTCCACTTCTCGTTTGGCGCGCCGCTGCATGGGTAGAGGATGATGGGTGCGCCGGCATCCCGGCGGGCACCTGAGATGTTGAGGCACTTTCCGCTCTGGACATGGAGCAGTCGGTGGGTTGCTAAATCGTATGACCATTGACCGTATTCTGGTTTGAGTTGGCACCCCGCGCTGATTCGTGCGGAACCGTGACAGTTCTGGAACGTCAACTGAACATCAATGGCTGCATTCGGTGGTGCAATCAGCGGTTCGTCGATATTCAGTGCATAAAGCGCACGCTTTCGTCTGAGCACCGATTCCGGCACCGTCATAGAAAATGACCCGCTGGGACCCGGAAATGGCGGATTCGCCTGAATCGCTTCGAGGATTCGGTTTCTGACCGGCAGGATCGCTGCATCGGTGCACCCCTGCACCGATGAGACCCACATCCATGGATTCGGGGCCGTACATGACTGTCCGGGCAAACATGTGTACTGACCTGTGGAATGGATACCAATCAGACGCCATTCGAGTTTGCGACGCGACGTGTTGTTGTTCCATTCCTCGATGAAGGAAGGCCCGCCGCTGTCGCCGGCAGCCAAAATAGCGCCATTCTTGGGCGCGAATGAGTATGTTTGCGGCGTCAAGTTGGAATTCGGATTGACTGATCCGATGGCGAACAGGGCGGAGCGATATTGACCGTCGCCCGAAGAGGGGACAGCGGTAGTCCCCGACTGGAAGGCCAATTGATTTATGCCACGGCCAAAGGCGTAAATCGTCCGATTCCCCCGGGGGCGCTCATCATGCAGTGTCCTCTCGTTGAGATAAGGCAGACTGAAATCGTGGTATCCGGTCTGAAGGATCGCTATGTCGCTGGGCGTCCATGGAGCAGCATTCGAATACGCTATAACCTGAAGAACTTGCGCTGTCTTCGTGTAACCCGGCCAATTCGCGGTGAGCGTTATCTGGGCGGGCGTAAATTGCGCGCCGGTTGTTGGCGAGAACACGCAGTGGGCAGCGGTGATAGCCCAAAAGTCATTGAGCATCGAGGCGCTGCACGCGCCGCCCTCCGGGGTATTCAAGGTAAGCAGGCCGAACGCCTCCCTTGTGTTCCCGTCAACCAGCGTGGGGCTCACCAGCGGTTGCTGCACTCTGCCAGTAGGCGGGTCTGGCTGTCTATTCTGAGCGTTGACTAGACCTGCAAAGAGTATGCCCGCCACGAACTGTATTATCAGGGATCGTTTCCAGCGCGTCATCATAATGATTCTCCTAAACAGTTTGCACAATTCACGCGACGCTGGTGACCACCGATGGCATGAGAACTGATCTCCACGTCGAGGTTGGAGCTAATCCGTCGCAGGTAGGCAGTACATGATTATCAATCTGTCACACGACAATGAGGAACAACGTGACGCAGTCAAATACTACTGTTCTCAATCGTAGCAGACCTTTCCTTTATGTAACCGTTACGACTATACGAGGACCTGAGCAGGGAATAGTGAGTAGAGGTGGAAAAGTGCAAGTTCTGAGTTTAACTTGCTCACATTCGATGTTGGCGGGAGCATACTCCTCGGTGGCGACATGGTCAAGAGTAATTCGATTAGAGCGGGCCGAGCAGATGAGATACGGCCACGCTAATTGAAAACATGTCACGATCTCAACGGATCAACCTCCATGCTGCAACGATGCCTGAGCAGAGCAGCACATCAACTCGGATGGAGTCACTCGATTAGTGCTCATCTTCATAATCCATCGAACAAGACAGTTCAATCAAATTGCTACATTGACATTATTAACGATAACAGACACGTTTGGGAGGGAGTATCGTAAAAAGCTTGATGTTGATAGTTATAAGAAAATTTATAAGATTCGCAAAGTCCGATAAAAATCATTATGTAGATTGGAGCAAGGAGTTTACGAGCTTAACTAATTCTTCTAGATTCATGGGCTTGGTGATAGCCTCATTAGCTCCGGCCTCTCTCGCCTTTTCGAGTTGTTCCTCCCCGTATGCGGTCAGAGCGATAATTGGTATGTTGGCGAAGTGTTCCGTCGCCCTCAGTTCTCGAATCATGGCGAAGCCGTCCAAGTTGGGCATGTTTATATCGGTGATGATTAAATCAGGCTCGTCCATCTTCGCCTGATAGAGCCCCTCGCCTCCGTCTGCCGCCATGAAGACTGTATAGCCCTCAGTCTTCAAATACAGGTGCAGTAAGTCGCGGGTATCAACGGTGTCATCAACGACGAGTATTTTCTTGGACAAGTTACCCCCTCTATGCGCATGGCGAATGTTTCTACAACTTATACTGCGCTCCACCAGAACACTCAACCATAATTTGCGATATAGAATACTTCCACAAAGTGTTGTTTTGTATAATAAGCAGACGGCGCAAGGAGTAGGTATCTGAACCAGCCCGGATGTTGATAGATTGATTTCGACGGAACAGTTAGTTTAATGAGTAATAGCAGTGAGTCCGCGCAGATGTACGATACCGCGCTGACTCTCACATATCATCTTTCGTATGTTATGTAACTTTTCCTTGTACAGGTCGAGTAAAAACAAGCACGGAGTGGTCGCCGATGAGTGAGGCAAGCAAAGATTCGCGCACAACAATCCTCGTCGTTGAAGATGAAGGCGAGCTTCGTTCCTTTTTCAGACGCGCTCTGAAGGAGAGGGGCTACTGCGTGATGACCGCCGAAGATGATGAGGAGGCGATGGAGCGCGTGGAATGTCTGCACTGCGACCTGCCCGCAGCTATCCTGACTGATCTCCAGATACCGACGCTCGATAGCCTTGTCCGCCGCATCCGTGAGCACGAGCGATTACGGGAAGTGCCCATCGTGGTGATCGCCCCCGACTATCCGGGGAGCGGCCATGAGGGAGTTCAGGTACTTGAAGATTACGAGCAGTTGGACGATTTGCTCAAGTCGAGACGAAGCAAAGTATAGGAGCTATCAAGCATGTCTTCCAGCCCCGACCTCCAGATCGCTAACCGCCTCCTCGCGGCCTTGCCCGAGGCGGAATACGAGCACTTATTCGCTCGATTGGAACATATCGAGATGCCGTTGGGCGCTGTCCTTTATCACCCCGCGGAACAGATGCAGCAAGTCTATTTCCCGAACACCGGCACCATCTCCGTCATAGCCATGGTGAGCACCGGAACGAGCGTCGAGATCGGCATGGCCGGCAACGAGGGGATGTTCGGCATCCCCGCCGTGTTAGGGACGGCCACCGCGCCCACACAGGCTATAGTGCAGATACCGGGCGAGGGACTAATGTTGAGTGCGGACGTGTTGAGAGAAGAGTTCAAGCGCGGAGGGGTGCTGCAAGACTTGATCCTGCGCTACACGCAAGGTTTCATCATTCAGATTTCGCAGACCGCCGTTTGCAATTCCCTCCACTCCATTAACGAACGGTTACCGCGCTGGCTATTGATGTGTCACGACCGGGCGCGGTCGAACGAGTTGCCGCTGACTCACGAGTTCCTCTCCGAGATGCTGGCCGTGCGCAGGGCAGGCGTTACGGAGGCCGCCGGTCGGCTGCAAGGGCGAGGGTTGATTAGCTACCAGCGCGGGCATATCACTATCCTCGACCGCGCCGGGTTGGAAGCCGCGTCGTGCGAGTGTTACGCAGAAGTCAAAGAAGAATTTAGACGCTTGCTGATGTGAAAGAGAGCCACTTTTCGGTGGCGTCAATGACAAGCGCAACTGAGCGATCTTTCTTCCCCTAAAAAGGGCAACAATATATTTGCCTCACCAAACGATGTAGAGCCAAAAGTTAATAAAGGAAACCGGTTACACAGATTACTGATTGGTAACAAGGAAATGATCGAACGCTTTCCTGATGACCCCGTAGCACTCGCACGTGGCGGCTTCCAGCCCGCCCCGGTCAAGCACGCGAACCAGACCCCGCTGGTAATCTATTAAACCATCCGCTTTGAGCTTGTTGGCCGCTTCGCTGACGCCCGCACGCCTGACTCCGAGCATAATGCTCATAAACTCATGCGTCAGCGGTAGCAAATCCGACTGTGTGCGGTCTTGGCACATCAGTAGCCAGCGTGCCAGCCGCCCCTCTATCGCATGCAGACGATTACAAGCTGCCGTCTGCGCCGCCTGTATGTAGAAAGCCTGAGCATAGTGCATCAGCGACTGGTGAAGGGTCGGGCAATCTTTTATGACACTCTTGAAGGCTTCCGCCTTCATCCTTGCCGCCCCGTCCGGTATCTGAACCATCGACTGCAACGGCACGGCGTCAGTCCCGAACAGGACGGGCAGGCCGCACATGCCTTCGCTGCCGATGACCCCGACTTCCACCTGCGTGCCGTCTTCCATCATGGCGCAGACCGAGATTGTCCCGCGCTTCGGGAAGTGAACGTATTCAAACTTCTCATCAGGACGCGAGAGGACCTCCCCAAGCTGGATTCGGACATCTTCCAGATGCGGGGCTATCCGCTCGTACTCTCCTGCGGGTAGCGAAGCAAGAATGCGATTCTGAATTGTATGTTGCGGATTATGGTTTTGGGTCAAGTCTTCTCCTCCCGGCGGGGCGTGCATTGATTGAGAATCAATCGGCAGAAGGAGAAGTAGGCTTGACCTGATGACGAAGGGTAAGATGTTCTAACAGATAGGAACGCTCTTTAGCTTACGTTCAGATTGTACACTCATGTAGCCGAGTGTACTATCCGGTAGCGTACCGCAGGGTGTCCAAGCGTACAGACGGAAGGAGAGGGTTTTTGCATATAGTTTTTGACTCGAACCATACCGATAACATAAATTCTGTGTGTAACCATCAATAGTTCAATGATGAGATGAACAGAATAATGAATAGCGAACATAGGAAGCAGCCGACCATCTTTCTGCTTGAAGAGGATGACGAGACGCGCAAACCGTTAGTCGAGAATCTGCGGAGTGATGGCTACCACGTTATCGTCGCGTTGAATGAAGAGGACGCGCTGGCAAGAGTCAGCGGCGGACACGTCCACGCCGATTTAGTGCTGGTCAATCTTGTCAGGAAGCCATTGGATGAGGCTTTGAGAATCGGGCGGAGCGTCCGCGAACATGCTAAACATGATGGTCAGACGCCACTCGTCGTGATGCCTGAAAAGTACGACAAAGACGTAGAAGGTACAGACGTCAACGTCGAGGCCAACGACTGGATACATTACCTCGGAGAAGAACCCGACCAGTTAAAGAACCTTCTCGCCCGTCTGATAGAAGCAGTTTAGATTGTCAGCCAACTATTTGCTTCCTGCTGATTCTGGTGACTCAAATATATTATTGCCCTAAAAAGCCTACTGTTTTAGCGATTGATGTCTCCTCAAGTTATACATTACAGAATTATGATCCGTATAATCCGCCTGTGGCATAGATTACCCCTCGCTCGTTCTTCACGAAGAAATCGAGACGCTTCCCGTCGTTAAGATGTAGCGTCAGCTTCTCTTTTTCTAGCAGGAGGTATATGTCACATCCGGAGATGGTGCCCTTAGTTTCCTGATGCCCTTCTACCTTCTCTTTTCTTTCCGTGATGATAAATTCTTGACGGATGCGTAGCTTATAGCTCGCATTACAAATCTTCGTCCCGTCCTCATACACCTCTCCCTTACCGGTCAATGTCTTGACGAGTTCCGATGTGGTTATATCCATAGCTCGCGTTCAATCCCTTTTTGGCCTGTAGTACCCGCTCGGAATAGCTACTCTATCATCCTGTGCAAATTGTTCCTGCGGATCGAAGAAATTTAAGTAACTCAAATGAGCTCTGCCATGAGCCCACAGAAATAGTTCGACGCCCGGTATAGTTGGCTGAATAACCAGCCCGTGGGTTTTATAAGCCATGCCTCCATTGGAGACTTCAAGCCCGTCGTCCTTCTTTTCACCTAGATAAATTTTTTGTGTAAGCTCACGAGTCATGCCAAGGACAGTGCCGGGTCGCCCGGCTAGAAGTAGCTCTCTCAAGAGTCCCGCCATGATATGAGAAATCAACAGACCTCCATCTTCTTGAGGCCCGAAAGCCATGAAACCCTTGTACACCGGGAGTGGGATTATCAAGTCACCCTTTTCCTGCTCCTTCCGGTTCGCTATGTCTAGTGCTTCCCCATCCAAGGCTTTCTTAAAGATATGATAAAGGCAATAATGGGCGCGGATTTGATAGGAGGAGAGCCTTCCTAGCAAAGCGATAAAATGAGCTCCTCTATCATCTCTCGGAATTCCGCTCCTCGATGAAGCCAATACCCCGCCGAAATATTCGGCGGCTAAAAAATCATCACAATAAGAGCCTTCATCCAATATGCCTTTCAACACCTTCGGCGGAACAGCCCCCGGCTCCTCAATCCTGTTGCCTAACCGCTTTGCCGCAATGTCGAATATTCGGTTGACGTTATTAACCCTTTTCTCCGTCCAATGCTTTATTCCCTCGCCGATGTAATCGGCGGTCGGGCCTAGCAGTTTTTCAACGAGCTTGGCCGACCCGATAGATGTTCCTAAAATAGTGAGCCCTGTTCCTGCATCCATACAGCTTACTCCGGAAGGAAGAGAGACTTTGACGCCTGCGTTTCGGCTCGACGACCTGAAGGGATTTCCTGTCGGCTCCGCCCTGCGAATCTGATTACTGTTATCGGACTTATATGTGCATTAGAAATGCTGTCGCTCTTACCGGTAACGTCGTGCAAGACAACATCTGTGGTTATTCATGCCCTATTCTTCCTCGTCTGTAGTGGAAAGTATCTCTTCTATACCGATCTCGATGTCCGCGAGGAACTCGGCTGATTTAGTTGTCTGCCCGGCGTTGGGACAAGCCAACTCGATGAGGGCCATCATCATGTCTAAAAACCATCCTTGGTCGCCTTGCATCACCGGATCGGCGTGCGTGTGGGCGATGTAGTTGACCGCCCGGGTCAACATGTTCGGATCCCTTCCCTGCCCTTCGATAAATTCAAGGTGGTGCATCGCCGTTTTGTAGTAACCATCGGCGACGCTCTCGACTTCGACCCACATCGTCTGTTTCGATAATTCTAAACAGGCCGCCCGCAGCGCGTCTTCGTCTAACATTTCGACCTTCCTTAAAACATGAGTTGCGGCTCTCCGAGAACTCAGTTGCGCGACTTCAACCACTTGGAAAGCAGTTCCTCGACCAACTCGCTGAATTCGCGTTTTTGGCCTTCCTTGATGAGTTCGATTTTCACGTCCGCGTAGGTCTGCTTGCGGATGTAACTGGTCACCTGCTCGAAGTCCGGGTCACTGCGCTTCCCCGTCGGGCGACCCCGGCCACGCTTTACTGCCGCGGGCGCCGGGGGAGATGCGGACGCTCTCTTCCGCGTTTCCTTGCGCGCTCCGGAGGCGGGCGCATCCTTCTCTTCCTGTTCGCGACCTCTGGCCGCGTCGAGCACGCCTCTGAATTTACTCAACGCATGATCTCCTTTCCAACTGCGGCGTAGTCTTCCCAAGCCCTCCCGGCGCGGGGGTCGTCAACCTCGTAGACCGGCTTTCCTGCCAGCGCCGCCTTCTGGAACGCGACGAGGCGACGGATCTCGGCCTTGAAGACGGGGAGTCCCATCTCCTTGATGAGGGCGCGCGCCTCTTCCCCGTCCCGCGAGGGGCGCGGCGGCACGATGGTCAGCAGAACCCGGTAGCGGTCGCCGCCCGCTTTAGAGAGCGCCCTGACGATGAGCGTCAGCGCATCGAGCGACATGGCGTCAGGCGTCGAGGGAATGATTAGCAGGTCGCACCCGTCGGCGAGCGCCCGCAGGTCCTCTTCGTCGGGCCGCGCCTCGGTGTCGATCACGACGTGCTCGTACTCTCTGGCGTAGCGCGCCCCCTGCCGCTCGTCCACCACCCTGAAGGGGAGCTCCCCGCGCTTAGCCCACGCGGAGGAGGAGCGGTTCGGGTCGCCGTCAATGAGTAGCGTCGGCGCTTTCTGCTGGAGGTAAGCGGCCAGATGAACAGCGGTTGTGGTCTTGCCAACGCCCCCTTTGAAGGAGGCCACAGTTAGGATCATGGGCTCTGCTTATATCACAATTTGAAGTGTCAAGATTTCACATCTTCGGACGCCTGAAATTTCAGGTACGCACAATTGCACACTCTTATCCCGCCGGTCGCTGTTTGCCCGGCGTCTGTCTGGTCGTTTCGACCGGCACTCCGGAATGCTTTTTGTGATAGGGAATCGCGCCGGGACCGAGATCGAGTTTGTCGCGCGCGAGCACTTCGAGGAAACAGTTCGCGGCGTCTGCATAGGCGCACAAGACCGTCAGGCTCGGCTCCATGGCACCCCGCTCGAACTTGCTGATTCTGTCCTGTGGTAATTCCTCTTCGGTGAAGCCGAGGCGGCGGATCATCTGCACCTGCGTGAGCCCGCCGTCGATTCTCTTCCTGATGTCTTTGAGCTTTTGTGGTAGGCGCGACGGCTTCGGTCGGGGTCTTTCGCCCATTAGGAAAACCTCCTAACAGGCGCCGGATTAAAGGGGACGAACTTTGTCCACTTGATAAATAGTAGATTTCTACTTATTCTGACAGCGCACTCGGGGGAAGCCGGACGTCTCAGGAGTTGAGTGCGTCCGCTCCCGTTCATCCTGTTCCCGTGGTCGAGCCGCTTTCAGACAAGAGCTTCATGCGCTCCCCGGCTGTCAAAAAACTCAAAGGACATGATCTAGTGTTCCTCCCGGCGGAGTCGGTGTATTTCACGCTAGGCCAGTCCCTTTTGTAAAGCCGTTTTCACTCCTGCTCGGCCACCCTCCGCCCGCTTCGCCACAAGCTGGCACGAGATTCACGACCTCATGAAATTCAAACACGCCCTCCTCGCAGTGCTCTGCGTTGTCTATCTTGGCGCCGGAAGATCGGCGTTCGCGCAAGGCATCTATCCGCCTTCCGAGACGATTACATACCAATCATTCGACAATGGGCCGCTGACCCTTCGTGCATTCTCCGGTCGCCGCATCAGGTATGCCCTCCCCAACTCGTGGCTGGAGGGTGGAGGCTCGCAAGGACTCACCCCGGCGGAACTCGTCTCCCTGATCGAGAGGACGGATGCCGTCTATGAAGCGATGGCCGGCATTGTTGGCGAGCCGAAAGGCGTGGGACTGATGACCATCGGGGTGACGCCGCTCAGCAGTGCCGAGGATGGTGTAGCGGTGGCCGGGACGAAGCGGCTGGAAGTCTCCGAGCGCATCCGTGACCGGGTCAAGCTAGCTCTAGCCGAGGGGCGTCTCCAAGAAACCATCACGCACGAGATGGCTCATTCCTTCGCCATCTACACCCCTTACTTCAATTACTACTTTGACGCGGGACACGCGTGGACCGATTTCTGGATCGACTACATCGAGTACCTCCTGCGCACGGGTCACTACAAGACCGCGCCGGAGTTGATGCTCCAAACGACCGTCTCCAACCTCACGCGGAAATGGGACGCACTCGGCACCAGCGCGACGTGGGCAAGGTGTGTCAAGCCGGGGACGGGCTGCGAAGCGGAAGGGATCGTCGCGAACCGCGTCTACGCGGGGCTGCTTTTGCGCTATGCCAGCCTACATGGACAAGGGGCGCTGAAACGCGCATTTGAGTTTTATAAAAACTACAACGCAACACACGAGCCCAATGAGATATTCAACTTCACCGCCGAACAGAAGAACGACCTGCTCGCCGAAGCTCTTTCCTTCGGAATAAACGGTGACATCAGCGGCGAACTGGACGTGTGGTTCTGGCCGCTCTCACCTGCCACGCGTGAGAAATTGCGCCTGACCTATCCGCAGCCGAACCCTTTCTCGCAGGACGCGGACGGCGACGGATGGTCGCCTGTGCGGGGCGACTTGGACGACCGTGACCCGGGCGTTCACCCCGGAGCGGTCGAGCGGATTAACGGCAAAGACGACGATTGTAACGGCTTTGTAGATGATGTGGTGAGAACAGCCGGGCTGGCGCTCTTCACGCCGCCTGCGAAGCTCGTCGGACGTCTGCGCCCCGAACAGAGCGAATCGTATCGTTTTGAGGGCGCGGGGGAGTTCATCGTCCAGACCCGTGCTCTCGGAAGCGAGTGGGGCGGGAGGGTCGAAATCAGGCGCGCGGGCGAAGTCAATCTGGTCGCGCGCGTGGTCATCGTCCCCGACTTCTCTATCTTTGTGCTGCGGTTGGATTCTATAGGGCCATGGGACCTGAAGATCACCTATAGCCAGACGAGTGGGCCGGAAGGCGACTACGAGGTTGTCATCGCGCCCACGCCGTTCGGGGCACAAGGGTTGGGAAGCGTCCTTGCGCTCCCGCTGCGAGGGACGAATTCGGCGCGCGAGCGTGTGCTGGTTCCGAACTCTCTGGCGCGTGCCGTCGGCACTTTACCGGGCGCGAACGCTGCGGCAGCCGACGCGCGTCCCGACGGGCAGGGGGGCTGGCCGACGTCGCTCTCCGGCATCGAGGTGCGCGTGGCCGGGCAGGTGGCGACTGTGCTCTCCGTGAGGCCCGGTGGGGGAGAGTCTTACGCTGTCGACTTCGTTGTCCCGCCAAGCGTCACACCCGCCGCCATGGGCGCACGCGTGCCCGTCGTCGTGCGGCATACGTCGTCAGGCGCTCAGTGGCGGGCTGATGGCGTCGAGTTACTTGATAGCGCGCCTGCGTTGTGGGGCCGAGAGGCCAGCGGACAGGCTGCCCCGTCGGCGCTCGCTCTCGAATCTCCGACGCTGGTCGCTTTCTCGGAAGAACGGCGCGTGCCCATTGGCACGGAGACGCGCGTTCTCCTATTCGTCTCGGGTTCAGGCAACGGGCGCACAATTGGCAACACCCGCCTCGTCGCCCAACTCTCGGGCGGCGCACGGGTCGTCCTTCCGGTCGAGCATGTCGGGGCCACAAGCCTCCCCGGCGTCGAGCAAATAATCTTCAAAACCGACGGCCTTCCGTCCGGCCAGACGCGCGTGCTGCTGTCCATCGAAGGGACGGAAGATGTGTGGGTGTCATTACCCCTCCGGTAGGGAGAACATTTATGAAAGTAACAATTGTGAAGAGTTTTATCCGCTTCGCCAGCGCCTGCGTTGTGGCGCTCGTGCTATCCGTTGCCCATGCGGGCGCACAGACATCCACTAAGGGCGCGCGGGCACAGAAGGAAGAGGCGGCCAGACCCGCGCCGTGGGCGGGCTGCTTCTACGAGGCTGTCGGCGGGAGGCCCAAGGGAATCGAGGAGTTTGAAAACTTCTTCGTCAGAAGTTTCCCCGGCCAACCCGTCTCGGGCGGGCTCATCACCAAGACCTCCAACCTCGTTCACACCTTCTCCAAAGTGGAAGTGACCGGCGACCGCCTCACGTTTACCACGCTCGCGCGAAGGGGCGTCACATACAGCTTCGAGGGACAACTGCTCAAGAAGAGTGAGTCTGATGAAGGCGGGGATGCCTTACGTGACCGGGCGAGGGCGGCGGTGGCCGAAGGGACGCTCAGGAAGCACAGGCGGGGCAAGCAGATCGCGGAGGCCCGGGTGCGACTCGGGTGCGGGGAAGCCGGAGAGGGCGTGGATTAGGCCGCGTCGCTGTTCGGCTCGTGACCCTCGAAGCGAGAGAGACTTAAAGGTCTCAACGGACGCCTGTCAGGAATTCGTTGGCCGCCAGTTGAAAGAGCGTATATACTCTGTCCACAAGGAGGGCAGAACAGATGAAACGCTCCACTCTTATCGCACTCGTTTTCGCCGTAATCTCCTACCTCGCTGTCGCTTCCCCAGCACAGGCTCAGAGATTGACCTACACCACCCCGATTCAGGCTTGGGTGGTGGACGAGTTCCCATTTAACGATTACAAACTCGTTTTCGTTATCCCTAATAGCAAACGATGGAAGTTGGTTGGGAGCAACCGAACCGTGGATGCCGTACTCAGCACGGTGCAGCGGCAAAAGGACGGGGTGGTGGACTACGACCGTGGCAGTGGGCTACGGGTTATTACCGTCACGGCGGGAGGTCGCGCCCGCTACGGCAATGGCTACGTCGGCTCGCTCAACATGTGGCGTAACAGCGTCCGCGTCGCTTGGTGGTAACGGTCGCCCGTCAAGGGCGTGAGGCGCTATTGAAGGGAAAAACGAAGGGGCGGCGCTAGGGAAGGCGCCGCCCCTTCGTCTGCCCGAAACGCCGAAAGAGTCAGGAAGAATGATCCGAACAGGATTTCTACAAAAGCAGGTTCAGAAGTCGCGGCGGGAGAGGCGCACCACGCAGTTTCTCCGTCGCTTCGTGTTCTCCGTCGTCGATCAAGCCCTGCACGAACACTACGGCAAAGATTACCCCGAGAAATGCCTGCAATCTTCCGCGGCGATACAATCGGTGCTGAGTAAGTTGGGGATCGAATCCAAGCTATGGACGGGGGCCGCGTGTCTCGCTCAGGCTTACAAAACCGCGCCGGAGCAGACCGGTTGGGGCGGTTTTTGGGACCGCGACCACCACGTGTGGCTGGTGACGGAGTTCATGGAGCTAGTCGACCTGACCATCTCCGAACTGCACCTCCACCCGGCATCCAGCAGGCGGGACGCCGAGCCCATCCCTCCGCTCTGGTGGGACGAGATAGCCGAGTGGCCGAGAACCATCCGGTATCTGCCGGAAGCCCCGGTGGCTCCGGTCTTTCAGTTCGAGGAGCGTGAAGATACGGAGGACATGGAGAGATTCAAGGCGCTGGTGCTCACGACCATGGAGCGTTATATGGCCGGGCGGAGAGTGGAAGATGTCGCCTTCGGGCCGATGCTCGAAGGCGAGCGATCCCTTAACTCTCTGCACTCTCTAGGGCACCCGTATGTGGTGAAAACCTTCATCGTCCAACAGCTAAATATTCCGTTCCCCCCTTGGGTGCAGCGCCGGATGGACGAAATAGATCGGAGATACAGGCGGACTCAACTTTAAGGGACGCGCGCCCGTCTCAACCGTCCGCTTCGCCGTCCTCGAAGCACAGGCGCCGGTAGATTTGGCGGGTCAACTCGACGTCCTCCAGACAGTAGGACGCGATGGCGTCGTGACAACCCTCGCAAAACTTCTCGTACACCTTCGAGCCGTCGATGCCATTCCGCTTCGAGCTTTCGAGTCCGAGGATCTTCGCCAGCTTATCGAGCGAGATGTAGTTGCGCCCCCAATGCTCCCACTCGCGCATCGTGTCGAAGATCGGGGCCGAGCGGTATCTGGCGAAGGAGAAGTTCACCGTCGGGCGGACGCGGTGGATGACCGAGCGTTTGTACAGGTAGAGCAGGTCGAAGTCGAAGATATTATGCCCGACGATTAAATCCCGCGACGTGCGGAAATCGCCGAGCAGCTTCCAGAACCCCCGTAGGGTTCGCGCCTCGTCCAGATGAAAGAGCGGGCTTTGGCGCTCCCGCCCGAGCACCCCCTTCCGAATGATCTGGCCGTCCTCCTCCACGATCACCCCGACGCACAGTACGCGCCCGTAATCGCCGTTCAAGGCGAGGCGCCTGAACTCTTCGCCTTCGGGGTCGCGCGGCAGGTCGTCGCCGCCACCAGCGGTAAGAGAGGTCGCGTCCGGCGGGACCGTCTCGATGTCTACATAGATCCTTTTGGTCATCGCCGCGCCGCTCCGGGGAGGGAAGTCGCCGAAAATGAACTGTGAGCCGTACGGCTCACGGACTATACAGCAGGCGGCAATTTCTGAAAAGTTATATTTTCAGGTTTTCAGGTTTGCATAATTTTAAGTACGCAAAAACTTAGAAATGGCAATGCTTTATGGGAAGTGGCGGAGAATCCACCTTAACGGTCACGTGAAGCGGTGCGCCCGACTTACGCTTTAGAGCACGATCCATTAAGATTCGGGGTTGAAAAACGGGATTCTTCGCCCGAAAATCCGGTGAGGAGCGGGTGAAGAAAGTAAAGTCGTGTCTTGATGTGTAGCTAGGAGAGGATTGTCATGAAGATTTGGAGAAGCTATGGCTCAGGTCACTCTGCCCGCCTCAGCGTGGTCGGGGAATTTACGACGGTTGACGATGCGGCCTTGATCAGACAAGCCGTCGAGGATTTCGTGAACGGCCAGTGGGCGGAGAAGTACCCGGATGTCAGCGGATTTATTGACGACTGGAGAGAGCGGCTGCCCGGAGTAGACGGGCTCGGCCCTAATCAATCAGAGTTCGATATGGGGCTTGACGACTCTTGTGATGTTGAGAGGAGCGGGACAAGAGTTGCAGTCTCGGGCATCCGAACCAATGAGGTCGGTGGGATTATTAAAATCATGTTGTTGAAAGACCCGACAGAAGTTAAGGTCACGGGACGAACAGGCCCGTGAAAGCCCGAGAGTTATGAAGAGGTTTTGCACTTCTCTCAAAGGAGAAAACCGGTCATGAAGATTTGGAGAAGCTACGGCTCGGGCCATTCCGCGCACCTTTCCATCGTCGGAGAGTTCAAGAGTGTGGAAGACGCGGAGTTGGTGAAACAAATTGTCGAAGATTTCGTCAGTGCCGAGTTGAAGAATCTTTACCCGAATGTGGAAGCGTTTAGAGAAGCTTGGCGTTCGCGGTTCGGGGACATAGTCATGACGTCTCTCGCCCCGACTCAGAACGAATATTTTTTGGGAATTGAAAGCCCCCCTGACGTGGTGAGGAGAGGGACGACGGTCGAAGTCTCTGAGATGCACACTACGGAACTCAACGGCATCATCAAACTCATGCTGCTGAAATATCCGAGGGAGATTAAGGTCACCGGGGAGACGGGGCCGTGAAGCTGCGATGCGAAAGCAGGGGGTTGCACTTCTACGACCGTGTCACCGGCTACCACGTCCTGCTGGATGAACAACCGGTGCCGCAAGAATTGTGGACGCGGGCGCCTTCGCTCGTCAGCATCGCCCTGACTAACGTCTGCGACCTCGCCTGCGAATTCTGCTACGCGCCGAAGTCGACGCACCACTTGACGTTCGACGACCTGCTGAGGTGGTGTAAGGAACTCGACGCCCTCGGCACTCTGGAGGTGGCGTTCGGGGGCGGGGAGCCGACCCTCTACCGGGAACTGCCGGAGCTCTGCGCGGCGATCTGGCAGGAGACAGAGTTGGGGATCTCCATCACCACACACGGCCACCACCTGAATCCGGCATTGATAGGCCGCCTGCGCGGCAACGTGTCCAACCTCCGCATCTCGGTTGACGCGCCGGAGCCGATTTACTCTGCCATTCGCGGTCGCCCCTTGAGCCGGGTCGAGCAGAACGTACAAGCCATCGAAGGCCGGATACCCGTCGGCGTCAACACGGTTGTCAACGGAGAGACGCTGGAACACTTGGACGAGCTCGCATTGCTGGTTGAAAGGTGGCAGACGACCGACTGGCTTCTGCTCCCGGAGATTCGGGGAGGGCGATTTACGCTCACCACAGATGAGTGGGACAGGTTCAGCGACTGGCTGACTGCGAACATCGGGCGCTTTCACCTCAACGTAACATACGACGCTCGCCCATATCTTCGCTGCCCTTTCCTGTTCACGGAAGAGCCTGCCGAAGATTACGTTCATATCAGTGCGGACGGACTCCTGAGACTCTGTTCCTATGAGAGGGGCGGCGTCGCGTTGAAGGACAGGACAGTGAAGGACGCGCTCAACGAGTTGTTTCAAACTTCCGCGTGCAGCCCGGACAGTCAGACGACTGCCGCGCCGGGCGCGCTGGTTCAATAGCTACTCATCATTGCTCCGGCAGCTTAGGGTCTGTTCTCAGCCACGTCTTCGACGGCTTCAGTGAAAATCCCTATTCTGTGCTCAATGATGGTCCCGTCCTCACGCTGGCTGATAAAATGCTCCGCGCCGGTGACTCTTAAAACGATGCCGTAGGGCTTCTGCTCGGTCGAAGCCTTTAGATTACCGGAGTAATGGGAGTTCCACGTCCGCGGGTTGATGAGATCGCCCTTCTGGATGGTCAGGAAAGGCTCGTCGGACTCCAGCAAGCAGGCGGAGTCAGAACCGGGATTGTCGGGCAAATAAATTTCCAAGACGTATCTTTTCACGTTTTCTCCTCGGGCTAATACTGCCGGTTGTCCAAGAACACTACGCTTTTGAAGTTTTTGGTATCTACTTGGCTCAGGAAAACCAAGGACTTAGTTACACCGATGTTAAGAGCCTTGAAAGAGTATATCGCCGCCATAGGTGTGGATGTTGTCAGTCGCATAAGCGGCATCTGCTCTGTTCTCCTGCTCATGATAGCGGGTTTCATGAAACTTAGTGAGACAGGGCAGGCGCGGTATTGGCTTTACGCCGCCGTCGTCTGTTATGCCATCGCCACTTTTAACCTCTGGTACAAGCATCGCCCGAACCTGATCATAGAACTACGGGAGGTGTTGCTCGATACAAACTACGGCGGCATGTTATATCAGTCTAACTCGCCTCTCCCGCATTTCGTGACTTTCACGCTCTACATATCAAATACCAGACCAGCCGACAATTCGATAAAGTCTTATGAACTGACAGTTAATGTTTACGGTCGTCGGGTGGTGGGAGAGAGTTTTTGGACACACGGATTAACGCGCCAGCGGACGTGGCAACAGTATCCTGATTTGAACGAGACCAAAATGTCCGTGTTGAAGCAGGGGAATCCGACTGAGGGTTGGCTACGCTTCAAATTCGATGGCGAGCCTAGCATTAAGGGCCACAAATTCGTCTTAGCTATCACCGATGCCTATAACGTCACCCACAAGGTGAAAGGTACTATTCCGTTGGAATTGACTGAAGGCTTAATCAGGCGACCGCCCGATGCGGCTTTCCATGTTTAGGCTCACCATCTACCCTGAAACAAGTAGATCATCACCAAATTTTTGCAGCACATGGTTACCGACATGCCGGAAGAATCGGAAAAACGAGAGGGCGAAAGCCGACCAAGTAAGCGACGCTCTATTTCGGTCGAAGGCGCAGCCTTGACCTTCGCTATATTCTCGTTAGCGAACGATCAGGAAGAGAGTGACCGGGCGGCTAAATTGGCCCTCCGCGGCCCTGATCCGATACGGCAGGCTACACGCGCCCTCCTAGAGATGCAGGGAAGAGACGTTGACCAGATGTTGGTTGGAGAGCCCGACACCCCGGTGACTAGAGCGGAGGCTAAGGAGTTCGCCACAGCAACTTTCAGGAAGGGGGCCGGGATGGCCGGGCTCACCCAACTGCTGAGCATCTACATATGGGACGAGTCCTCAACCCCGGAAGAGATAATTTACGTCGCGTACATCTTCCTCCGTTTTGTAGTCGTCGGAGAGAGGGAGCCGTCGAGCGAGGAGAGTAAAAGGATTTGGGACGCCGCTCTTAAGTTCGCCCGTTATTCGAATATCGCCGGGCGGCGATGGAAAGAGTTGGAGGAGCAGGGCCAAATTCATCTCGATGACTGGCTGGATGAGACGAAGGAGAAGGCGCGCAAGAAATTCCAAACATTCCTCAGCCGGAAGAAACGAATCGAGGCCACAGTGGAAGAAACTTTCAAAAACCTGATGTCTCTGCTCTTCACCGAAGATGGGGAAGAGTCCTCCCAAGAATAAGTATCTACCTTCCACCCCACATCTTCTTCCCGGAAGATTCTGCGCCGAAAATCTCCCTGTAAGTTAGATAAAAGGGGTTGTAAAGTTCAACCCGCACGGGCTGGAAGCCTCCGGCTCGGGCCTGTCGGAATCTGAAGGTAGAGGTACTTTATGAACGGACGCGGAATGCAACTCAATTGTAGAAACTGCTCGAAGACGACCGCTTTGGCGTCGTCGGGCTATTACGCCGACGGCTCGCAGGCGCTCTTGGCCTCGTGCTGTGGGAAGGACGGCGGCGTGCTGCACCGGTGCTCGCACTCTTCCCCCTTAGCGCAGCCGGAATGGCTGCCGCTGCTCGTCGCTGGCATCGAGATCGTCTGCCCCCAATGCAAACAGGCTTACGACTTGGGAGTGAAGATCGCGCCGGTGAACCCGGAGGCGGGGGAGGGACTCCAAGCGGCGGCGCTAATCGTCGGCGGGTTTATCCTGATCAGAGTTATTGCCGAGTTCTTACAGGGCAGGCAAGGCGGGCGGCGACGCCGTTGAGGGCTTGATACGAGCGATTCGAACGCGATCTGTCATGACCTGCACCCGTCGAGGCCGTCAGCTTGGCTGCGGGCGCGACCGTAAGCGGGCTAACAACTGCTGAACGGGTCGCACGTCATGTGCCGGGCGGGCGGCCTTGAGATAAGTCTCCAGCTTTTCGAGCCGCGGGACGAGGGCGCCGCTCTGCGGCATGTCCGCCACCAATTCGGCGCGGGCCATGAAAATCTCCATGTCCGCCAGCCCCCGAGCCAGAAGCTCCTTGATGAAGGCGAAATCTTTCTCCCTGCCGGCAATCAGCTTGCTGACACAGGTGTCATAGAGCTCAAGGCAATAAGCTCGCGGGTCGCCGTGGCTGTCACTTAGTGCGACCAGCCGCTCCTGCCATCCCGTCGGCAGCACTACCGTCGCCAACCCGAGCGGGTCGGCGTGGTAACCCGTCTGCCGCTGGAAAGGGCTGAAGAGCCCGATCTCCTCCCTGACCGTGCGGAAGGCTGAAGCGTTGACAGTGAGCAAAAGGAAGTCACACTCGACCGAACGCGCCACATCTTCGGGCACCGTCTCAGTCACGCCGTAGAGGGCTTGCGAGCCGACGATGACCGGAACTTCGTTCCCCGTCAAATCTCTCACCCGCTCGACCAGATCGAGTACCTGCTCTTTTCTCACACTTCTATTCCGGAAGGTTCAGTACGCGGAAGCCGCCTGCTCACAGGCGTCCATGATCTCCAGACGCTCTTTGTCGGTTAACACCCCGACGAACGGGCTGGACTGGCGCAGGCGCTGCCCGTCGTCCGTCTCCGCCGTAATCAGGGCAAGCAGTTGTTTGAGGGTCGAACGGTCCAGTATGGACTCCCACTCGTGGAGCGCGGCAGCCGTGCCGGTGTCGAATGAACCGCTCGACAGCCACCGGGCGAGATTCTCGCGCGCGAGGTCGATGACGGCCCCCGGGTCGGCGCGCAGCCGCTCGGCCACCGCCCGGTGATATGCGAGCGCCAGCGCATCCAAAAACTGGTGCGAGGCCAACGCCGCGCCCGCCGTCGTCTCAGGGATAGAAATGATTGTGCGCTCGGTCTTCATCGCCTGCCATTATACCCGATGCCAGTCCGGCTCGCCTCTGCGCCATGCCTCAAACAGCCTCTCGTCCAATCGAGCGTCCTCGTCCGGCGCGGGGATGCACGCGCCCGGGTCGAACTCCTCCGAGTCGCGTGCGCGCTCGTAATCCCCGACCTTCGTGTGATACAGGGTCGAATCGATCTTGTTGAGCAACCCGGCGTCGGCCAGCCACTCCCGGAATTCGTTTAGATAGTTCCTGCCGCCCGCACCGCCGGAACTCATCCGGCCTAGCTCGAAGAGCACGGCCTTGGGCCGCTGGTCAGGCACCTCCTTGTTCTTACGCGGCAACACGCCGAGGGCGTAGATGCCGCCGTAGTAATCCTGTGCTCTGACCATCATGACCCGCTCGATTTTCGAGGAGACGATGTAAAGCTCCCGCTCGATGTTTCCCACGTCAACCATGTCAATAATGTCGATTATCTCAGACAAGTTTTCCCTCCCGCTTGGCTCAATTTATTGTGTATATCATCATCGCGCCGTCATCACGTATAGCCTCTCTAAACCTCAGAAGCCGGTGCGCGACCGGCCCGAATTTATCGGCCCCTCGACCCGCAATCGCTTGGGCATGATCTCGCAGTTGTACAGGCTGTAGACGCAGCCCTCACACCCTTGACAGAACGCAGTCGGTTCGGCGGGCTCCGCCTTAATTTCGACGCCCTGCTCGACCAAGACATTGCGCACCTCTTCGACGAAGGAGCGGCTGACGGGGTAGAAGCGCAGGTGCGCACCGAACAGTCGCCTTCTTTCCTGCCTGCCGGGATCGACCTCGATCAGGTCATGCGTCCGCAGTTGCTTGCCCACCCAATCGGGGCGCGCCCACTCCGGAATCTCGGTGGTAAAGCCCTTCCCGAAATTCTCATGAATGAGGCTGCGCATTTCCAGCACCAAGTGCGTGATGGAGATCATCTCGTACCCTTGCGCGACCAGATTCCTGAGCGCGTCGATCATCACCTGCACGGGGTCTTCCGGCTCCGAGCCCCGGTGCTTCTGGCGCGCGAGCGCGATCTCCAGTCCCGACATCAGTGCGGGGCTGTCGGCCAGCCCGGCGAAGACGTAGAGCGGCGCGGCGATCTCGTCGGCGCGGTCCGACCCTTTGGGAAAGAGCTTGCGGTAAGCGGAGGCGATCTCCGCCACGTTCTCGTAGGCCCACGTGTGGAGCTCGTCGCGCAAGGCGGAGAGCTTCGCATCGTCCACCGGGCTCAGGCCCGAAAAGCCTTCCTTCAAATGGTCGGGAATCTTCTTCGTCTGGATGCGCAGCATGCGGCTGCCAAGGATCTGGTCGGCCCCTTGCGTGTTGTTGATCATCTTGCAGCCGAAGAAGTTCAGCCGCTCCGTGCGCATCGTCTTCACGTCCGTCCACAGCTTGGTGGCTGTCGCCTTGTTGTAGCTCTGTTTGAGGGCCTGCACGAGTTCGCTGAACTCGCCCCCTTTGTTCCCGATGGCCTCCAGATCGTCTAAGACGACGAACCCGCGCGATTCGTCGATGAAGCGCGCGATGGAGGCCGCTGAAGACTGGCCGCAGACATAGGCGTTGGCCGAGACGCGGGCCATGGCGCGCCCCATCTGGCTCTTTCCTGAACCGGCGGGGCCGTTCAGGAAGATGAGCGGCACGGAGTCGAAGACGGCCTGCGCGTAGGTGACCGGCACGACGAGTGTCAGAAGGGTGTAGTCCTCCTCGTAGGGCAGCCACACGCTCGCCCGCAGGTATTCTTCGACGTCGCGCAGAATCTCGCCGAGCGGTCTCGTCCGGGACTTTCCTTGCAGGTAGTCGTTGATGGATTTCCACGACCAAGTCCCGTACTTGTTGGGCTGCGGTTCGCGGTCGATGAGCGTACCGTCGGAGAGCCGGAGCACCTGATTCTTCTGCGCGACGCCCCGGCGCGCCTTCGACCATACTGAACTATGCACGGTGCGGTCGCTGCGGATGACGACCGTCTCCAACTCCTCGAAGACGGCCACGACGTCCTCGCCGGAGTCGTCCCTGACCATTTCGACCTCGCGCTTGAGGGTCTGCGCCGTGTAGTAGAGGTGGCCGTTGTGGAAGGCGCCGTTGATGTCGATGGGCGCGTAGGCGTACCTGCCGGGGCCGCCGAGGTCGGCCTCCTCGCCGCGCCGCACGGACTGCGAGAGGGGGAGCGCTTCTTCGAGCAGCCCCTCGAACTCTTCCAGCGTCCCGCCCGATTGCCAGAAGTCCGTCCAGTCTTTGCCGTACCAGCGGGGGACGACGACGCGACGCGCCTCGCGCGGGATGTAGGAGGCGAGCTTCGTCGCCATGAAGTCGCCCGCCTCGTCGTTATCCTGCGCCAGATAGACGTGCTCCCAACGCGTCCAGTAGGCCGGGTTCTTCCACTCCTCCGGGATGGAGGAGCCGTGCGTCGAGGTGATCAAGAGCAGTTGGCCGTCGAACTTCGAGCCTTGGAGCGCCTGCCAGTGACGCCACACGTCCTTGGCGCCTTCGCAGACGAAGACGCTTTGCCGCTCGCCCGCCGGATCGGCGTAATAGGCGCGGGGTGCGCCGCTCATCCACCCGTTCTTATCGGTTGGGTGTTCGGTGACTCCGGGGACATTGTAGTAGCCGTACTTGCCGTAGAGCTTGCCGTCGTGGCCGCGCAGCGGGTAGACGAGAGCCTTCTCCTGCACGACGCCGGACTTATTCTTGTAAGGCGTCGAGAGGCCGAGGCCGAAGTGGTTGACGACTTTCACTTCGAGGCCGCGCCCCGAGAGGTAATCGAGCGCGGGCTTGGTCTCGCTCAGGCGCTTGCGCAGTACCGCGTGAAACTCCGTGTTGAGGGGTTTCATCAGCACATACGCATCCTTGACGGCGTCCCGCCAGTCACCGCGATACAAGCCAGCGCTTGAACAGTCGCTGTGGAGATTATCGGTCAGCCCTACGTCGAGCGGCGGGAGCGGGAGGGCAGACTTCGACCCATCGACCGGCTCGATCTTAACGCCATCAAGCTGGCCTCTCTGTGCCGCGGCGGTGACGCGCTTGACCAATGAGACGAGATCGGGGAGGGCGCCGAGCCGGTGGAGGAAATCCTCGTACTTGGGCGTGTCGGTGCCGAAACCGTTGTCGGCGACGTGCCAGCATTTCACTCCGTGGTAGAGCTTGCCGTCCGTGCCGACCGACTCGGAGACGCCGCACTGGTAGCCTGAGTGCCCGCAGGCGGGGCACTTCTCCATGTTGTACCAAGTGACCGCGCCCTCGTGCTTCACGCGGTAGC